>Ga0207647_10001942_pt1 | contig 15807 bp, 11 predicted proteins | sample KBSCornC2_FD_184295 | JGI IMG/M metagenome (GOLD analysis project Ga0207647, IMG submission 184295) | Corn rhizosphere microbial communities from Kellogg Biological Station, Michigan, USA - C2 (SPAdes) (version 2) | ecosystem: Host-associated > Plants > Roots > Rhizosphere ...
CAGCCGACCGGGACCTTGTAGAAGAGGGTCTGCCCGGGTGTGATGTCGGCGCTCCAGACGCCCTGTCCCACGGTGGCCGCCCGGGAGAACCCCGCGCCGCCCTGGCTGTGCTTGGCCGCACCCGGGACGGGCGTCGGTGAGGCGGAGTTCCACGCCTTGGGCGGGCTCGTCGAACCGGCCTGCTTCAGGCGCGGTTCGGTTGTGGCGGTGATCTCCAGGTCCCAGGCGCCGGGCGAGGAGTCCGCCGTACCGGTGCGTTCGACGACGACGTAGTAGGTGCCGGGGCCCTTGCACACGGGGTCGGCCGGGGAGGTCGTTCGTGCGCCCCACGCCGTGATGGGGTGCGGGCTCTTGGCGGCGCCGAAGCGGGCGCGCTCGTTGGAGCAGGAGTGGTTGTCGACGTCCTGCACCGACACCCTGATGCCGTCGGTGATGGAGAGGGTGGCGTCCGCGCGGGGGATGGCGGTGACGGAGACGTACGCGTTGGACGCGGCGTCGAGATGAAGGCTGTAGTAGAGCTTCGCGTCCCTGGGGAGGGAGCTGCGGTAGGTCCTGCCGGCTTCGAGGCGCTCAGCGCCCGTGGTCCCTTTCGCTCCGTCCACAGGCTGTGCGTCCTCCGCAAAGGCGTAGGAGGAGGCAGCGGAGGAGATGCCGGTGCTCGGGGTTCCGGCTGCCGCCGCGGCTGCGGTGGGCCAGGACGCCGCAGCTGCCGTGCACAGCACTGCTGCTACGGCCGCCACGCGCGCGGGTGCCGACGGACGCCCGCGCCATGCCCTCGCGCGCCACCACGCCGTACGCCGCCCCATCACGCGCCACCCCTCGTCGTCGTCCGGACCCCTGGACCGTGGCCCATCCTGCCCCGCGAGGCCGCGTCTCATCCGGGCAACACAAAACCCCGACCGCAAGGACGGCCGGGGTCTGTTCAGATTCCGTTGTCGATACTCACGAACCCGTGGGCACGGAGTCAGTCGCCTCCGTCCACAGATCCTGCTCGGCGCGATCCGCCTGGATCTGGCGGTACACGAGGAGCCCGCCGATGGCGGCCAGTGCGACCAGGAGAAGCTTCTTCACCGCGCGACCTCGTCTTTCCTTGACGTAGGGGACTTCTGGCGCCCGACTATACACACCGACCGATACCGATCGGTGACCTACGTGGGCCCCCAACTCCCCTCAGGCGAACCGCAGTAGAACCGGAGTCCACCGCTCCGATCTGAGGGTGATCACATCCCCACGGACGGTTACTTTGCTGTTCATTCTCCTATTTTCGAGCCGTTTGCGCCCATCCGGGTGTTGTTCATCTGAACATCGCCGCGCCACGGGCGTCGGTCCAACACTTCGCGGCCCCGATACACATCATGAGGAAAGTACGCAAATCGCCCGACCCGAAAGTGAGGGGCCATGGCCCAGAACCAGGTCATGAAGCTGTGGAACGTCATCGTCACCGCCTTCCTCGCGCTGTGCACGACGCTCGGACTCATCACGACGACCGCCGCCGCGGTGGTACCGCAGACCGAGGCGCCCGGCAACTGCAGCGCGCCGGTGACGACGCCGACGGCACCCCACTGGTCCTGGTCCTACACCAGGGCCCTGCCCCCCACGATGAAGCAGCGCATCCGCGCCGAGGCGCACGGAAAGTCCCCCAGCTGCCGCCACAGCCCGCTCACGGAGACCGAGGCGGGGGCGGACCTCTCCGAGTCGGCCACTCCCCTCAAGCTGTGAGGCACCGCCCCTGCATCCTCGGCGTAACGGCGAACTTGCGTACCCGAACCGCCCATGAAGAAGACCCCCAACCGGAACCGGTTGGGGGTCTTCTTCATGCCGCTGACAGGCGCGGCCATGCTCTCGACCCTGCCAGGACCGCCCCCATTGTCTTCGGCGCATCCTGCGAGAATGCCGCGACGGTGACGCTGGTCATGAGGCGGGGGGGACGGCATGGTTTTCCGTGGGGTGCTCGCGCTGATCGCGGGCGGCGCTTTCACCGTGGTGGCCTGTGGCTATCGCGGCGTGGACGTCTGGGTGTGGGACTGGGCAGACGTGACCTTTTCACCGCGTTACAGGACGCGATGGGGGTCGCCCTGGAAGAGCCTTGAGCGCATGAGACTGTGGTGCGGTTTCATGGGAGTCGCGTTGGTGATCCTGGGCCTGGTGACCGTGGTGAGCTGAGAGCCCGGTAGCAGACGATCCTCCGTGCTTCGTCCACGTACGAGGCTTGCCGCTGTTTGCTCGCCCTTTTCTTCCTCCTATCCCCCGCGTGACAGGCCTGTTCTTGATCGGGCCGCGCTATGCGGTGATCGACTCATGGCCACCAGCCCTATCCACATGCGGGCGCGCGACGGCGTCGGCCGCGCCGAGCGGGCCGAGGGCAGGAGCGCGGGCGCGGCCAGAGCCGGGAACCGCGGCCAGGGCTCGCGCAGAACGTCCGTGATGGGCACCGCGCGGCGTCAGGCAGAGTGCTGGTCCGTGGCGAGGAGTCGGCTGGTGAAACCCTCCTGGCACAGCCGCTCGTACGCCTCAAGCACGTCATCCGGAACTGGCTGGCTGATCATGAATCCCTGCTCCGGGTAGATCAGGAGTCGCTGAAGTGCCCCCACCAGCATGTCAATGACCAGCCGAGCGTCCTGGATGGAGTCCGCATACTCCTCGAGCGTCGTCGGAGTGGACGCGCTGACGATCTCGACTTCGGGCCACAGTTTGCGGGCCGTGGCGTATGCGCGCCTCTCCTCGTACGGCTTGCTGATGAGGAGCACAGAGGAGACATCCACGTCGGCCTGCTCGAGCACGGCCCTGGAGAAGTGGATGTTCTCGCCGGTGTTGCGGGCGTGAGGCTCTACGAGCACCGCTGAGCTGGGAACACCGAGTTCGAGGGCTCGTTCGCGGTAGTGGACGGCTTCCCCACGGGGCATGCGTTCCCGCGTCGTCGGGCTGGTGGCTCCCGTGAACACAAGCAGGGGCGCCATGCCGCGCTTGTACAGGTCCACTGCCGTATCGGCCACACCCAGGTCGTGACTGCCCAGACCGATCGCAACGGAGCACGGCCGTAGGGTGTGGCCCATCTGGTGGTAGTCCCACAGGCGTCCGGCGTCGGTCCATGCCTGCGCCGAGATCATTACTGTCCCTTCTCGCCCTTCGCGGAGTCCGGGACCTCGAAGTCGCAATCCCAGGCGAAGCGCGAAGCCGCGTGCACAGCGCTTTTATGTGGTCGATCTCGTATGCCGCGTCGTACAGCACCCCGGAATCCGCCGCCGCAACCTGGCTGGGACCGCCGTTGGGTCCACCCGCCGAGCTTCTCGAAGATCCGCTCATCGGCTGATGTCAACCGGTGACGTCAAAGACCCCCGATCCGAGTGGACCGGGGGTCTTTTGGCTGGTGGGGCTAACAGGATTTGAACCTGTGGCCTCATCCTTATCAGGGATGCGCTCTAACCAACTGAGCTATAGCCCCGCCGCGCTCTGCGGTGTGTGTCCCGCGCGCTGACCCCTGAAGATTAGCGCACGACGTGGGCACTCCCAAAATCGGTTGTCTCAGGACCGGCGGCAGGACCGGCTGCAGAGGTTTGAAACGGGAATCACGGTCAATGTCACTCGTCCTCGGCGAGGGTCAGCTCGATGCCGCCGACGAAGCCCGCGGAGAGGTTGTAGATGAACGCGCCGAGGGTCGCGAGAGCCGTCGCGAGGACGACGTCGATGACCGCGATGATCGACGTGAACATCAGGACGTGCGGAAGCGACAGGAACGACTGCAGGTCGAAGCCGTTCGACTCGTTGGATCCGGTGGCTTCCGAGATCGTGCCGCCGACCGTCGAGAAGACGCCCATCGCGTCCATGACCATCCACAGCACCGCGGACGCGACGATCGTGCAGATGCCCAGCGCGATGGAGAGCAGGAAGCTCACCTTCATGACCGACCACGGGTCGGCCTTCGCCACGCGCAGCCGTGCCTTGCGGATACGGGGCGTGGTGCGCGCGCCGGTGCGCGGCCGCCGTACGGCACCGGTCGGTGACTGGGCGGGCGCCTGGGCCTGGTTCTGGTAGGCCTGCGGCGGGTGGTAGGGCCCGGCGGCCTGCTGCGGCTGCCGCTCACCGGGGAGCGGGGAGGCCGCCTGGGGCGGTGCGGGCTGGGCCGGAGGCTGCTGAGGCTGCGGCTGGGCGGCAGGAGCCGCTCCGGCCTTCTGCTGCTGCGTCTGCGGGCCTCGGGCTTCCGTCACAGTTCCCCCCTGGGATCCATGAGTCTCGGACGAGGGCGAGTCGGTCTCAGCTGCGTCGATCTTGCGCAGTTGGGTCGTGTGCGAATCCGTCGCACGCGCGGCGGAGCCACGGCCGCCTCCGTCCGATTCCGTACCCGTGGGGGTAGCGGCCGATCCGGCGCCCGTGGCTCCGCTCACGATGACTCACTCCTCGTGCTACTCGGCCGAGGGCGCCTCACCCTCGTCCGTGCCGGTGGTCGCGGCACCTTCGGCGGTCTCGTCGACGGCCACATCGCCGTCGACCTCCTCCGCCTCGCGTCCCGCCTCGGCGTTACGAGCGATACCGACGACGGCATCGCGCTTGCCCAGGTTGATCAGTTGGACGCCCATGGTGTCACGGCCCGTCTCCCTGACCTCGTTGACTCGCGTACGAATCACACCGCCCGACAGCGTGATGGCGAGGATCTCGTCGGTCTCCTCGACCACCAGCGCGCCGACCAGCGAACCGCGGTCCTCCACGATCTTGGCAGCCTTGATACCGAGGCCGCCGCGACCCTGGACGCGGTACTCGTCGACGGCAGTCCGCTTCGCGTACCCACCGTCCGTAGCAGTGAACACGAACGTACCGGGTCGAACAACATTCATCGACAGAAGTTCATCGCCCCCGCGGAAACTCATACCCTTGACACCCGAGGTGGCACGGCCCATGGGCCGCAGGCTCTCGTCCGTGGCAGTGAACCTGATCGACTGTGCCTTCTTGCTGATCAGAAGCAGATCGTCATCGGCCGAAACGAGTTCGGCTCCGATCAGTTCGTCGTCCGAACCGTCCTCCGTCTCCCGGAGGTTGATCGCGATCACACCGCCGGAGCGGGGTGAATCGTAATCCTTCAGCGGCGTCTTCTTGACCAGGCCGCCCTTGGTGGCGAGGACGAGGTACGGCGCCGCCTCGTAGTCGCGGATCGCGAGGATCTCGGCGATCGCCTCGTCCGGCTGGAAGGCGAGCAGGTTCGCGACGTGCTGGCCGCGCGCCTCACGGCCGGCGTCCGGAAGCTCGTAGGCCTTCGCACGGTAGACGCGGCCCTTGTTGGTGAAGAACAGCAGCCAGTGATGCGTGGTCGACACGAAGAAGTGGTCGACGATGTCGTCCTGCTTCAGCTTCGTGCCGCGTACGCCCTTGCCGCCCCGCTTCTGCGAGCGGTAGTCCTCCGTCTTGGTGCGCTTGATGTAGCCGCCGCGCGTGATGGTGACGACGATGTCCTCTTCGGCGATCAGGTCCTCGATGGACATGTCGCCGTCGAAGGGCACCAGCATCGTCTTGCGGTCGTCGCCGTACTTCTCGACGATCGCGGCGAGTTCCTCGCTGACGATGCCGCGCTGGCGGACCGGGGAGGCGAGGATCTCGTTGTACTCGGTGATCTTCGCCTGGAGTTCGTCGTGCTCCTGGATGATCTTCCGGCGCTCCAGTGCGGCCAGTCGGCGCAGCTGCATCTCGAGGATGGCGTTCGCCTGGATCTCGTCGATCTCCAGGAGGTCCATCAGGCCCGCGCGTGCGATGTCGACGGTGTCGCTGCGCCGGATCAGCGCGATGACCTCGTCGATGGCGTCCAGGGCCTTCAGCAGACCGCGCAGGATGTGCGCCCGCTCCTCGGCCTTGCGCAGCCGGAACTTCGTCCGGCGGACGATGACCTCGATCTGGTGCGTCACCCAGTGACGGATGAACGCGTCCAGGGACAGCGTGCGCGGGACACCGTCGACCAGCGCCAGCATGTTGGCGCCGAAGTTCGACTGCAGGTCCGTGTGCTTGTAGAGGTTGTTCAGGACGACCTTGGCGACCGCGTCCCGCTTCAGCACGATGACCAGGCGCTGACCGGTGCGCGAGGACGTCTCGTCGCGGACGTCCGCGATGCCGCCGATCTTGCCGTCCTTGACCAGGTCGGCGATCTTCTGCGCGAGGTTGTCGGGGTTGGTCTGGTACGGCAGCTCCGTGACCACCAGGCACTGGCGGTTCTGGATCTCCTCGACCTCGACGACCGCGCGCATGGTGATGGAGCCACGGCCGGTGCGGTAGGCCTCCTCGATGCCCTTGCGGCCGACGACGAGCGCGCCGGTCGGGAAGTCGGGGCCCTTGATGCGCTCCATGAGCGCGTCCAGCAGCTCCTCGTGGGAGACCTCGGGGTTCTCCAGGTACCACTGGGCGCCGGCCGCGACCTCACGCAGGTTGTGCGGCGGGATGTTGGTCGCCATGCCGACCGCGATACCGGCCGAGCCGTTGATCAGCAGGTTCGGGAAGCGGGCCGGCAGGACGGTCGGCTCCTGGGAGCGGCCGTCGTAGTTGTCCGTGAAGTCGACGGTCTCCTCGTCGATGTCACGGACCATCTCCATCGACAGCGGCGCCATCTTGCACTCGGTGTAGCGCATGGCCGCCGCCGGGTCGTTGCCCGGAGAGCCGAAGTTGCCGTTGGAGTCCACCAGCGGCATCCGCATCGACCACGGCTGCGCGAGGCGGACCAGCGCGTCGTAGATCGAGGAGTCGCCGTGCGGGTGGTAGTTGCCCATGACGTCGCCGACGACGCGGGCGCACTTGTAGAAGCCGCGCTCGGGGCGGTATCCGCCGTCGTACATGGCGTACAGGACGCGGCGGTGGACGGGCTTGAGGCCGTCCCGGACGTCCGGCAGCGCTCGCGAGACGATGACGGACATCGCGTAGTCGAGGTACGAGCGCTGCATCTCCGTCTCGAGCCCCACGGGCTCGACACGCATCGCGAGTTCGCCGCCCTCTTCAGGGGTGACGGGAGTGTTCTCGTCGGCCATTGCTGGTGAAGATCCTTCCTGGTGCGGTCAGCTGAGACCGACTCAGATGTCGAGGAAGCGGACGTCCTTGGCGTTGCGCTGGATGAACTGGCGGCGCGCCTCCACGTCCTCGCCCATCAGGACCGAGAACAGGTCGTCGGCCTGCGCCGCGTCGTCCAGGGTGACCTGGCCGAGGACCCGGTGCTCCTGGTCCATGGTGGTCACGCGCAGTTCCTCGGCGTTCATCTCGCCGAGACCCTTGAAGCGCTGGATCGAGTCCTCACGGACGCGCTTGCCGCGCTGACGGCCCATCTCGATGAGCGCGTCGCGCTCGCGGTCCGAGTAGGCGTACTCCACGTCGTCCCGGCCCCATTTGATCTTGTACAGCGGGGGACGGGACAGGTACACGTGTCCGGCCTCGACCAGCGGCCGCATGAAGCGGAACAGGAAGGTCAGCAGCAGGGTGCTGATGTGCTGGCCGTCGACGTCGGCGTCCGCCATCAGGATGATCTTGTGATAGCGGAGCTTCTCGATGTCGAAGTCCTCGTGCACGCCTGTGCCGAAGGCCGAGATCAGCGCCTGGATCTCCTGGTTCTGCAGGATCTTGTCGATCCGCGCCTTCTCGACGTTGAGGATCTTTCCCCGGATCGGGAGGATCGCCTGGTACTGCGGGTTGCGGCCGGACTTGGCCGAGCCGCCGGCGGAGTCACCCTCGACGATGAAGATCTCGCACTTGGTCGGGTCGTTCGACTGGCAGTCGGAGAGCTTGCCCGGCAGGGACGCCGACTCCAGCAGACCCTTGCGGCGGGTGAGGTCACGGGCCTTGCGGGCCGCCACGCGCGCGGTGGCCGCCTGGATGCCCTTGCGGATGATGTCCGCCGCCTCGTTCGGATTGCGGTCCAGCCAGTCGTTGAGGTGCTCGTAGACCGCCTTCTGGACGAAGGTCTTCGCCTCCGTGTTGCCCAGCTTGGTCTTGGTCTGGCCCTCGAACTGCGGCTCGCTCAGCTTCACCGAGATGATCGCGGTCAGACCCTCGCGGATGTCGTCACCCGTGAGGTTGTCGTCCTTCTCGCGCAGCAGCTTCTTGTCGCGCGCGTACTTGTTGATCAGGTTGGTGAGCGCCGCGCGGAAGCCCTCTTCGTGCGTGCCGCCCTCGTGCGTGTGGATGATGTTGGCGAAGGAGTACACGCCCTCGCTGTAACCGCTGTTCCACTGCATGGCGACTTCGAGGGAGAGGCTCTTCTCCTTGTCCTCCGCCTCGAGGTCGATCACCGTCGGGTGCACCACGTCTCCCTTGCGGGAGTTGAGGTACTTCACGAAGTCGACGATGCCGCCCTCGTAGTGGTACGTGACGTGCTTGACCTCGGCGGTCTCGTCGGCACCTGCCTCGTCCGCCCCGGAGGTGGCCTTCGCCGACTCGCGCTCATCAGTGAGTTTGATCGTCAAACCCTTGTTGAGGAACGCCATCTCCTGGAAGCGCCGCGAGAGCGTCTCGAAGGAGTAGTCGGTGGTCTCGAAAATGTCGCCGTCGGCCCAGAAGGTGACCGACGTGCCGGTCTCCTCGATGGCCTCGTGCTGGGCGAGCGGCGCCGTGGGGACGCCCATCTTGTAGTCCTGCGTCCAGCGGTGACCGTCGGTCCTGACCTCGACCGCGACCTTCGAGGACAGCGCGTTCACGACGGAGACGCCGACGCCGTGCAGACCACCGGAGACCGCGTAGCCGCCACCGCCGAACTTGCCGCCCGCGTGCAGCACGGTCAGCACGACCTCGAGCGCCGGCTTGCCCTCGGAGGGGACGATGCCCACCGGGATGCCACGGCCGTTGTCGACGACGCGGACGCCGCCGTCGGCGAGGATCGTCACGTCGATGGTGTCCGCGTGGCCGGCCAGTGCCTCGTCGACGGAGTTGTCGACGACCTCGTACACGAGGTGGTGCAGCCCTCGCTCACCGGTCGAGCCGATGTACATACCAGGGCGCTTGCGGACCGCGTCCAGGCCCTCGAGGACGGTGATGGCGCTGGCGTCGTACGAGGCGGTGACCTCGCCGTTCGACGAGGTCACCGCGCCGTTCTCGCCGGCGTCGGTGGACGGGATGTTCTCGTTGGGGTTGCCGGAATCGGCCACGAAGCGCCCTTTCTGGCACAGCACGAGCCAGGCTCTGGGGGGACCCCTCCGGGGGAGGGTTGCCGGAGCGGCTGCGGCATGTTGCGTTGGTAAGCCTTGTTCAGCGTTGCTCAGCTTTTCCCGGACGTCCCCACGACTGGGGCGGGATTGGCTTCCAGTCTACCGGTAGCGCCGACAGTGATGGGGGTTTGCCGGTACCTGAGTCCTCATGTGGCGCCCTGAACCGGCGTCTTCCGGGTCCCCATATACGGAGCAGGGCTCCAAGAGGCTCACAGCGGCACTCAGCGCTTCCGGCTGTCAACCCTTGGCTACTTGGGAGTCAGGTAGAGATTCGCAACCGTGTGCGGTGGTACGACACGGAGGCCGCCGGGGCCACGACCGGACCCCCGACGGCCTGCAGATGTGAGGTCTGTCACCCATACGTGTCGCCGGGCCCCGTGCTGCCAGGGGCACGCAGGGGACCGTAGCGACGGGCGGGGCCGGCGGGACCGTTCACCTTGATCATCTTCACCGCGCCGTGCCCGAGATCCTCATTGAGACGGGCCACGAGCGTCGGGGCGAGCAAGCGCAGATTCGTCGCCCAGGCCGTCGAGTCGCAACGCACCACCAGGACACGCTCGTCTTCGTCGTACTTCTCCGGCACACAGTGCTTGGCCACGTCCTCGCCCACGATCTGCGGCCAGCGGCCCATCACCCCGCCCACCGCCGCCGGGGTCTCCCAACCACGCTCGGTGATGAGCCGGTTGATCGCAGCACCGAGCGCCATGGGGTCGCGCCCGTCAGCGCGCGCGCCGGAGCGCAGACCACCGCGCCGCGCCTGCTTCTTCTGCTGCGCCGCGTCCCCACGCGCGCGTGCCTGTTCCTTCGCCGCCCTCAGCGCCACACGCGCAAGGTCGACGCCGGACGGCTCGGGGGCCTTCTTGGGCTGCTCCGGCACGGGTTCGTCGCTCATGCGCGCTCCACCGTCCCGTCCGACACGGAGTACCGAGTCCCCGTCAGTACGTGCGGTACGTCGTCGTCGACCGCGGCCGTCACCAGCACCTGCTCACCGGGCGCGACCAGCTCCGCCAGGCGCTCCCGGCGACGGGTGTCCAGCTCCGCGAAGACATCGTCGAGGACGAGCACCGGCTCGTTGCCCTCGGCCCGCAGCAGGTCGTACGAGGCAAGGCGCAACGCCAGCGCATACGACCACGACTCCCCGTGGGAGGCGTACCCCTTGGCAGGCAGCTGACCGAGTTTGAGCAGCAGATCGTCCCGATGGGGGCCTACGAGGGTGACGCCCCGCTCGATCTCCTGCTTGCGCGCCTCGGCGAGCGCCCCCATCAGCTGCTCGTAGAGATCCTCGCGGGTATGGGCCTCACCCGGGGCGGACGGCTTGTACTCCAGGCCGACCGGGCCGCCCCCCGGCGCCAACTGCTCGTACGCCTTGTCGGCCAGCGGCTGGATCGCGGCGACCAGATCCAGGCGCTGGGCGAGCAACTCGGCACCCGCGCGCGCGAGATGCTGGTCCCAGACATCGAGCGTGGACAGGTCCATGGAGCGGCCGCCGTGCCGACGCGCGAGCGCGGCTGACTTCAGGAGCGTGTTGCGCTGCTTCAGGACCCGCTCGTAGTCGGAACGCACTCCGGCCATGCGCGGCGAACGGGCGGTGATCAGCTCGTCGAGGAAACGACGCCGCTCACCGGGATCGCCCTTGACCAGGGAAAGATCCTCGGGCGCAAACAGGACCGTCCGTACGATGCCCAGCACGTCACGCGGCCTGACCTGCGAGGACCTGTTGATACGGGCCCGGTTGGCCCTGCCGGGGTTCAGCTCCAGCTCGATCAGCTGCTGCCGCTCACCCTGTTTGACCTGCGCCCGGATGACCGCGCGATCCGCGCCCATGCGCACCAGGGGGGCGTCGGAGGCCACCCGATGGCTGCCGAGGGTGGCCAGATAGCCGACGGCCTCCACCAGGTTCGTCTTGCCCTGCCCGTTCGGGCCGACGAAAGCGGTGACGCCCGGGTCCAGCGGAACCTCGACCCGGGCGTACGAGCGGAAGTCGGCCAGCGACAGGTGCGTGACGTGCATGGTCGGTCGCCGACCTCCCCCAGGTTGTGGACTGTTCACGCAGCCCTGTGGATTACTTCTTCTCGACCGCGTGGCCGCCGAACTGGTTCCGCAGCGCCGCGATCATCTTCATCTGCGGAGAGTCCTCCTGACGCGACGCGAACCGCGCGAAGAGGGAGGCCGTGATCGCGGGCAGCGGCACGGCGTTGTCGATGGCGGCTTCCACCGTCCAGCGTCCCTCGCCGGAGTCCTGTGCAAAACCTTTCAGCCTGTCCAGGTGCTCGTCCTCGTCGAGGGCGTTCACCGCGAGGTCCAGCAGCCAGGAACGGATGACCGTGCCCTCCTGCCAGGACCGGAAGACCTCGCGCACATCCGTGACCGAGTCGACCTTCTCCAGCAGCTCCCAGCCCTCGGCGTAGGCCTGCATCATCGCGTACTCGATGCCGTTGTGGACCATCTTCGCGAAGTGACCCGCACCGACCTTGCCGGCGTGCACCGAGCCGAACTTCCCCTCGGGCTTGAGGGCGTCGAAGACCGGCTGCACCTTGGCGACGTTCTCCGCGTCACCGCCGTACATCAGCGCATAGCCGTTCTCCAGGCCCCAGACGCCGCCAGAGACACCGCAGTCGACGAAGCCGATGCCCTTGGCCGCCAGCTCCTCAGCGTGCTTCTCGTCGTCCGTCCAGCGGGAGTTGCCGCCGTCCACGACGACGTCTCCCGGCTCCAGGAGCTCGGCCAGCTCATCGATCGTCGACTGGGTGGGTGCACCGGCCGGGACCATCACCCAGACCACGCGGGGCCCGCTGAGCTTGCCCACAAGCTCTTCCAGGCTGTGGACATCGGCGAGGTCCGGGTTGCGGTCGAATCCGATGACGGTGTGGCCTGCGCGGCGTATCCGCTCGCGCATGTTGCCGCCCATCTTGCCGAGGCCGACGAGACCGAGCTCCATCAGTTGTTCCTTAGGTTGCTGTGTGGCGTCTGGGGCACCTTCGTACCTGCGTCCGAGCCTAAACCCGGACGCTCGCGCACACCTGTGGGCATACCCGCTCAAACGTATGCCCCGACCTGCGGATTCCCTGAGGAGGGCGATCAGCCGCTGAGCCGCACAGGCATGATCAGGTACTTGTAGGCCTCGTCCGCCTCCGCATCCAGCGCCGGCTTTCCGCTGAGCAGCGCGGGCTTGGTGGACGTCGTGAACGACAGCTGCGCCACCGGGGAGTCGATGGCGCTCAGGCCGTCCAGCAGGAAGGTCGGGTTGAAGGCGATCGAGATGTCGTCGCCTTCCAGCTGCGCATCCACACGTTCCACAGCCTGTGCATCGTCGCTGGAGCCGGCCTCCAGGATCAGCACGCCCTGCTCGAAGCTCAGCCGCACCGGGGTGTTGCGCTCGGCGACCAGAGCCACACGCTTGACGGCCTCCACGAAGGGGGCGGTCTCGATGACGGCGACGGTGTTGAACTCCGTCGGGAACAGCGTGCGGTACTTCGGGAGGTCGCCCTCGAGGAGGCGGGTGGTCGTGCGCCGCCCGGCGCCCTCGAAACCGATCAGCCCCTCGCCCGCGCCCGAGCCGGACAGCGCCAGGATCACGCTGTCGCCGCTCGTGAGGGCCTTGGCGGTGTCCAGGAGCGTCTTGGCGGGCACCAGGGCGACCGCGGAGGCCTCGGGGTTCTCCGGCTTCCACAGGAACTCACGGACCGCGAAGCGGTAGCGGTCGGTGGAGGCCAGGGTGACGGTGTCGCCCTCGATCTCGATGCGCACACCGGTGAGGACGGGCAGCGTGTCGTCACGGCCGGCCGCGATGGCCACCTGGGCGGCCGCGGAGGCGAAGACCTCACCGGGGACCGTGCCCGTGGCGTTCGGCATCTGCGGCAGCGCCGGGTACTCCTCCACAGGCAGGGTGTGGAGTGTGAACCGGGAGGAGCCACAGACCACCGTCGCCCGTACACCGTCTGTGGAAATCTCAACGGGCCGGTTGGGGAGGGCGCGGCAGATGTCGGCGAGCAGCCGGCCGGAGACGAGGACGGTGCCCTCCTCCTCGACCTCCGCCTCCACGGACACGCGCGCGGAGACCTCGTAGTCGAAGCTGGAGAGGCTGAGAGCGCCGTCCTCGGCCTTCAGCAGGAGGCCGGCGAGGACAGGCGCCGGCGGACGGGCCGGGAGGCTGCGTGCCGCCCAGGCAACTGCCTCCGCGAGTACGTCGCGTTCCACCCGGATCTTCACTGTTGCCGCCTCCTGCTGTTGCCGGCGCTTCTCGCCCTGCCTGGCTTCGTCGTCTGTCTCGGTGTCGTCGGTCCCTGCGATGGGAAGGACACCGGGGAACAGTCTGACGCACGGCACTGACAGTAGGTGCCTCTCGGGGTCAAGTCGTGACGAGGGGCAGCCAGGAGCCGGACGGCAAGTTGTGCACAGGACCCCCTTCGAAACGAACTTCTCACTCTCTCTAGTCGGGAGTAGTAGTAGGGGCTGTGGAAACCGTGGATAACCCTGTTTTCCCAGCTCAGAGGCGAGATTTTGTCCACGGGCCCTGTGGGCGGAGCCGGTGGACAACTCGACACGTCTGTGGAGAACGGAAAGTTCTGCACACCCCGTGCACAGCCTGAGGTGAGTTCTCCCCAGCGCCGTCCCCAGCTTTTCCCCCGTTGCCCACAGCCCAACCCGGCAGCTTTGTGTGACGCCTTTCACTCGACGCGGTGATCAGGCGCGTCACGTTGCCGAACAGTGGACAGCGATGTGGAGAAGTCGGGATTCGCTGGGGACAATCAGGCTCAGCCTGTGGGTTGTCGGTGGACAACTTCGTGCACAGCTTGTGGATCAGTTGTCCGTCCACAGTCTGTGGAGATCCTTCATCCACCAATCCACAGCCACTTGACCTGCGGGGATGGTTGTTCAGCAGGGTGCCTGTGGATCGAGCTCTGGACAACTCCGCAGTCCCCAGGATGTGGACAGCAGAAAGTCTTCGAATCTGTGGAGAGTGGCCGTAACCCGGCAGGTAATCGAACAGCGGGCATCCCCGGCATGAAGAAGGGCGCCCCGGGAGCTTGTCCCGGGGCGCCCTCGACGGCTGTCGTCTGTGGCTGTCAGCCGTTCTTGATGCGGTTCGTCAGCTCGGTCACCTGGTTGTAGATGGAGCGTCGCTCGGCCATCAGATTGCGGATCTTGCGGTCGGCGTGCATCACGGTGGTGTGGTCGCGGCCGCCGAACAGTGCGCCGATCTTCGGCAGGGAGAGATCCGTCAGCTCCCGGCACAGGTACATGGCGATCTGGCGGGCCGTCACCAGCGCGCGGCCGCGTGAGGTGCCGCACAGGTCCTCGACGGTGAGACCGAAGTAGTCGGCGGTCGCGCTCATGATGGCCGTGGAGGTGATCTCGGGGGCCGAGTCCTCGCCGCCGGGGATCAGGTCCTTGAGGACGATCTCCGTGAGGCCCAGGTCCACCGGCTGCCGGTTGAGCGAGGCGAACGCCGTCACGCGGATCAGCGCGCCCTCCAGCTCGCGGATGTTGCGCGAGATGCGGGAGGCGATGAACTCCAGTACCTCCGGCGGGGCGTTGAGCTGCTCCTGCACCGCCTTCTTCCGGAGGATCGCGATGCGGGTCTCCAGCTCGGGCGGCTGGACGTCGGTGATCAGGCCCCACTCGAAACGGTTCCGCAGCCGGTCCTCCAGCGTCACCAGCTGCTTGGGCGGCCGGTCGCTGGAGAGCACGATCTGCTTGTTGGCGTTGTGGAGCGTGTTGAAGGTGTGGAAGAACTCCTCCTGCGTCGACTCCTTGTCCGCGAGGAACTGGATGTCGTCGACGAGCAGGATGTCCATCTCGCGGTAGCGCTTGCGGAAGCTGTCGCCCTTGCCGTCGCGGATGGAGTTGATGAACTCGTTGGTGAACTCCTCCGAGCTCACATAACGCACGCGTGTGCCCGGGTAGAGGCTGCGCGCGTAGTGCCCGATGGCGTGCAGCAGGTGGGTCTTGCCGAGCCCTGACTCCCCGTAGATGAACAGGGGGTTGTATGCCTTTGCCGGTGCCTCGGCGACGGCGACCGCGGCGGCGTGTGCGAAGCGGTTGGAGGCGCCGATGACGAACGTGTCGAAGAGGTACTTCGGGTTGAGGCGCGCCGTGGGCTCTCCGGGGCCGGTGGCCGGCGCGGGCTTCGCGGCCAGCGGCCCGGGGGCGCCGCTGGAGGCGGGCAGGGAGGAGCCGACCGGGCCGCCGCGGTGGACGTGCCCGGAGCCGGACGGCTGCTCGGGCCGCTCCCGGCGGGGGTCGCGCTGGTCGTAGTCCGGGCGGGGCTGGTCGTAGTCGGGTCGCTGCGCTTCGTACGGCGGGCGCTCCATCGACTGCGGACGGTAGTCCTGGGAGGGCGGGGCGTACGAGTCCTGTGCCGGGGGGCGGTACGAGTCCTGCGGCGGCGATGCGTACGGGTCCCGCTCGGGGAAGCCGAGGCGCTGCTGCTGCCAGCTGTACTCGTCCTGCGACGGGCGTGGCCAGGCGCCGGGCTCGGGGCGCTGGTACTCCGAGGGGTAGGCCGGGCGGGCGGTGGGGAGCTGGTCGCCCTGGTCGCCGGGGCGCTGCTCGGGGCGGTTCGCCCGGTGGTCGTCGGCGCGGTGGCGGCCGTAGCCGTCGTACTGCCCGGAGGGGAGCTCGGGCTCCTCGTAGCGCGGCTGGGGGC
>Ga0207647_10001949_pt1 | contig 15768 bp, 14 predicted proteins | sample KBSCornC2_FD_184295 | JGI IMG/M metagenome (GOLD analysis project Ga0207647, IMG submission 184295) | Corn rhizosphere microbial communities from Kellogg Biological Station, Michigan, USA - C2 (SPAdes) (version 2) | ecosystem: Host-associated > Plants > Roots > Rhizosphere ...
GGTAATCACTTCTCCTTGTAGCCAGCCGTTACCTCGTCCTTATGCGCTGCGAACGCGGCGAGAACTTCTGCCTTCTCACGGGCAGGCACTTTAGCGAAGTCAAGCGAGCGCCCTAGCTCGGCCGCGACCTCGTCGAATTCCGCTGGCGAAATATGCAGGTCACGATGCGCCTCCTCAAGGCCCAAATGAGTTTTACCCGGCTTTGTTGGCGAGAATTTGAACGGCCCGCCTGTGACCTCGCAGACCCAAAGGGTTCGCATGAACTTGAGTCCGGGCAACCTGCCCAAGTTGTTCGTGTGCCAGTTCCTGAGGGCTGGATTCTTCGAGTTCTTTCCCACGATGGGGTTCTGCACAATCGCGTCGCTAAAGTGGTCAACTACTGCGGCGATGGCGAAGACGCCGCCAAGCCGTTCGTACAGGCTCTTCTCGGTCTGCGGGGCGGCTTCCATGGAAGTCGCGACGAGGAGGGCAGTTAGAGTCATTGCTATCGCGATTGATTTAATGATTGAAATTTGTGTTTTCATGATTGTATTTCCTCCTGTTTGCTTTTGTGTATCCGCCCGCCACCATCCTCCGGCGGTTACGCAGCGATCTCGACAGAGGTAGTTTTGGATTCCGCGATCAGGCGTGTCACTTCAGCTATCAACTGGTCGCCGTTTGCGGGCTTACCCAGGTATCCCTGAGCACCCGAAACGCGAGCTGCTTCCCGGTCAGTCTCAGACGCCGCTCCTGAGTAGAAGAGAACGGGTGTCTTTAGATCGAACTGGCGTAACTTTTCGGTAAGCTCCGTACCAGAAAGTCCAGGCATCCAGTTGTCTACCAGATACAGATCAAAGTTTTGAGTTTTTGCAAGATCAATAGCCTGAACATTGCTTGCTGAGCAGACTACCTCATAGCCGTATTGGGTTAGGACAAAATCAATCAACTCCCGAGTATCAACATGATCCTCAGTACAGAGGATACGTCCTTTTGTGGATCGCATTGGGGAAGCCTTTCGGTGTTGCTCGTTTCCGAGCAGTGGCCCTTAGGTTGGATGGACCAGAGTAAAAGGCTTCTGTTGCGGGGTCTGTGCGTTAGCACACATAGCGCCTAGGCAGAAAACCAACGAAAAGTAGTTCCGAAAATCCAGCGTCCATAATGGAGGCGACTGCCTTAAGGAATTTCCTTCTACGCTTCTTTACATTAAAAGAGAGACTTTTTCTGTGCGAGTTCTGTGCGAACCACGCACCACTGATTTCAGACCTCAGTCACAAGGTATACACCCTCGGGCTTCCAGTTCGTCCATTTCCTGGTGTAGGAGTTCCTTGACTGGATTTCGGATGACCGAGAGTAGGTCCTTCGCAAGAGGAGATGGCCATGATGTTACCATCGGCGAAATGGGGCCGTGAGCGCTGAAAAAACCAAACATTCTGCTCGCAGTTTGAGAAGACCACCTATATACTCTGGCCCAACGCCAAGACGAAGGGACAATGTGCGTTTCGTAAACGATGCGCAATTGTCAGCATTGGCCCGCCAGCACGGTCAATATCCTGATCACACAATGTCGTCATAGCAGGAATGCCTCTAAAGGCGTCCAGCCCCGGGCCAATTTCGCCAATGAGTGTTTGACGGTTGCGAGGATTGGTACAGGCTTACATCTCCTGTAACCAGCACCTGAGCAAGTTGCTGGAACGTCTTGGAGCCGCTCGGCCGTTCCTTATCATGAACCACGTTAGGGTGATGCCATTCTTCCAATTGCAGAATCAGTTCCATTTCTGGAAGCACGCTGATACGCCGTTCCTCCGGTGTCGCCAACACCTGTTCACGCATGATGCCAGCGAGGAACCGGCAGAGTTCAAATACCTGGATGCGAGGTTCCAATTCAAGTTCAATACCGTGGCGCACGTAGTCGGCTACGGATGGGAGCGCAATGGCCTGGTCGCGCACGACGATCACATTCGCTCTTCGAGCAGCGAACTCCAGATCCTCGGCATCTTGCCACGGCCCCTCGTCGACAGGAAAGACAAAGCGAGATTCGTTGTGTGGATTGTTGGCAAGGTAATTCTCGTAGGCCTGTCGGTTAACATAGCCTTCCGGAGGATCGCGGTCGTGAAGCTGGCTCGCGAAGGTGTAAATATGAGTGTCGGGTAAACCTGCTCGTGGCGAGAACCCAAACACCTCAATCACGATTGCCCAGTCCGTTGCCGAGCGGTAAAGAGAGAGCCGCGTCGCGGCAAGATACACATACCCGTTGTCGAGCATCGGAAACGTGAAGTCATCGCAACAACGATCCAGAATGGACAGGATCTCTTCAGGGTCGAACGCCATTGCACCGCGACCTTTCAGTGTCTAATGCCGCGCTTGAGTGGAGCGCGAACTCTATTCACCTTTCGTGAAGTGTTTGACGAAAACAGCCGGGAATTCTTCGCGATCGAGTTTAATATATTCACTGCCAACGCGTTGTATTTAGGACTTGGTAAGCCTAAGGGCTAACGCTGAAGGGATGTGGATAAGCTATAAATCGCGGTCGTGAGATTTGTTGTAAAGTTGCTGTAATCTTCCTTGCGCTATATGCGCCGGGGACCGTGAATGGAGTCTTAGCAGTGACAGCGGTGTCACAAACCCAGACAGCGGAACTAAATTATTCCGGCGTTACGTAAATGCGACCTCGCCCTGTTCACTCATCCGGCGATGGCTTCGAGCGCAATCGTTTGATCTGTGAACGCCGTGCTTTTTCTTCAAGCGTGCGGTTCCTGGCGCTACGCGAGACCTGCGTGAGAACGCGCTTCGCGGGACGATAGTTCAATTGCGCGACCTTCCTCCGAAGCCGCTGTAGACATAGCGCCCTATTTCGGTGTTGACTGCGTTCCTGCCGTGAAGTGACCACGACACCCGAAGGCAAGTGCCTCAGTCGAACTGCGCTTTCCGTCTTGTTAACATGCTGCCCTCCGGGCCCACTAGAACGGAAGGTCTCGAGCTCGCACTCACGCAACAAGTCTTCGTCTGATTCAGGCAGTCTAATCATTAGGTCTCAATAGTTGTGATCGGCAACTATTACTTTCATAATACCTGCGGCCCTGATCGTAAAGAGTGTCATGTTTGAGATGCTCAGAGGCCGCGAACACTGCAGTGTGGGGTTTATCTGAGCGTCATCAGAAAAACGAATTCGTTTTTCACCAGGGAAACATAACAAATAAGGAGGGTTAATTTGAACGCCCCGCTTCCCTTTGTCGCAGGAGTTGGTCCAAGCTGCCAATGGCTTCCAGCAGGTTCATGGAAAACTGTCATCGACTTTTTCAAGGAACAATATCCGCACGTGCATGCCACGACTTGGAAGGCACGGATGGCGAAGGGTCAAGTGATGGATGAAACCGGACGCCGCGTAGATGCAGAGACTGCTTTTCGAGTTGGCGCTTGCATTTTCTATTACCGCGAGCTGGAAAATGAAAAAACCATACCCTTTAGGGAGCAGGTGCTCTATCAGGATGAACACATCCTGGTTGCAGATAAACCGCATTTCTTACCGGTGATTCCCTCGGGGAGATTTCTCCATGAAACGCTTCTGGTCAGACTGAGAAAACAACGAGCAACGGAAGCCCTGGTGCCTATCCATCGTCTCGATCGGGAAACTGCCGGCGTGGTATTGTTTTCCCTCAACCGGAAAACAAGAGGCCACTATACCTCACTGTTTCGGAATCGCAGGGTTCGAAAGGTATATGAGGCTCTGGCACCAACTCTGGAAGGGTCGAACTTCCCCAGTACTCGGCGCAGTCGGGTGGTTCAGGGAGAACCGTTCTTTCGCATGAAAGAAGTTCCGGGCGAGGCAAACTCCGAGACTCACATCAGTGTCATCAGCAATGTTGGAAGCCTCAGTCTATATCAGTTGCTGCCCGTCAGCGGCAGGAAACACCAACTGCGTCTCCACCTTGCGGCCTTAGGAATTCCCATCATCAATGACAAACTCTATCCCACGTTGACTCCTTCAGACGACAACGATTTTTCCAGGCCGCTGAAGCTGCTGGGGAAATCGATTTCGTTTCGGGATCCGTTGAGCGGACGGGAACACTATTTTGAAAGTGGCACAAGACTATGAGCACACCTCTTAACATGCATGCGGCGCGTATGGCACTCAACCGGGACCCTGAACTTCGTCAATGGGTAGAACAATGGTTAAAGAGTAAAGAGCGAACTGTAACTGCAACCATGACCCATGACGAGTTTGAAAAGCACTGGCTCTACGTTCGGCCTGAGAGAATGCACGAGGGCGCTCTGGAGGCAGTGAGCGCGTATCAACAGGACCACGAAGGTTAGTTCGCCCCGCCTTTGTCGATTAGGTGCGGAGTAGCGAATCCCTTACGTTGCATCTCGAGCAAAGCCCGAGTCTCGAATGCCTTAACCATTCATGATTTTTCCGATAGGACACGAACAGATCGACGAGGCGATTCGCGGAGGCGTGATGTTAATGACACCGAGCCACATGAACATGGCTGCGATCGGCCCGTTTGGTTCGTCTGCAAGGTTCCACCTTATAAATAGGACAGCACAAGACAGATAACTCCGATCACGACGCTAGTGATGGGACCAATAATCCCCATCCAAAACTCCGTCTTCGCATCTGCCGCGTCTTTCTCGATCTGCGCTACTCCTTCCAACGCAAATAAAATTATAGCGCGCACTGGAAGTCCTCGCAGTTTTGCAACGGCGGCATGCGAAAGCTCATGCAGCAGAATAGACACAAAGAAAAGAAGTCCGGTAATGACTGCTGTGGTCCATGTCGCCGTATGACGGCACTGTCCACTCAATCGTGTCGCCGGATCTGTAACCAAGAATCGCAGTTCCAATTGGCGCGAGCACAGAAATCTTTCCCTGACTGAAATCTGCTTCTGTCGGAAACACTAATGAATAAGTGTTCTCCTCTCCGTTCACTAAATCCTTCAGTCGCACAGTTGAGCGCATTGTTATCACGTTCGCCGGAAACGGTTATATCACCCGTTGTATTCAGGTGTTTTCACGTCATTGAGCCGCCGCGGAATGGAGGGATTCACGGGCGAAAAGCAGTGCCAAATTTCGTCGCGCTTTATTGGTGGAATACGCGCGCACGCGAGCGCAGCGAGGGCGGAGGAGGACTACGGGTAGAACGCATCAACCGCACGGGCTCCCATGTGCGGGCCTGTATCCTTTCGCTTGCGCTTCTTTTTGCGTCATGTAGGTTCCGCTTTTTGTATTTCCATACCAGCGGGTATTTGCGCAATGGTAGACACCAGACTGCGTGTTGACCCATACCGTCACCCCAGGGTTGCCAACGCTCGTAGTTGCAGCACCAGGACTAGTACCTGTGTTGCCCCTATTCGCGTTTAGAGCCGTGGTGCCTGGACCTGGATCTGTGTTGCCGGCACTTTCGATCGATGTGCCGCCAGAAAGCAATGTCTTCGTAGCGAATCCACTCGCGAACATCAATCCAGCGAGAACCAGAATGAGCGTAAGTGACTTCAGTTTTGCGAAGTGAGGGCTCAGGCTTTTCACAGTATAGGTAGCTTGTATTGTGTCCCTTGCGAGACCGGTCACGTCGCGTCGAGCGAGCATTGTCTTCTCACCTGCACGACAACCACAGTTGGGGCACACGTAACTTCCCTTTCCTGGGTTTTCGCCAATGTTGTAGGCCATTGGTTACTCCTCCGACAATCTAAGAGTTATGGAAGTCCCGGCAAAACATTACAGTTGGTGCAAGGAAAGTTAGTAGACGTAGCTAGCGGGTGACTGTAAACGAGTATTCCTCGTCTGGACTTCGGGCGCCATCAGTCGCCACACCCCTCAGATGAATCTGGTACTGTCCCGGACTGAGCATCGACGTGAGTAGTCTTAATCGAATGACATGTTGCTCGTTGCTAACCTCTTGAAGATTCGGAATGGTATACGACTCATCATCGTCTAATCGCCGGATCTGAGCTTCGTAAGCCGGATAGCGCTCCTGCTGAATCCATGGGAGAGTGAACTGAACTGTGTGAATATCGGAACGGAGACTTATCTCGGTTTGCAGCTCTGCGCTTCTGACGGTCACAGGCTTCAACTCCCGTGAAATCATTTGCGCCGGCACTTCGCTTAGGCTTGCAGGAGAATTGAGTTGGGCCAGCTCCTGCTCGATAGCCAGATGCTTCCGTCGTTCCCGCTGGCTATTTAGCCAAATGCTCGCAAGCACGATTGCAATTACGATTGCTATCGCGAGCGGAACAACAAGTACGGGTTTGAATTGTGGCTGCGTCCAAAGCCTATTCCAGACTGAGACTGTAGGCGTAGTTACTTGCGGCGCCTGCGGTTCTGCTACCGCCCAATCTTTTATCGACTTTGTAATTCTGAGGTTACGTCGTTGTTCTTCAGTTTTAGCATAACGGGAAATGAATCTCTGCCTCTCGTCCTGGGTAAGGTTGTCTTCTAAGTAGTCTTCAATCAGATCCTGTTCGACCGCAAGCACTGTCTCCTTTGTATGAGGGTCTGTTAGAAAGAGACTCTCAATTCGTTGTCGCGTCTCGTCGTCAGCAAGCCTGCCCAACAGAAACTCACGCAACAAGGCGTCAGTCATCAATTCTTCCTTCATGGGGCATACTCCAGACGTCGCCATTCACTTACAATGAAATTTTTTGCAATCCGTTTCATCTTTGGTTGGCCTTACGTTCAAGACAGCGCTCAATACATTCCTGGAGCGATACGCGAATTCGGTAGACCTTAACTCGCAGAGTTTCTACAGGTAGTTGCCGTGCGAGTTCACTGCGGTTATCGATCTTAGCCTGCTTTTCTTTAGCGTAGTAGGCGAGGATCAGCTTGCGATTATCAGGACTGAGCTTTGGCAAACATGCCTGTAGACACTCCTCCATCTCCAGAGTGCCGGCTTCGTCACCTTTAGCTGACATCGGCTCCGGCACTTCATCGTCATCCAAAGAAACCTGAGTCTTAACCTTCTTGAGATTTTCCATGAACACATTGTTTGCCACGCCGTGAAAATAGCGTCGCGCATCGCCCTGGTAGGTCAATCTAACTTCGTGTACTTTCCTTGCAACTCGATCGAATACGTCATCAGTCAATCCTTCCGGATCGCTGCATCCTCTCCATCTGAAGATGTTCGAGAGATCGTGATAAAGCTGAACATACATAGTCGCAGCGACCTCCCGATCGGGATCGAGCCACGCGAGAATCTCCTCGAAACTTTCAGGTGGGATTGCGGAATTTCGGGCCATTTACTCGAGGTATTCCGTTCAGGTGAAGTTGTTTGGGGGAATGCGCTGCTTTCGTCTTTGCAGAATCAGCAGCGTGACTGCAATTACTATCAACACGAACAGAATTACAAAAGCTGGGCGCAGCCACGCATGCCGGGCAACAGTAATATGGTTCGCGTATTCGCCTTGTACGATAAATCCTGCCCAATAGTACGGCGCGTGCCACTGTTTGTTTTTCATCATCTTCAGCTTAGCTGACCGAAGTGCGGCGGATGGGGTCATACCGTCCTGCAACATACCCTTATAGAATTCGGCCATTAGAACGGCAGTGGCGCGGTCGTCTACATTCCAAAGGCTCGCAACAACACTCTTCGCACCGGCAGAAATAAAACTGTGGGTTAGCCCTACAAGCCCCTCTCCTTTTACGTCTTTTCCTAACGCAGTCTGGCACGCACTCAATACAACTAACTCAGCGGATAGATCCAAACTATAAATATCGGGCAGTGGCATTAAGCCATTTTTCGACTCGCCGTTACGATCCATCATCGTGAGGACAATCCCAGACAGTTCGGGGTGTTTGTCATTGAAGAAGGCGTGAGTAGCAAAATGAATGATCTGAGATCGTCGAATGTTGGCACTCATCGCGGTTTCACGACTCGCCTCAAACCCTTTGGCCATCAACGTTGTGCCCCGGGGCGCCACATCAGAGATAGCGTCCGCCTCTTCTGAAGTGTGAGCGAGACGAGCAAGGCTCAATTTGCTAATCGGCTGTACCGCTTGATCGGCGGTTTGAGAAACCGCAGCTTTAGCAATGTCGGGAGTTAGTCCTTCGTTCCTGATCCGATCATCATTGGCGCTGAAAACGGGATCGGCAATGATCGTGACTGTCTTGCCTGGCGAATCTTTATGATTTTGCGCGCCGCGGATTGCGATAAGGGTCGAAGCAGATGGCAACACCGAGACTTCATTCGTTGCTATTAAGAGAGTCGACTCGTCAACCGGGCCAGTCGTTGATGCGGATGGCGCCGGCAATGCCTCGAAAGGAATGTACTGCAATACCCCGTCCGTTACGACAACGATTCTTCGGCCTCGGAGTTTCTCGGCCACGGGCGCCAGCAACATTTGGCTCAACTTACTTGCCTTCTCAGAATAAAGATTGTCGGCCGTCTTAACATTCCCCTGAAAGTCCCTCCCGCTTTCCTGGCGCGCCGTGATTATCTTCCAGAATTCACTTGCAGCATCTTCGATTTCCTTACGGGCAGGTAGTACATAACTGTCGCTGGAGTCGGACGTCACTGCCCACAAATAGCTTTGCTTCCCTCCCAACGCATACTCCAGCAGTATCGTGTCACTGCCTCGCAACTCCTTTTGGATCCGTTCCAGGTTAACCGGCGTGAACTGTTCGAACGAAAACAATCGCGGGCTCTGTTCTCCTAGCTTAGCCTGAACGGATTGGTATTCAGCTCTGAGTCTCGCTATTTGATCCGCCACTTCCGTGAGTTCGGTCGAGTCTTTTCCGCTCAAAGAGAGACTCAATTGATACTCAGCCTGCGCACGAATTAAGCCCCTGAGTCTACGCTCTGTCTCGACAAGGTCTTTCGCCGCTCCAGTAGCCATATTCGGACGCGATTCACTCAGAAGATCAAGAAGTAAGCGTGCCCGAGCCTGCTCACTCACGGAAAAGGCTTGGCCTGCGAAACCTTGCCCAGGATGCAATCTATCGAGTTGCATGAGGATCTCGATAAACAAGTCGTAATGCTTTCCGACGGCGGCAAAATACGACGCACGGAAGTCGGGGCTCGCTACATTGCTACGTATCTCCTCAATTAGTTCAAACGATCTCGTTATAAGCGAGAGGGCAACTTCATGTAATCCCAGCGCTTCATTAGCCTGTGCGAGGTTATAGAGAGTCGCTATCAGGATCCCCTGATTACCCATCTTCTCGCTCAGGGAGAACGCCTGAGTGAAAAGGTTCAAAGCCTTTGACGGTTCCCGGACTTGAAGAAAGAAATCTCCGTGCGAATTCAAAGTCATAGCCTGACCACGAAGATCACCAATACTCTTAAAAAAATCTTCTGATTTCTGATACTGTGTCGACGCTAGCTCACGGCGCTCTTGAGCTCGGTAGGAGTCTGCAATTCCTTTAAGTGCGTAGGCTTCAAGCCGCCGATTTCCAGCTGCACGACTCAACTGCAAACAGCGTTCGTAAGATGTGCGCGCTTGATCCGGATTCCCGCTCAGAAGCTGTGTCAATGCGATGCTATATGCGGCGGCTGAGGCCCCATCTGTGGCGCCGATCTTTTCGAAGAGTGCTAACGCGTTCATATAATTAGGGAGCGCGTTTGAGTACTCAGCCAGATCTCGATAAGTCTCCCCAAGCGTGTTGAGTGCGAGTCCTTCGCTACGGGAATCTCCAATTTCCCGAAAGATCTCTCTAGCCTTGTCAGCCATTTCAATTGCGCTCTGAGGGTTGTTGTTGCCGGAATACCAGAGTCCCATCGTGTTCAATGCGAGCCCTTCACCGCGCTTATCGTTTGCTGCACGATACAGATCCAGGGCACGAAAAATTTCCGCCCCCGCCTTTTCGATTTCGCCTATGCTTCCCGCTATCTGACCCTGGAGGAGGTGTACCCTCGCTTCGCCTTGCGGATCATTCTGGAAGGCGTTGAGCGCGCTCTCCAGTTGCTGCGACGCCTTATAGAAGTTTCCTTTTGCGTAGCTGACTTCCGCAAGGTTGCTTAATGCGTCACCGTACCTGTTGGTAGCGATGGTCGTATGATTCGTCGCGTGCTCTTCGAAGAGATCGAGAGCCAGACTCAACTGTTTCTGCGCAAGATCGTTGTCGCCCAGGTAAGAGTGGAGACGACCGGTTTGACTTAATGCTGTCGCTTGCACGAGCCAATCACCGGTCTCTTTGGCGAGTGCTTCAGCCTTTCTATATCGCTCGAGAGCCTGTGCATATTCACTTAAGAGAAAGTAGACGTCGCCGCCTCTTAGTGTCGCCTCTGAAGCTTTTGAAGAATCGGAAACGGACGTCCAGAGCAGTGCGGCTTTTTCGTACTGGTCTAGCGCCTGGCGGAGGGAGGTTGCTGTCCAGTTCGAACATAGTGCTTCACCCCGAGCAAATGCCTCCTGGGCTTCGCTGTCCTTTGAATCCTGCGGCGCTGTAGTCGTTAAAGCCTGAGCGTTTTTGTTTCGAGCGCCTAGGGTCGACGCAGGTTCCTGTAAACAGTAAATCATCACAGCAACCAGGCAGAAAGACACCGCCCCCGTGCATAAGGTCTGCTGTGTTTTGAGCCGGCGTGTTTTTTTAAGCAACATGTGGGAGTTCAGGTTCCTTCTGGAAACCAAGTTGCACGAAGGGAAGCGCCCGTTTACTACGGTCCATCTGGACTGGACGGAGGCTGTATTATCACGTATGTCGTCGCATAATCAACGAGTTTATCGAACAAGAACGAGCCAGGTCTCAAGGAATGAGGGTTTAGAAGAGGTAGCGCAAAACGAGCTACCTCTTCCGCAGTTGCAAACACGCCTGATTATTTTCCGTCTCGCAGCGAGCGACCATAGCGGCCGGATTGTCTTCCGGACTTGCCGGAGCCTTCTCGCCAATCAATCTGGATACCTAACCGAGTGCCAGCCGGTTTTCGACCAGCCTTGCCGAAAGTATTCCGCGAGTGTTTCCGAGTCAGGCTCTTCGCCATTGCTTGCTGTTGCACCTTCAACATTTTTCATCTCTCCTTATGGTTAATATGCGAAGTGCCGCAGCCACCCCACACAAATCCATCGGGTCGGCCGTGATATCGTCGCTCGAGCGAATCACGCCTGCGGACCGACGTTGCTTCCAAAGCCCGGACAAGAACTGTCTGCTGAAACTTTTTAAGGTTTGTGGCCTCGCATGTCGTTTCTGCTTTGAAGACAGTAAGGTCAAGCAATCGGCTGGATGAGTATCGATTGCTGTCGATCTGAGGGAAGGTGTCTTCCTCACTCATACCCTTCTTGACGAACAGTTGAATGCCACGGGATCGCGGCATTTTTGTTAACGCAAGTTCTGCTCGGGCAGATTCGAAGGCGTCTCTGATGGATTTGCCGAACCCGAGCGCACGGTAAAATGCACCGGCAAAAGTCACACTCACTTTGTCGCCTATTGGTCTTTCAGTACCGATGGAATAATCAATTACTTCTGAGATCGAGCGGGCTTGCTCCTTTGTGAAACAAGCATTAAGCAGAACCAGTCGCACATGGTTGCTGTAGAGGGCCAACACCTTCGCCAGTCCGTGCTGGTCAACCGCCTTCGCATGTCCATGGGCTCCGGCAAGTACGATTTTCCGCCCTTTGCTTCCGTGACAACTGAAGTGAACGATATGTGGTTGGTACTTCAGCAGTAGCCGCTGAAGGTCGTTTGGTCGTGTAGCTGGGTGTTTGTACAGCTCGAACCGGTCGCGATACACGCCTTCGTCAATTTTCTCGGAGATTTCCCTGGCTTCTTCGTCCACAAGAATCCGGCTCATCGACCATGGATTCGCGGATAGAAAAAGTATTCGGATCTTTTCCGCCATAACTCCTCCTGTAAATGGCCCATTCCCAGGCTGGGATTTGGAGCCGTATGTGCAATCACTTACACATGGCGCAGAAAAGAGCCGAAATCCGTCACGACGGCAGAAAATTTTTTGAGTTGGTGTTCCTGGCGAGCGAATGCGTGGAACTATCGGTGTTTAAATTGGGCCAGCGTAACCAGGAGGTCACGTCTCGCGCGTACGACTGCGGTTTTATTGGCGTTGTAATGGTTGGTTGTCGCGTCAATTTCGGCTTTCCTCGCGATGAGATACTGTTTGACTGCGACCAGGGTTTGGCCGGTGAGGGCTCCATCAGAATGTTTCGCAGCTTCACTAATCGCAGCGTCCAGCTCACTGACTGGCGAAGTGGACCAAACAAGCCAGAAGTTTTCAGCACCCTCGGATCCTGAAAACGTGAACCATTTGGATTGCACCGGCTGATTTGCACCGACGCTTGCGGAACCACTGGCGGGATAGATCATCGTGAAGCCAGCATCATGTGTCTGAAGTGCACTTTCATTAAATATGTAGAGATAGGCAGGAACGGGAGTCGTGACCGTTAGCTGAAACTGATCGCCTTTGGTGTATGTCTCGTCACCGTTTGATTTATATGGTTCCTCGTAAGGCTGTCCGTCGTGCATCCGTTGCACCGTGAGGAAATAACTAAATGAGCGATTGGGTGAAGGTTTTCTATCTCGAAGTATGTACTTATAAACGCCGAATGAAATGACTGCGAGTCCTAATGCAATCATCAAGTATTTCGGCCAGTGTGTAACCGCCGGTTCAGTGGTCACGCCTTCCTTCAGTGCGGACGCCAACTCACTACAAAATTGACTTGCTCTCTGGTAACGATGCTCCCGCTTGAACGACAACCCGCGAAGAATTATCTCCTGCGCTCTGGGTGGTAAATTTGGCCGGAGCGCACGAGGTTTTACTTTCACGCCGGCGCGCTGCATATCTGCCAGTTGCGAAGCGCTAGTTGCATTAAACGGTCTGGCGCCCGTAACCATTTCGTAGGCGATTACAGCCATTGAGTAAATATCGCTGGCAGCGGTGATCTCCTCTCCACTAAGCTGCTCGGGAGACATGTACGGCAGGGTTCCGATTGAAGCGGCATTGACTGTACTTGGACCAACTAACGAGTCTCTTACTTTTGCTATTCCAAAGTCGATCAGCACGACGGAATCTGTGCCGCCGGTCATCATTATGTTCTCAGGCTTTAGATCGCGATGAACAACTTTTTGCTCGTGACAGTGATTCAGGGCGGGGCCAATCTGTTTCAGGATGGATGCGACGCGTTCCAGATCCATACCTCCAGTTCGTATCTGTGTGCGCAGCGCCTCGCCCTCGATATATGACATCACAACGTATGGTCGATCATCAGCTAATTGACCGGTGTCGCTCACGTTAACAACATTCGCATGTTTGATACGCGACAGTGCTTCCACCTCTCTCTTAAATCTCTGTCGCGCATCTCCATCCTGAACCCACACTCGTGAAAGAACTTTTATGACGACGTGTGTATCTGGCAGTCGTGAGTCGTTGGCGAGGTAAACCTGACTCATGGCGGTGCAGCTCAGTTCCTTGTTGACGCGATAGCGCCCGCCAATCGTCGTGCCAACGAGGTTATCGGGTACAAAATCCAATCGGGTAACAGGAACTCCAAGAACGCCGCCAGGTGAATTGCGGGCTGCGAGGAGTTCTCTGACCTCGCGCTCGAGATCGGGGTGACCGTCACAAGCCTTCGCGATGAAAGCGTTGCGCTCAGACTCGGGTAGCGCCAGGGCTTTATGAAAGATTTCTTGAATCGAATCCCAATATGACGGTGGCATTCAGCTATCTCCCAAAGGTGGGAAATCGAGCGGCGAAGTAGCGAGGTGTCTTAGCCCGTTGAGTCTCTGTTGCGGCGCGCATTCTATACAGCGTTCGCACTTCTGACAATAGTTACCAGCTTGCAAATGTAATGGTTTAAGTGGCTGTTCCATTACCTTATGGAGATTGTTCGAAGCCACGCGGAGGATCCTCAATGCACGAAATCACCGAACTACTTAGAGCGTGGAGCAGCGGCGACAAAAAGGCTCTCGACCAGCTGATGCCGCTGGTCGATCAGGAGTTAAAGAAGATTGCGCACGCCTACATGCGAAATGAAAGACAGGGAAACATTCTCCAAACCACAGCGCTGGTCAATGAAGCAGTGATCAAGCTCATTCGAGAAAACATCAGTTACCAGAACCGAAAGCATTTTTACGCGCTGGTGGCGAAGCGTATGCGGCAGGTTCTTGTCGACTACGCGAGGAAAGAACCTGAGAAATATGTCGACATAGATAACACGGTGCTATCTATAGACCAACGACCTAAAGAAATACTCCTGCTCGATGAGGCGCTAACCGAGTTCGCCAAAGAATATGAGCGTGCGGCGACAGTTGTTGAGTGTCGCCATTTCATCGGCCTGACGACTAAAGAGGCGGCCGACGTTCTCGACATCTCGCAGTCAACGGTCGAACGCGATTGGGAATTCGCGCTCGCGTGGTTGAACAAATACATGAGCGCGGAGTCGAGCGACTCTCCGTGATTCACCTCTGAGCACGTCGCAGCAAGATCCGCCAATACAAAGCCTTTATCATCACGAATTTTCACTGATCTAACGCCATATTGTAATGGTTAGCACCTGCAACTTCTGATAATCTGTCGCTTCCCTCTCTATGACAACAAGTTTCCTCGCTAGTGGGTGGGGAGCGGTGTATTCGATGCCCTAAAGAACTCGTTAAGAGGAGGATCCAGCATGACTACTCAAACTCTTACTCGCCTGATCATCGCAACTGTGGCCGTGGGTTTGCTCACCGTGCTGCTCTTTAGTGGCCCAACTACATCTGCGGCGAAGGCTGACAAAACTGCACCGACGACGCCCGCCACCCTCGTCGTGACTGCAATTACTGATACGACTGTGGCGCTGAAGTGGAATCCATCAACAGACAACTCGGGTAAGTTCTCTTATCGAGTCAAAATCAACAAGCTGAATGGCCCACTCTCCAACCTGGAGCAACCGGTAAGCCAGACGCAGACCACCTACACCGCAACCTATCTGTTGCCGAACAGCAGTTACAGTTTTGTAGTCTATGCCGTCGATGGAAGTGGCAACCGCTCGGGCGACAGTAATTCCGTTAACGCCAACACACCATTGGGCGACACGACGCCACCGAGCGCTCCAGTCCTGCAAGCCACCGCGCTTGGACCATCTCAGGTGCAGCTTACCTGGACTAAATCGATCGACAACGTTCCTAACAACTGCTGTTCTTACAGCTTCAACATGAACGGCAATCCCCTCACACAAAACCTCAACGCTGCCACAGCGCCTGCTGGTTACATCTCTATAATCATTCGCCACTTGCCCCCCAACACCGCGAATAGCTTCACCGTTACTGCAATCGACTACACGGGAGTTAATAAGTCGACCAGCAACAGCGCAAGCGCAACCACCTGGCCCAGCGTCGATACCACACCGCCTTTGGCTCCCACCAACCTCCACGTGATCACGCTTGATGACGGCGGGGGTGAAGCATGGTTGGGATGGACACAATCAACTGATGATACTGACGCGCCAAACAATATCGAGTATGAGATATATGTAAACGGTGTGTTGAGTCCGCTGCCGGTTTCGGCGGGAATTGACTTCGACTTCGTTTACACTCTACCAGGGTGCCAGAACACGTTTACTATCAAGGCTGTTGATAAGACGGGTAATACATCGCCAGCCAGTAATTCAGTCGTAGTGAAGCTCGGGTCGTGTTAACGCCGGCTGTCTACGAGTTTTCCAGATACGCGGCACTCCATTTTTGGTGTGCGAATCACGGTTGACACTTCCGCTCGAAATAGAACACTCTCCTCTGGTTCCGACCTCACTGGTTCGGCTTTGCCTCAAAAGTGGGACGTCGGGCTTGGATACAGTCAGTACCGTCCCGCGGTCGCGGATGGGTACGTCGTAGACATGCTCGATTGCTAATATTTCGTCTACCTGATCGTTTACCCAT
>Ga0207647_10001953_pt1 | contig 15737 bp, 15 predicted proteins | sample KBSCornC2_FD_184295 | JGI IMG/M metagenome (GOLD analysis project Ga0207647, IMG submission 184295) | Corn rhizosphere microbial communities from Kellogg Biological Station, Michigan, USA - C2 (SPAdes) (version 2) | ecosystem: Host-associated > Plants > Roots > Rhizosphere ...
ATCGAATACCAGCACATTCATTTCCATCGCCAGGCACCGCTTGGCGGTACGGCTGCCGATGCGGCCAAAGCCTATGATCAGGATCGTCTTGCCGAAGAGATCAAAGGGCAGCATGCCGAGCCTGTCAGGCCATTTATTGTCCCTGACCAGCGAATGCATTTCGGTCGCGCGCTTGGCGAGCGTCAGCATCATGAACAGCGCGCATTCGGCGACAGAGGGCGAATTGGCCGTGCCTGCGACCATCAGCGGGACCTTGCGGCGGCTGAGGGCAGGGACGTCGACGGCGTCGAACCCGACCCCGATCCTGGTCACGACGAGCATGTCCCTGGAGGACTCGAGCTCGGGATCGCCAAAGCGGGTGCCGCCGAGGGCGACGCCATGCACCGGCGCATGCTCCTTCAGCTTGGCGTTGAAATCCGCCTGCGAGATCATGTTGGGAAATTCGACGAGATCGATGTCGTCCCGCGCGTCAAGCAGCGCGCGTCCCTGTTGCGACATCGATTCCGTGACGAAGATTTTCTTCTTGTTGGTAGCCATTTCCTGCCCTTGGTATACAGCAATTGCGCCGTCAAAGGACGGCGCCGGTCACCTCGTTTAGCAGGTGCATGTTATTGAGGTCCACAGCCAATCGAAGCGGGCCGCCATCGTGCGCGCCGGCATTGGGATTGACCCGGCCGCAGACCAGCGTGCCCTCCATCGTGAAATAGATCAGCGTCTCCATTCCCATCGGCTCGGTGACATCCAGCACCGTCTCGAAGGTCTCCACGCCCGGCTCCGTATGCTGTTTGGCCTCGGTGATGTGCTCGGGCCGCAGCCCCAGCAGCAATTTTTCAGCGCGCGGGATACCCTGATAGCGGGCGGCGCGGGCCGGCGGCAGCGGGAAGGTGATGCGATCGGTCAACCGAACGTGCAACTTGCCGGCGAGATCCTCCAGTCGGCATGGGATGAAATTCATCGCCGGCGAGCCGATGAAGCTGGCGACGAATTTCGTCGCCGGCTTGTGATAGAGCTCGTTCGGCGTGCCGATCTGTTCGATCCGGCCATGGTTCATCACCACGACGCGGTCGGCCAGCGTCATCGCCTCGACCTGGTCGTGGGTCACGTAGACCGTCGTGGTGCGGACCTTCTGGTGCACCTTCTTGATCTCGATCCGCATCTGCACGCGCAGCTTGGCGTCGAGGTTGGACAGCGGCTCGTCGAACAGGAAGACCTTGGGATTGCGCACGATGGCGCGCCCCATCGCGACGCGCTGGCGCTGGCCGCCGGAGAGCTGCTTCGGCTTGCGGTCGATCAGGTCGGTGATGTCGAGGAGCCGTGCGGCTTCCGTCACCCGCGCCTTGATCTCGGCCTTGGGATAGTGCTTCAGGCGCAGTCCGAACGACATGTTCTCGGCGACTGTCATGTGCGGATACAGCGCGTAGTTCTGGAACACCATCGCGATGTCGCGGTCCTTCGGCGGCACGTCGTTGACGACGTCGCCGCCGATCATGATGTCGCCGTCGCTGATGTCCTCGAGGCCTGCGATCATGCGTAGCGTCGTCGACTTGCCGCACCCCGAGGGCCCCACCAGCACGATGAACTCATGGTCGGCGATATCAAGGTCGATGCCGCGAACGGCTTCGACATCATCGTAACGCTTGACCACCTTCCGCAATGCAACGTCAGCCATGAGACATCAACCCTTTGTCGCGCCGGCGGTCAGGCCGGCAATGTAGTAGTCCATCAGGAAAGCATAGATGATCAGCGGCGGCGCTGCGCCGAGCAGTGCGCCGGTCATGATCTGTCCCCAGTTGAAGACATCGCCCTTGATCAGCGTGGTGGTGATGCCGACCGGCAGCACGAGCTGATCGATCGACGTCGTGAACACCAGGGGATAGAGAAACTGCGCCCAGGACACCGTGAATGCGAAGATGGTCGCGGCGATCAGGCCGGGCAGGGCGACGGGGATGAAGATCCGCGTCAGGGTCTGGAGCCAGGAGGCGCCGTCGATGATCGCGGCCTCGTCGAGCTCCTTCGGGATCGAGGCGAAATAGCCGATCATGATCCAGGTGCAGAACGGCACCGTCAGTGTCGGATAGATGAACAGCAGCACGTACCAGCGGTTCAGCAGCGTGATGCCGGTGATGTCCTGGACCAGCGCCAGCATCTTGAACAGCGGGATGAAGAGGAGGCTGTCCGGGACCAGGTAGGTCAGGAATACGCCGGTGGCGAGCGTCGTCGAGCCCCAGAATTTCATCCGCGCCAGCGCAAAGGCCGCAGGTATGCTGATCAGCATCGTGACGACCACGACCACCAGGGACACGATAGACGAATTCCAGAAGAACCGGAGGAATTGGTTCGACGTCAGGAGTTCGACATAGTTCGCCAGCGTCGGGTGGAAGACCCACCAGGGATTGGTCGCCGCCGAGATCTCCGCGCTGCTCTTGAGCGAGGTGATCACCATGTAGAGCGGCGGCGTCAGAAAGAAGATCGCGAACAGCACCAGGAAGAAATAGGACCAGCGCAGCGCCCAGGCGCGGTCGCGGCTCATGCTGCCATATTTGACCTTGCGCCGCGGACCGCCCTTGTCGATTGCAAGCGTGCTCATCACGACTCGTTCCCACGTTTGTTGACGTCGCGCAGGATGAAGATCGCTGCGACGGCGAGAATGGGGACCATGAACAGGGAGACACTGGCGCCGAGCGGAATGTCGTTGCTCTCGATGCCGACCCGGAACGCGTAGGTCGCGAAGATCTGGGTCTGGTCGAGCGGCCCGCCCGAGGTCAGGATGCGTACGATGTCGAAATTGGCGAAGGTGACGATCAGCGAGAACAGGGTGGTGATGGCGATGATGTTGCGCATCATCGGAAGGGTGATGAACCAGATCTTCTGCCACCAATTGGCACCGTCGATCGCGGCGGCCTCGTAGAGCTGGTCCGGCACCGATTTCAGCGCCGCCAGATACATGATCAGGAAGAACGGTGCGCCGTACCAGACGTTGACGAGAATGACGGAAAAGCGCGCCCAGGCGGCATCGCCGAGCCAGTTGATGGGGCCGATGCCGAACAAGGAGAGTGTGTAGTTGAAGGCGCTGTAGGAGGGGTCGAACAGCCACAGCCAGGCCAGCGTGCTCATCGCCGGTGGGATCACCCAGGGCACCAGCAGCATGCCGCGCCATTTGCGCTGACCCTTGGCCGGAATGTTGTGCACGAAATGCGCGACGATGAAGCCGATCAGCGCTTTGAAGAACACGGCGGTGACCGCGAAAATGCAGGACTGCTTCACCACCATCCAGAACGTCTCGCGCTTGAACAGGAAGGTGAAGTTACCGAAGCCGACGAATTTCTGCATCGACTTGTTCAGCGACGCGAGGTGAATCGAGAACAAAGCAGGGTAGAGTACGAACAGTGCGATCAGCAGGATCAGCGGCAGCGTCAGGAAAAACGCCACGGTCGATTTTCGCCTCAACGCATTGTGCAGGCTCCCTCCCTTGCGTGCGCTCGTTGTGCGAGCGGCGCGAGCGTGCTGAACGACGACATCGGCCATGACCGAACCTTCCTTTCAGAATGTCTGTTCGCGAAGCCGGCCGCGCGGTCGGCTTCATCGGATCAACATCGAACGGCGGATTGTGCTGGCGGCTCATGCCGGAGGCGTGAACCGCCGTTGCACATCCCGGTTCAGGTTCGCATGAAGCCTTCGCACTCGCCCTCGGCCCAGGCGAGCGTGGTCTCCATCTTCTCTCCCTGCGCAAAGCGGAGCGCCATCTTGGTCAGGATCGCCTGCGCGTAGATCTGCTGGGCAATCTTTGGCGGTGCAGGAGAGGCCGCAATCGACAGCGTCTGATGATTGTGGGGGTTTGGATAGTGATAGAGCGTTCCCTTCGGCGGCTCTACCTCGGCCCACGTCTTCAACGTCGTCATTTTCGCATAGGCGGGCAGGTCGTAGCCACCGCTGGCAGAGACGAACTTCTCGATCGACGACGCCTGCGACAAATGGGTGAGCAGGCTCTTGGCCGCTTCCTTGTTCTTGGAGAAGTTCCAGAGACCCCAGTAGTACGGCAGATAGGGCGCAAAGCGGCCTTTCGGGCCGGACGGGAAGCCGTGCGTCCAGCATTGTTCGGCGACCTGCGGTGCGTCGCGCTTGGCCACCGCCCAGGCGCTTGGCGGATTCATGATGAGGGCGCCCCGGCCGGAGATCAGCCATTTGTTGTTCGAGGCGTCATCCCAGGATGGTGCGTCCGGTGGCAGGAAGGCGATCAGCTTCTTGTAATATTCGAGCGCCTGACGGACCTGATCGGTCTTCACCGTGGGCTCGCCCTTGGCGTTGACGAGTTCGGCGCCGAACGACTGGAAGATCGCACCCGCCGTGTCGACACTGTCGGTGGTTTCGCCGAGGCCGATGCCGAAGGCGAAGCCGCCTTTCTGACAAGCTTCGGCGGCCTTGAGGAATGTCTCCATGTTCCAGCTGTCCGCTTTCGGCGGTGCGCCCGCGGGGTACAGTTCCTGAATATCGATACCCGCGTACTTCTTCATCAGATCAATGCGGGTGCAGGGCCCCTTGATCTGGCTCCCGGGGGTGGCGGGGACGGCAAGCCATTTGCCGGCCGCCTGTCCGAGATATTTCACGGTGCCGTTCACTTCACCGTTCTGCTTGATCGCCGGCTCCACGACGTCGTTCACCGGTTCTAGCTGCTCGGCATAAGCATGCGGCCACCAGGTGTACATCTGAAGAATGTCATGACCGGATTTGGCCTGCGCTTCGGCGGCAACGGTCAGCTCGATCTTCTTGTTGTTGCTGGTGATGTAGTCGATCGAGACTTCGACCTTTTCCTTCGCGGCCCATTCGTTGACGAGAGCCCTGGAGCTGTCGTTGGCGCCGGGTACCCAGTGGTCCCAGAAGCCGATCGAGAGCTTGCCGGCGGCGTAGGCGCCGCGCACGTAGGGCGCGGTGATCAAGGCTGCGGAGGACATGGCAGTTGCGGCCACAAATTGTCGCCGCGTGAGCTTCTTGCGTGACATCTCGTTTCCTCGCTTGGTGTTTTATTGTTCTAGCGTTTCCTCTTAAACTCTTCCGAGTTTTGCTCCTGATTTTCTTGTTGGCGTTTCTTGTTGGAATTCTTGTCGAACGTTTCTCGTTGGTGCCGTCAGCTTCGATCGCAAGTCACGCGAAGCGCGGCAAATTGGTAGCGCGATCAGATCATGATTGATCGCGTCTGTCGAGAAAGCCCGAATGGCGATCGTCTAGAACTAACGTTGTGCCCGAAAGCGTGGCAGCGCCTCTGGTGCCACGCGCCGGAGGTGAGCCGCGGCTGCTCCTTTTGCGACGCACACGTTACGCGAACCGGCCTGGAACGATCCGTGCGCAATTACGCCGCAGTTTCGAATAAGCCTGCATAACCGCTTCGCGCGAAAGACTTTTCGGGCGTGGACAGCAATTGGCTGCGTCTGGACCTCGAAGCGGCGGAAACGATAGTGTTGCAACCGGCGGGTGGCTTCCACCCGGACAGGCCAATCAGTTCGACGATGGAGACGAGAATGATCAACCCGGCGCCGCCAACGCGGCTTTACCTGCGACGATGGCTCGCGCTGGGGTCCGTGCTCGCGCTGCTGCTCGGCGCAGCCGCAGTCGCGAACGCTCAAGGATTGGTCAAAGGCGTTCAGGAGGGGGCGGCAGCCGGGAACAAGGCGGCGGGTCCCGTCGGTGGCGTGCTCGGCGGTGCGATCGGCGGCGTGGTCGGCGTTTTCACCGGCGTGCTCGGTGTCGGCAACAACGGCAATCAGGCGCCGGCGGCCAAGGACGCAAACAAGGACGCCAACAAGGACGCCAAGCAGCAGCAGGGCGCCGGCAAGGACAAGGATGCCAAGAGCGCCAAGGCGGGCAAGGGTGCCAAGGCGAGCAAGGAAGCCAAGAATGCGCCGCAGGACAACAAGGATGTCACGGTCCTCACCCAGAGCGGCGCGCCGCAACAGAGCGCCGAGCAGATCGTCGCCAACAGCGATTCCTATATCGAGCGGATCAAGACCGAGCTGAATCTCACCTCTGATCAGGAGAAGCACTGGTACGGGTTCTCCAGCGCCATGCACTACCTTGGACATAATGGTGCAGAGCGGCTCAACCTCCGGGTTGCGCGCGCCAAGCGGGATCCGCCCGACGACATTATCGAGCAGATGCGCAACGAGGCGCAGTTCCTGATCGACCGGGCGGCCGACCAGCGCAATGTCGCCGATGCCGCCGAACCGCTCTATTCGAGCCTCGACGACAAGCAGAAGCAGGTCTTCATCCAGGAGATGGTACGCCTCAGCCACGAGCGCGGGTTGGATTGATCAAGTTGAATCGGATCGCCGGCGTCCGAATTAACGGCGCCCGCCACGAATTCGTGAATCCTCTCCGTAATTCGGGTATGGTTAGCTTCGCAAGCTGACTGCGGGGTTGATATGGCGGACAGACTCTCCGTTTTCCTGGTCGAAGACGAGGCGTTGATCCGGATGATGATGGCTGACATGGTGGAGGAGCTCGGCCACCATGTCGTCGCGGAAGCGGACAATGTCCGGGACGCGAGCGCCTTTGCCATGACCGCGCAATACGACCTCGCCATCCTCGACATCAACCTCATGGGGCTCTACGTCGATCCCGTCGCCGACCTGATCGAGCGCCGCGGAAAGCCGTTTCTGTTCGCCACCGGCTACGGGCCGGAACTGCTGCCGTCGTTGCTCCGCCGCAGGCCGATCCTGCGCAAGCCGATTTCGATCGATCAGCTCAAGGCGATGATCGATTCGATGTTTCCGGAAGCCACGGCGAAGGCGCCGCACTGAGCGAAGGCGCTGGGCGACGGCGAAGGCGCCGCGCTGAGCGACGGCGAAGACGCCGCGCTGGGCGACGGCGAAGACGCCGCGCTGAGAGCACCAACGAAAATGGCCGCCCGTCGGGGGCGGCCATTCGACGAAGGAATTCCTCGGGTTCTCAGATCAGGCCGGCGGTGAGGTCGATGCCGCGCGCCATCAGGCCGAACGAGGCGACGAGGCCCGTGCAGCAGAACAGCAAGATGGTCTTGAACGAAGAAGCGGCGAAACGCGTTTCGGCGGCGGCCGGCATTGCGGCGAGCGAAATCATGCTCATGTTCATTCCCCCCTTTGTTGACCCCTGAATTGCATCAGGTGAGGGAACTCTTAGAGCAAAAGGTTTGACGCGAGATTGCGAGGGATCGTTAACGAAATCGCAATCGACTCGCGGACTCGCGCCGTTCCGGCGCGGGATTGCAAGTCTCAGTTGCGACCGTTCCTCAGCACCGTGGCGATGGTATGGGCCGTCATCGCGGCGCGATCCGAGGCGCGCTGGGCGGCCAGCCGGTCTCGCGCCTTTTCCTCGATCAAGAGCTCGATCAGCGCCAGCCGTTTGTCCTCGTCATCCGCCTCGGTCAGCAGACGGTGATAGCGGTGATAGTCGAAGCCCAGATCCTGCTTACGCATGTCACGCCCCCGCAACTACGCCACACACTCAAGGGGGATTGTTTCTCATCGGGAACAAACGAGCAAGCACGATCCTGCGTGGAACCGTTCGTGCGTTGCAATCTCCTGTGAATTACCGGAACTGCAGCCGGGCGCTCGCGCCTCAATCCACATTGTGGTCGGCGAACATCTTCAGGCCGACGAAGCTGGCATCGGGCTTCGTGACCAGCCGGGTCGGGATGTTGCGCAAATAGTCCTGGAAGCGTCCCTTGGCTTCGAAGCGTGCGCGGAAGGCCGAGGCTGCGAGGAAGTCCGGGAATCGCGGCACGATCCCGCCGGCGATATAGACGCCGCCGCGGGCACCGAAGGTCACCGCGAGGTTGCCCGCGACCGAGCCCAGGATGGCGCAAAACATCTCCAGCGTCGCGCGGCTGACCGGGCAGCTGCCGTCCAGGGCCGCCTTGGTGATGGCGGCCGCGTCGCGGTGCGGCACCTGGGCGCCGTCGATCTCCGCCAGCGCCTCGTAGAGGCTTTGCAAGCCCGAGCCCGACAGCGCGCCGCGCTCGATGGAGACATGGCCGAAGCGCCGGCGCAGGCACGCGATCACGCGCTCCTCGCGCTCGTTCTCTGCCGGCAGGGTCGCGTGGCCCGCCTCGGTGACGACGGCCAGCCGCGCCCCATGCCGCTCGACCAGACAGGAGACGCCAAAACCGGTTCCGGGCCCGACCACCAGCAACGGTTCTCCGGGGAGGCCATCTTGTCCGCCGAGCGGGATCAGATCGGCGGGCCGCAAGGCGGGCAGGGACCAGGCGACCACCTCGAAATCGTTGAGCACATGGACGCTGTCGAAGCCGAGCGTCGGCTGGAGCTCGTTGCCGTCGATGACCCAGGGGCTGTTGGTCATGACACAGCGGTTGTTGGTGACGGGACCCGCGACGGCCAGCACAGCCCTCTGGGGCGACTCGCCGCCGGCCCGGCGCGCCAGCACGTCGACAATGGCTTCCCGGACGGTCGGGAAGTCGGCGACCTTCACATAGTCGATCGGCCCGGTCTGGTCGCCGTTGCCAGGTCCGCCTTGGCTCAGCGCAAAGCGCGCATTGGTGCCGCCGATATCGGCGAGAAGAATTTTTCCTGTCTTGCCGATACCCATAGCCATTTGGTTGCCGCGGCCTTGCCGGCCTACGGGAACCTTTGCCTCCGCTCTTGATCCGATCCGCAGTTTGCGGACGGTCTGAGAATCCTCGCTTGATTGTGCCTAGTCAACACGAACAAGACCAAACCGTTGCATCCTTAAGACGATCCTTGCCCGCCAGCGCGATATGGCCATACGGAGTCGGTGGTTGCGAAGCCGCGCCGGAAGATCGACATTGGAGGGAGCGCCCAGCGCCGGTCGCGCCGGGCAGATGGAATGGGGCCTTGCGATGAAGATTTCCGACCGCGACGTGCTGCTGGTGATCGACGTCCAGAACGATTTCTGCACCGGCGGGGCGCTGGCCGTGCCCGGTGGCGAGAAAGTCGTGCCCGCCATCAACCGTATCGCCCAAAAATTCGCCAATGTGGTGCTGACCCAGGACTGGCATCCGGGCGACCACGTCTCCTTCGCGGCGAACCATGCGGGCAAGCAGCCGTTCCAGACCATCGAGCTGGACTACGGCACCCAGGTGCTCTGGCCGACGCATTGTGTGCAGGGCACGGCGGGCGCCGAATTCCATGGCGGGCTGGACGTCACCCGGGCGAGCCTGGTGGTGCGCAAGGGTTTTCGCCGCGGCATCGATTCCTATTCGGCGCTGTTCGAGAACGACCACAGGACACCGACGGGCCTGCTCGGGTACTTGCGCGAGCGCGAGTTGAAGACCGTCTTCGTCGCGGGGCTCGCGCTCGACTTCTGCGTCCGCTTTTCGGCAGAGGACGCCCGCAAGGCCGGGTTCGAAGTCGTGGTGATCGAGGATGCCTGCCGTGGCATCGACCTCGACGGTTCCGTCGCCGCGGCCCATCGCAGTTTTGGCGAGCTCGGCATTTCCGTGATCAGCTTCGAGGCATTCCTGTGAGAATCGCGAGATAGCCATGGCGGAGAAGACAGGCAAACAGCTAGGCGGGCCGGATCATGTCCCTGGCGATCCGCTGCTGTGGCCGTTTGCGGCGGCGCGGCTCGCCATGGACGCCTGTTTCTGGTGGATGGAGCGCGGGCCGGCCGAGCCGGCCGACAGCAGCCTGCCGTGGACGACGCCCAACACGGTCGCGCTGGAGCTTGCGACCATGCGCCTGCGCGATTGCACGAAGAACCGATCCGGCCAGCCGGCGCTGGTCTGCGCACCCTATGCGCTGCATCGGGCCCTGATCGCCGACTTTGCACCGGGCCACAGCGTGGTGCAGTCACTGCAAAATGGCGGCATCGACCGGGTCTATCTCACCGACTGGCGCTCGGCCACTCCGGACATGCGCTATCTCTCGATCGACAGCTATCTGTCCGATCTCAACGTTGCCATCGACGAGATCGGCGCGCCGGTCGATCTCGTCGGCCTGTGCCAGGGCGGCTGGCTGTCGCTGCTCTACGCGGCGCGCTTTCCGGCCAAGGTGCGACGGCTGGTGCTAGCAGGCGCTCCGGTCGACCTGTCGATCGATTCCGCGCTATCCCGGCTCGCCCGCAACGCGCCGGGAATGGTCTACGACCAGCTCGTCGCGCGTGGCGGCGGCAATGTCAGTGGCGAGGAGATGCTGCGCTTCTGGTCCAGGACGCCAAGCCGCGAGGATATCGCAGTCGCCTTGCAGAAGGGGCTGTCCAACGAGGAAGGCGCGGCGCTGCTCGCGCGCTTCGACCAGTGGAACGTGGAGACGCTCGATCTGCCGGGCGCTTATTACCTCGAGATCGTCAACCGGATTTTCCGGGAGAACCGGATTGCCGGCGGCAACTTCGTGGCGCTCGGCCGCGCGATTGATCTGAAGGACGTCAAGGCGCCGATCTTCATGCTGGCCGGGCTCGACGACGAAGTGGTACCGGCGACGCAGGCGCTCGCCACCGCCGGCCTTGTCGGCACGCCGCCAGCCTTCATTGCAGCGGCCTCCGAGCCGAGCAATCACCTCGGCCTGTTCATGGGCGCGCGGACCCACGCGCATGCCTGGCCCCGGATCGCCGAGTGGCTGCGCAACGATCTGACCGGCGTCCTGGCCCGCAGCGCCTGAGCTCGCCCGCCAGAGCGAGGCGCAAATCCGTTATGCATGATGGCGGATGGCCTGCACGGGGCCAGATCGATGGGCTACATAGGTGCGGAGCTGACGGCTGCGGCCGGCCGGGAAGAAATTAGAGGTACTGCGCTCGATGACGTTCCACTCGATCTACGCCCATGGATTTGCGCGCGTGGCAGCCTGCGTGACCACCTCCCACGTCGCCGATCCCTCGGCCAATGCCAAGGCCATCCTGGCGGCGGCCAATGCCTGCCACGAACAGTCGGCGGCGGTTGCCGTGTTTCCCGAGCTGTGCCTGTCCGGCTATGCGATCGAAGATCTGGTGAAGCAGGACCCGCTGCTCGATGCGGTCGAGCGCGGTCTCGCGGCCATCGTCGAGGCCTCCGCTGCATTGATGACCGTTCTGATCGTCGGCGCGCCGCTGCGCTTTGGCCATCGCATCTACAATTGCGCCGTCGTCATCCATCGCGGCAATTTGCTTGGCGTGGTGCCCAAGAGCTACCTGCCGACCTACCGCGAATTCTACGAGGGACGGCATTTCGCCTCCGGTGCCGGCATCGCCGGTGAGGTGATCGCGATCGGCGATCTGCGCGCGCCCTTCGGCGTCGATCTGCTGTTCGCGGCGGAGGACGTTCCGGGCCTGACTATCGGCGTCGAGATCTGCGAGGACATGTGGATCCCGGTAACCCCGGCCTCGGAGCTCGCACTTGCAGGCGCCAGCGTGCTGATCAACCTCTCGGGCAGCCCGATCACGATTGGCCGGGCGCGCTCGCGCGCACTGCTGTGCCAGTCGACCTCGGCGCGCTGCCTCGCGGCCTACGTCTATTCCGCCGCCGGGGCAGGGGAATCGACCACCGATCTGGCCTGGGACGGCCAGACCTCGATCTACGAGAACGGCGTGCTGCTGGCCGAAGGCGAGCGGTTCCGCCAGGGGGGCCAGATCACGTTCGCCGACGTCGATCTCGACCTGCTCAGGCAGGAGCGCGCCTTGATGGGGACGTTCGACGACAACCGCCGGCAGCGCGAGGCGTTCTTCCGCAAGGTGACGTTCGCGCTGAAGCCGCCGGCCTCCGACGTCGGCTTCCTGCGCAAGGTCGAGCGCTTCCCGTTCGTGCCGAGTGACGAGAGCCTGCTCGAGCAGGATTGCTACGAGGCCTACAACATCCAGGTCGCCGGCCTCGTGCAGCGCATGCGCGCGACCGGCACCAAGCGCGTCGTCATCGGCGTCTCGGGCGGGCTCGATTCCACCCACGCGCTGATCGTCGCCGCGAAGGCCGTCGACCTGCTCGGCCTGCCGCGCGAGAACATCCTCGCCTACACCATGCCGGGCTTTGCCACCGGCAGCGAGAGCAAGAGCAATGCGCTGGCGCTGATGAAGGCGTTGCAGACGAATTGGCAGGAGCTCGACATCCGCACCACGGCAACCCAGATGCTGAAGGATATCGGCCATCCCTTCGGCAAGGGCGAGAAGGTCTACGACATCACCTTCGAGAACGTGCAGGCGGGCCTGCGCACGGACTATCTGTTCCGCCTTGCCAACCATCACGGCGGCATCGTCATCGGAACCGGCGATCTCTCCGAGCTCGCGCTGGGCTGGTGCACCTACGGCGTCGGCGACCAGATGGCGCATTACAACGTCAATGCCGGCGTGCCGAAGACGCTGATCCAGCATCTGATCCGCTGGGTGATCGCCTCGCAGCAGTTCAGCGACGACGTCAACCGGACGCTTGCCTCGATCCTGTCGGCCGAAATCTCGCCCGAGCTGGTTCCGGTCAAGCCGGGCGAGAAACCGCAGAGCACCGAAGCTTCCGTCGGCCCCTACGAGCTCCAGGATTTCAACCTGTTCTACACGCTCCGCTTCGGCATGCGGCCGTCCAAGATCGCCTTCATGGCGCTCCAGGCGTGGAAGGATGTCGCCAAGGGCGAATGGCCGCCGGCGTTCCCGAACGATCGGCGCAAGGCCTACGATCTTCCCGAGATCCGCCGCTGGCTCGAAGTGTTCCTGCGCCGCTTCTTCGCCTTCAGCCAGTTCAAGCGCTCGGCCATGCCGAACGGCCCGAAGGTTTCGGCCGGGGGCTCGCTGTCGCCGCGCGGTGACTGGCGCGCGCCGTCGGATTCGAGCGCTGCGGCATGGCTCGAGGATCTCGAGCGGAACGTACCGAACTGAATGGCGCGGCGGATCGACATTGCCGGGGAGGCGATCTGATGTCGGCCGGGGAAGGCTCAGAAGCGGGTGAAGAGGCCAGCGTCGTCAACGGCCTCTACATCTTCGACATCGAGATGCGTGACGGCAAGCGCGGGCAGGCGAGGGGCGTGGTCGTGCTCTGCGACGGACGCATCATGGGCGGCGACAGCTATTTCTACTACACCGGCAGCTACACGTTCCGGAACGGGAAGTGGCGTGGCGACATGATCGTCAATCAGCACACCGAAGCGGTCGGCCGGTCTCTCGTCTTCGGAGGCAGGGAGGTCACCTGCGGCTTTTCCGGCGACTATTTCCCCGGCGGCGCGGAAGTCGAGGGCATGGCGCTGGTCGGCAAGACCAGCGTGACGTTCACGGCACGGCTGACGCTGAAGGACGCAATGTGAGCGCGATCTGATCGGCTCACTGGTGAACGGCTTCGTTCCACTCAGGAACCTTCGCACCGACAGAACGTTCGCGTCTGTTGTTGTGATTTCCTGAGGAGAGGGACCATGCCAAAGCATTTGATGTTGTCGACTGCAGCCATCGGACTCGTGCTCGCATCAGGCTACGCCTATGCTCAGGCGCCCGGTGAGCGCAGAGACGAGCCGAAACGGACCGAGGAACCGGCGAAAGGCGCCGCGCCGCAGCGCGGTGGATCGGCCCAGGAACGAGTTCAGGAACGCGTTCAGGAACGTGCGCAGGGCGCCCAGGAGAGACTGCAGGGAGCAGGCCGCGAGGAAAAAGCCGGCGCTACCAGGCACGATGAACCGAAGGCGAAGGATCAGGCGCAAGAATCTCGCGAGCCTGCGCGCGATCGCAACCGCGAGGCCGAAAGCGCGAAACCGGGACGCGACAGCGGAAAGAGCAGCGCCGAGACGAAGCAGGACAAGTCCGCACCGCAGAAATCAACCGCCGAGTCCGAGAAATCCAAGGCCGGCCCCGCTGGCCAGCAGAACGAGCGCACGGGCGCAACGGCCAATCAGAACGAGCGCAACCAGAGCCAGCCTCCGCGCAATGCCGAGCAACAACCGCCGGCGCAACAGAACAACCGACCCGCAACAGCGACGGACACGAGCCGGACGGCCCCGACCAACAATGCACAGACCGCGCCGGCCGCCACGGGCACGCAGACCAATCAAGCCAATCAGACAACCCAGACCAACACGCAGGTCAATCAGCAGGCCCAGCTGACCTCCGAGAAGCAGGTGCGGATCTCTGAGACTGTGAGCCGCGCAAGCCTAGCGCAGCCGGAGCGGAATCTGAACATCTCGATCCGGGTCGGCGAGACGATCCCTCCACGCGTGCGTCTCTACCGGCTTCCGCCCGAGATCGTGTCGATCGAGCCCGAATATCGCGACTACGAATATTTCGCGACCGATGACGACGTCGTCATCGTAGAGCCGCGCACGCATCGCATCGTTAGCCAGGTGCCGCGCGATCCGTCGCGAGCCCGTGCGCAAATGGGCGGCAGTGCCTCGTCAAGCATGGCGGCCGCCGGCGGGAGTAACGTGAATTGCCGCATCATGCGGCGTGACGCCTCGGGCAATGTGGCCGAGGCAGAACCGTCGACCGTCGGCTCGACCGCGCGCACCGATTCCCTGAGTGTGACGGTTCAGATGCCCGGCGGCGGCTCGTCAGCCCCGATCGCCCTCGGCGTCCCGGCGGGCAACATCGTGGTCGCGACGCAAGGGCAGGACGACTGCACGGTGACGATCGAGCCGCAAACGCGCTAAGCGCCGGAATTGACAAGACCGCGCTGAAACGACAACGCGCCGCCGGGCTGAATCAGCTCGGCGGCGCGTTTGCGTTCGATGTGGAAAGTTTCGAGGTCCGGAGTGCCTAGGAGTCCGGACCTCGTCACCTTGCCCCAGCCTTCAATCCCCCGCCCCATGTGGTCCCCCAACCCCGTGGTGCGCGATCAGAGGGTGATGCCCTTGGAAGTGGCCGCCGATCGATGTCTCGCGATGTACGTGAGATCGAAATAGGATTCCATTCCGGATCACTACGGACACGCGCGGGCTTCGTTCTGCGCGAAGCTGCGGGCGCCTAAGCCGACGGCATGGTGCACAAGAACGATGCTGGCGATGCGCAGGATGTCCACATCTCTCGGTGCTGCGGAACCTCGATTTCACTGGCCTGTCATTGAACTGGTCTAGCGCTGCTCCCGTCATTGCTGACGGCCAAGGAGCAAGCCATGTCGAAGCCGGTACTGGGCGCCGCATTATCCATTAAATCGATCCCCGCGCATCGCGACTGGCTTCTGGAACGACAGCGCGATCTCGAAATCCAGGATTTTTTCCGCGCCGATCTCCTCGATAGCGATTGGCGCGCGACCGCTGGCGACATCAAGCAGATGCTCGCGGGCCACACCGGCCGTCTCGGCATCCACGGACCGTTCTGGGGCTTCAAGATCGACAGCCACGATCAGATGATCCGCCAGGCGGTGACCAAGCGTCTGCTCCAGGGGCTGGAGGCCGCCGAGTTCCTCGGTGCGACGCAGATGGTGATCCATTCGCCGTTCACGACGTGGGACCACAACAATCTCGATCTCTATCCGGACAATCGCGGCAACCTGGTCGAACGGGTCAGGGCGACGCTTGCCGAGGTGATCGCGCGCGCCGAGACGACCGGCTGCGAGATCGTCATCGAGAACATCGAGGACAAGGATCCGCGCGACCGCGTGCGCCTCGCCAAGGCGCTCGAAAGCAACAAGGTCCGCGTCTCGCTCGACACCGGCCATGCCAATTACGCGCACATCTCCACCGGCGCGCCGCCGGTCGACTACTACGTCGAGACCGCAGGCGACATGCTGACGCATGTGCATCTTCAGGACACCGACGGTTTCGCCGACCGGCACTGGGCGCCGGGCGAAGGCAACATTCCGTGGGTCGCCGTGTTCCGCGCGCTGGGCCGGCTGACCTCCAACCCGCGGCTGATCCTCGAAC
>Ga0207647_10001957_pt1 | contig 15733 bp, 15 predicted proteins | sample KBSCornC2_FD_184295 | JGI IMG/M metagenome (GOLD analysis project Ga0207647, IMG submission 184295) | Corn rhizosphere microbial communities from Kellogg Biological Station, Michigan, USA - C2 (SPAdes) (version 2) | ecosystem: Host-associated > Plants > Roots > Rhizosphere ...
AACGGGAATGAAGGATTCCGATTTCGGCAAGCCGATCATCGCTATCGCCAACAGCTTCACACAATTCGTGCCAGGCCATGTCCATCTGAAGGATCTGGGCCAGCTGGTCGCGCGTGAGATCGAGGCGGCGGGCGGAGTTGCCAAGGAATTCAATACCATTGCAGTCGATGACGGCATCGCCATGGGGCATGACGGCATGCTCTATTCGCTGCCGAGCCGCGAGCTGATCGCCGACAGCGTCGAATATATGGTCAACGGCCATTGCGCCGACGCACTCGTCTGCATCTCGAACTGCGACAAGATCACGCCGGGCATGCTGATGGCGGCCCTGCGCCTCAACATTCCGACCGTATTCGTCTCCGGTGGGCCGATGGAGGCAGGCAAGGTCGTGCTCCGCGGCAAGGAGGTCGCACTGGACCTCGTCGATGCAATGGTCGCGGCCGCCGACGACAGCTATAGCGACGAAGAAGTCCAGACGATCGAACGTTCGGCCTGCCCGACCTGTGGCAGCTGCTCGGGCATGTTCACCGCCAATTCGATGAACTGCCTGACCGAAGCGCTCGGCCTGTCGCTGCCGGGCAATGGATCGGTACTGGCGACGCATGCGGATCGCGAACGCCTTTTCCGCGAGGCAGGCCATGTGGTCGTCGATCTAGCCAAGCGCTATTACGAGCAGGACGATGCAACCGCCCTGCCCCGCAATATCGCGACCTTCGAAGCGTTCGAAAATGCGATGAGCCTCGACATCGCGATGGGCGGATCGACCAACACCGTGCTCCATCTGCTCGCCGCCGCGCAGGAGGCGGGGGTCGACTTCACGATGGCGGATATCGATCGCCTGTCGCGACGCGTGCCCGTCCTTTGCAAGGTTGCACCCGCCGTTGCCAACGTTCATATGGAAGATGTCCACCGTGCCGGCGGGATCATGGGTATCTTAGGCGAGCTCGACCGTGGCGGGTTGCTCCACGTCGAGCAGCCGACCGTCCATTCGGCGACGATGGGCGAGGCGCTCGGCCGCTGGGATGTGGCACGCACCAACAGCGAGTCCGTGCGCGAATTCTATCGCGCGGCGCCGGGCGGCGTACCGACCCAAGTCGCCTTCAGCCAGTCGCGTCGCTGGGACGAACTGGACGTCGATCGGACGGGCGGCGTGATCCGCTCCGCTACTCACGCCTTTAGCCAGGATGGCGGCCTCGCCGTACTGTTCGGCAATCTCGCGCCCGAAGGCTGCATCGTAAAGACCGCGAGCGTGGACGAGAGCATCCTCAAGTTCACCGGCAAGGCGATCGTGTTCGAAAGCCAGGACGCGGCTGTCGCGGGCATTCTGGGTAATCAGGTCGAAGCTGGCGACGTGGTCGTCATCCGCTACGAAGGCCCGCGCGGCGGCCCCGGCATGCAGGAGATGCTGTACCCCACCTCCTATTTGAAATCGAAGGGGCTCGGAAAGGCCTGCGCCCTGCTGACCGATGGTCGCTTCTCCGGAGGCAGCTCAGGTCTGTCGATCGGCCATGTCTCGCCCGAAGCAGCTGAGGGCGGGCTGATCGCGCTGGTCGAGCATGGAGACCTGATTCAGATCGACATTCCCAACCGGTCCATCAATCTGCTGGTCGAGGACAAAGTGATCGCCGAACGTCGCGCTGCGATGGAGGCGCGTGGCGCCAAGGCGTGGAAGCCGTTCGGACGCAAGCGCAACGTATCCAAGGCGCTTCAAGCTTATGCCTTGCTGACGAGCAATGCCTCCAAGGGCGCTGTAAGAGTCCTGCCGGAGTAACTGAATTACCACGTCATTCCCGCGAAGGCGGGAATCCACCTAGAGGCTGGCTAGCGCGGCCCGGTGGATTCCGGACTTCGCGGGAATGATGAGTAAGGAGCAGTCGGCGTGCATTGTCACACAAGAGTCACGGAACCCTCATAAAGCCCTGGGCAGCGGCTGCGCAGCCGCACTCTTTCCAGGGGATTCACATGCTGAAGATGTTCGTTGTGGGCGTTGGCGCATTCGCCATCGCGACCACTGCGGCTGCCGCCGATATTTCGGGCGCTGGCGCGACCTTCCCGGCTCCGGTTTATGCCAAGTGGGCCGAAGCTTATAAGGCGCAGACCGGCATCGGCCTCAATTATCAGGCGATCGGTTCGGGCGGGGGCATCAAGCAGATCAAGGCCAAGACGGTCGATTTCGGCGCTTCCGACAAGCCGCTGAAGCCGGACGAGCTCGCAGCTTCAGGTCTCTATCAGTTCCCGACCGTGGTAGGCGGTGTCGTGCCGGTGATGAACCTTCCCGGCATCCAGCCTGGTCAGATCAAGCTGAGTGGCCAGCTGCTCGGCGATATCTTCCTCGGCAAGGTCACCCGCTGGAACGCGCCCCAGATCGCCGCGCTCAACAAGGGCGTGAATCTGCCTGCCACACCGATCACCGTCGTCCACCGCTCGGATGGATCGGGCACCAGCTTCCTCTTCACCTCCTATCTTGCGATGAAGAATCCCGAATGGGCGTCGAAGGTGGGTGCGAGCGATTCGGTCCAATGGCCGACCGGCCTCGGCGGCAAGGGCAATGACGGCGTCGCAGCCTTCGTAAAGCAGACGGTGGGCGCGATCGGCTATGTCGAATATGCCTACGCCAAGCAGAACCGTTCGACCTACGCGCTGATGCAGAACAAGGCCGGCAAGTTCGTCGCGCCGAACGCAACGGCCTTTGCGGCAGCGGCCGGAAGCGCGCCCTGGCTGCGCTCGCCCGGCAACTATGTCCTGCTGCTTGATCAGCCGGCCGCAACCGCTTGGCCGATCACCGGCGCGACCTTCATCCTGGTGTATCGCAACCAGGAGAATCCCGCGAACGGCGCGCAGGTGCTGAAGTTCTTCGAATGGGGCTACAACAAGGGCGACGCGCTTGCCGCCAGCCTCGATTACGTGCCGCTGCCTGCCAACGTGAAGGGTCTGCTCAAGAAGCAATGGGCCAAGTCCGTCACGGCCGGCGGCAAGCCCGTCTACGTCGCGAAGTAATCGTCATGGGCGCCGAGTCACTTTCCCTGCCTCGGCGCCCGCTTTACGAGTCGAGCATGGCCACGACCGAACTCGCCAGCCCGCGGGGCGCGCCTCCGGGCCATGCCACCGGTGAGGTCATCTTCCGTTTCGCCTGCGCCAGTGCCGCGACCTTGCTGCTGGTCGCGCTCGCAGGCGTGGTGATCAGCCTGTTCATCGGCGGTCTGCCCGCCTTCAAGACTTTCGGCCTTAGCTTCCTGACTTCGACCACCTGGAATCCGGTGACCGAAGTCTATGGTGCAGCGGGCCCGATAGCCGGCACGCTGATCACGGCCTTCCTGTCGCTACTGATAGCGTTGCCGCTGGCGCTAGGCGTGTCGGTCTTCCTGGTCGAATTCTGCCCGGTTCAGCTGTCGCGGCCGATCGCGATCGCGGTCGAGTTGCTCGCCGGCATCCCTTCGATCGTCTACGGTATGTGGGGATTGTTCGTGCTCGCACCCTGGTTCGCAGCGCACGTCCAGCTGCCGATTGCGATGAGCGTGACGCCCGGATCCTGGATCGATAAGGTCTTTTCGGGCACGCCCAACGGGGCCAATATCTTCACCGCGTCATTGATCTTGGCGATTATGATCCTGCCTTACATGGCGGCGGTCTTTCGCGAGCTTTTCCTGACCGTGCCGCCGCAGGTGCGCGAAGCGGCTTATGGCCTCGGCTGCACTCCGTTCGAGGTGATCCGCTCGGTCGTCATTCCCTATGTGCGCCGCGGTATGATCGGTGTGATCATGCTCGGCCTCGGCCGCGCGCTCGGTGAGACGATGGCGGTCACCTTCATCATCGGCAACGCGCACGGCTTCCCGCATTCGCTGTTCGACAGCGGATCGACGATCGCCTCGACCGTAGCCAACGAGTTCGCCGAGGCGACGAGCGATATGCACACGTCCGCGCTGATCGCGCTCGGCTTCGTGTTGTTCGTTATCACCTTCGTGGTGCTGGCGATCGCCCGGCTGCTGCTGCGTGAGGCGAAGCATTGATGACCCGCGCCGCCCGTCGCCGTGCCTTCAACGGCATCTTCGTCGTCCTTTGCAGCGTCGCGACTTTGATCGCGCTGAGCGCATTGGTGATGATCCTATGGACCCTGCTCAGTAAGGGCTTCGGTGGGATCGACGGCATGATCTTCACGCATGATCAGCCGGCGCCAGGCTCGCCCGGTGGCCTGCGCAATGCAATCGTCGGCTCGCTGATCATGTGCGGGCTCGGCATGGCGATTGCGCTCGTCGTCGGCATCCTGGCTGGCACCTGGCTCGCGGAATATGGCGCAGGCACGAAATATGGCCACGTCATCCGCTTCCTGAATGATGTGCTGATCTCGGCACCCTCGATCCTGATCGGCCTGTTCGTTTATGAGCTGTTGGTCGCACCCTTCCACGGCTTCTCAGGTTATGCAGGCGGTGTCGCCCTGGCCTTCCTCGCCACGCCGATCGTGGTGCGTACGACCGAGGACATATTGAGCCTCCAGCCTGGCGCCTTGCGCGAAGCAGGCATGGCGCTCGGCGCGAGCCGTGCCTTCGTGATCCGGCGGATCATCTGGAAGTCGGCGCGCACAGGTCTTTTGACCGCCGGCCTGCTTGGCTTCGCCCGCATTTCCGGCGAGACCGCGCCGCTGCTTTTCACGAGCCTTGGCAACCAGTTCTACAATCACAATCTGTCGCAGCCGATGGCGAGCCTGCCAACGACGATCTTCCAGTTCGCGCTGTCGGCCTATGATGATTGGCAGCGACTGGCTTGGGTCGGTGCGCTGCTGATCGCGATCGCCGTTCTCTCCATCAACATCATCGGGCGCGTTCTGGCCCGGGAGACGCATCGTCCATGAGCACCCAGGCTTCCGATACCGCCGTGATGAACCCGCCGTCGAGCTCGGCCGGTGAAGAGCAGTTCATGACGCGACCCGAGGGTGAGCTGCTGCTGGAGGCGCGCCAGCTCAAGTTCTTCTACGGCGCGAATGAGTCGCTTCACGGCGTCGATCTGCCGATCGAGAAGAATAAGATTACGGCGCTGATCGGCCCGTCGGGCTGCGGCAAATCGACCCTGCTGCGCGCGCTGAACCGCATCTATGCGCTCTATCCCGGTCAGCGCGCCGAGGGCGAGATCGTGCTCGACGGTGAAGACGTGCTCAAAGGCGGTGATCCGGCGGCGCTACGCGCACGCGTCGGCATGGTGTTCCAGAAGCCGACCCCCTTCCCTATGTCGATATACGACAATGTCGCCTTCGGCGTTCGCCTGTACCACAAGAAAAACAAGGCGGAGATGGACGAGATCGTCGAGCGATCTCTGACGCGCGCGGCGTTGTGGGACGAAGTCAAAAACAAGCTCCACACCTCAGGCCTCGGCCTGTCTGGTGGCCAGCAGCAGCGTCTGTGCGTTGCGCGCGGTATCGCCGTTCAACCTGAGATATTGCTGCTCGACGAACCTGCCTCGGCGCTGGACCCGGTCTCGACCGCCAAGCTCGAGCAGACGCTCGTGGAGCTGAAGAAGGACGTGACGATCGTAATCGTCACGCACAATCTGCAACAGGCGAGCCGTATTTCCGATTATACGGGTTTCATGTTCCTGGGCCGCATGATTGAGTTCGGCCCAACCGCGGACATCTTTTCCAACCCGCGCTCGCGCCGCACGCGCGACTATGTGACGGGCCGCTTCGGGTAAAGAGCGGCGTCATTCCCGCGAAGGCGGGAATCCATAGGCTGAAACGTTCGGGATTATGGATTCCCGCCTTCGCGGGAAGGACGATAAAAGGGCTATTCGTCGCTCAGTGAACGAACCGCGCGACGACGTCGCGATAGGATCGGCTCACCTTCACCTGCGCACCTGAACCCAATACCAAGAAGCATTCGCCGTTGGTGTGCGGCTTGACCTGTTTGACCAGGTCGAGATTAACGATTGTCGAGCGGTGGATGCGCTGGAAACGGCGCGGATCCAGGCGCTTTTCCAGATCCTTCATCGTCTCGCGCAGGATCAGGGTGTTATCGCCGGTATAGATGCACATATAGTCGCCAGCTGCGTCGATACGCTCGATCGTGTCGACGTCGACGCGAAAAATCTGCCCGCGATCCTTGATGTTGATGAGCTTTTCGTAGCGGCTCGATGCCGGCACCTCGACACCGTCCGGCATCGCCTCAGCAGCCTCTGGCGCATGCTCGGCGATCACCTCCTTGAGCTGCACCACCTCTTCAGCGGCGCGCTTTTCCGCGAGACGTTGACGCACGCGCTCCATCGTGTCGGCAAGGCGATCAGTCTCGACCGGCTTCATCAAATAATCGACCGCGCCCGCCTCGAAGCCGCGCAGCGCGTGATCGACATAGGCGGTGACGAATACGAACAAAGGTGGTTCGACCTCCATCAGCCCCTGGATCACCGAGAAGCCGTCAAAGCCGGGCATCTGGATATCGAGGAAGACGAGATCAGGCTTATGCGTCTTGATCGCGCGAATCGCCTCGCGTCCGTTGGTGCAGGTTTCGATAATCTCCACGTCTTCATGCGTCTGAAGGCGGAGTTGGAGGCCCTGGATCGCCAGCGGCTCGTCGTCGACCAGGATGGTGCGAATGGTCATGTAATTAGGCCCTCGTCGTGTTCGACTGGTACGGTATTTCGATCGTTACGGTGAACCCGTGCGGAGCCGCTTCGGTCTCGAAACGGTGGTCGGCGCCATAAGCCTGCGCCAGCCGATCCCTCGTGTTCGCCAGGCCGACCCCGGTAGAGGAAGTGGTAGACCCCCCGCCTTCGTTCAACCCTGCTGGCGATCCTGGGCCGCTGTCGCTGACCGTTATATGAACGCGATTGCCCAGGCGGCGTACGGCGACGGCAATGTCGGCGCCTTCTTCCTTGGGCGTAACCGCATATTTGATCGCATTCTCGACCAGCGGCTGCAGCAGCAGCGACGGAATGCACGCCTGCGCCGCCGCGGGATCCACGTCGAAACTGGTCCGCAGGCGCTCCTCAAAGCGCATCTTTTCGATATCGAGATAGAGTTTCAGCGTCTCGATCTCCTGCGCGACGGTGACCTCGCCCTCAGGCTCGCTGACCAGCGTATAGCGCAGAAAGGAGGAAAGGCGTGATAGCATCGCATTGGCCCGCTCGGTTTGCTTGAGCAGTACCAGCGTGGATATCGAGTTCAGCGTGTTGAACAGGAAATGCGGGTTGAGCTGGTAGCGCAGCATGGCGAGCTGTGCCGACGAGGCATGGCTTTCCAGCCGCAGCAGCTGATCGCGCTGCTCTTCGACCAGGATGTAGAAATTGATCCCATAATAAAGCGCCGACCATGCCGCCAGCAGCGAAAAGTCGAGGAGGATCGCGGAAAAAAGCTGAATGCCCTGCGGCATCGGCCCGGTGCGATAGAAAGTGGCATGCGCCCAAGTCTCAATCGATGAAAAGACCATTGAGGCGATCACGACGATCACCATCGATCCGCCCCAGGTGGCGAGCGGGCGCATGTGAAAAAGCCGGCGATAGGCGGCCGACATGAGCAAGGTCAGCGAATAGCCGGTGGCGGTGGTGAGCGCAGTCGGCACGACGAACAGCCAGCCGACGCCGTTGGCGATACCGCCTAGCGCACGCAGCAGGAAATAGCCCGCCCACCCCGCCGACTGAAGCGTCCAGAAGGCGCGATTCTTGTCCTCGAAGAACGGGGTCTGGCGAAGCAGCGTGCGCGGCATGAGAAGGCGCCTCTACAGGATCGAGGCGCGCCCTGCCAACCGCTCAGCGCTTTGCGACGAGCCGAGCAGCGTGTTCTAGCGGTGAACGTTGGATAAACATCTGATTCCCCGTCGGTTCATCCGAATCGGCGTAATGAGAGCGCCAAGTGGAGGGCCGACTCCACGGCAAGGTTTGGAGGAAGTGATGCGTAAGTTTCTGACTACAACCGCCGCGGCACTGGCTCTGGGCGGCGTCGCGTTGGGCGCGGCCGCTCCGGCCGAAGCGCGCTGGCACGGCGGCTACCACGGCGGCTATTATCGTCATTATCATGGCGGCCGAACTGCGGCCATTTTGGGCGCGGGGGTACTGGGCCTTGCGGCTGGCGCAGCGATTGCGAGCAGCCCACGTTATTATAGCGCCCCCGCTTATTATGACGATTACGGCCCCAGCTATTACGCTCCGCCTCCGCCCCCGGGCTATTACTATGGCGGCCCCTATTGCCGCACCGATTGGCGCTGGGATGGCTGGGCACGCCGATATGTCCGGGTCAGGTATTGCGACTAAGCGAGCCTGACTGATCAACGAACAGGGCGGCGGAGCAATCCGCCGCCACTTCCTTTCAGCTTGTCGCCATCGATCTGCAGCTGCTCGCTATGGCGGGCAGAGAGTGGTGCGGGCGGTCGGGCTCGAACCGACACTCCTTTCGGAACCGGATTTTGAGTCCGGCGCGTCTACCAGTTTCACCACGCCCGCACGGCATGAACCTAGGTGGGGGTTTCCCTAGAGGCAATGGCGGCAGGCGCAAGACTTTTCCCGTTCGATGCCTCGGCAACTTGCCCGTGCGGCGGGAGGCGACATAGAAAGCACGCAGTTCGCCGACGGCATCCGCTTTGCGTTCTGCCGATTCAGCCCGACTTCCGCGCGGTTTCCGGCTCTGCTAGCGCGCGCGCCATGTCCTCCCGCTTTGATGACCTGCTCGAAGAATATGGCTTCCTCGACGCCGATGATCGCTACCGGTTACTGATCGATCTCGGCCGCGAACTCGAACCCATGCCGGAGGCTCTGAAGACCGACGCCACCTTGGTGCGCGGCTGCTCCGCTTCAGTCTGGGTTTATCCCACACGGTCCGAAGACGGCCGGCTTCACTTCCTCGCCGATAGCAATGCTGCCATTACCAAAGGTATCATCGCTTTGGTGCTGCTGACGGTGCAGGACCGTATGCCCGCCGAGATTCTCGCGACCGACATCCAAGGCGCGCTGGCGCCGTTCGAATTGACCCGGCAATTGTCTTCCAACCGCACCCAGGGCATCCCGAACATGATTGCGCTGGTTCGGGAGACAGCCCGGCGCTACTCTTAATTGTGTCGATGTGGTGCAGCTGCGTGGACTGAAGGTCGCCGCTGGGGACGATCCGCGCGCGGGCGCGCGGAGGTTTGTCTTGCCGCGCGGTTGCGTTCCACTCTGGCCGTAGCTCTCGTTACTATTCCCCGGCGATCGCCTCGGGCTCGCTCAATCCCAACCGCGCCTCGACCTGCTCGATCGGCGTACCCGCCTGGACGATCATCCACTCCTGCGGGCGCGCGCCATCGACCACGGTGACCGCATGGCGTGGACAGACCTTCAGGCAGCCGGTCGAGACGACTCCGAGTTTCGCCTTACGTCCCTTCCCGCCGGCGCGTTTGCGCAAAAGCTTCGATAGGCGCTGCCTGCCCTTGGCTCCGAACCCCTCCTTGTTGAGCTTCTTCTCGCATTTGGCGCAGATCAGGACGGAAGCCCGCCAGCGCGCGGGCAGGTTCAGGATCACGCCGCGCGCCGTTCCTCGGCCTGGCGCAGCACGTCCCACGCCGCCTGGATTGCGCGGAAACGCTCCGCTGCCTCCCTATCATCCGGACGCGCATCAGGGTGATTGGCCTTGGCCAGCCGGCGCCAGGCCATCTTCACCTCTTCGAAGCTCGCGTCACTCTCGAGCTCCAGCACGGCCAGCGCCCGCATCTCGTCGCGCGACCGGCTGCCATCGCCCGGACCACCCCAGCCATAAAAGCCCGTATCGGCATAGCCTGACGCGTCGCGGCGCTCGCCCGCCTCGCGCGCGGCGGCTTCCTCAGCATTGAGGCCCTCGAAATAGTTCCAGTTGCGATTGTATTCGCCGGCATGCTCTTCGCAAAAATACCAGCGCTCGCGGCTATTGGGCGATTTGGGCGCCGGCCGGTCGCCCGGCCGGTCGCAACCCTCGCGGTCGCAAAGGCGCACCCTGGCCGCGCCGCGCTCGCTGCCATAGCCGCGCCAGCGGGGGAAACCCCAGTCGTTTGATCGTGTCGATCGAGCCATCGAGGCTTAAATAGGCAGACTGGGTAAAAAGACCATCACTCCGATCAATAGTTCGGCGTTGCGTAGCGGAAGCGCATGCTCGCCCCGCTGCAGCCGATCTCGCCGTCCGGCCGATATGTCTGCGTGAAGCGCGTGCCTTCCATTGCGGCCACAGTCGGATCGCCGAACACGAAGGGAGGATAAGACATTATCGCGCGACGATTCGTGGTGCGACCGTTGGGCAGAACGTCGAATTCGATTCGCGTCCAACCCCCGATACCGAATGCCAGCGCGTCGCGCGGGTAATCGTCCGAGCCTACGCTTTGGCGTCGCACGGCGGGTTGTGCGTCCACCAGTGCGCACTGTTTGGCGTTGAGCCCCGTACGCAGATAGGTCGCGCGGGCGCCTGCAATATCCCCTTTCTGTACTTGCACCGCGGACAGGCGCACGAGCGCCCCGACACGTAACGGATCATGAGGCTCGAGCCTCGAATCGTCAGCCACCGCCTGCAAGAGTTCGCCGGCATCGGCAGGTGCTCCCCCGCGAGATGGCGCCGCGAGCAACAGCCGTATCACGTCGGATGTCTGGGCATCCGCCGCCACATCGGGTTTTGCGAGCAATGCGCGCAGGCCGTCGCGATAGGCGCCTTGCCTGGTCCATTGAACCTGCGTCAGTGCTGAGATGCGAAGGAATGTAGAAATCGCAATGGGCGCATGTTCCTGTTCGGCAAGCGCCGCAGCCTGATCGAATAGATCCCTGGCCTCGGTCGCATCCGTGGCAGGCGAAGCGGCTAGCAAATAGAGATAGGGCAAGCGTTCCAGCGGAGGCGCGTCTTTGCGTTTTTCGAGTTCGGCTCTGAGCACTGCAGGCGTCCGACTGTCGTGCTGAGCGGGTCGCTCCAGGTGACGATCTTCGAACCATTGAGCGAACCTGGGCCATAGTAGAGCCACATCACTCGGCCGATCCATGGCATTCGAGCAACGGAGCTCGACACGGGTGAGGGCGCGATAGAAAAGAGGGATCGACTTCACATCGGCAGCCCGCCAAGACCAACCCGAAACGGCGCGCGCAAACTCCACCGCCATCGGGCCCTGGCGCGAGGCATAAATCGGATTGGCGAAGGTCACATAGCCGTCGTCCCCGATGCCGAATTCGACTACCACGACGTCCTCGGGTTTGATGTCTCCGCCACAGGGTGGAACGTCGGTATCGGCCGGAACCGCGAACGGCCCCTCGGGCAGGCGCCCCTCCCCCGTCATGGCCAGATATTCCCGCGCTTCGTCATTCTTCTTTGCCTGAAGCGCAGCCAGCGCGAGATCGGATCGAACGACCACGTCATTCAGGTCGGTCTTGGACGTAAGGCCGCCCAGATCCTTAAGCGCAATCTTCAGGTCCGCGAGCGCATCTGCGGGACTGCCTCGATTGAGGAGCACTTCACCTCTTACATTGCGAATTTTGCCCTCGAGCTCGGGCGCCACCTTGTTCTTGGCTGCGATCGCGACTGCCTGGTCCATAGCGTCGAGCGCGGCTTTATTGTCGTCAAACATGGCCACGACCGCCAATGCAAACAGCGCCCGCAATCGATCGGTATCGTCGCCTGCCTCTGCGAGAGCCTCCTCGAACTCACGGCGGGCTGCGGTGTAATCATAAGTGCCCCGCTCCAGCCCGCCCAGCGCTAGTAAGGCATCTACCCGATCTTCCTTAAGCGCGGGATCACTCTTCGGCGCCAGCACCAGCCCACGTCGATAGGCGTCCCGCGCTTCATCATCGCGGTGTAGATGTCGCAAGGCCGTGCCGCCACGCAATAATGCGACGCCGCGGGTTCGAGAGCTCACCGCAGGATCTGCTGCGATCGCCTGAAACGCGCTCAGGGCGTCGCCCCACTTCTGCGCCACGAAGGCGGCTGACGCAGCTTCGAACCGGGCCTGAAGGCTGGTTGGGGCGGGTGCGTTAGCCGCCTGTGCAAGCATCCAAGCTACGAACATTGTTGGCCATTCCCCCCTTTTGACCCTCGCCAGGTCAGCACGGCTGGAAGGAAAAAGCCAGAGGGCCTGTAAGCCGGGTTCTGTCCATTCCGGTGATACCGGAACTGGGCGACCATTCCTCTAGGACGGCGCTCGCGCGCCGCCTCAAGCAACCAACCCGGACGACGGGGGCGAGCCACCCCATATGCCGTCCCTACTCGGTCTTGCTCCCGGTGGGGTTTGCCGTGCCGCCTCCGTTGCCGGAGGCGCGGTGCGCTCTTGCCGCACCCTTTCGCCCTTGCGTGGCCGAAGCCGTCGCGGTCTACTTTCTGTTGCACTGTCCCTGAACGGCACGTCGCCACGCCGTCCGCCGGGCGTTACCCGGCACCGTTACTCTGCGGAGCCCGGACTTTCCTCCCGCGCGTCGCCGCGCCGGCGGCCGCCCGGCCCTCTGGCAGGCGCGCCATAGCCCCCATCGCCCAGGAAGTCAGCCCCGGCGGTGCAGCCGTTCTTCCGCGCCCTTGTCGCCCCCGGTGAGCAGCGAGAGCAGGATGGCGCGGCAGTGGCCGTCGATCACCCCATCGATCATCTCGGGGCGAAAGCGGCGCTGGAACGCGCGAACCGCGGCCTCACCATCCACCACATCATAACCGAAGCGTTCGAGCGCGAGTAGGAAGCTGGCGTCGCTCCACAACGGATCGGTGAGGTGTTTCTTGGGTCGCGGCAGCGCGAGTCTCAATCGAGCTAGCCTCTCCCAGTCGAACAATTCACCCGGGTCGTCCTTACGCCCAGGTGCTACATCCGAATGGCCGACGATGTTGCCGCGGGTTATGCCGTAACGGCGTACGATGCCCGACATCAGCGGAATAAGCGCTTCCATCTGCGGCTCGGAGAAAGGACGGTAGCCATATTGATGGCCGGGATTGACCAACTCTATGCCGACCGACGCGGAGTTCACATCGTCGATTCCGCGCCAATGCGCCTTGCCGGCGTGCCAGGCGCGCTTGGTTTCCGATACGAGCCGATAAACCCGCCCGTCTTCCGCTATCAGGTAATGGCTTGAAACCTTGGAAGCAGGGTCGGTCAGCCGCTCAAGCGCGGATGCTGCATCGACCATTCCGGTATAATGCAGTACGATGATGCTGATCGGCAGCTTGCGCTCGTCGAAATTCGGCGAAGGGCGCTCTATGATGCCGTCGGTCATGGTGCCGCATAGCCCGTGATAAGGGCCACGTCAGCCCTTCAAGACGAGGCGGTCGGACGGTAGATGCCGCGCAACTGCGGATCGGGCGTGAAGGCCTCCGTCTGCCCCAGCACCGTCTCACCCGCACCGAGTATCAGCATGCCGTCGGGCGCGATTGCGCTGGCCAGGCGGTCGAGCACGATACGTCGACGTTCAGCCGAGAAATAGAGCAGTACGTTTCGGCAGAGAATCATGTCGAATTGCCCCGCCGGCGGCGGATCGAGCAGATTGTGCACCGAGAAATTAGTCCGCGCCTTGAGCATCGATCGGATGCGCCAATCGTCGCCTTCCTGCTCGAAGCGCGCGATAAGGTCACCGATCGGCAAGCCGCGCTGCACCTCAAACTGCGAGTAGACGCCGTTGCGCGCCTGCGCGATCGCCTGCGGCGACACGTCGGTCCCGAGGATATCGATCTGCCAATCGTCCCAGCGCGTGCCCTGGTTCGAAAACAGGAATGCGAGCGAATAAACTTCCTGTCCGGTCGAGCAACCCGCCGACAGGATACGGAGCCGCTTGGACGGGCGCGCTTCCGCGAGCGCGGGCAAAGCTTCCTCACCGAGCCCCTTGAAGACGGCGAGGTCGCGATAAAAACTCGTTTCGTGGTTGAGCAGAGCCTCAACCACGTCTTCGCGCAGTGCCGATCCGGGCTGCGATGCCAATCCTGCTAGCATATCCAAGCTCGATATATTGTGTTGGCGCATAACCGGCTGAAGCGCGGTCTCTATCCGCCAGCGGCGCGTGCTCGCGAGTTGCTGGCCAGTCATCTGTTCTAACAATCCTGCGAGCGAGCGCGCAGCAAGAGGGGTCATGTCCACGCGGTTTCGCCCTCGCCCCATTGTGATATTCGGATCGCAAGTTCCTCAGGCGGAAGTACCGCTTGCGCGAGCCGCGCATTGGTGACGGCACCGGGCATTCCCCACACCACCGAGCTCGCCTCGTCCTGCGCCAATATCGTGCCGCCCGACTGAACCAGTTCGGCCGCACCAACCAGGCCGTCGCGGCCCATGCCGCTCAGCACCACGCCCACCGCGGAAGCACCGTAAACCTTGCCGATCGACGCCAGCATCGGATCGACCGATGGCATGCAGCCCGATTCCACCCGCTTGCGCTCCAGCCGGACATGGATCACCGGCCCCGTCCGGACCAGCGTCATATGCGCATCGCCAGGTGCAAGCAGCAATTCTCCGGGCTGCGGTTGAAAGCCCGGTGCGGCGACTCGCGTTGGACGACCCGTCATTTCGACCAGCTGCCCCGCGAAATAAGGCATGAACGGCGCCGGCAAGTGCTGCGTGATCAGAATAGGCGTGGTGAAGCTTTTCGGCAGCGCCCGAAAGAAGCGCGCGAGAGCATGGACTCCTCCCGTCGAGGAACCGATCGCCAGGCATTCCAGCTTGCGGGCCGATGTCGCTTTCGGGCGCGCATCGATGCGGCTGCCGCTTGGCTGCTGCGCGGCCGCGCCTGGCCGCGCGATTCGGCGCAGCCGGTCCACCAGGTCTTCGGCGAAGCGGCCGGTAAATTGCGCTGCTCCAGGCTTGAGCAGCGTATCGGCTGCTCCTAGCCGGAGTGCTGCGATCGTGGAGGCCGCGCCGTCGGCACAGGCAGAGGATACGATCAGTACCCGCGCACCACCACCGGCGCGGAGCAGTTCGGGAAGAGCCGCGAGCCCATCGATGCCGGGCATCTCAAGGTCGAGCAGAATGATGTCGACCTGCTTGTCTTCGAGAATCTTGTGCGCGGAGGAGGCACTGCCCGCCTGCCCCACGACGACGATGTCCTCGTGGTCGCTGAGCAGACGCGAAAGCACAGCCCGTGCGACGACCGAGTCGTCGACGATCAGCACCCGGATCGGAGCGGACGACGATGCGCGGCCGCCAGTCGGGTGCTTGGCTTCGCTGTGGAGCGCCCCCAGCACGGATTTGGCCTCAGGCCAGGCCGACGATCTGGAGCTTGCTTTCGAGCGTCTCGCGATCGAACGGCTTCATGACATATTCGTCAGCACCGGCGTCGATCGCGGCGCGGATATGGCCCATCCCGTTCTCCGTCGTGCAGAACACGACCTTCGGACGGTGGGGAAGCTCGGTCTCACCGAGTACGCGCAGGAATTCGATGCCGCTCATCACGGGCATGTTCCAGTCGAGCAGGATCACATCCGGCGCGGATTCCTTGCACGCGGTCAGGGCTTCCTGACCGTCGCCCGCTTCATTGACCGTGAAGTCGAGCGTCTCGAGGATGTGCCGCGCGACCTTGCGAATGACCTTCGAGTCGTCGACTACCAGGCAGCTCTTCATGAGTATCTCGTCCTCGCCTTAGCGTTGTCGAAGAATGGTTTAGCTGCGCCGAGTAAGCATCGCGTTAACGGGAAATATTTTTCGTCTCGCGATCCGCCCCCGCAGCTCTGGGAAAATGCGTTCTCTATGCGGCGAGTGGTTCCGGGCCAGCCACCACCGTCGCGGGATCGATCAGCAGGATCGCGTCCTCGCCGCGCCGGATTGTGCCCTTGGCGGCGCGTCGCCAGGACGATTGCAGCAAGGCCGGGCACGGCTCGGGCTGCCCC
>Ga0207647_10001958_pt1 | contig 15730 bp, 17 predicted proteins | sample KBSCornC2_FD_184295 | JGI IMG/M metagenome (GOLD analysis project Ga0207647, IMG submission 184295) | Corn rhizosphere microbial communities from Kellogg Biological Station, Michigan, USA - C2 (SPAdes) (version 2) | ecosystem: Host-associated > Plants > Roots > Rhizosphere ...
TTGCAGGTCAGCGATTGGGCGCAAATAAATGGTTTGACCCTGAAGTAGTTGGAGAGGAAACCGCCGCGCACATGCATGGTCACATAATAGACCCAAATCTTCCACTGCAACAATTTGACGACCTTAACCATATGCGATCAGCACTTGATGACGGCCGCCTGACTATAGGCGAACATGTTCCGGCTTATCGCCATTTTGATGTTGCATACATAGCCAGCCCTACTGGAAAGCACATGGAATCGCTGGCCGAAGTCAACAACTTGCGCGCATTTCACCCAAATAGACATACAAGCTGGACCATTCTAGAGAAGCCCGTGGTCTCAGGCGTTTATGAAGAAGATTTGCTACGCACAATGCTAAGCGAAGGCTGGATAGATCCGGATAGAATGTACGTTCACGAACCCTACTTACTTTCTCACGGGCTGCAGCGGATGCGAAGTCTTATTGTGGAGCAGCGTGGCGTAGGCAATCCTCCCACCGACATACGTGTCTGGTCCAATAAAGACCGGACCCCCGATGTTGCAAGGGGCCGAACAGGCAATGAACCGCAGCTTGGTGCGTTCGGCGTCGAATTTCCTCATACACATGGTGCCGCGAGTCTGCTTGCAGGTGTCGAGTTGGGCGTCCAACACGTATACGACGATCGCAACATTTATTATAAAAATGTTGATAATAATCCGCTAAGTGAAGGAACCTACACGGAATTTATACATGACGACACCGTTATTAGAGTAGCGCAAGGGCTTGGGCCTTTCGTTATGACCAGTATAGGAAAAATGTTCTCCAATCCACGACCGGACATCACAAGAGCAGCAGAAGTTACGTTTGCTGATGGGCGACGTACGCATCTCGATTTGCAGCCAGCAGTCGACAGACATGCACTCACAAAAGAACATCCATACCGGCATACTATTTGGACGACCTACGACGCAGCAGACTCTCCGAAAGACCAGGAATTCATTCCTGACTACCCTATCAAAACACTTATTACAAACGTGATTGATAAGCTTCGCGAGCCATCTACACCATTGCTTCAAGGCGTGGGAATTGAGGTCTCGCTTGGGCGCTGTGTAGCAATCCGAGAGTTGCGCGAGCAAGCCCAAGTCCAAGACGGAACCGTGCCTGAACCCAACTAGAAGAAGGGTGGTCTAACCAAAAATTTCCGAAGAAGTTCGTAATGCTTATGTCTGACTAGGTTCAAGGTGGCTTATATAATCATTGTAGCAAAAATCCCACAGTGCGAGTCTTATCGTGACGTCCCCTTGCTGGCGAACATCAAACTCTTAGTTAAATATACCTAGCTTGAGTTGCATATCTTATAGATACATCCGTCTATAAAGTAACCCCGCTACTGGCTGTAGCGGGGCTTCACCTACACCCTCCGCATAAGCTTCGAGAATCCGAAGAGAAGTAGCGGGACGAACAGTAGGAACGTCATGGTCATGGCGTACGCTACATTCGTTGTCGCGATATTGAACACGACCAATGTTGTGACGACATAGGCGAGCTGTATGGCCGTCATGTAGATAGAGAGGATGGTCGCCCCCAGTTCACTCGGGGCTGCTTCTGTTATGATAGCTGTCAGCTGTGGGGCTAACCACCCTTGCACGAGGCCAACAACCAAAAAAGCAGCGACAGTCCACCTGTTAATGTCTATCGCCGTGACGCCAAGCGCCACGACAACAACACGAACAGGAAGTACGAGTAATACTCGCTTTGTCCATACATCTATCATCCGTTTGTACAGCCCGGCGCCTAAGCTCCAAGCCAAGAAGTAATATGACCAGGCTCCGCCTGCAATGAATGCAGGTACACCCCCCGTCCTAGCGAGTGGCACGGCCAGGTACTGAACAACACCAGCGAGAGAACCGAGCACGCTCCCTGTGAGCATCGTCCAGCGCACCCGCTCGTCCGTCCAGCAGAGCCAGAGCGCTTTCTTGAGACCCTTTCCTTTTGTAGCAGGTTCGGCAGGAGCTTTTACTTCCTTGATGAAACAGGAGATAGCCGCGCCCAGAATGAAGGGCACGGCAGCGAGCATGACTCCGGTGGTAGGATAGCGGGTTGTAACTACTCCCACACCTATTCCCCCAACCACCATAAGCAGCGTCGACTTACTTTGGATGCTTGCCTTGTGTTTGGCAAATGGCTCGCCCAGGTGGTCGCATACCGCCTTTAGGAGAGTGGTATCGGCTCCGAGACTCATGGCAAATCCCAGTCTGGTGATAACCCCCGCAAGCATTACCCAAAAGAGGTTCCCAGCAAGAGCGAAGCCGATGATCCCGGCTGCCACGAGTGCATCCCCGACAAGGTTGCACATTCTCCGGCTTGTCCTGTCTGCCAAGTATCCTGTGGGTATGTTTGTGAGCATGAAGAAGGTAGTCTGTGTGGCGTTCACGACGCCGATCTGCCCAAGCGTATACCCCTTGTTTTGCAAGTACAATGCTTCGATAGCGCTCAGCACAAAAAATGTGGTGACTGCTTCGAGCTTGATAAGTCGCAGGTTGTGACGCATGGTCACGGACAAGGGACTTCCTTTCTTGTGTAGGTGAAGGAACGTGCCCTACCAGATCTATAGAAGGCTCCAGCCCACGCGGGGCGAACACTCATTCTGTAGGACAACCTGGCCATTATGCCATGGGTATACCCATTCGTGAAGGCAGAATCCTAAACACGAGTACATAACTAAGTATAAGGGCCGTCTCGATCAGAGTAGGTCAGTCGCACTCGTTATTCGCAAGGTGTTCTATATACTGTCGAACGTAGTTGATAAGTTGATCAAAACAAAACAGTTAAGCAGATGAACTTGAGGCTTGTATTTGCATAACAATAGACTCGCCGTCACGAAAAAATGACCAGCAGCTTCAGATCAGGAATCAAATTTTTGATGCGATGGCGAACAGAAGTAAATAGCCCCATTGAGCATCCCAGCTAATTAGCGGCAGCGACTCTTTAAATAGGAAAACCAAGGGGACATTTGCTAGTACACCGGAGCCCCACACCAAAATGGCAGATTGTGACCCATTGTAGGGTACTTTTTTAGTCGTCGCCATGTTGGCAGCAGTCGCTATCCCTGCTACAAGCGCGCCGTCCTGGATACATTGAGCATTCATTACGGATGCAGTATAGTAAAAAAATGCTTATGGATATCCAGTCACAGTGGGCTGACCCTATACATATCGCTAGCTTGGCCGAGTTAGTTCAGCAGACCCCTCTTATTATCGCACGTATTAATGCGATTGCTAATGGGGGTCGCCTTTTCTTGGCCGACCCAATCCGACTACTTAGTGATATACAGGTTGTACTATCTCCAGAGGCCATACGCGCCCTCGAAGAAACATTGGATCTGCATAATACGGACAACCCATTACGCCATTTATATGATGATTTTAAGCAGGGCGCAGCTGATACTGCAAACCCAGTGATAATCAAAGGTATTGTCCCAAGCACAGCAGATCATATAGCAAAACATGATATTGTACCAGGAGCGGTCAATGCTGGACACGTTTGATTTTGTCATTCAGCTAACCAAAGTGAAGTTACTTAGTTATATTCTGCAGAGTGTCACGATTGGGAACCTCCCAATCGTACCAAGGTTCACGCTTAGTACCAGCGGCCCAAAAGGTAAAATCAAGGCTATCTTGGACAATGCCGATCTTACGCTGACTAAAGGGACGAACCAGGCTACACTCATCTTCACGGTCTACGCTGCTACAGTGGAATTGACTAGTCAATCGCAAATTGGCTTTAGCGACGGCGAAATTCGTATCAATCTCTTAATAATACCGGGGCAACCATTTAAGATACGGTTGACATCTGTCGAGTTCATTACTAGCCAGACATCAAAAATCGCAGATCCGACAACTTTTTTTGCCGACGTAGCGGTGATGTTGACGAATGTGGTAGATACCAAAACCGATATCGACATATTTCCTAATACGCCAAGCGGTTCCGCAATTATGCTACTAGGCCTGGCAATTAATGGCCAGATTTTTTGCCTTGATGCTGATACGATATGTGCAACGATTGGCAATGGTGATACGACTGGGGTTAAGCGGTTCCTTGCATTCGACGATTTTGCAATTGGTATGTCGGCGCAATCTGTCAAAAACAGCCTACTGTACCCTTCAGAGGTAGTGTTGCTTGACCCGCAGGCTGTTGCCAGCTTGCTCGGAATTAGTCCGGCAGTAGCCACTGCGAAGATTGCTACTCCTGACGTAAGCTTCACTAATTCAGTAAAGCCGTTGCTACCAGCGCCATTCGGATCGGGCGAGCTCAAGCAGAGCAAATCGGATGTTGATATCTTCTTTACCGCTATCGATTTTACGTTGCAAAAGGGATCGATCAAAATGACTGGGGCTTTCTATGGTGAAGCTTTTTGCGCTCATGTCCGCGACGGTGTATTAAACGAAACTATTACGCTTTCGATCGTCCAGCAAAAAGTGGTGGCTACGTTCAACCCAAACCCACCGACACCGATGTACTCGACCGAATTCGACTTCTGGTGTGCCTTTGCCTTTCTGCTTCTAGGCAGTACTGTCCATGCGGTAACTGGCATCGTGGTAGTGATCATCTTAATTACCGTGGCCACCAATCTGACGGTTCAGCAAAATAACCTCAACCAGAATCCGTTCGCTATACCGGAGTTCGACCAAATCATGTATAACGGCATCGACGTATTACCCGAAGGGCTCGTTATCCGAGGTAAAAGTGCGGCGAGCGTCGGCTTTAACATCACAACGTCGAGCGTTGCAATCTCAGCAGACACAGAGCCCGTCGATGTAACAGACGAGGGTTCTGGAACCTATCATTTTCCTGGCAATTTGGCTTGCGAACCAGTAGATTTTACCTACGAAAAGTACCGTCAAGATTTGGTAGTCACACTCTTCCCGGCAGCAGTAGGGCTGTTGTTTCCTGTCAGAACTACGTGGAGTATACATGGACAGCAGATCGCGACACCCTCAGGGCGGATTAGCTACGCCGGTCTCGCGTATACTGCGACGCCACCATTTAACGGAACGGCCTTGCCTAACCATCAGCTGATCATAGACTACCAATTGAATCCGGGAAGCATTATTATTTTTAACCCAAGCGGCCTCACGGTTTTGCAGTTGAAAATTCCGAGGTCTAACTACAACTTTGCATTGAGTGTCGAGCTAAGAATCCAGGATGCCTCTGGGCACACCTATACCACTACGCAGACAATCCATGCCCAAACGGACATTGTACAATTTGGCCAAGACTACATTGACTGGGCAAAACAATGTGAACTAGCAGGCAAAATAAAACTAAGCACAATCAAAACCCTCCCGCAGAGTGTATTGCGCGATGGCGATCCGTTGAGCAGCATCGATATCACAAACATCGTCAAGGAAATGTCGGCGACAAATGGCCAAGTGGCAATTGAGATAGTCAAAACGCTATCAGCACACAACGTCGACGCCATATTCAAGGCTTTTGAACCAAAGAACATTTCCAAGGGGAAAATAGCCAAGTAAGCTAACATCATCTCGGCTGCATGCTTCAAACTCAAGGATATTCATGAGAAGCCTTTTGTACACGTCAGATGAATGTGCGTAGACGTGAAGCTCAAGTCTTGTCGATTATCTAGTGTGACATGCATAGTAACACTTCTGAGCGTATGACCGAACTTTGTGTGGCAGAAACTGAGTGTGGTATTAAGTTCGTTCGAAGACTGTTGAACTAACAAATAATAGTCCTTGGATTTAATATTTATTAAACCACGACACTTTAATATAATAAGATGAGAAAGATACTTCTGGCCGTGTTTTTATCGACAATAATTGCGCTAATCCTTGCCCCGGCCACCAGTGCACAAGCCAGTAGCGCCCAAACGCTCATCACTGGATATGTTCAGATAAGAGGCGTGCCGCTTTCGGGCGTTACAGTCGTCGCTAGCTGCGGCCGTTATTTTGCGGATACGGATGTTACCGACGCGACTGGTGCGTATCTCACGTCATTCCCCATTGCTGAGTGTGGATGGGGCTCCGATGTTGAACTCGTTGCGATCTCTAGTACTAACTTTGGCACCGCCCGTGGTACAACATACAAAGTAACAAGCAAATTGAATATAGCAAACACGACGATACTCATGCGATAAGTCAAACATTGCATGATAACAAAAATGATTCTCGGGGTGGGATTGCAGCACCCCTCCACTCAAGCTTTCTCGTTGCAAGCGTCTGCAAGACCTTTCGTTATGCCGAACCTGCAACTACGATCTTTTGCTTCGCAAGTCTAGCCACAGAACCGGACTCAACATCTCGAACAATAAAAATGACACATACTTGCGCACATGTCATTTATTTGGCAGGGGAGACAGGACTTGAACCTGCGACACCCGGTTTTGGAGACCGGTGCTCTACCAGCTGAGCTACTCCCCTAGATTTACCGCTTTATTGTATGCCAAAACGTCATTTCAGCCAACACTCTATACAAAATACCTCCTAGATCACATAAATATCTTTTCTGCCATAACAAAATCTGGTATACAATAGAGCACATGGCAAAAGTTATCCCGAGCAAACCACTTCTTATTTCACTCTACGGCTATCCGGGAGCCGGCAAAACGTATTTTGCACGGCAACTTTGCGAAAACATCCAGGCAGCTCATGTCCAAGGCGAGCGTATCCGTTCGGAACTTTTTGAAACCCCCCGTTATGACAAAGAAGAAAACGCTGTAGTCACCCAGCTCATGGATTACATGGCCGAGGAGTTCCTGAGCGCAGGCGTCAGCGTCGTATATGACACCAATGCCATGCGCTTCACCCAACGCCATGGTTTGCGCGAAATGGCACGCCGACACAAGGCTGAATCTGCGCTCGTGTGGCTGCAAATCGACACCGAGAGCGCCTATGGCCGCGCGTCCAAGCGCGACAAGCGCCGCACTGACGACAAATACATGCAGCCGCTTGACCGTCCAACCTTTGACAGCGTGGTGTCAGGCATGCAAAACCCCCGTAACGTCGAAGATTACATTGTTATTAGCGGCAAACACGTTTTCAATACGCAGTTCAGCGCTGTCGTCAAACGTCTGCACGAGCTCGGGCTTATCCAAGCCGAAGAGCTGGCAGCAAAAATTGTCAAACCAGGCCTGGTCAATCTTATTCCGAATCCTGCCGCTGGCCGTGTCGATATGTCTCGCCGCAACATTGTTATTCGTTAAGGTGGTTTCGTCATGGCCATAAAAGCCGTCCAAGTACCCGACCTCGGTACGATAAAGCTTTACAAGCGTCGGGGCACGCGCAGTATACGCCTGAGCGTCGCCCCTGACGGTGATATCCGTGTTAATCTGCCATACTGGCTGCCGTATTCGGCCGGCGTGCAATTTGCCCGCAGTCGCAGCGTCTGGATACAAGAGCAGCTGGAAAAGTTGCCTAAAAGGCTAAAGCATGGCCAAGTCATTGGCAAAACACATCGCATATATTTTGAGCCAAATGAAAAAGTAGCCAAGCCTACAAGCCGCGTCACGATCAGCGCCATCCGCATCACCCATCCATTCGTAGAGGCTAGCAGCGAGCCGCACATTCAGGCTATTGCCGTCCGGGCGGCCACGCGAGCACTTCGTTTGCAAGCCGAGGCGGCACTGCCAGAACGTTTACGCGAGCTAGCCGGACGTCACGGTTTCACCTACAAAAGTGTCCAGGTCAAGCAGCTCCGGGGCCGCTGGGGAAGCTGCGACCAAGATAAGAATATCGTACTGAACTTATTCCTAATGGAGCTGCCGTGGGAACTGATCGACTATGTGCTGCTGCACGAGCTAACACACACCGAGATATTGCGCCACGGCCCGGATTTTTGGACAGCCATGGCACACCGCCAGCCAGCCAGCCAAGCACACCGTCAAGCCATGCGCGCTTACCGGCCAGTTGTCGGGGCATAATCTGAACTTCGACCTTTCCACGGCACTTACGAGTTAGGAAATATGCTGTTTTAGCACATTCCCTGCCTCTAGGATGTGTTGAGACAGGTGGAGGCTCAAGTACTCGTAGTCGCGAACGCTTACGCTTTGTGGCATAATGGATCCCAATGAGCTTACCTCGAATTGACCGCACACAAGATGCGCGCCTGACCAGCCTTATCAACAGCATGGCTGACGGCGTGATTGCCGTGGACCGCTACACTAACGTCGTAATGTATAACGGTGCAGCACTGAACATACTGGACGTCAACGGGTCTATTGACAACAAACCACTCGATAAAGTCCTAAATGTTATCGACAAAAACAATCAGCCCGTAGATATTATTGAGTACGTTCGCGGTATCCACACGCCCACATCTTCTGAAGCGTTTCGCATATCTTACGCAGACGGCAGTGCTATCAACTTATTTTTGAGTGTGTCACCGGTCATGCGTGGCTATGGAGGCGCACACCGGCAAAACGGCCACGTCATCGTCTTGCGCGATATTACCCGCCAAAAAAGTCTTGAGGAAGAACGAAATGAATTCATCAGCGTAGTCAGCCATGAACTGCGTACGCCAATAGCCATCGCCGAAGGCAACATTAGTAACGCACAGTTTATAGCAGACAAAACCGGCGACATCGAGCAAGTCAAAAAAGCACTCCATGATGCACACGAACAAGTACTATTTCTGGCCGACATGATCAATGACCTCGCCACGCTCTCGCGTGCAGAACGCGGAAAACTGGCAGTCGAAATAGAGAGCATCAATGTCCATGATTTTGTCCAGGAATTGTTGGCCAGCTACAGCAAAGACGCCGAAAAAAAGGGCTTGTACCTGCATGCGGAGCTCGACCCACGGCTGGAATTATTGCTTTCGACCAGTCTGTACGTTCGCGAAATTCTCCAAAATTTCGTAACCAACGCGCTCAAATACACCGAAACTGGCGGCATCACTATTGGAGCTAAGCCCGGTGACAACGGCGTAATGTTTACAGTCAGCGATACCGGCATCGGCATCAGTAAAAGCGACCAGGAAAAAGTTTTTGACAAATTCTTCCGCGCCGAAGATTACCGCACACGCCAGGCCAGCGGCACCGGCCTGGGGCTGTATGTCACCTTAAAGCTGGCCAAGCTTATTCATGCCGAGATATCCGTGAAGAGCGAGCTTAACCACGGTTCAACATTCACGGTCTTTACCCCAAACTTGCAGAAAACTCAGACTACGGCAGACGTGGCAACCGCGGTATCACCCGCATAACTGGCAGGCAGACGTTGCGGCCTTTCCAGAGCACTTCTGAAAACTCGTACTTGTGCATTGAGTAGTGCAACAGGGCAATGTCGCCCAAAACTGCCAACGGAAACGCCAGCAGCGGCAGGAGCTGACGTCGGCTAAACAATTTGGCTTCGAGCATGCCATAGAGTATGACTTGCAGCAAAAATGCCACGATTGCCAGCACGATAACGAGCAAACTCGCGCCCACCCACACACCTGCAATTGTCAGGATAAGCGGACCGACCAGCAAAAACAATTCTGTCAAGCCGACCAGGAGTACGAGTTCAGGCCGACGGTGTAGCTGAGGATAGCGAGTGCGGATAGCCGTGTCGACCTGCTCATGAGCACCTTTGACCGACGTAATGCCCAAGGAGGCGCTGCTGCGGACAAAGCTATAGGCGTCTGTCGGGAGTAACTTCCCCGCAAAATATGCCTCTGGCGAAATCGATCGCTTGACCGCCGCAAAGCCACCGGCAGTGTCAAGGCTTTTACGCGCAATCATCCAGCAACTGCTGAGTACGGCCGGTCGATTGAACAAGCGTCGCGGCGGCACCAGCTCCCAGTAGTAGCGCATTGACTGCACAAACGGCGCACGTTGCACTTCAGTGTTGAGGGGCAGGACGCTCACCATGGACTTTTCCTTGCGCCGCATGTTGTTGACCAGTTTTCGCAAGCCGTGTGCGCCAAACCTTACATCAACGCCGCAAAACAAGATCAGCTCTCCGCTGGCATTTTTGGCCAATTGCTCATATGCATTATTCTTTGGCAGCCAACTATTGCTGGGCGAGTCGCCCGAGATAAACCGCACGCCATCGTGCGCATATTCGCGAATAATGTCCGGCGTCCGGTCATGCGAACAGTCATCGAGCACGAGCACCTCGAGCTTGGGGTAGTCGCTAGCCAATACGGACTGGAGGCATTCTTCAAGCTGTTCGTCTTCGTTGCGCGCCGGAATCGCCACCGTAATCGATGGTAGCTCACGGTCGTTCAATTCTTTGCCGTCCGAAACAGCCAACGTCTTGTTCAAGTGCCAGCGAGTATGCGCAATCATAAGCACCGCTGCTACCGTCTGTACCGCAGCCAAAATTAGCAGCCACTCGTGTGTACCCACAAACACCACGCGCCACGCGAGCAACGCCAGCCCTAACACGCAAGCTTGCATACCCAGCAACCACCTTGAAGTTTTACGTGTGATGCGCCACAAATACACCTCTTCGACGCGTCCTTTGACCATGCGCAACAGATTGAACAATCTATAACAACTGACGAAAAATAACAAAACGCTTCCGAGTCCAGGTTTCCATGCCAACAGACCGCCGGTCGCTACCGAGAATGTCAAAACTGATAGCATCGCCACAAACCGCCGCTCGCGCCATCCAAAAGATGTCAGCAACAACAGTTCAATCAATCCAGACAGAAGCAGCAGGCCAGTAAGCAAAAGCGTCATTACACTTATAATACATCATCGGCTCTGCTGAACCGCAGCTTCTCTCACGGCACATGTGACTCAAGAAGTATATTCATACAGCACATTTCTTGTTTCCGAGGTGACTTAGTGAGAAGCTGAAATTCAAGTCAACCTCCTTGACATCACTTATAAAATAGCCTACGATTGACACGTAACGCCTGAAGATATTCAGGCTTTTTAATTGGGAGAAACCAGGTGGCAAAAAAGCAACCGACCGAAGATAAAAAGCGTGCGAGCAAGCCCAAAAAACGGCAGCTGCGTCCCGCACAGACAATGAGGGAGCAAAGCCAAAAAGCCACGGCCAAAGCTGAAAAGCCAAGCCGTAAAAGTAAAGTAGGCCGAATTGTCAGCAAACCATTTGGTGTGCTTGCCAAGCCGTTCAGAGTCCTAGGCCGCATCAAGTTCTTCCGTATTCTTGGCCGGATTCTGTGGCCTGCATACTTTCGCAACTCCTTTCGCGAACTTCGCCAAGTAACCTGGCCAAACCGCAAACAGTCCCGGCAGCTGACAGTCGCCGTTATTATTTTCTCCGTTATTTTCGGCGTTATGATCGCCATCGTAGACTTTGGATTAGATAAAGTATTTAAGAAGGTAATTTTAAAACAATAATATGAGTACAACCAGCAAACGTTACGACACCGCAAAACAGTGGTACGCCATTCACACTTACAGTGGCTATGAAGAAAAAGTCGCTGAGTCTATCCGCCAGCGAGCTGACTCGCTCGAAATGAAAGACAAGATCTTTCAAGTTCTCGTACCCAAGGAAAAAATGATCGAGATCAAGAACGGCAAACGCAAGGTCGTCGAAAAGCGTATCTTCCAAGGCTACGTGCTCGTACAGATGAAGATGAGCGAAGACGCTTGGTACATCGTGCGCAACACGCCATCGGTTACCGGTTTCGTCGGTAGTGGCACCGATCCAACGCCGCTCGGCCAAGAAGAAGTCGAAAAAATCCAAAAGCGCATGGGCCTCGAACAGCCAAAACATAAGATCGACTACAAAGTTGGCGATGTCGTCAATATCACCGACGGTCCGTTCAAGAGCTTCGACGGTGCTATCTCTGAAATCGACGCACAAAAGGGCAAGCTCAAAGTCCTGGTTAATATGTTCGGCCGCGAAACGCCAGTCGAGCTCGACAGTCTCCAGGTCAAGCGCGTCTAACCAAATGACTGAGCATTGTTTGCGCAGACTCCCTGAAGACGGACAGTGTTCAGACATGAGTGGCAATAAAGTATGCGGAGCCTACGTTGTAGGTACTGAAGCCGTCGTCAATACCTGTCTGGAAGACGCTTCAGAAACTCCTGTAACGCATTTTCCAGAAGATGAGCTCTAGACAAAGTCACAACAGTGCTATAGAATAGTTCAGGTTACGCACTTCTATATCAGAAGTCGAGATGGAGAGAGCTTCTACTCACCACTCATTATTTAGGAGAAAACTATGGCAAAAGCCGTAAAAGCAAATTTGAAAATGAAACTCCGCGCCGGCCAGGCCAGTGCTGCACCACCGGTTGGTAGTATCTTGGGTCAGTACGGGGTGAATATGATGGACTTTATCAACCCCTTCAACGACCAGACCAAAGACCAGCAGGGTACTACCGTCACCGCACACATCACCGTGTATGACGACCGCAGTATGGTTTTTCGTGTTGTCAGCGCACCGACCGACGATCTTATTCGTGCCAAACTTGGTATTCAAAAAGGTTCCGGCCGTCCGAACAGCGAGAAAATCGCTAAGAAGCTTACCGACAAGGACCTAACTGAAATTGCCGAAGTCAAAGCAAAAGACATGAACGCCGAAGACACTGCCGCCATCAAAAAGATGGTCGCAGGAACCGCCCGCAGCATGGGCGTCGAAATAGAAGGATAGCCATAAGGAAACTTATAAAACAAAAAGGAGACAAAAACATCTGTCTCCTTTTTTCTAAGCGAGAACAATATGTGTAAAGATTTTAACTTCCAACCTCAGCTAGAACCACCAACCTGGGATGATCGCTTGTACGCAGAACGCACCGCGTTAGTCGAGACATACAACACAGGGATACGACACCACGCAAAAGACTTTCACAATGACTTGCCGCAAGGTCCATTGACCGAACAAGAGCAAGATATGCTCGATGACTTCAGCACCAACCTAGGCAATTTTACGCTGCGAGCTAGTGCTTAGCATTTTGTACAAGTTATGATACAATAACTCTAGTACTATTTAATTTGTGGGAGAGCGTTGGACGCTCGCATGCACCACGAAAGGAATCAATAATGGCAAAAGCCACTGCTCCTGTTGACGATGACGCCAACAAAAAAACAACTGAGGCTGAACTGGTTGCCGAAATAGCACCAGTCGAAGAGACTGAAGTAAAAACCGAAAAAGCTACCGCAAAAGCTGGCAAGCGCAGCGCCAAAGCTCTAAAAGAAGCCGAAGAAGAACAGGCCAAAGAGGAGCGCAAAGCAGAAAACGCTGAAGCCGCCGAAAAGCCAAAACAGCCCGTCAAACCTACCCGCTCACGTCTTGAACGCCGCGGCAAAAACTTTCGCAAAGCAGCCGAACTCGTTGAAAAAGATAAAGCTTACGGCCTAGCCGAAGCACTGGAATTGGCACAAAAAACCAATCCAGTAAAATTCGACGCCACCGTCGAAGTACACGTCAACCTCAACGTTGACCCGCGCCACGCCGATCAAAACATCCGCGACAACCTCGTCCTGCCCGCCGGCACGGGCCGCACTGTCCGCGTTGCTGCATTTGACGACGAAAAAATTGCAGGCGCTGATGTTTCGGGCATTGAAGCCATTACCAAGCAGCTCGAAAAAGGCCAACTTGATTTCGACGTACTGGTCGCAGCTCCTGCACAGATGCCAAAACTGGGTAAGTTTGCCCGCGTACTTGGCCCTCGCGGACTTATGCCAAACCCAAAGAGCGGCACCGTCACCACCGACCTCGCTAAAGCAGTCAAAGACGCAAAAGCTGGCCGCGTGGAATACCGCGTTGACAGCACCGGTATCGTCCACGTTGGCATCGGCAAAGTCAGCTTCGCCAGCAAAGACCTACTAGCAAATGCCCAGGCATTGCTCACCAGCATAAAGGGCAACAAGCCTGCCAGTGTCAAAGCTAGCTATGTGAAAGCAATCCACATCACAACAACTATGGGCCCGTCGATCACTGTCGCGACTAGCGAACTATAAGAGATCTACCAACCAAATAAACAGCCGCGCAACGCGGCTGTTTATTTATTCGTAACCTCTGTCAACATATAACTGACTTGAGGCACAGCATCGAGCAAGGTCGCATAACGTTCAAATATTACGTTTGGCTCTGTGGCGGCGGCACCTAAAACTAGCCGCGTAATACAACTTTGTTCATGCGCAAGCGCCAACACCGGCTTGTTGAGACGCGTCGCTTCACACATTTCCCACCCAAGCCCCGTACTCGGATAGTCGCAAATTGCCACAAACATATCGCAATCCCGTACACAATGCCCAATATCCCACCGGTAAACATCCTCATCCGTACCGTCAACAAGACCAATAAAGTCGAATAGCTCGTGGCCCTGTCCACGCAGTACATTCTTAAATGTCTGTACACCTTCTCTAAACTGTTCTGGTGCATGTGTTAGGGAGCACCCGACATATAATTTAGCTCCTGTTTCCATAGTCAACTCTTAAGCACATTCCTGGTTATACTGTAATAGTGCAATGATTGCAGAAGTTACCTAAGGATTCTAGGGCATTAAGCTTCCCTGGTATTAAATGCTCAAATAATGTATTACCATAGTATGCACAAAGTTCAGGCCTCTATCCTTAAATCGCTAAGGCGAAAAAAGTCCGCTAGCTTCAGCACACTGATGAAGCCAACCGGATTATTAAGTGATGCCTTCAAGTTTCATCTACAAAAACTTGTACAGACAGGTTACATTAGCAAGCTAGCAGCCGGACACTACTCTCTGACACCAAAAGGCAAAGAGTTTGCCAATAACCTCGACGATGAACAACATGCGGTACAAAAACAGCCAAAACTGTCTGTTTTGCTCGTAGTACCTCGCCGAACAACTAACGGCAAAGTCGATTATCTAGTACAGAGACGGCAGCGCAATCCTTTTTTGGGGTTCTGGGGGTTATTGAGCGGACCAGTGCAGTGGGGAGAATTGCCAGAAGATACCGCCGCCCGTGAGCTACGCAAGCAAACAGAATTGGAGGCCACATTTTCGGTGCGAATGTTTTACCGACAACGCGATTATCGAGCCGACACGAAACAACTTCTAGAAGATAAGCTATTTGCGGTAGTTGTTGCTTCCGGACTAAAGGGAGCGCTCGCCAACACTTGGAGTGGTGGCCATAACAGCTGGGTAGAATTAGACGAGGTCGAAAAAGCGGACGAAAAGTATTTTCCAGCAACGCAGTCCATACTCAAGGCACTGGATAGCGACAAACCTTACTTAGAAAAAAGTTTCCTACATACACTGGACAACTATTAGCTAGTTGTAGAAAAGTATCAGGACTTGCCAACACAGCTGAACATTACGTAGAATAAGATAAACACCGGAGGGAACATTGGGAGTTTACAGTAACACACAGATTCGTGCGGCCATTAGGGATAAACATATCATTTGTGTGCCGTTCAATGACAAACATGTCAGTCACGCATCTCTGGATGTCACGCTAGGACATTATTATTATCGCACTGAGCGTGTTGGCGACCACTCTATTTACAATCCGTTTGATGAGGCTGACGTCAAGCGCTACTTCAAGGAGCCCCTGCAGGCCGTGGCCCACAAAGTCTGGTGCGACGAAAATGGGGTCAAGACTTTGGCCGGTATTCCGGATGACCATCCCGTCGTTCCTATTCGTCCAGGTGAGCGCATTTTGGCACACACGCACGAATTTTTTGGTATCACGCCACCGGGTGCTTGCGAGGTCAAATCACGCAGCAGTTGGGGTCGCAACGGCATCGCTGTCTGTTTCGATGCTGGCTGGATCGATCCCGGCTACATCAACCGCCTAACGCTCGAAATTTATAACCTCAACCAACACGAAACCATGTTGCTTCCTGTTGGCGAGCGTATTGCACAAATTGT
>Ga0207647_10001959_pt1 | contig 15723 bp, 15 predicted proteins | sample KBSCornC2_FD_184295 | JGI IMG/M metagenome (GOLD analysis project Ga0207647, IMG submission 184295) | Corn rhizosphere microbial communities from Kellogg Biological Station, Michigan, USA - C2 (SPAdes) (version 2) | ecosystem: Host-associated > Plants > Roots > Rhizosphere ...
TTCCCGACTCCGCCCGCGCAGTGGCGAGCAAACAACAATCCCAACATCACCAGAAAGCCGTCACGGGCGCCATCATGTCCAACATGATCGGCATCTGCCCCGAATGCCACGGCCAACTCGAACACGCAAGCGGCTGTGATTTCTGCCGCGATTGTGGATACAGTAAGTGTAAATAAGCGAAAGAATATTTAGCCACAGATAACGCGGATGAAGACAGATCGATCTGTTTTCATCCGCGTTGATCTGTGGCTCTAGATTTATCGAATGAGATAATCGCTGAGACGCTTTAGCAAACGTCGATATCTCACTGACGAAATTGCGCCAATCGACCCGATAACGGCCGTTCGAGGTAACACTGCTAGAAATCCCAGTCGGATCAATGAGTCGGTTTTTAGGCCAGTGGCTTTAAAATCCGAGTCAGTCGACCGAATTACTTCGTCAAATCCTTTACCTCACGATGTAATTGCGTACTGACACCACACAAGCAGATCTCGATAAGGCGGCATTTCTCTGAGAAAAATGGCTGGACGATTCTTGAGGTTCCCGTCGGCCTGAGGTACGGGAGTGAGGATCACGTCACCTGTTTCATTATTCAGTGTTTGGTTCTTTAATCAGATCTAAAGGATATTCTTCTTCCTCCTGAGCATAGGCGCCTTCAAGACGCTTCGCGGATAGAACTCGCCACGCCTCGACATCCGCGTCCTTCGGTAATACGGTAACCAACAACTTTGTATTGGGTTCGAGTTCAACTGCCTCATCAAGGAGGATGTGTTGGCCATCAAAGTGTGCAGGTATTGTTTGGCTCATATTAAACTGTCAGGATTCTACACGTTCACACCGCAGCCAGACTAGTCCAGATTCAAGCATCTCGGACACAAAACTAAACTGCCGGCGCCCTCCCCAAGCGAACAATATATTAGCCACAGATTAACGCGGATGAAGACAGGGCGAGCGTTTTCATCCGCGTTACTCTATGCGTTGACTTTCATCCGCAGATAGGAATATTGTGGCGACTCAAGAACACCTTGCGAACTTGGGTTCGTTACACCACGAATGGAGGAGTCGCCTGAGCCCTCAGAAGCGCTCTCCTCAATCACTCGACAGCCTCGTCACCCAGAAGGAGAATAAAAATGGCAACCAGATGTTTTGACGATCCCGAAGGGATCCTCACTAAACCATTTTGTGTTAGCGCCTTATCTAAGGACCTAAAGGGAAAGATGCCACTCCGTAGCAGCAAGAAACAGGAGTGCAAAGAACCGAAATGCGTAACGCTTCGCACCCAGCACGAAATGAAAGCCAACATTCAAGGAACCAACTGCGACTCACCATTGGCGCGGTCCTTCAATGGCGGCCTCGAATTCGGCAATCTCTCCACCGCTTTTGATACCGACGGCATGCATCGTGGCTTTCATGCTGCAGACTTTGTCTGGCTGGGAGTTAATGGGCTAAGAGTCGAAGGCCGCATGTCAGGCGTTACTAACGAAGGCTCGCATCGTCTTCCGATTAAGGCCTGTCAAAAATGCAGTGACCTGGGAATCATGGAGGGCCGTCTGTGTGGACAAGTCACAGCCACGCAAGATCCAGCACTCAAAGGCTGCCAGGTAATAGCCGCCTACCGCATCAAGTTTGATCCGTCAGTTAAGGGAGGAAGCGGCGCTGTGGTCGGCACGATCGAAGGTGTGATTATTTGCCCGTGCGGTTAGGATGACTAAGAAGGTAAGAGAAGGCCGGTCCAACTTGGGCGGCCTTTTCTGTTAACGCCAGGAACTGCTAAGATTCGCTACGTTATGGTAATGAAGCAGGAATCCAGGAACGAACCTGACGGCGCAGTTGCTGCGTTGTCGTTTCAGCAAACGAGCTACGATGAGATCGTAGACTTCTTTGCTCGTGGCCCGTCACCCGAGGAGATTGCGTCCTTCCGTCCTTCACCGGAAACACAAGAGCGTGTGCGTGAGTTACTCGAACTCAACTCCGCCGGTGAACTGACTGAAGACGATGAACTAGAGCTTGAGTGGTTCGGTCAACTCGAACACCTTATGCAACTAGTTAAAATCCGCGCACACAAATACATAAAGAAGAAAACGTGACAAGAGCCCGTATCTCCGCAGCCTTACGGCGAGAGGTGCGGGAGCGAGCGAGAGAGCGTTGCGAATACTGTTTACTAACTGAATCTCAAGTCTTCGGTCCTCACGAACCTGATCACCTCATTGCATTTAAACACGGTGGCGAGACATCCTCCGCCAACTTGGTATTAGCCTGTTTTGAATGTAATCGCTTCAAAGGCTCGGACATTGCCTCCCTCGATCCGCTCACCGGTGAACTTGTGGCGTTGTTCAATCCACGCACGGAGCGGTGGGCTGAACACTTTCAATTGAATGGGGCTCGGATCGTTCCACTCACCGCGACAGGCCGCGCGACTGAGCGGCTTTTGAGAATGAACATACCCAGCCGACTTAAGCTTCGTAAGCGAAGGGCAGCCTTGAGCTTGTATCCGTAGCCACCAAAAACAGGATCTCAAACCCGAAAACTCCAAGGTTGACGTCTGATATACACCTCAATAATATATCGCTATGCCATATAAGCTTTCGCAGATGCTTGACCGTGAGCTGAAAAAGGGGAGCGCGGAGTTGCTGATACTCTCGCTCGTCGAAGATCAGCCACGGCATGGGTATGACATCGGAAATTTGATCGAGCAGCGCTCGCGGGGGAGGCTGAGGTTCAATGTGGCTTCGCTTTACCCGTTGCTGTATCGACTCGAGCGCCGTGGCTGGATTCAGGGACGCTGGGTCGAAAAGGCGGGCCAGCGCCGTCGTCGTTATTACCGTTTGACTGCCGAGGGCCGGAAAGTCCTCGCCGCACAGCGCCACAGTTGGCAGGAGTTTGTCGAAGCCATCAATCGCATTACCGGAATTGAGCATGCCTGACTGGAAAGAAGAAGTTCGGCGGCGCCTGTCGCGACTCAATCTCGAACCGGCGCATGAGGCCGAGATCGTCGAAGAGCTGGCCCAGCATCTCGACGATGTTTACGAGCGTTCACTCAAAGCCGGCGCGACTGAAGCCGAGGCGAAGCAAGCAGCGATCAGAGAGCTCGCCGGCACTGAGTTAATGCAAAGAGAAATGCGGCGCTCGCAAAAGGCCGCGAAAGAGCCGCTCGTTGCCGGCGGAGGGAGAACGAACGTGTTAGCTGATTTCCTACACGACCTGCGTTATGCGTTACGAATGCAACGGAAGAACCCGGGCTTTACGATCATTGCTGTTGTCGCATTGGCTCTGGGGATCGGGGCCAACACAGCGATCTTCAGTGTTGTAAACACAATCTTGTTGCAGCCGCTGCCTTATAAAGATCCCGAACAACTCGTAATGGTTTGGGAAGAGAATGCCAAGCAAGGCTATCCAACCGATACCCCCACCGCGGCAAACTACATCGACTGGCGTGATCAGAACCAACTGTTTGAAGGAATGGCTGCAATTGACGTTGCAAGTTTTAATTTGACGGGCTCAGGCGAGCCCGAGCGGTTGGATGGCAGGCGTGTCTCCGCAACTCTCTTTCCCCTTCTCGGCGTAGATCCCCAATTCGGACGTGTTTTTACCGCCGCGGAAGATCAACCGGGTTCAGGACATGTGGTCCTGTTGAGTTATGGCTTGTGGCAACGAAGATTTGGCGGCGATGCCGGCATCGTTGGCAAGACTTTGACTCTCAACGGCGCCAGTTACACGGTAGTTGGTGTCATGCCGCCGCGTTTTCAATTTCCGACGGCAGATGATGAAGTTTGGGTCCCGATTGCTTTTACTCAAGAGGAGGCTGCCAACCGCGACAGCCATTATCTTACAGTTCTGGGGCGACTCAAGCCCGGCGTAACATTGGCTCAGGCTCAAGCAGAGATGAGTACCATTGCGACGCGCTTACAACAACAGTATCCGCAAACAAACACAGATCTGGGTGCAGTAATCACACCCTTGCATGAACGTATTGTCGGAGACATCAAACCCCCATTGCTGATTCTGTTGGGCGCCGTCGGACTCGTATTGCTGATTGCATGCGCGAATGTTGCCAACCTCTTACTTGCACGAGCCGCAGTGAGACAAAAAGAGATTGCGGTACGTGTCGCACTGGGTGCGCGACGCGGGCGTTTGATCCGGCAATTTTTAACTGAGAGTGTTTTGCTATCGACTTTGGGCGGACTCGTAGGCCTCGCGATCGCTTACGCCGGACTCATAGTCCTGAAAGTTTTTATCCCTGAAAATATTTCGCAAGCGCGCGCAATCTCGATTGACTACAAAGTTCTCGGCTTCACTTTGCTCGTCTCTCTTGCGACGGGTTTGATCTTTGGTTTAGCGCCTGCGATTCAATCTGTTCGGTTCAACCAGAGCGAGACTCTGAAAGAAGGCGGACGCGACGCGGCAACTGGTGGCAGCGGCAAACGTTTGCGTGGTTTGCTCGTGATCGCGGAAGTTGCGATTTCGCTGGTGCTGCTGATCGGCGCGGGATTGCTTATCAATAGTTTTCTGCGACTACGTAATGTCGATCCGGGGTTTCGTGCGGAGAATCTGTTGACAATGAAGATCGTACTTCCCGAACCGAAGTACGAAAAGAGGGTAACCAGGTCGGCCTTTTACACGGATCTGGTCCAGCGAGTTCAATCTTTGCCTGGAGTTAGATCGGCAGCAGTTACTACCAACCTTCCCTTGTATCGTCAGGGAAACTCTATTTCTGTCAACATCGAAGGCAGGCCGGAGCCACCGCCGGGACAGGAACTGATCGTGGTTACGCGAATGATTAGCCCCGGTTATTTCGACACGATGAGTATTCCCCTCTTGAAAGGACGCCAGCTAACCGATCAGGACACTGACAAGTCACCTAACGTAGCAGTCGTTAGTGAAACCATGGCCCGTCGTTTCTGGCCGGGCGAAGAAGCCGTGGGCAAACGAATCGCAGTGGGTAGAGCGAGATCGCCGGAAGATTGGATCAATGTCATTGGTGTCGTGAAAGACGTTCGCCAGATGGAGTTGACTGCCGAGCCGGCGCCGCAAATGTATCTCAGCTACAGGCAATACGGCTTCTTTGACGCTCAAGATCTAGTCGTCAAGACTGACGTCGATCCGGCAAGTATGGCGAGTACCGTTCGGAAAGCTGTTTGGGAGATTGATAAAGACCAACCGGTTTCCAACATTCGAACAATGGAAATTATCCTTGCTGACTCGATCGCAAGACAGCGTTTCAGCATGTTGCTGCTCGCGATCTTTGCAGCTGTGGCGCTCGTGCTTGCGGCGGTCGGAATATACGGTGTGATGAGTTACTCAGTGGCGCAGCGGACACATGAGATCGGTATCCGCATGGCGCTTGGGGCGCAGACTAGTACTGTGCTCAAACTTGCTGTGGGTTACGGCTTTAAACTGGTCGTTATCGGTATCGCGATCGGTCTCATCGCTGCGCTAGCGTTAACGAGAGTGATGTCGACGTTGCTATTTGGAGTGACGGCGACTGATCCGATGACGTTCACGATCATATCGTTGTTGCTGATTGCAGTCGCTGCGATCGCCAGCTATATACCGGCGCGACGTGCCACGAGAGTGAATCCGATCATCGCACTACGATACGAATAGAGCCACAAAAGGCACAAAAAGCACAAAAGGCACAAACTCGAAGGCTAAGCTCTATCCAATTTCAAAAGGGTGTGGAGTAATACGTTCGCGCCGTTAGCGATGTCTTCTGGTCGAGAGAACTCGCGTGGAGAGTGACTGATTCCGCCGACACTCGGGACGAAGATCATGCCAACGGGACCAAGGCGCGCCATGTCCTGAGCATCGTGACCGGCGCCCGAAGGCATCAGCTTCGTTGTTAGACCAAGCTCGCGTGCTGCATCGGATATCGATGAGCGGATTTGTGGATCCGTGGGTGCCGGTATGTTGACGTTGATCTCCTTGAAGTCGAACTTCGTTTTACTGTCACTGGCGATCTTTTGTGCTTCGGCCTGAATCTTTTCGAAGACCATATTGATCTTCGCGGCATCGAGATCGCGTAGCTCGAGACTCAAAACCACCTTGCCGGGAATTACGTTCGGCGCGCCGGGAAGTGCGTTGATCCTGCCAACCGTGCCGACTTGTCTGCCGGGCAAGCTCGTCACGACGCGATTCACAGCTTCGATAAACTTTGCCGCAGCCAGCAGCGCATCCTGTCGATTATTCATCGCAGTTGTGCCCGCGTGATTTGCAAAGCCTTCGATCGTGACGTCCCACCAGTTGATCCCGACGATGCCTTCAACCACTCCGATGTTTATCTTTTCACTGTCGAGAATTCCGCCTTGTTCGATGTGCAGTTCGAGATAAGCCGCAATGTCGCCCTTCTGTCGCCGCATTTCCGCCAGCTTCGCGACATCTCCACCGATGAACTTTATTCCTTCGCGAATCGTCTTGCCGCTGCGGCTAACAAGGTCGAGCTCTTTCTCGGTCAACTCACCATCCATCGCACGGCTGCCAATGAGTCCGCCTTCTTCGTTCTGAAAAATGACGACTTCGAGTGGGTGACGAGTAGTTACATTGTTTTCCGCCAGAGTCTGTGCGACCTCGATCGCGCCAATCGAACCAACTACGCCGTCGTAGTTTCCGCCTTCAGGAACGGTATCGATGTGTGAACCGATCAACAAAGGTTTGAGGTTGTTGGCGTTTCCAGCACGGCGGCCAATGAGATTGCCCGCGGCATCGATCCTGACGGCGAGCTTTGCGTCTCGAAGCAGTCCGAGCACGTACTCACGGCCCTGTTTATCAGCATCGCTATACGCGACCCGGCTCGCACCACCTTGCGGATTCTTTCCAAACTCAGCCAGGGCAAGAATGTGCTCCATGATCCGGTTGCTGTTGACGCGCATTGTCGTCTGCGCGGAAAAGCGGCGCAGTGCTACTGAACCAGCACTGATAAGTAGTGCATAGTTGAATTCACGACGATTGATGTTCATGGATTTGTCGGAAAAGCGCTGCCAGCCTATCGCAATGTCCTCAGGCGGGCAACTTGAGACTATACTCGCTGGGCGGTAGAATTCACTCGCCCGGCCAACCTACAAGCTTCATCATAAGGAGATTTCCATGAAACGTCTGATAGCTTTCTCTGTACTGGCCACGAGTCTGTTGACGATGTCGTTGTTGCTCCCGCCAAAAACGTCCGCTATTACGTACGGATTCGTCGATTCAAGTAATGCGTACCGCAATACCGGCGCGTTTATCGTGAAGTCGCCCACTACGGGGGAAATCTTTCCAATCTGCTCCGGCACGATGATCACTGGCAATGTGTTTCTTACAGCCAGTCATTGCACAATCTTCTACACACAGGATCTCGCACCCGAGGGATACGTCGCCTACGTTAGTCTTGATCAGTCAATACCGTTCGGCGCACTGACAAGCAACAAGACAACTCTCCTGGCTGTGGCCCACGTGGTTACAAACCCGAATTACAATCAGAGCCAGAGCGACTCAGGCGATATCGGTGCGTTGATCCTAACGCGGAATGTTCAGGGCGTTTCGCCTGCAGTACTGCCGAGCTGTGGCTTGCTCGATCAACTGGCGGCTCAAAACGGATTGAAAAAGGCGCTGTTCACGAACGTAGGTTATGGCGTGCAAAACCGCGTGGTGAGCGGAGGCGTTCCGTTCTTTCAGGATCTGAATCCGGTTCCACGTATGTTCTCGTTCTCGAGCTTCAACTCGCTCAACGGCGGCTATCTGCGTCTGTCGCAGAATGCATCAACCGGCAACGGCGGAACGTGTTTTGGTGATTCAGGTGGGCCAAACTTCATGAGCCTTAACGGCCAGCCGCTCATCGTCTCGATCACCATCACCGGCGACTCTGTTTGCCGTTCAACGAACGTCGATTACCGGCTGGATACACTTTCGGCGCAAGGATTTTTAGCGTACGTGAACGCAGCGTTTGGCACGAGTATTCCGATCTCCTGCTAACGGAAAGCAAATCCGCGTTTATCTGCGGTTAACCTCATCCCAAATCAGCGTGTGCTTCGTCTCTCTGAGCAGCAACGAGCCCACGATGAAGGTTATGCTCGCCACTATGATGGGATAATAAAGGCCGGCGTAGATGTCTCCGGTTTTTGCGACTACCGAGAGGCCGATTACGGGTAGTAGTCCGCCGAAGACGCCGTTGCCGATGTGATAGGGAAGCGAAAGCGATGTGTACCGGATCTTTGCCGGAAATGCTTCTACTAGATATGCGGCGATTGGTCCGTAGACCATGGTGACGAAGAAGACTTGAATGAACACGAGCAGGATCAGTTTCTGAGCTGCTGGTGAGCTGATTAGTGTTCGGAAATCCACATAAGTCAGCACTTCATTTGCTGCTTGCAGCGTGCCGTTCACCTCTGTTTGAGGGATGAGGCTTTTAGCACCGGTCACCGGATCCAGTTTCGATTGAGTTGTAACCACATTCGACCCAGCGGCGCGCTGCATAGCTCCGTAGATGGGCATGTATGAAATCGCCGCCAGTAAACATCCCGCCATCATGATCCATTTGCGTCCAATACGATCCGAAAGCGCGCCCATAAACACAAACAACGGCATCGCAAACAACAGCGCAATCGCGATGATGTACTGCGCCGAGCGTGGGTTCACTTTCAAAACAGTCTGCAAATAGAAGAGCGCATAGAACTGACCTGTGTACCAGACCACACCCTGTCCCGCAGTCGCGCCAAACAACGAGATCAACACGCGCTTGAGGTTCTCCCAATGCGTAAAAGCCTCAACAAGCGGACGGGAAGATGTCATTCCCGCGGTTTTGATCTGTTGAAAGATCGGCGACTCTTTCATGCGCAGGCGAATGTAAAGCGAAATGCCGACCAGAAAGAGCGAGATGATGAACGGTATGCGCCAACCCCACGCCTTGAATGCCGCGTCAGTCATCGAGTTTTGCACGATGATCCCGACCACGAGGGAAACAAACAATCCGAGCGTCGCCGTTATTTGAATGAAACTTGTATAGAACCCGCGCTTTCCATCAGGCACATGCTCGGCGACGTAAACGGCAGCGCCCCCATACTCCCCGCCGAGTGCCAATCCCTGAAGCACCCTGATCACTAAGAGGAATATCGGCGCCGCGATACCGATCGTTGGGTAGGTCGGCAGGAAACCGATCGCCGCAGTGGCGCCGCCCATGATGATCAGCGTCACGAGGAACGCATACTTACGTCCAACGAGGTCGCCAATACGTCCAAAGAAGAGAGCTCCAAAGGGACGGACCACAAAGCCGACTGCAAACGTCGACAGGTAAGCGATGAGTGCGAGTGTGTTATTGCCTTTCGGATAGAAGAGCGGCGCGATGATTACGGCGAGACTGCCAAAAATATAGAAGTCGTACCATTCGATCATGGTACCGACGGCGGAGGCTGTGATTACTTGCCAGATGCGGTAATCGCGGACTTGGTCTATGGGGAGTCTCCTTGCGCGGCCACGGATCGTGGAAATCCGTGGCCACTAGGGATGATCAATCTCGATTGGCCGAGCCCGTCATATTTTTCATGGGCATCTGGAGTCTGCCGTCAGCTCCACTCGTAAGTGCCAGGAATGCTGAATCCTGTCGCAGCGAGTCGAATACCGCATCGACACGCGCCTCCATCATTTCCTTGGCACGAACAGCGTGATAACGCTCGTACTGGAAGAAGTGTCGTTGCAGCAACGCGAGCGCCTCGCGCTTGTGACCAGTCTGCGCGTAGATCGCAGCGAGGTTATACGACGCCGGTAACAGATTTCGATTCGCGCGCGCAATCTTCAAAGCTTCGTCGCCATGTCCTGATGCGGCCATGAAAACTGCTGCGAACACGAGGTTGTATGGATCTTTCGGATCGAGAGCAAGCGCCTTTTGCGTGTACGCATTGCCCTGCTCCAGATCGCCTTCGGAGTTCCAGTAGACTGCGAGATTGCGATAAGCGAGCGCGAGTGGATACTCCGCGACTGACTGTTCCATCAGCGACAAGCCTTTCTTGAACTCGCCGTCATGAATCGTCATCTTGCCAAGACCGTGAAGTGCAACTGCACGCGCGATAGCATCGGCAGGCATGTTGAGAATCGTGTTGAATGTGGCTCTTGCTTTGCCCCACTCGCCGGTGTGATGTCGATAAAGTTCGCCTAGATAACGCAGCGGAGTCGGATCAGCAGGATCCATCCGATGTGCTCGCTGGTAGAGCCTTTCGGCCGTGACGTATTTCTCAGCTATCTCGGCGATGAGGCCGCTGCGCATCACGGCTTCGACGCGAGCACCCTGGATGCGATCGAGAATCGGTGCGTCCGGAATGCTGCCGATTTCTTCCACGCCGAGTTTCTTTAACTCTTTGGAGGCGTCCTTCGCTTTCTTCGGAAAGAGGCATTTCTCTTCGGCGACCGGTTTAAGAAGTGCGATTGCGCCCGGGTTATCTCCGGCCTTTGCTTTTTCCTTTGCCTGTTTCAACTGCGTATCGAGAGTGGTCTCGCGCTGCTTCATCTCTGCGTCGACGAGTTTCTCGACCTGTTCGACTTTGAGTTTGCCGCCCGTGTTCTCGACTTTATTGATAGTGGATCCGTCCGTACTCGCCAACACGGCAACCGGCAGGGAGGAGTTGCCGATGATTGACTGCAATTCGGGCGTCTTTGAGTCCGCAACAGTCATTGAAACGCATTGCGATGAATAGAGCGTGAGAATTCGCGACGCCAGCAGGCTTGAGTTCTTGATCTCGTTATTGCTGGCAGGGAACCAATAGAGAATCAGTCCCTTTTGTGGTGCAGTGCGAGCTTCCCAAATCTTCCATGGCACTTTGTAAACAGGAGGTGCGGGCCCTTCGCTTTTGCTACCGCCACCGCCAACGCCACCAGTTCCCCCTCCACCACCGCCACCGCACGTGGCCCATACCGGTGAGAGGGAAAACATAAGCATTAAACCGGCAGCAAGAGCGCGTGAAAGTTTTGTTCTCATAATTCAGTATTCCTTTTTAGGGGTTCGGGCGAGTTAAGCAGGGAATTTATAGCACAACATGGGTGTTTGCATCGAGCTTCGAGTTGCCGTATGTTTACACAACTATTACTCGCCCTAAATGGTTTCGCAATCTAACATCGCGTATATGTAATGGTGGTCGCAACTTTCGTTTCAGAAAACTTCCCCATAACGAAGAATAATGCGCCCAAATCTGGGAGGAGGACGCAATGAAGGTCTTATTGGTTAATCCTGAGTTTCCTGAAACGTACTGGAGTTTTCGATACGCGCTGCCCTTTGAAGGCAAGCGCTCCGTGTTCCCCCCGCTCGGTTTATTGACTGTTTCCGGTTTGTTGCCGGAGTCATGTGAACGGCGTCTCGTAGATTTGGAAGTCGAGCGGCTCAAAGATTCCCATATTGAATGGGCCGATATGGTTTTCATCACGGGGATGCTGGCGCAAAAGAAGTCACTTCACGAAATTGTGAAGCGCTGTAAAGAACGAGGAAAGATAATCGTGCTCGGCGGACCATACGTCACCAGCACCATCGAAGAGCTTCCTTACGCAGACCACATCTTTCAGGGTGAAGCCGAAACTACACTCCCTCAATTCTTCACAGACCTCGAACGCGGTGAGGCAAAACGCATCTACAAAGCACCGGAGCGCCCGCCGCTATCTCTCGCGCCGGTTGCTGACTTTGGTCTCGTGAATCTAAAGAAATACAGTTGCATGTCAGTGCAGTACTCGCGCGGCTGTCCTTTCTCGTGTGAGTTCTGCGACATCATCGAGATCTACGGGCGTGTCCCGCGAACCAAGAGCAACCAGCAGATGATTGCCGAGTTTGACGCCTTGAAAAAGCTCGGCTGGCGTGGACCGCTATTTATCGTCGACGATAATTTCATCGGCAACAAGAAGAACGTGCGGCTACTTTTGCCTGCGTTGATCGAGTGGCAGAAGAAAAATGGCTATCCGTTTTCACTGCTTACGGAAGCGAGCGTGAACCTCGCTGACGACGACGATCTGCTGACCGCGATGAAGGACGCCGGATTCCGCCGCGTCTTTCTCGGGATCGAGACTCCGGTGGAGGAGAGTCTCAAGGAAGCGCAGAAGTCGCAGAATCGAGGAAACCTGCTCGACTCAGTGAGAAGGATTCAGAGTCACGGTATGGAGGTGATGGCCGGATTCATTGTTGGCTTTGACAACGATCCCGACGACATCTTCGAACGGCAAATCGACTTCATTCGTGAGAGCGCGATTCCGATGGCGATGGTGGGAATGCTGAATGCACTTCCCGACACGCAGTTGTGGAAGCGACTGGAAAGAGAAGGACGACTCCTCGGCGCCGACGCGACCGGCAACAACACCATCGCGACCGTAAACTTCATTCCGAAGATGGACGTCGACACTCTCATCAGCGGCTACCAGCGCATCATGAAGACGATTTACAAACCCAGCGAATACTATCGTCGTGCGCTCGACTCGCTGAAGCGTGTGCCTCAGGACGTACCAGAGGCGCACCAGTATCACGGTTTCAAGGCAGTGACGGCATTGTTGCGTATTACTTTTAAGCTGGGTGTGCTTGATGCCGAGCGCCGCGAGTTCTGGCGTTTCTTCCTCGAGGCTGTGCGGGAACATCACGACCGTATGAATGAGTTGCTACGCCATGCCGCCATGGCCTACCATTTTCGTAAGTTGAACGAATCTTACGGCGATACGTGAAGTCTTCCAACAATTCGGCATTTGCTGCGCTACGTCACCGCGACTTCAGGCTCCTTTGGTTAGGCCAGATTGTGTCCGTGACCGGATCGCAGATGCAGTTTGTCGCGATTAACTGGCACGTCTACCTACTCACAAAATCCCCATTTGCACTCGGCCTCGTCGGACTCTTCCGCGGTGTACCTATAATTATCTGCTCGCTTGCAGGCGGCGTGGTGGCAGACGCGATCGATCGCAAGCGACTGATGATCGTGACTCAGACCATCATGCTAGCGAGCGCAGCGCTCCTGACAGCCGGCACTCTCTCAGGCTTCAAGAGTGTTTGGCCCATCTACGTGCTCAGCGGAATCGCATCTGCAGCAACGGCGTTCGACACTCCCGCTCGACAGGCACTGATGCCTACTCTCGTGCCGATCGAAGATTTTCCGAATGCCGTTAGTCTCGCAGTCATTGTCTTCAACGTCGCGACTATCGCCGGCCCGGCAATCGCGGGTTTCCTTCTTGCTGAAAGCGGACCGGCAATAATCTATGGGATCAATGCGCTCTCGTTTGTGGCGGTGATTGGCGCGCTTATCGCGATGCGAGCGAGTGGCCAGCCGGAATTGCAGACCGAACGGAAAGACGCATTGAGCCTCGCGGCGTTGAAAGAAGGACTGAGCTTTGTTTGGCACACTCCGATCATTGTGCAAACAATGACGCTTGATTTCGTTGCGACCTTCTTTGCTTCCGCGACTCTGCTGTTGCCCATTTTTGCGCAGGAACGATTGCACGTCGGTGCTCGAGGTTATGGTTTCCTCGCTGCCGCTCCCGCAATCGGATCCGTCTTGACTGCTCTTGTGATGGCGCGTCTGGGAACTCTTCACCGGCAAGGACGGTTGGTGGTTGCTTCAGTAGCGGTTTTTGGAGTCGCGACCGCGGGATTTGGAGTGTCAACCGTGTACTGGGTTTCACTGCTCATGCTTGCGATTACGGGTGCGGCCGACACAGTGAGCACGGTTTTACGTCAGACCATCCGCCAACTCGTCACCCCGAACCACCTGCGTGGTCGCATGACCTCAATCAACATGATGTTCTTCATGGGCGGTCCGCAGCTTGGAGAACTCGAGGCAGGCGTGCTTGCCGGATTCATCGGCGCTCCGCTTTCCGTCGTGATCGGCGGACTCGGATCATTGATCGCCGCGGCGATTGCTGCCGTAAAATCAAAGAACCTGATGAAGTTTGAGATGTAAATGACCTGGACGCCGGCAGAGACAAATACACATCAGGATCACGTCATCGCGCATGTGATTGGCGCAACGCCGCTCGGACATTTCATCTGGGATGAAACCGCGTACCTGCTGCTGGATATCGGATTCGTCTGGCATATCTATCTCGACATGGAAATGGGGCTGGTCCCGCAGGCTCTTGCGGTTAGAGAGTTGGAGGAATTGCGTACTTTCGTCGATGAATTGGAGACAGGAACTCAGGAGGCGAATCCGATTGAGTCAGTTGAGTTGTTGGAAAATGGCGAGGAGCGGCGGCTGGTCCTGCATTGCGAGCTGAGAGACGTGATAATTGAAACTTCATTGAGCCACAGATATACGCGGATTGAGGACGGATAATCCGTCAACAATCCGCGTTAATCCGCGGCTAACTAGTTACTCAGCAATGACGCTGATCTGGTTGTCAACTTCCTTCACACCCTTGACCTGTTTCACCATTTTTTCGATCTGAGCCTTCGTTGCCTCGGTCTTCACCGTTCCAAGCAACATCACTTTTCCGTTCAGCACTGAAGCCGTGATGCCGAGTGGCGAGATTGCCGGGTCGTCCGAGAGTTTCTTGTCGACAGCCGCCTGGATCGTCGAGTCCATGTTCATGTTGTCAGTGGCTGTAGTCCCACCCGTCGCACCTGCCGTACTACCTGCCGGCGGAGTGACGATGATGGGCGCCGGCTGTGTTGTGACGGGCGCCGGTTGTTGCACGATCACCGGAGGCTGCTGCACGGGCGCCGGTTGCTGCACGATCGTTGTCGGCTGTTGCGCCGCGAGATTTGCGTTATCCGTTGCCGGCTGACTGCTCATCCAAAACAGGACCAGCATTGTTATCAATGCGATAGCTACCACAACAAGTACGCCGACCATGCCTGCGGAAATACCGCTGTTATCCCGCACCGACTGTGTATGGACCACCTCGCGTCTTTCGTTCGGTGTTTCCACTACCACTCGGCTTCTTCTTGCTTGTTCTTCATCGTATGCCATCACTTGCCTCCGTATATTCTAAATATTCTAAACATTTGTCGAGATTAGTCTTTACTTCTTAGTAACGTCGATGACGTTTGTGCCGTGAATAGAGATATGTACCTGCAGCGCCAGCACCTGCTCCGATTGCTGCCGCGCGTTTACCACCAGCCACCGCGCCAACACCGGCGCCAACGGCCGTACCGCTCGCTACGGTGCCTATCGTTCGTGTCTTACCTTTGAAATGTCTTTTCGCTGCGTGACGATTGAACGCGTACAAGCCCGCACCGCCTCCGCCGATTGCCGCGCCCTTCTTGCCTCCGACTAAAGCACCGACACCGGCTCCACCGGCGATGATTGCTGCAGTCCTCGCTTTACGGCCGAACTTCGATTTATGGCGGCGACGTGTTTGGCCTTCGGCTGACACGATCGTTCCCGTTATGACGAGTAAAGTGAGTACTAGTATTAAGGCGAGTAACCTCTTCATCCCTGACCTCCACGAACGCTTCGTTTGTTATTCATTACTGACCTTGTCTGACACTCAGCAATGGCAAACCCCATTCCTCTGTCAAAAACCGCCGAATTGTTTGAAGAACGTACGGAGACGCACATCTGGGGGATCCTTCGTTTGTTTGGATTTCGTACGTTGGCCGATTTTGGATTGAGACAGTGTTTGATCTTTGTACTTTGTGCTTCGTACTTGGTAATTTGACTGTCAGTGGTCAGTGGTCAGTGGTCAGTAAGTTATCGAATGGACAACTGACAACCGACAACTGACCACTGACAACTGACTACTGACCACTGACCACTGACTGCTGACAAATAAAATGACCACCGCAATCGTTCATCATCCCATTTT
>Ga0207647_10001960_pt1 | contig 15723 bp, 8 predicted proteins | sample KBSCornC2_FD_184295 | JGI IMG/M metagenome (GOLD analysis project Ga0207647, IMG submission 184295) | Corn rhizosphere microbial communities from Kellogg Biological Station, Michigan, USA - C2 (SPAdes) (version 2) | ecosystem: Host-associated > Plants > Roots > Rhizosphere ...
CGTCCCGCATGGCTGCTGGCCGAGCCGCAGCCGCTGCTGATGCGCGCGAACCGGCCGGTGTTCCATACGCCGCTCAGGATGATGTCGTCGCCCGAGCGGATCGAGGCGGGGTGGTTCGACGGTCAGCTCGTGGCGCGCGACTACTACGTCGCGCAGGACGAGGCCGGCGCGTGCTACTGGGTCTTTCAGGAACGGTTGAGCAGCCAGGCGGATCCGCACTGGTTCCTGCACGGCCTGTTCGGGTGAGCGGCGATGGTTGCGGAATTCAGTTGGCTGCCCGATTACGCGGAGTTGTTCTGTCGTTCGAACTTCTCGTTCCTGCATGGCGCGTCGCATGCGGAGGAACTGGTCGAGCGCGCCGCCGAGCTCGGCTATCGCGGGATCGCGATCACCGACGAATGCTCGCTCGCCGGCGCACCGCGCATGCACGTCGCGGCGAAGGCGCAAGGGCTGCCGCTGATCGTCGGTTCGTTCTTCGAAGTAACGCCCGATGAAGTCGCCCCCGGCCACGATCCGGGCCCCGGCGCGTTCGGGCTCGTGCTGCTCGCGCAGAACCGCGAGGGCTACGGCAACCTGTCCGAGCTGATCTCGTGGCGGCGCATGGCGTCGCCGAAAGGCACGTACCGGCTGACGTCGAGGATGCTGTCGGCGCCGCCCGCGGAGTTCGCCCACTTGCGCGGCATGCCCGACTGCTTCGCGATTCTCGTCCCCACGTATCCGGTGCGCGCGGACGTACTCGATGCGCAGGTCGCCTGGTTTCGCGCGACGTTCGGCGCGCGGGCGCGACTCGGGCTCGTGCAGCTGCAGCGCCCGCTCGACGGCGCGCAGCGCGAGGAGATTCGCGCGGCCGGCGAGCGGCGCGGCGTGCGTATCGTCGCGCTCGGCGACGTGACGATGCATCGGCGCTCCTGCAAGCCGCTGCAGGACGTGATGACGGCGATCCGCGTCGGGATGCCGGTTTCCGAGTGCGGGTATGCGCTCGCGCCGAATGCGGAACAGCATCTGCGCGCGCGTGGGCGCATCGCGAAGCTGTTTTCGCCGGAGGAGCTCGACGAGACCTGCGCGATTCTCGATGCGTGCGATTTCAAGCTCGACTCGCTTCAGTACGAGTATCCCGACGAGATCGTGCCGAAAGGGCTCACGCCGACGCGCCATCTGGAGCAGGAAACCTTCGCGGGGGCCGCCACGCGTTATCCGCAGGGCATTCCGGAGAAAGTCGACAAGCAGATCCGCTATGAACTCGACCTGATCGCGCGGTTGAGCTACGAGCCGTTCTTCCTGACCGTCTACGACATCGTCAAATACGCGCGCAGCCAGAACATCCTGTGTCAGGGCCGCGGTTCGGCGGCGAACTCGGTCGTGTGTTATTGCCTCGGCATCACCGAGGTGAATCCCGAGCAGAGCACGATGCTGTTCGAGCGCTTCATCAGCGAGGAGCGCGGCGAGCCGCCCGACATCGACGTCGATTTCGAGCATCAGCGCCGGGAAGAGGTGATCCAGCATATCTACGAAAAATACGGACACGATCGCGCCGCGCTCGCGGCGGCCGTCTCGACATATCGCCCGCGCGGCGTGCTGCGCGAAACCGGCAAGGCGCTCGGTGTCGATCCGATGCTGGTCGATCGCGTCGCGAAGGCGCATCGCTGGTTCGACGGCAGTCGCGACCTGCTGCAGCAATTCGCGTCGACCGGGCTCGACCCCGCGACGCCGATCATTCGCGCGTGGGCCGAACTGGCCGGCCGATTGCTGAACTTTCCGCGTCACCTGTCGCAGCACTCGGGCGGCTTCGTGATCAGCCGCGGCAAGCTCACGCGGCTCGTGCCGGTCGAGAACGCGGCGATGGACGGGCGGCGCGTGATCCAGTGGGACAAGGACGATCTCGAGGCGCTCGGGCTGATGAAGGTGGACGTGCTCGCGCTCGGCATGCTGTCGGCGCTGCATCGCGCCTTCGACCTGCGCACCGCGTGGCGCGGGCCGCAGGAGGACGGCCAGCCGTTCACGCTGAAGCACATTCCGCAGGATGACGAAGCAACCTACGACATGATCTGTCGCGCCGATACGGTCGGCGTGTTCCAGATCGAATCGCGCGCGCAGATGTCGATGCTGCCGCGCCTGAAGCCGCGCAACTATTACGATCTGGTGGTCGAGGTGTCGATCGTGCGGCCGGGGCCGATCCAGGGCGGCGCCGTGCATCCGTACCTGAAGCGGCGCAGGATCCAGGCGGGGGAAGAGGAAGGGGAGATCACCTATCCGAGCGATGCGCTCAGGGTCGTGCTCGAACGCACGCTCGGCGTTCCGATCTTCCAGGAACAGGTGATGCAGATCGCGATCGTCGCAGCCGGTTTCACGCCCGGCGAGGCCGACCGGTTACGTCGTGCGATGGCGGCCTGGAAGCGCAGGGGCGATCTCGGCCCGTATCACGACAAGATCGTGAACGGCATGCTCGAACGCGGCTACACACGCGAATTCGCCGAGCAGATCTTCGAGCAAATCAAAGGCTTCGGCGAATACGGTTTCCCCGAAAGCCACGCAGCCAGCTTCGCGAAACTCGCCTATGCCAGCAGCTGGCTCAAATGCCACGAACCGGCGATCTTCCTCGCCGCGCTGCTGAACAGCCAGCCGATGGGGTTCTATCCGCCGTCGCAGCTCGTGCAGGACGCGAAGCGTCACGGCGTGCAGGTCCTGCCGATCGACGTCACGCTCAGCAACTGGGAAGCGTCGCTCGAAGCGCTGCCCGATCAGCCGCCGCCGCACGGCCAGCCTGCCGTGCGGCTCGGCCTGTCGCTCGTGCGCGGCCTCGGCGAAGCCGCCGCGCGCCGGATCGAAGCGGCGCGCGCGGCCGGCCCGTTCGACAACGTCGACGTGCTGGCCCGCCGCGCGCAACTCGAACGCCGCGATCTCGAGGCGCTTGCCGCCGCGAACGCGCTCGCGACGCTCGCCGGCCATCGTCGCGATGCGTTGTGGCAGGCGGTCGCCGCGGCTCCCGAGCGCGACCTGCTCGCGGCCGCGCCGATCGACGAACCCGAGAAACCCGCGCTCGGCGCGCCGTCGGAAGCCGACGACATCCTCGCCGACTACGACACCACCGGCCTCACGCTGAACCGTCATCCCGTCGCACTGCTGCGGCCCGCGTTGCGCGCGCAGCGGCTGTCGTCCGCGGCCGAGCTGCGCGATCGCTCCGACGGCCGGCTCGCGCGTGCGTGCGGCATCGTGACGGCCCGCCAGATGCCGGGCACCGCGAAAGGCGTGATGTTCATGACGCTCGAGGACGAAACGGGGTGCGTGAACGTGATCGTGCGGCCCGAACTGCTCGCGCGGCAGCGCCGCGAAACACTCGATTCGCGGCTGCTCGCGGTGTCGGGCGTGTGGCAGGTCGTCAGCGACGTGAGGCACCTCGTCGCGCAGCATTTCGAGGATCTGACGCCGCTGCTCGGCGGCCTGCGCACGTCGAGCCGCGAATTCCATTGATGCCCGCGGCCGCCTTGCCGCCAGCTTCGCCTGATGCATACCAGTCGGCTCAACTGGTTCTATCCGTGGCTCATATTCGCCGCCCAAAACCGGCCGAATCGCGCGCTGGAACTGTCCCCTTGCATACCAATCCGGGTAAATCCCTATCCCGCATCGCGTTGTAAACAAAGGCTTTCCCGCTACTAAAACGCTTGCCGGGCAAGGCTTCCGGCGATTTCTGCCACGCTAATACCAGTTCGTTGACTGGTATTATGGTGGTTATATAATGCGTTCACTTTCGACGGTCCGAGATCGTCGTCCGACACCCGGAGGCACATGGAAACCGGCTGGTCCGAACTGGCGCCCGATCCCCTCGACGACACGCCGCTGTATCTGCAGCTCGCCCGCAACCTGGCGAGCGCGATTCACGCCGGCGCGTGGCGGGCCGGAGAGGCGCTGCCGTCGGAGCGGCTGCTGTCGGGGTCGGTCGGCGTGTCGCGGATCACGGCCCGCCGTGCGCTCGCGCTGCTGGTCGAGCAGGGGTTGATCAAGCGGGCGCGTGGCGCGGGCAGCTTCATCACGCCGCGTGTCGCCGATCCGCTGTCGCGTCTCGTCGGCTTCACCGCGAAGATGCAGCAGCGCGGCTTCGTGCCTGATTCGGTGTGGCTGTCGCGCACGCTGCGCGCCGCGAGCCGCGACGAGATCACGCATCTCGGCCTCGCGCCCGGCGCGACGGTCGCGCGGCTCGAACGGCTGCGCCGCGCGGACGGCATCGTGATGGCCGTCGAGCATTCGACGCTGCCGGCCGCGGTCGTGCCCGATCCGCAGGCGCTCGGCGCGTCGCTGTACGAATACCTCGACGCGCGCGGGATGACCGTGGTGCGCGCGCTGCAGCACTTTCGCGCGGCGAACGCGACGCACGAGATCGCGAAGTGGATGGCGGTGAAGCCGGGCTCGGCCCTGCTCGTGATCACGCGCATCGGCTACGGCGTCGACCAGCGCGCGATCGAAGTGACCGAAACGTATTGCCGCGACGACTATTACGACTTCGTCGCGGAACTGAAACGCTGACGCGCGAGACTGCCCGCGCGCCGTGTTCCACCGAACACGACGAAGCGCAACGAAGCGCAACGGATTTGCAAATCGCGACGCGGATGTCCGCGTCACCAGATCATCAAGAGAAACGTCATGCTGACTGGAAACATCCTTACCCCCGACGGCTGGATTCACGGTTCGCTCGACAGCGAGAACGGCCGCATCACCACGCTCGACGGCACGCCCGCCGATCCCGCGAAGAACGACGCGCCGTACATCCTGCCGGGCTTCATCGACCTGCACGTGCACGGCGGCGGCGGCGCCGACGTGATGGAAGGCGGCGACGCGATCGAGACGATCGCCCGCACGCATGCGCAGTTCGGCACGACGAGCCTGCTCGCGACGACGATGACCGCGCCGCGCGACGAACTGATGGAGGTCGTCGCCAATCTCGGCAGCGTCGCGCGCACCCGCACGCCCGGTGGCGCACGCGTGCTCGGCGTGCACCTCGAAGGGCCGTACATCAACCCCGGCAAGCTCGGCGCGCAGCCGGACGCGGCCGTGTCGGCCGTGCTCGACGAAGTGCTGAAGTACCTGTCGATCGCGCCGATCCGCGTCGTCACGCTCGCGCCGGAAATCGCCGGCCACATCGAGATCATCGGCGAGATGGCCGCGCGCGGCGTGCGCGTGCAGCTCGGCCACTCGCTCGCGACCTACGACGACGCCGTCGCCGCGCTCAAGCACGGTGCATGCGGCTTCACGCACCTGTTCAACGCGATGTCGCCGCTGCATCACCGCAATCCGGGCCTCGTCGGCGCGGCGCTCGCGCATGCCGAGTACGCGGAAATCATCCCCGACCTGCTGCACGTGCACCCGGGCGCGATTCGTGCGGCGCTGCGCGCGATCCCGCGCCTGTACGTCGTGACCGACAGCACGTCGGCCACCGGCATGCCCGACGGCGAATACCGGCTCGGCAGCCAGCACGTGACGAAGTGCCTCGGCGGCGTGCGGCTCGCAGACGGCACGCTCGCCGGCAGCACGCTGACGATGGACCAGGCGCTGCGCAACCTCGTGTCGCTCGGCTTGCCGATCGCCGACGTGTCGAACCGGATGTCGCGCTATGCGGCCGACTACCTCGGCATCGCCGATCGCGGCCGCCTCCAGCGCGGCGCATGGGCCGACCTCGTCGTGTTCGATCGCGACCTGAACCTCACCGCGACCTACGTCGAAGGAGAATCGATTGTCGAATATGCTTAACGAAGCGCGCGAGTCCGCCCAGGTCGTCGCCGCGCAACTCGCCGACACCACGCGCGTCGAAGCGCTCGCCGGCCAATTGCTCGATCACCCGCCGGCCGTCGCGCTGACGGTCGCGCGCGGCAGCTCGGATCACGCCGCCAGCTATTTCGCGAGCCTGACGATGAGCCGCCTCGGCGTGCCCGTCGCGTCGCTGCCGATGTCGGTCGCGACGCTGCAGCAGGCGCCGCTGAAGGTGCAGGACCAGCTCGCGCTCGCGTTCTCCCAGTCCGGCAAGAGCCCCGATCTCGTCAACACGATGGCCGCGTTGCGCGAAGCCGGCGCGCGCACCGTCGCCGCCGTCAACGTGCTGCCGTCGCCGCTCGCCGACGCGTGCGAGCACCAGTTGCCGCTCTTGGCCGGCCCCGAGCTGTCGGTGGCCGCGACCAAGAGCTATATCGCGATGCTGTCGCTGTCCGCGCAGATCGTCGCGTACTGGCAGCGCGACGCCGCTTTGATGACCGCATTGCGCGGCCTGCCCGACGTGCTCGCGCAAGCCGGCCAGCTCGACTGGTCGCCGGCCGTCGCCGCGCTCGCCGACATCGAACGGATGATCGTGATCGGCCGCGGCCTCGGTCTTGCGATCGCGCAGGAAGCCGCGCTGAAACTGAAGGAAACCTCCGGCATCCAGGCCGAGGCGTTCTCGAGCGCCGAAGTCCGTCACGGCCCGATGGAGCTGATCGACCGCGACTATCCGCTGCTGGTGTTCGCGCCGCCGGGGCCCGAGCAGGCCGGGCTGCTGCAGCTCGCGCAGGACATGCGCGCACGCGGCGCCGCCGTGCTGCTCGCGGCGCCTGCCGGCACGCCCGGCGCGACCTTGCCGCTTGCGCAGTCCGCCCATTCGGCGCTCGACCCGATCGCCGCCATTCTTTCGTTCTACGTGATGGCGGCGGATCTCGCCGTCGCGCGCGGCCGCAATCCCGACACGCCGCGCCACCTGAACAAAGTCACCGAAACGCACTGATAGCCGAGACAGCCGATGAGACGCGCCGAGGAGTCCCAGTTGAAGAGTTCCACCCATGATCCGATCGTCCTGCATGCCCCGCTGACCGGGCCGATCGTCGCGCTGGCCGATGTGCCCGATCCGGTGTTCTCCGGCGGGATGTTCGGCGACGGCATCGGCATCGATCCGCTCGCGGGCCGGCTCGTCGCGCCGTGCGCCGGCGTCGTGTCGCATCTCGCGCGCACCGGCCATGCGTTGACCATCACGACGCCGCAGGGCGCGGAAGTGCTGCTGCACATCGGCATCGACACCGTCGAGCTGAACGGGCAGGGCTTCACCGCGCATGTCGAAGCCGGCGCGCGGGTCGCGGCGGGCGATCTGCTGATCGAGTTCGACCAGGACGCGGTCGCGCGCAGCGCGCATTCGCTGGTGTCGGTGATCGCGATCGCGAACTCCGACGCGTTCGAGGTCGTCGAGCGCGCGAGCGGTTTCGCGACCGCCGGCGAGACGCCGCTGCTGACGCTGCGCGGCAAGGGCGAAGCCGCCGCGCAGGCGGCGCAGGCCGGCGCCGCGGCGATGCACGAAGTGCGCCGCGAGCTCGTGCTGACGCAGCCGGGCGGCCTGCATGCCCGCCCGGCCGCACGGGCGCGTGAATCCGTGCGCGGCATCGACGCGACCGTCGACGTGCAGTTCGACGGCCGCAAGGCGTCGATCACGAGTGTCGTGGGCCTGCTCGGCCTCGGCGCCGGCGAAGGCGCGACGATCGAACTGATCGGCCGCGGCGCGCACGCGCAGCAAGCCGTCGAAGCGGTCGAACATGAATTGCTGCGCGAAGCGCACGGCGAAGTCGACGAGAAGCCGGCGCGGCTGCGTTCGCCCGCGCCGCAGATGGCCGTGCGCAATACCGGCGCGTCGCTCGACCCGAACACGCTCGCGGGCGTATGCGCGGCGCCCGGCATCGCGGTCGGCACGCTCGTGCGTCTCGACGATGCGGACATCGTGCCGCCCGAACAGGCGTCCGGCACGCCCGCGTCGGAAAGCCGCCGGCTCGACCAGGCGCTGAAGGCGGTCGACGCCGAACTCGACGAAACGGTGCGCAACGCGTCGGCGCGCGGCGCGGTGGGCGAGGCGGGGATCTTCGCGGTGCATCGCGTGCTGCTCGAGGATCCGACGCTGGTCGACGCGGCGCGCGACCAGATCAGCCTCGGCAAGAGCGCGGGCTTCGCGTGGCGCGCGACGATCCGCGCGCAGATCGACACGCTGTCGAAGCTCGACGACGCGCTGCTCGCCGAGCGCGCGGCCGACCTGCGCGACATCGAGAAGCGCGTGCTGCGCGCGCTCGGCCACACCAGCGGCGCGACGCGCGCACTGCCCGACGAGGCCGTGCTCGCCGCCGAGGAATTCACGCCGTCGGACCTGTCGTCGCTCGATCGCCAGCGCGTGACCGCGCTCGTGATGGCGCGCGGCGGCGCGACGTCGCATGCGGCGATCATCGCGCGCCAGCTCGGCATTCCGGCGCTCGTCGCGGTCGGCGACGCGCTGTACGCGATTCCGGACGGCACGCAGGTCGTCGTCGATGCGAGCGCGGGCCGTCTCGAACATGCACCGACCGCGCTCGACGTCGAGCGCGCGCGCCACGAACGCCAGCGCCTCGACGGCGTGCGCGAAGCGAACCGGCAGATGGCCGGCGCCGCCGCCGCGACCATCGACGGCCGCGCGATCGAGGTCGCCGCGAACATCGCGACGCTCGACGACGCGAACACCGCGGTCGACAACGGCGCGGACGCGATCGGCCTGCTGCGCACCGAGCTGATGTTCATCCATCGCCAGTCCGCGCCGAGCGCGGTCGAGCACCAGCAGAGCTACCAGTCGATCGTCGACGCGCTGCAGGGCCGCACTGCGATCATCCGCACGCTCGACGTCGGTGCCGACAAGGAAGTCGACTACCTGACGCTGCCGCCCGAACCGAACCCGGCGCTCGGCCTGCGCGGCATCCGCCTCGCGCAGGTGCGCCCCGACCTGCTCGACGATCAGCTGCAGGGCCTGCTCGCGGTGCGGCCGTTCGGCGCGGTGCGCATCCTGCTGCCGATGGTGACGGATGCGGGCGAACTCGTGCGGCTGCGCAAGCGCATCGACGAATTCGCGCGCGCGCAGGGCCGCACCGAACCGATCGAGGTCGGCGTGATGATCGAGGTGCCGTCGGCGGCGCTGCTTGCCGACCAGCTCGCGCAGCACGCGGATTTCCTGTCGATCGGCACCAACGACCTGACGCAGTACACGCTCGCGATGGACCGCTGCCAGGCCGATCTGGCCGCGCAGTCCGACGGCCTGCATCCGGCCGTGCTGCGCCTGATCGACATCGCGGTGCGCGGCGCGGCGAAGCATGGCAAGTGGGTCGGCGTGTGCGGCGCGCTGGGCGGCGATCCGCTCGCGGTGCCGATCCTCGTCGGCCTCGGCGTGACCGAGCTGTCGGTGGATCCGGTGTCGGTGCCGGGCATCAAGGCGCGCGTGCGCCGTCTCGATTACCAGCTGTGTCGCCAGCGTGCGCAGGATCTGCTCGCACTCGACTCGGCACAGGCGGTAAGGGCAGCAAGCCGCGAGGTCTGGCCGCTCGACTGAACGTCGACGGCGGGCGCGCGACCCGTTTCACCACGAAAGCAATTCGTTCAACGACGATTAACGACGAGACATGGACTGGAGGACTGAATGGACGGGAATCCGTTTCTGAAGATACAGGGCCTGGGCCGGGCGCTGATGCTGCCGATCGCGGTGCTGCCGGTCGCCGGCATCCTGCTGCGGCTCGGGCAGCCCGATGTGTTCAACATCAAGATGATCGCCGACGCCGGCGGCGCGATCTTCGACAACCTGCCGCTCTTGTTCGCGATCGGCGTGGCGGTCGGTTTCGCGAAGGACAACAACGGCGTGGCGGCGCTCGCGGGCGCGATCGGCTACCTGATCGAAACCGCGATCATGAAGGACATCGATCCCAAGCTGAACATGGGCGTGCTGTCCGGGATCATCGCGGGCGTGGTCGCGGGGCTGCTGTACAACCGCTACAAGGACATCAAGCTGCCGGACTACCTCGCGTTCTTCGGCGGCAAGCGGTTCGTGCCGATCATCACGGGGCTCGCGTGCGTGATACTCGGCATCGTGTTCGGATACGTGTGGCAGCCGGTCCAGCATGCGATCGACGCGGCCGGCCAGTGGCTCACGACGGCGGGCGCGATCGGTGCGTTCGTGTTCGGCTTCCTGAACCGCCTGCTGCTCGTCACGGGCCTGCACCACATCATCAACTCGCTCGCGTGGTTCGTGTTCGGCAACTTCACGCCGCCGGCCGGCGGCGAGATCGTGCACGGCGACCTGCACCGCTTCTTCGCGGGCGATTCGACCGCGGGCACCTTCATGGCCGGCTTCTTCCCGATCATGATGTTCGGGCTGCCGGCCGCGTGTCTGGCGATGCTGCACGAAGCGCCGAAGGAGCGCCGCGCGATGGTCGGCGGCCTGCTGTTCTCGATGGCACTCACGTCGTTCCTGACCGGCGTGACCGAGCCGATCGAATTCAGCTTCATGTTCCTCGCGCCGGTGCTGTACGTGATCCACGCGGTGCTCACCGGGCTGTCGCTCGCGATCTGCCAGCTGCTCGGCGTGAAGCTCGGCTTCACGTTCTCGGCCGGCGCGATCGACTACGTGCTGAACTACGGGCTGTCGACGAAGGGCTGGATCGCGATTCCGCTCGGCATCGCGTACGGTGTCGCGTACTACGGGCTGTTCCGCTTCTTCATCCGCAAGTTCAACATGGCGACGCCGGGCCGCGAGCCGGCCTCGGCCGATGCGGCGACCGAGTCGTTCGCGTCGGGCGGTTTCGTCGCGCCGGCTGCCGGTGCCGCGGCGGCAGCGCCGCGTGCGCTGCGCTACATCGCCGCGCTCGGCGGGGCGGGCAACCTGACGGTCGTCGACGCATGCACGACGCGCCTGCGCCTGAGCGTCGTCGACCCGGAGAAGGTGTCGGAGCCTGAATTGAAGTCGATCGGCGCGCGCGGCGTGCTCAAGCGCGGCGGCAACAGCGTGCAGGTGATCATCGGGCCCGAGGCCGACATCATTGCCGACGAGATGCGTTCGGCGATCGGCAGCGGCGCGAGCGGTGCCGCGGCGCCGGTCGCGGCCGCGGCCGCGCAGCCGGTCACGGGCGCGGCGGCCGGCCCGCTTGATCCCGATCCGCTGCGCTGGCTCGCGGTGTTCGGCGGCGCGACCAACGTCGCGACGCTCGACGCGATCGCGACCACGCGCCTGCGTGTCGTCGTGCGCGACGCATCGGCGGTCGATCGCGAGCGCCTCGGTGCACTCGACGTCGCATGGGTGTCGCCGGACACGTTCCACATCGTCTGCGGCAACGCGGCGGCACGCTACGCCGAACAGCTCGGCGCACGTCTGCCGTCGACAGGTGGCGGCGCGGCCGCGCAACCGGCCTGATGTGCTGAGACCGGCCCGGTCCGCCGGGCCGCAGGGCAGCAAAACGAAAACGGCTTGCGATGCGTCGCAAGCCGTTTTTCATTGGTGGGGGCGTATGCGCGATGCGTTCGTCTGCATCGCGCATCGCGCATCGCTCAGCCGGTCAGTCGCTCAGCCGCTCAGCCGCTCAGCCGCTCAGCCGCTCAGCCGCTTAGCCGCTCAGCCGCTCAGCGCTCAGCGCTCAGCGCTCAGCGCTCAGCGGTCAGCGGCTCGATCACTCGATCCCTCGACCGCTCGTCGACTGATCGGCCGCTCAGCCGCTGAGCCGCTCAGCCGCTCAGCGGTCGGCGGTCGGCGGTCAGCGGTCAGCCGGTCAGCCGGTCAGCCGCTCGACCGCACAGCCGCTCGACCATTCACGGGTTCGTCAGCGTGAAAGTCGGCTTCCGATAGCCGATGCCGGCACGGTCGAGCTTCGGCAATTCGCGCTGCGTGACCAGCGTCGCGAAACCGGCCCAGTCGCGCTGCAGCGCGGCCGTGTCGACGCGGTGCGTGTCGCCGCGCTTGTAGCGCACGCCGGCCGCGTACGGCAGTTCCCAGTCGGCCCGGTGCCACGCGCGTTCGGCGAGCGCGAGCAGGCGCGGATACACCATGTACTCGAGGAACGTGTCGTTGCGCATCACCTCGCCCCAGGCCTGCCCCTGAATACCTTCGATGCGCGGCGCGGGACCCGTGCCGGTCACTTCGAACGCGTTGCCGTCGCGATCGCCCATCACTTCGGCGTTCTGCGGCAGGTTCTCCGGCGCGAGCGAGAACACCTTGTACTCGTCGGTTGCCTGCGAGCCCCAGTAATAGCCGCGTTCGCGCGGGTTCAGCGTGTACGGGAAGTCGAAGTACAGGTAATCGGGCAGCGCCAGCACCGTCTGGTAGCCCTTGCCGCTCAGGTCGCGCGCGCTGTCGGATGCGCCCCAGAAGATCGTGTCCCACAGCGACACCATCACGTGCCGCGTGCTGAAGTCCTGCGGCCCGTTTGCGTGCTTGATGCCGTCCTGCCACGCGGCCATCGTGCCGATCCCGTTCGCGTCGACCGCTGCGCTCACCTGTTTCGCGAAGCGCGTCGGCAGCTCGTCGATCGACTTGATCTCGCCGCGCTGGAGCAGCGCCGTGCACGCGGGCGAGCGCGCCCACGGCTTGTCCTGCGCGGCGAGGTCGATGCGCCCCTTGTTCGGATCGGTGCCGTTCAACGGCTGGAAGCCGCCGCCGAGCAGGATGTTCTTCGCTTCGTCGCCGCCGTAGTGCCAGATGCGCAGCGGCGCCTGCGCGTCCGCATGCATCGCCGCGATCTCGCGGATCACCTTCGACGCGAAGTTGAGCGCGCCCGGCACGCACGGGTTCAGGTCGCTGCGCCGGTCGTAGAACTGCACCGTCGTCAGGTTCGACGTGTCCTGCGGATCGAGCAGCCGGTACGCGTTCGCGTCCTGGTCGCGGCCGGCCGCATGCAGCCGGCGGTAGCGCGCCTCCATCGACACGACGGCCGCGCGCGCGTGCGCGGGCATGTCGATTTCGGGAATCACGTCGATGAAGCGGTCGGCCGCATAGCGCACGAGCGCGACGTAGTCGGCGCGCGTCAGGTAGCCGCCGCCCGAGCGGTTGTCGGGGCCGGAGCCGAGTTGCGGCAGCAGGCAGCGCGTCTCGCTCGGATCGTGGCAGCGGCGCGCGCCGATGTCGGTCAGCTCGGGCAGGCCGGGAATCTCGATGCGCCAGCCTTCGTCGTCCGACAGGTGCAGGTGCAGGCGATTGAGCTTGTACGCACTCATCTGGTCGATCAGGCGGCGCAGCGTCGCCGGCTGCTTGAAATTGCGCGCGAGATCGACGTGCATCCCGCGATGCGTGAAGCGCGGCGCATCCTCGATGAGCAGCGCCGGGATCGTGCCGCCGCCGGCCGGCGCGAGCGAGAACAGCGTCTGCACGCCGTAGTAGAGGCCCGCGCGATCGTAGCCTTCGATGAGGACACCGCGCGGCCCGATCGCGAGCCGGTAGCCGCCCGGCGTCGCGATGTCGGCCGGCAGCCGGCGCGGCGCGACCGCGCCGAGCACCGGCACGCGTGCGCCGTCCAGGCCGAGCGTCGTCGCGCGCTCGCGCAGCGCCGCGACCTGCGCGTCGGGCATCCCGGCCAGCAAGAGCTCGACGCCGCGCAGATCGAGCGCGCCGGGCAGCGGCTGCTCGCGCTTCACGCTCGGCAGTGCGCGGCTCGCGTCGGGCCGCGCGGCGACGGTCGGCGCGTTGCCCGTCGAGTTGTTCTGCGCGTCGGCCGGCAGCGATTCGACGTAGCGAAGCTCGTTGTCGGTGTCGTTGTAGCGGAGCACCGCGGGCGGTGCGCCGTCGACGACGACGTACGGCCGCGGAATCACGTCGCTGTAGCGCCGCACCCAGTATTCGGCGACGAACGGCAGCTCGATGCGTTCGCCGGGCGCGAGCCGTACCGATCCCGGCTGCGGCGTCAGCTCGTACAGGTCGCCGGTGAGCCGGCGCAGCGCGAAGCCCGGACGGTCGATGCGCAGCAGGCGGCGGATGCTGTGCAGGTAGAGCTTCCAGCCGCCGTCGGCGATCGGCTGGTGGCCGCGGTTCTGCAGAAAGAGGCGGCCCGTCGCGCAGGCCGCGCCGTCGGCGCCGAGGTCCGCACACGGCACGCCGGCCGCGGCCGCGTGGTTGTTGTCCACGGACACGCGCAACGCGAGGCCGTTCGACAGCAATGCCGCGAGATCGGCCGGCTGCATGGCCGGCCGGGCGGTGCCGGCGATCGCGCCGGCGGCGGTTTGCACCGGCGCGGCGCAGGTCGCGGCCGGCAACAGCGCCGCGATCAGCAAGCCGGTCAGCAGGGAGGGCAACGTGCTCTTCATTCGAACTCCTGAGAAAAAAGGGGGGCGTCGCGGCGTCGTGGGACGACGTCGCCGCGGTCGGGTCTTTCAACGGAGCTGCGGGGACACCAGCGCCCGGCGCGAGGCGGTTGCGCCGGACGTATTCGGCACGCGAGTCGCGTGCGTTACGGAACGGGAGGCGGGCACGCGTGCCGATCCGATCGGCGAGGGCACGTCGGCGCGTTCATCGGGAAGGGGCGGCAGAGGGAGCGGCGTGGATGCGCACGTCGCCGGTGGTATCGGGGTGGTCGCGCGCGACGGCAACGGCGAGCGCCGTCACCTGGCCAGCAGCCGCCGCACGCAAGCGGCGACGCGACGCGCACGCCCCACACGGGATTCGCATGTCTCCCCCACTCAAATGGATTCGGCCTGTTGGCGGCCGCGTCCAACGATCATATGAAACCTTTTATTGGTATTCAAGTGGTATCAATCTGGCGCTAAATTGGGATCGACCGGCCGCGCGCCCCTCTGGACCGTTCGGACGAAAAAAAACCTCGCATGAAGCGAGGTTCGTTCCAGACGCGGCAGCGGCGCGGCGAGGTGCGCCGCCGCTGGCGCGCACGCGTCAGTCGCGGCGTGCGCGCACCGGCGCTTCCTGCGGCTTCTGCCGCGCTTCGAGCCACATCGCGTTGACGATGCCGAACGACAGCGCGACGCCGATACCGAGAATCCAGCTGAAATACCACATGATCCGACTCCTTGCGAAACGGTGGGCGAGGGCGCGTGCGCCCCCGGCCGGGTTCAATACATCGAGTGTTCGTTCTCTTCGAGCGTCTGGCGCGTGACCTTGCCGCGCATCACGCGATAGACCCAGCTCGTGTAGAGCAGGACGATCGGCAGGAACACGATCACCGCGAACAGCATCACCTGCAGCGTCATGTGGCTCGACGTCGAATCCCACACGGTCAGGCTGCTGCGCGGGTCGAGCGACGACGGCATGATGAACGGGAACATCGAGAAGCCCGCGGTCAGGATCACGCCGGTGATCATCAGGCCGGTGCAGAAGAACGCCGTCTTTTCCTGCCTGGAGCCGGCGAGCAGCAGCGCAAGCAGGCCGCCCGCGATCCCGACCAGCGGCGCCGCGATCATCCACGGATACTCGCCGTAGTTCGCGAGCCACAGGCCCGAGCCGGCGGCGACATCCTTCAGCAGCGGGTTCGCGACCGTGTCGTTCGGCGCGGCGTGCGTGATGTGGAAGCCGCCGATCGTCGACGCGACCAGCACCCCGGCCAGCACGAACAGCACGACCGCCAGGAGCGCCGACACGCGCAGTGCGATCGACGCGCGGCGCGCGATCACGCCGTCGGTCTTCATCTTGATGAACGCGGCGCCGTGCGCGACGAGCATCGTGAGGCTGACGAGCCCGCAGAGCAGCGCGAACGGGTTCAGCAGCGCCCAGAAGCCGCCGTAGTAGGTCACGCGCAGGTCGCTGTCGAACTTGAACGGCACGCCCTGCAGCAGGTTGCCGAACGCGACGCCGAACACCAGCGCCGGCACGAAGCCGCCGACGAACAGGCCCCAGTCCCAGCCCGCGCGCCAGCGCGGGTCCGGCCGCTTGCTGCGATAGTCGAAGCCGACCGGCCGGAAGAACAGCGCGAACAGCACCAGCAGCATCGCGAAGTAGAAGCCGGAGAACGACGC
>Ga0207647_10001968_pt1 | contig 15682 bp, 13 predicted proteins | sample KBSCornC2_FD_184295 | JGI IMG/M metagenome (GOLD analysis project Ga0207647, IMG submission 184295) | Corn rhizosphere microbial communities from Kellogg Biological Station, Michigan, USA - C2 (SPAdes) (version 2) | ecosystem: Host-associated > Plants > Roots > Rhizosphere ...
ACAGGTAAAAGGTAATGTAGCGATCCTGCAGACCCCGCTGTAACTCCGCGAGCCTGATCCTGAGCACCTGGAGTGATTCCTGCTCATTACAAACAGGTATGACTACAGCAACTCGGGGACGGCTAAGGCTATGTCGCGTGTCGTGCATTCAAATCTCTCCTTGTCTATCCCCGACGCACCCTTGTTTAGCAACGAACGATCTTGGGAGAAACGATTCCGCGAGTAGCGTTACGCGTGTCCACAACAAGTTGAGAATTGCGCACGATCGCCTCGTAGTCGTAGTCGGAGTGATCAGTGGCAATGACGACGCAGTCGTAATCAGCCAGACGATCCAGAGGGGTACATGTCATGCCCAGGTCGTAATGCCGACCCCGGCCAACAGTTGGGAAGTATGGATCGTTGTAGTCGACGCTTGCCTTCTCCTCCTGCAGCATCTCGATAATCTCGAGTGACGGAGACTCACGCAGGTCGTCGATATCTTTCTTGTAAGCCACACCGAGAACCAGGATCTTTGCCCCGTTCATGGATTTGCGATGCGCATTGAGGGCCTCTGAGACCGAGTGCACCACGTGACGAGGCATCCCCTCGTTGATCTCGCCGGCCAACTCAATAAAGCGTGTGTGGAAGTTCCACTCCCGGGCCTTCCAGCTTAGATAGAAGGGATCGATCGGGATACAGTGACCACCCAGCCCAGGACCGGGATAGAACGGCTGGAAGCCGAACGGTTTGGTCGCGGCGGCATCGATGACCTCCCAGATGTCGATTCCCATCCGGAGTGAGAGGAGCTTGAGTTCGTTTACCATCGCGATGTTTACGCACCGGTAAATGTTTTCAAGCAGCTTGGTCATCTCTGCCGCCTGCGTCGAAGAGACCGCAACTGTGCGGCCAAAAATATTCCCATAGAGCGCGCCTGCCAGCTTTCCGGCAACTGCGCCATGCCCGCCGATAACCTTCGGGATATCGCGGCGAGCCACAGTGTTATTGCCCGGATCCTCACGTTCAGGCGAGAACGCCACATAGAAAACGTTCCCGTCCTCATCCATGCCCGGCTCATAGGCCTGAAGACCTTCGGGGCAGCCACGGTCCAGGATGGGGATCAGCACCTCTTCGGTGGTACCCGGATAGGTCGTACTCTCCAGAACGACCAATTGACCGCGCACCAGCCATGGAGCGATGGATTCTGCAGTCTTCTGAATGAACGAGAGGTCAGGATCCCGGTGATCCGTCAGCGGCGTGGGCACGCACATGATGATGGCGTCCTGTTCGCTGATTTTGCTGAAATCGGTCGTCGCACGGAACCCCTGTGAACGAGCCATTTCAATTTCCGTCGCCGGAATGCGGAAGATATAGCTCTTCCCAGCTTCCAACTGTTCCACTTTGCGGGCGTCAATATCGAAGCCCTGCACTGTAAAGCCCGCTTCCGATAGAAGGAGGGACAGGGGGAGACCAACATATCCAAGGCCGATAACACCGACCTTTGCGGTCTTCGCTTGGAGCTTTTCGAGCTGACGCTCCGCTTGACGAGTTTGCGTGGAGACGGTTACTAAGTTCATGCCGCGAAGATTGCACGGGATATGCCAAATCCTCTGGCCCAACTTAGCGATACTGCTGGAGCGCCACTCTGTAACTGCTTATCTGCGCTATTGGGCCCCTCTTTTGGGGTTCCGGATACCCAGCCAAAGAGGGGAAAAGTATGCAAAGAGTTGCGCGTAACCTGCCATTTTCGGGCGCAAATGGCAGGCTTCTGCTCCCTCTAAGGTGCGATCCGAATTGGCATAGAGATTGCTCCTGTGTCTGCATGCAGTTCATACAAGGAGACATGCACGATATGGGAGCTCGATTGAAGGTAGGAGTTGTGGGTCTGGGCGCCTGGGGTTGTAACGTCGCCCGGTGCCTCTATGAAATGCCCGAGTGCGATCTGGTGATCTGCAGCGATCTGAACGAGGGCCGCTGCTCGATGGCGCAACGCAACTGGAATGTGCAAACCGTTGCATCACTTGATGAAATGCTCGCGCAACACCCCGAGATTGAAGCCGTGATCATCAGCTCTCCAGCTACGACCCACTACAGTCTCGCGAAGAAGGCGATGCTTGCCGACAAAGACGTCTTTGTAGAGAAGCCTTTCACCCTGAACGTTCGGGACGCAGAGGAGCTATCGGCCCTGGCGGCAGCGAAGAGACGGATCCTCATGGTTGGGCATCTTCTCGAGTACCATCCCGCCGTCAATCGCATCCGCGAGATCATCCAGTCCGGCGATTTGGGGGAGATCTACTACATCTACACACAGCGGGTAAATCTCGGCCGCATTCGTGGCGATGAGAATGCCCTCTGGAGCTTTGCGCCACACGATCTCTCGCAGATTCTCTACATACTGGGCGAGGATCCGGTCGATGTGAGCGCCAGGGGACAGTCGTTTATCCAGGACGGCATTGAAGACGTTGTCTTCCTCAGCCTGTTCTTCGCGAATCGCCGGATGGCGCATATCCACATCTCATGGCTCGACCCGCACAAGATGCGCAGCACGACCGTCGTAGGCAGCAAGAAGATGCTGGTCTTCGACGACGCGGCAGCTTCCGAGAAACTTCGGATCTATGACAGCGGTGCACAGAGCCCAGCTACATGCTCATACGGCGAAGCGATCCAGGTGCGTTTCGGCGACATTCAGATACCCCATCTGATCACGACCGAACCGCTCAAACTTGAGTTCCAGCATTTCATTAACTGTGTCGAGAAGCGCATCACACCAAGGAGCGACTCTCAGGACGGTCTACGTGTCGTCCGCATTCTAGAAGCGGCTCAAAAATCCCTGGAAATGGACGGCCTGCCTGTATCACTTCACTCGGGCAGCGTTTCCAAAACACTTCACCCACCACAAACCATTAACCGGCAGTGGACACCGAGCCTACCCATGGTCCCGGCCATGCCGGTAGTCGCGGCGCATTCCTAGCGGGTTAAAAATTCAGGATCTTCATGCGAACGATTCGCTACAAGACAGAGATGTTGGTGGGAGGCTCAGTGGCCATGGCTGCGGCCGGGCAGATACTGATCAAAGTCGGCCTTTTGGGGAAAGGTAGATTTGGTCTATTGGCCCTCCATTGGCCACTGAGTCTCCCATGGGGGGTGTTGATCGGGCTTTGCGTCTACGGGTTGGGAACGCTGCTCTGGTTCGCCGCGGTAGCGCAAAAGAACATCAGTTACCTCTACCCGCTCGCTGCCGTTAACTACATTTTGCTGGGCTTTTTGGGCCACTATCTTCTGCATGAATCGATGGGGCCTTGGCGCTGGACCGGTATTACCGTCATGGCGGTTGGCATTGCATTGCTTTCCAAAACCGATAGGGGAATGGCCCGATGAATGCCGATACCACGCCATCGCTGGCATATTCCTGGGGAATACTCGCCGCAAGTATCACCTCGGGATCGTTTGCACAGATTACCCTCAAACATCTGACGAACACCCTTGCCAAGAAGCAGAACGCGGGCCGCTTTGTCGCCGTTCCATGGCTCGGTCTCTGGGTCATTCTGTTTGGAGTGGCAACCGTGTGCTGGCTCATCGCGCTGCGCCATCTCGATATCTCATACGCTTATCCACTCCTCAGCCTCGGATACGTTCTGGTAACAAGCCTGGCAGCCCTTCTGCTGGACGAACATGTATCCCGTTCGCACTGGCTGGCAATAGGACTTATTACATGCGGCGCCGCACTCGTCGCGGGGAGCATCTGACATGCAACAAGGCACATCGCGACCTTCCCATATCGCTGTTGTAGGCGGCGGTTTTACAGGCATGGTATGCGCCTTCCGCCTGCTGCGCGCCGGATACAAAGTAACGATCCTGGAAAGCCGGTCGGACCTGGGCGGCCTCACCAGCACCCACAACTTCGGCCCATTCCGTTGGGACAGGTTTTATCACTGCATCCTTATGTCGGATAAAGCCCTGCTGGGTCTTCTCGCTGACCTGGAGCTGAGTGATCAGCTCCAGTGGACCAAGACCGAAGTCGGCCTGTTCTCCCAGGGCGCCCTGCACAAGATGACCAGCCCGATGGATCTACTACGTTATCGTCATCTCTCACTCGCATCAAAGCTCCGCCTGGCGCTGATGACCCTATATGTGACAAAGATCAAAGACGGCCTTGCACTGGAATCCATTCCTTTGTCTCAGTGGACCCGCCATATCTTCGGTAAGAAGGTATACGAGCAAATATGGGAGCCGCTCTTCCGCTGCAAGCTCGGCGAACTGCGCAGGTATGCATCGGCGGCATTCCTCTGGGGTACGATCGTCCGGCTTGCATCGACACGGCAGCATGGTCCGGGGCAACAGGAGCAGCTCGGCTATGTTCGCGGGGGATATAGCACCGTTTTTCACAGACTGCAGCAGGTCGTTGTGTCACTTGGAGGCTCAACCAACACCGGAGTGAAGATCCGGTGTATCTCCTCGAACAACCCTACGCAGGAAGGGCGTATCCGCGTCAAAGCCTGCCACAAAGATATGTACTTTGACGGCGCCATTCTAACCACGCCGAACCGGATCATCGCCGATCTGCTCGACACGGACGATGCCGCTTACAAAGCCCGCCTGGGGCAGGTAATGTACCTCGGGATTATCTGCGTTGTTCTGGTTTTGAAAAAGCGCCTGAGCCCGTTCTATGTAACGAACGTGACAGAAAAGATCGGCTTCACGGGTGTCATTGAAATGACGAACCTGATCGATCCCGCGCAGGAGACCAACAACCGTCATCTCGTGTATCTACCCCGCTACACTGCTCCCGACGACACCTTATTCGAGGCAACCGACGATGCAGTCTGGCAGCACGTGTGGACCGATCTTTCGCGGATGCACCCCGACCTCAAGGAAGCAGACATTGAGCATCGTTTTGTCTTCCGCGAACGGGTCGTTCAACCCGTGCCGACACTAGGGTATTCCGAGATCCTGCCTCCGGCGCGGACGCCGGTCGCCGGGGTCTATGTCGCCAATACCTCTCAGATACTGAATGACACTCTCAACAATAACGCGATGACGTCCATCGCCCAGGCTACATGCGACGAACTCATGAAAGATATCCCGTTGCAGCAGCAGGTCGAGACATTAGCGCCGAAAGGTAAGGAAGAGGCGCTCAGGCCCGCTTTCGCACGGTAGGTGTCCCATTATGCATATCTCAATGATCTTCATCGAGGCCATTCTCCAAGCAATCGATCACCTATTGCTTGGCCGCCCGGTGATCTCACTTCTTTTGATTTCCGGATGCCTGTTCCTCATCTCTGAGGTAATCCAGCGTGCCAAACGGAGCCAGATCCCTGTGCCGACAAAGACACAGATGCTCCATCAAGGCACAGAAGACAGTTCCCTATGAACCTTTCATCTACCATCGTTCCGCACGTCCTGGCCTATCACGAGATCGACGACCAGAATTCGGCGGATGTCTATTGCATCTCTCCGGATACCTTCATGAGCCACATGTGGGCTGCCGCCCATGAAGCTGAACATGTCAAACATTCGGCATATATTACGTTTGACGACGGCCATGTGTCGCATATGCGATGGGCGGTTCCCATTCTGAATGAGCTCGGCGTACAAGGACATTTCTTCATTCCTACGTCCTGGGTGGGATCGAAGCACGGATATATTAATTGGAACGACGTGCGGTCGATCGCCAACCAGGGACATCGGATCGGCTCCCACGGCGCCACTCACATCTTTTTGTCGGCCTGCAACCACTCCCAGTTGGAACAGGAGGTTCGCAGTTCCAGACTGACTCTCGAAGACAAGATCGGCCAGGCCGTCACATCGATTTCAATGCCTGGCGGGCGCTGGAATGACACGGTGATTCGTGCCTGCGCCGTGGCGGGATACGAAGAAGTCTATACCTCGGAGCCTGGCATGTACCGTACAGCTACGGTCCAGAACAACATGCGACTTCCCGCGGTTATTGGAAGATTTGCAGTACGCCGTAAGACCTCACTCCGAACGATTGCCGCCTACCTTGAAGGCGATCTTTTCGCTGTCAGCCGGCTTCGCGGTATGTATCGGTTTCGTCAACTTGCTAAACGCATGATCGGAGACAGGGGCTATCAACAAATCTGGTCTTCCCTTTTCCGTGCGATGCCAGGCTGAACGATGTGGGGTGTAGTGTATGCGGGTTCTCCAACTTGTCTCAAGTTCCGGCTTCTACGGCACGGAAAGAATGATCTGCCTCCTCTCGGCCGCCCTTCAACGTGCCGGAGCTGAGGTCTATATCGGCGTCTTCAATGGCTCAAGTCCATCCTGTTCGCGTTTTGTCCAGGAGGCCGAACGTCAGAACCTGAAGGTACTCAATCTCGCCTGCAAAGGCAGGTGGAACCTTCGAACCGTTGTGCTTCTGGCCAGATGGCTCCGGATGAACCGTATCGAAGTGCTGCACACCCATGGCTATAAAGCGAATATCTATGGGCTGGTCGCTGCCCGTCTCGCAGGCTGCGCGCTTGTCGCAACCTGTCACAACTGGACAAACCGGACCGCATCCCTTCGGCAATACGCTACGCTCGACCGCTTTTTCCTACGTCACTTTGATCGTGTGGTAGCCGTATCGCACGGAGTCCTGTCGAATCTGCGACGTGCCGGGGTACCCGGCCGGCGCATACGGCAGATCCCCAATGGCATTGAGGTCGCTACGTACAAGGCCGCATCGCAAACACCCCACCAGTCTGGGCGTATTATTCTCGGTTGCCTTTCGAGGCTTTCGAAAGAAAAGGGGATCGATGTTCTGGTTTGGGCCCTTCCCAGACTATTGGCAGCCTATCCCGAACTGCAGTGCGTCGTTGCGGGAGAAGGCCCCGAACGGGAGCGCATTCTTGCCTTAGCTGCCGAGCTCTGCGTCTCTCACGCTCTTCATTTACCTGGATTCTGTGACGACACCGCTCGTTTTCTGTCGCGTTGCACACTTGTCATCCAGCCATCGAGAATCGAAGCGATGCCTCTGGCAGTACTGGAGGCAATGGCCTCTGAGAAACCCATCATAGCCTCGGCGGTCGGCGAAATTCCTCGTTTGCTGGAAGATGGCAAGGCAGGCCTGCTTGTGCCGCCCAATAATCCGGATATGCTGGCAGACGCCATTCTGAGGCTGCTTTCTTCACCGGAGGAGCAACAAGTATTGGCGGCTCGCGCGGCAGAAAAAGCGACCGCATGTTTCGACGTTTCGGTCATGCTCGACGGCTATCTCGCGACGTACAAGGAAGCGATGGCAAAGCGTCATCTCCTGGTGAGAACCAGCACATCGGAGAAAGCAGGCGCATATTATGGCCGAGGTACCGATCGCAACATCGCATAAAGCGACAGGAAGCACGCAGCCGGAGGGCTCATCCCTGCGTGTATGGCTGAGCGATCCGCTGTGTTTTACTCCCTGGTATACAGCCTCGCTTGCCCGTGCGCTCGTTTCCGCGAATGTTTCCCTGCGTCTGCTCAGTGCCAGTGTCTCTCGCGAGCCTGAGTATTTTTCACAGGTCAGTCTCTCTCCTGATCCGGGCCCTTTTCACTTTGACAATGTGGCAAATGGCTGGCCATCATCCCTGCGTCGTGTCCTTCGCTGCGCTGCTGCCATCTCGAACTCCATTGCACTCGCAAGAACACTGGAAAGTACCCCCTCAAAGCGCCCCGACATTATCCACCTGCAGCAGCTCCCTCTGTTGAACTACAACATCGGGAGCGACTTTGAGCTGCTCGCAGCCGCCCGGAGATGCCACATCCCGGTCGTACACACTGTTCATAACCTGCTTCCACACGACACTAGGAATCGCCTGGAAAACATCTTCGGCCGCCTCTATCGCAGTGTGGATCACCTGATCTGTCACTCGCGGGATATCGCAGATGCTCTGGAGGCTCGATTCGACATACCTTCCACCTTCATCTCGGTCATACCGCATGGGCCTCTCTTTGAATCCGCGGATCATACGAGTCCCAGCGACGCGCGTACAACACTGAAGCTTCCTCAAGACCGCCCTATTGTTCTCTGGCAGGGAGTGATGGCGTCTTATAAGGGATTAGACGTTCTGCTCCAGGCGTGGAAGGACAGCGTGCCTCGATGGAGAAATCGATCGACGGCTATGCCCCTTCTGCTCATCGCCGGAACGGGTTCATCAGAAGTTGAGGCCGAGGTGCAAGCTGCCGCCGCTTCCCTCCCGGACACAGTGCGGGCGGACATTCACTACATTCCCACAAGCCGCCTGCCTTCCTATTACCAGGCTGCCGACCTGCTGGTGTATCCCTATCGTTCGATAACAACCAGTGGCGCTCTGCTGACGGGCTTGTGCTATCGGAAGCCAATTATCGCCTCCGATCTGCTGACATTCCGAGAGTATCTGGAACCGAATGAGAACGCACTACTCGTGCCTCCCGGAGACGTTGCAGCCCTTTCCTCTGCACTCGAAGAAGTGGTCGACGGCATCACAAATCTACACCTCCAGCCGCGAGCCGAGGCAGGCAGAAACATCTATCTCGACCTTCTCATGGGAGCAGCGAATAACCATCGCAGGTACGTCGGTTGGGATCAGATCGCGCAGCAAACGATTGAGGTGTACCGGATGACAATCACCGCTAAAGCTGCGCAGCCGAAAGTATGCAAGATCCTGCACACATTTCCAAAGACATCCTTCCGCAAAGCCTGATATTCGCCAGAAACGCCCTCAAATAGATAGAAGATTTGGCTTTTTGATTGCTTCCTCTTAGGCATCGGAAGGATGGCAATTATGAAGTCCAGGTCTTATACCAAGTGGTGCGTACGAGCCATGTACGTGGCTCTTCTCTGCACCGGAATCTGCTATGGACAGCAGCGAGTGGCAGATGCAGGCAAGACCAGCGTTCCGAGTGCGCAGAAAGCCGACCCTCGCACTGCCCCTGCCGTTGCCTCGCCACAATACACGATTGGAAGCGGAGACGTGCTCAACATCCAGGTCTGGAAAGAAAAAGACCTGAGCCAGACGGTCGTTGTTCGCCCCGATGGCAAGATCTCACTCCCCTTACTTGGCGAAGTCTATGTCGTGGGCAAAGAACCGTCCCAGTTGGAAGACCTGATCCAAACCCGCCTCCAACCATTGGTGGTGCAGCCGCGTGTGACGGTCACAGTAACCGAGATACACAGCCGAATGGTCTACATCACCGGAGAAATTACACGTCCTGGCGCCTATCCGTTGAATACGCCGATCACCGTACTTCAGTTGATCGCACAGGCTGGCGGTCTCACCCAATTCGCCTCCAAGAAAAAGATCCATGTACTCCGTGCAAGCGGGCCAGCCGGAGGTATCTGGGTGAACTACAAGTCTCTGCTTCAAGGTTCCGATCCGAATCATAATCTGCAGCTCAATCCTGGCGACACAGTGGTGATCCCGTGAAAGCACTCAGCCCTGTTTCCTTGCTCTGTCTTATCTGCCTTACTCCCCCGGCCGGTGTAGTTGCTCAAACTGCACACAAGCAAACGCCTTCTCAGACCCAGCAATCCTCACAGGAAGACAATAGCCAAACCTCGACGCAACCGGAGGTCCGCCCGACATGGATAGACGCGGCGGTCCCGCGCGATGAACGGTCATATTTCGACCTCGGAGCGGCCCTCTCCTATGGCCGGGATACTGCCGTAAACAATACCCCCGATCTGAAGTCCAACACCCTTGGAGTACAGGGCCACGTCGGCATCAGTTCGGTGGGACACCGCTTTTCCACCTACCTTACGCACGACGCCACCCTACTTCGGTTCCCAGCAAGCGATATCAAGATGCAGCAGTATCACTGGACAACCGTCGGCATGACTGAGATCACCAGCCCCCGGACCGTATGGGGACTAAACGCCGCAAATGCATACGGCGCAGATGCTGCGCGCGCTGGAAGCAGCGTCAGTCTTGCTTCTGTAAATTCAGCAATCGAAAATAACGGCGTACAAACGGGACTCATCACCGGTGACACGCTGCGGCAATACGTAACATTTCTTGTCGACCACGAAACTTCTGAAGTAAGTGCGATATCTTTCGGCGCAAGTGCGGGCTTCCATAATTTCCTTGGGGCTGCCCCCTCCACCCGGCAATACGAGATAAATGCGGCTTATCGCGAATTATGGACTCGCCGCCTGCTCGTTGGGGTTCGAGGCGACGCCGTACAACAGAACTTCGGAGCAGGCACCTGCGTAACCGCCGCGTTCGAGGGGTTGTCCACATACCAGATGACGACGGCTATCAGGTTCGAAGGCTCGGGTGGTCCGGTTTTCGGTTCTGCTCAATGCACCGGCAACTATCAATATGAGTTCGCCGTTTCAGCGCAGAACGCTCGAGGACACCGGGTCTACATAGGCACAAGCCGTAAACGCGGTAATGGTGTCGTCGCAGGGTCTCTTTGGGAGACCTCAGTTTATGGCGGAGCGCAGGTTGGCAATCCCAGACGGTTTACTGCTGCAGTCAACGGTGGTTACAGCAGCTACCATGGCGGCGCTTTGACGAATACAAGCTCCGATATCAATGGCTATTTCGTGTCGGGCGAGTACCACCGTCCCCTTTCGGAATGGGCGGAATGGTCATTTACAGCACGTCATTTTCAACGCACCGTCTCCTCGGTCGATTTGTCCAGAACAGTCTTCTTTGTAACGTTCACCTGGTCGAAACAGCGTGGAGGTACCCGTGTCAGATGAACATACCCCGCTTTCCGTGCGCATTCCGATGTTGTTCGGTGCGCTGAAGTACCACTTGCGATTAATTCTCATCGTCCTTGTCGTCGTCTTTGTGGGGTCGGCGGCCTATATCGAGCGAATGCCTGATGTGTACCGGGCACAAACTCAGATCCTTGTAAATCCTCAGCGGGTCTCGGACAAATATGTCAGCAGCGTCGTTTCGATGGGCGCGAACGAACGTCTGAATACCTTGAGCCAGCAGATTCTCAGTTCCTCCAGGCTCGAGAAGATTCTGGTGGATTTCGGACTCTTTCCCCAGTTGCGCGGAAAGGTCAGCCGGGAAGACCTCATCGAGCGCATGCGGAAAAACATTGGCATTGAGTTGAAACACAACTCCGATGGTCTGAGCGCCTTTACGTTGAGCTACACCGGAGACTCAGCTCAGGAAGTCGCCGCGGTTGCAAACAAGCTCGCGGATTCGTTCATCACGTGGAACCTGCATGATCGCGAGCAGGAAGCCCAAGGAACAACCGCATTCCTTGCCAATGAGCTCACCACGACAAAAAGCCAGCTTGACAGCCTGGAAGAGAAGCTCCGTGTGTACAAGATGGGACACCTTGGCGAGCTGCCGGACCAGTTACAGGCAAACATGCAGACGCTCTCCCGTCTTCAGGTGGAGCTCCAAGCGAACGCTGAAGCTCAAAGCCGCCTCGACCATGAAGCGCTTCTTACCTCCACCATTGCGTCTGAGGTAACACCGCACTCGCAGGGAGTGGCACCCAGTACACGGCAAAGACTTATCAACGAGAGACAGACCGCTCAGGCAGAGCTCTCCGAGATGCGCAAGCACTATACCGACAGCTTTCCCGATGTGATACAGAAACAGGCTGAAATACAGGCTCTCAACGAGAGGATTGCCGCAACTCCTGACGTGGACGCCACTGCGATTGTCTCTGACTCGCAACCGACCTCGAATCCGCAGTTACAACTGATTCGCCGCGACCGTGCGCGCCTGGTGAATGAGCAACGGAATATCCAGATGGAGATCAGTCGCTACCAGTCGAGGGTCGATTCTGCACCCGTTCGTGAACAGGAAATCGCCCAACTTCTGCGCGACTACGATACGGCGCGAGATCACTACCGTTCCCTGCTCGAGAAAAACTACTCCGCCCAGATGGCGGCGCAGTTGGAACATCAACAACAGGGCGGAAGTTTCACCATGCTGGACTACGCCCGCGTTCCTGATGCACCGGTCGGGCCGAAACGTCTGCCTCTCATCCTCGGGGCTTTCTTTATGGCCTTGATCGCCGGAATGGGCACAGCATTTGTCTGCGAAATGATGGACAGCACCGTAAAGTCGGAGCTCGAGCTACGGGACTGCCTCCCTGGCATTCCACTTCTCGGCATCACGCCAACCATGGAACAAACACGCGGCCGACGCCGCACACTTGCTCCGCAACGCTTTTTATTAGGGGGCCAATAAGGTGATCTCTCTCTCTCTTCGACCTGAACCTGAATTCCGCAGCCATAGCTCACGACTTCAAAAAGCAGACCCTGGTCATGCCTCCACGCGGCATAAAGAAGCGCCCCTCAATGCCGCAGCCGGGCTTGACGAGATAAAGCGCATTGAAGCCAGCGGCCAGGCACGCGAGATTTCTGTCTTCGAGGCCGATCCTAACGGGACTGCCGCAGAGCAGTTTCGATTAATGCAACACCGCCTTTCCAATGTCCGGCCTTCAGGGGGATCGGTATTGATTACCAGTCCAGGCGCTGCGGATGGGAAAAGCCTGAATGCCTTCAATCTTGCCTGGGCGTTGGCCGAGGCAGGCAACAGTACTCTGCTGCTTGAGCTCGATATGCGCCGGCCGAGCCAAAGTCGCCACATTCCGAAACCGCCACCACACAGCCTGGTTGATGTTCTTATGGGCGAGACAACTGCCTTATCCGCGGTACGCAGGCTCAGCGATGTTCCATTGTTTTATCTAGGCATGAATAAACCGGCATCGAAGCCGGTAAAACTACTGCGGTCACAGGCGCTGCAGGATCTGCAGTGCTGGGCGCGGCAGACATTTTCCTGGGTCATTATGGATGGCCCACCCGTCCTGGCAGTATCCGATATTGAAGAGATAATGCCCGGCGCCGACCTTGTACTCCTTGTTGTCCGCGAGCGCGGGACATCGCGGACGATGTTGGAACGTACCGTGGAACACCTCGGCGAACGGCTCAATTTTGTGATCTATAACAATGTCTCGATCTCAGGTCATTACGGCTATGGATATCGGTGACCTCTCCACTAAAGGTATCGAACGTCACGACCACCAGGTAAGGGAACCGTCATGAATACGTCAAATATCTTGATCTTTCGTCATCTTCGCCTGCTCGTACTCTGTGGACTGGCCTTTGTTCTTGCTCTGCTTTTGGTGTCCCATGCCGTGGCGCAGAACCAGGATCTTACGGTCGTCGTGCTGGTGAATTCATCTGTTACCTCCGGCTATAACACCAGCAGCACAAGCCCAGGGTCCTATCAAATGGGTCCCGAGAGATATCTCGTTCATTTGCAGGTTCCATACAAGGTTGTCGATATCAGCCAGACCTCAGCTACAGATCTGACCGGGTCGCAGTTAATTATTGCGGCTCATAACGGTTTGAATCCGAGTGCTGCGTGGCAGACCGCAATTATGACCGCGGTCGCAAACGGAACAGGGTTCGTGAACCTTGACAGCGACCAGGCGATCGGCACGCAGAACCATATGAGGACGATGTTTCATGCTACCGGCGCTACGTTAGGTAACGCGCAGACAAGCATTACTGTTCCCGCGGCGGTCCAGGTGGGTGGTTCCACGCCGCACTACATTGCAGCACTCCAGCGTCACTGGCTCGGCGATCCGGCCGGCGACATCACATACAACTACCATGGAAACGGCTCAACGACGATCGCTTCCAATGCGACGATCCTCACCGGTGCTACTGGGACGGTCGTGGCTAAGCTCGGAACTGACCCTCTGATTATGACCAGCACTTATGGCCAGGGACGTATCGTCGATTTCACCACCTATGACTACCTGCACGCCGACCGCTTCGGATTTGTCGAAGGTGTCGACGATCTGTTCTGGCGGAGCCTGGTATGGGCGGCTCGCAAGCCCTTCGTGCTACGTGGATATCCGCGCATTGCGGCGATTCAGATGGACGACAACGAACCCGGTGTCATGTCTCGCATTCCGGATATGTGGAACACAACTCTTACCGGCACCCTCGCCTCCGATGGCACAGGCGGCCCTTGGCTTCCGCAATTGAATATGCAGCTCTCGTCGCTGTCCACGCCCGGTGGTGAGCGCGCCCAGTTGATCAGCGCCGTCAACTCCGGATTTCTGCATGCGACTCCGCATGGTCTGAGCTATGGTTCGGGCGGAGATTTGTACTGGAATCTGAGCGTGGCGAACACCGACGCGCAGTGGCAATCGAGTGTAGCTTCAGCTCTGCAATGGAAGCTCGGGCAGGGCGGAGCGGATACATTTCCCGCTTTTGGCCGTGCGATGGTAGGGCACTACTGGGATATCACCGACAACGCCGGATACGAGATGTGGAATAGCCTGGGAATCCGCTACATCACAACGCCCCAAAATCCTGGCGCATACTACTTCAATTATCCGAAGACTACAGCCCAGAGAATCCCGTATGGACCGTTCCGTATCTACGAACAACCACCGGTCTATGCGGTCGATTATGAAGAAACATTTCCCTTCTTCTTTGCAGATGACATGGTCGTGCACAGCGTCGCTGGAAAGCCTGCACAGACCTTCTTTGCCTTCGCGTCCCAGGTAGGACAATCCGGCGGCCGTTTCAGTCGTCCCGACGCCGTCTGGCCAAGCTCCCAGAATGGCTATACCGTCGCCCAGAGCCTGAACCAATGGGAGTACTACATGTGGCGCTTCTGGTCGGGCATGATGCCTGTCCAGATCTACACTCACGACGGCGGCAATCTCGAATTTACGACAACGGCAAACCGCCAGAGCTTCATTTCTCAACTTTCGACGTGGTTCAAGACGAACAAAGGAATTCACCAGTACATGGATGGCATGGGTGACTATCTCCGTGCTCGTAATCACTCGCTGCTTACCAGCGGAACAGTTACCGCTTCGTCCATCACGCTGAACTTCACTGGTTCCGCAACCGACGCAGACGGCCACCTCATTCCGACCAAAGCTTACGTCTTCTACGGCGACGATGAGGGGACACTTCTCGCCGTTCCTGGTTTCAGCAATGGTGGAACCTACAGCTTCACGAATACACAGCCTGCTACGATGCAGGTCGCGCCGGTCACATTGAGCTTCACGACTCCTTCTGGGTCATCACCGGCATCGCAGACGGTCACGATCTCGAACATCGGTTCCGGCTCCTATAGCTGGACGGCCTCGAGCAATGCTTCCTGGCTGAGCGTAAGCCCCGCGACCGGCACGGCGGGCAGTAATACCGTGACAGTATCCGTCAATAGCTCCACCCTGGCTGCAGGTTCCTACAGTGCAACCATCACCTTCACATCGCCCACGGCGGCGGGGAGTCCAAAGACTGTTGCGGTCTCGCTTTCCGTTACGCCGAGCAATGCTTCACTGGTCGCGAGTCCGAGTTCGTTGTCCTTCAGCCAGAATGCCAACACTACAACGGCTACAACACAACAACTCTCCATCACGAATCCAAGCGGCACCAATGTCACCTGGACCGCTTCGGGCAATGCTTCCTGGCTTAGCGTCTCTCCGACCACCGGCGGCACGCCCGGCACACTGAATGTCTCTGTCGTTGCAGGCTCACTATCGCCTGGAACCTACAGTGGAACTGTTACAGTCAGCTCAACCAATCCCGCGCTGTCCGTATCTGTTCCTGTTACATTCCAGGTGCTCACACCGCCCATCGTCATATCCACATCGAGCCTTAGTGGGTGGACGATCTCGCCTCTCGGCGGCCTTTCCGGATGGTCATCAACCGGCAGCGCTCTTCGTTATAACGGAGGCGGCGAAGCTCCGCTCTATGCCGGCAATGCCGGATGGACGGACTACGACCTCTCCGTAACGA
>Ga0207647_10001969_pt1 | contig 15681 bp, 10 predicted proteins | sample KBSCornC2_FD_184295 | JGI IMG/M metagenome (GOLD analysis project Ga0207647, IMG submission 184295) | Corn rhizosphere microbial communities from Kellogg Biological Station, Michigan, USA - C2 (SPAdes) (version 2) | ecosystem: Host-associated > Plants > Roots > Rhizosphere ...
ATAATTGTAGCCAGAAGAATTAAGATGACGATACTCTGGAAGGAACTTGCATTGTTATTTGGGATTCCAACTTCAATTGCATTTACCGTGGGTTATTTCCATTTAATATTTATCATTGGAATTCCAATCATATTATCGCTTTCTGTACTACTCATGATTGCTTCGAGAGTTTTATCGAGATCAGAAGTACGAGAATCATTAGACATACTGCCCGACTCCATCGGAAAGCCATTGATTAAAATTCTAAATAAACTGTAACTACGATAAATCGCAGATAGTATTCAGAAATATGGGTACAGTAAATAAATAACTTCAAGGGCTAAAAAAATTAAATTAATTAATTGGCAGGCATTTCACTTTATATCTTCTGTGCAGTAATTTATATTAACTACGGAGGCGGAATATTTAGACCGATTTCCGATAAAAAATTGTCCAATAATAATTTAAATTCTAGAGCAATTTTAAATCTTATTAGTAACCAAATATAGTTTTTATCAATATAATTGTGTTGTATGTTTGGTTGATATTATTCTGGTCAAAGCAGATCCTATAATGGCTTCAATAAGGGCAGAGCAAATTATCAGTTCCTTATTGAAAAAATATACAGTGCTCGCCCTAAGATGGAACAGAGAGGGCAAACCGACCGAGATAGCAAATGAACCAAACAGCGTACAGGCACTGAATTTTAGATCGCCCGAGTATGGACATAACCCTTATAGGTCAGTTGTTTTTCTATCAAGACTTCCAATATTTTGGGCGTGGATTTTCCTAAAGTTATGCATGTACAAGCCAAAAATTGTACATGCATGTAATTTAGATACAGTACTACCATGTTATCTATATAAAATCTTATTTAGAAAAAAACTAATCTTTGATGTACTCGATAGATTTGCGATGCCATATGTCCCTAAGAATAGAAACGCATTATTTAGAATGTACTCATCAGTGGTCCGTTCAATTGAAGAAAACTTTGCCAAGAATTCAGACGCTTTGCTGGGAGTGTCAGATAAAATATTTCTAACGTTTAGAAAAAAACCTAGTAGATGCATTACAATCATGAATTGTTGTACGGATAGAATGACCAATAAATCAAGAGTTGAAACAAATCAGTTTAAACTTCTTTTTTCAAGTCATATAAGACAGGGTAGGGGATTGGAATCGTTAATGAAAATAATAACTAATCTAAAAGATTCAGAGCTTATAATAGCTGGAAGAGTGAGGGATGAAAATTTACATGAAAAGATAACAGAGATACCAAACATTAGATATGTTGGGCTCGTTCTCCCCGACAGGTTATTGGAGCTGGAATTAAGTTCTGATGTCCTAGTAGCATTATATGATTTGAATCTTCAACCTATTCACAAATTTGGAATGGCTAATAAAATTTTGGAGGCAATGATGTGCGGCCTACCCGTAATTACTAATATAGCCATTGAAATAGTAAAAGAAACAGAAAGTGGCATAATAGTTGAATATGATAATGAAGAACAATTAAAAGAAGCAATAGTAAGCCTCAAGGATAAGCCAGAACTTCGAAAAAAACTGGGTGAAAATGCTCGTAATGCCTTTTTACAAAAATATAATTGGCCTAGTATGGAAGAAAGACTTTTTAAACTCTATGATGAATTGCTGAGTTCATAGAGTAAGGCGAACTAGAGAGTTTTACCTTCTTTTGAATTAATTGATGGAATTTCTCTAAGCCGCAACAATTTTTAGCCCCCTGTAAACAGCGCATTATTGTCAAGCAGTATGGATTAATTCGACAAACATTTGAGCAGAATTTCTAGCATAGTCACTTATTTTGCTATTATCTTTGGCCAAACATAGTACTTTACGGCAATCACCACAACAATTATTGAGATCATAATGATGATGCTAGAAAAAGACACCAACATCGTCTCCCATGGCACTCCAATTCCCTTATCTTTTGCGCGAACTGAGATATCGCCCGGTAGCCGGAACGTATCACTTTCTCTGTTTTCTAACATATAGTTTCCCTTTATGTACAGCGACTTTAGGAAAGTTACAATGTCTGTTTTTGTTCCATTTTTATTAAATGAATTATAGACATCGGCATGGTCAACATTGGCTGCGATAATTCCGTTCGCTACGATATTGCCCACAGGTTGTACCGTATTATTCCTGTTTGAATCAAGATTAATTTTTGCAGTTCCGTTATTTATGGTAATTTCAGGACTTTTTAGCAAAACCGGTAAAAATTGGACATTGGGAGCATCAGTTTTTATGCTGTGAAAGGCTAAATCACCATTAGGAATTTTAATCTGCTGATTACAATAACTATTGTTCGTGCATGAAGCGATAGTAAATTCAGCATATGCCCCTTGAGAGAGGTGAAGTAACATATCAAAACCCTTTGGGATACCTGTTTCTATATAGTCGTAATATGATGATGCTGGTGACATGTGGAATAGAGGAACAGACGAATTAATAATTACTTCGTACGGACCGTATAATTTCAAATCTTTAATTGTAATGTTGCTAAAAACGTTACTCTGATTCTTAGTGGAAATTTCATTTGAGTTCTGTCGCTGATAACTCTCATTATGTTTGTTATCGTTAGCAGTAGTAATTATCTTGTCTATCATAAAATTATATGGAAGTGCGGTACCATTGATACTATCAAAGAGTAATGAATTACTTTTAATGCTTATTCTAGTGTAGTTGGATATTTCCATATCCCCTATAATTCTTGCATCTGTAAATATTGTTGTATTTTTCGGTGGCAGCACATAATGCACACCTTGTCCAATTCCAATTAACTTTGGAATAGCATTTATTGTTGTAAATTTTTGGCTTTTTGAATCATAAAGACTATCGAAATATCCAGCAATATTAACAAGAACCACTTTACCTTGGCCATATTTTTTCTCGATTGTAAATGGTGCTACTGTTTTGGAATTAGTTTTGTTATCTTTATCTAATTGCATGTAGTACGACTTGACATTAACATCTGAAGAGTTACTAAATTCAATATTAGTTGCGACACCTGATATATTTATGAAGCTTTGATGTTGTAGTATCGGTGGTGCTGGTGGTTTATTCAAAGGATTGAATTCGCCACCACCGAAAATACCATTGAATTTTACTTTATCTCCATATCGAAGAGATAATAACTTGCCAAATGCGCCTAGTTCTGATTTGGTGCTGTTAGTATAATTATTCATACTGTTACTATTGCTATCTGGGAGCATTACAATGAGTGTGCCTCCGGATTTTATAAAATCTAAATAACTAATGAATTTTTCTTTTGATATTACATTGTTCACTTGGGCTCCACTTTCTTCTGCAGCCGTTGTCTCATTTCCCGGCAATTCCAATTTGGGATCTGAAGTTAACATTACATTACTTCTGGAAAGAACAGAGAAATCACCATTTATAAAAGTATCATATGGCAATTTTGACAGTGCAAGTGCACTGAGGGGATAGTAATAATGAAAGTAAGTATCTTTCATATTACTTATTTGATGAGCTTCAAAAGATGACTCGGAAAGAAAACCTATCTTTAGTGGTTCAAATTGTCCGATATTTTTGTTGGCTGCAATTCCAACTTTAGATATGCTGCTAAAATTGTCTGCAAATGGAGATTTTGGAGCTTTGATTTTGAGAATATCATCAAGATAGACATTTATTGTGTCTTTTAGAATTAGAATTTTTAAGGTATGCCATAAACCCCCTTGCTCTATTGGTAGTTGTCGGTTCTGAGCTAAAACTTGTTCTTTATTACTCTTAGCTTCTAGTGGTTTTTGCTTTAAATCTAGTGAGTCTTTATCAAAGGAAACATAGTACTGCTTGTTGTTCGCTTTATCTTCCAGCTTAATCCCCAAGTCATTTCTGGTTTTGTTCTCAGCAACTAGTCTAAATTTACCCTCTACATAATTTACTTTGTTTGATTCTTTAATTGTGCTTGACCAAACTGTCCTTGGCTTTTGATCTCCATTCAAAATTAGAGTCTGTGTGCCCTCTCCTTTACTTTTGTTCCCAATGCCGTTTACTTTGTTCTCAATTTTTATGAATTTTGAACCGTTATCAATATTATTAAAGAAATTGTAATTATACCGTAATATGTTACTACTATTAATATCGCTATTATTGCCGTTAGGTGAAATTGTGACCAGTGGCGGCAATTCATTTATTTTATCGTAAACAAGACCGGTATTGATAGCCTGCGGTTTTGCAGCAGGAACCAAATCTGGTACCATTAGTACAATATACGTATCATCCTGATAAGCCCTAGGAAAATTATCTAATGCAAAATGAAGGGGTTTTAGAATTTGTTTTTCTAAATTAGCGTCTGACTTTGTCAGGATAATATATTTGATATTATCGTTGCGCAGTGAATAATATAATCCCTCAAGTGTGGACGCTTTGAGACCCTGCGGATCTTGTAGAATTCTGAATCTAGGTACAGCAGAGAATCCTTCTAGTTTTGAGAATAAGTCCTCAGTCTGCGAGTCGTTTGCATGGATAGCGATAAAGTGTGTATTGAGATTTGGTAGAACAGTACGAAAGAAATTTAACAAATTAAGCTCTGATTGAGAAGGAAAATCCATTCTGAAAAAATCCTCTTCAAACCGTGGGTTATTGTACCCAAGAGCTTTATAGCCTGCCAACATAAATATGGAAAGTGCTGAGGAAGTAATTACAAGCCCTATCAATATACTGGAACCTAAAGGTCTCAATTGATAGGACTTGGATCGACTTTGAGACGAATCATCATTAGGTCGCTGCAAATACAAAATTATTTTATAGAGTAGTAATGATGCAAATCCAACCATTCCTACCATGATATATTTGCTAAATCTGTGTTCGTCATAATACGGACCAGCAATGAGAGCCACGACAGCTATAATCCCAAAGACAAAAACTTCCTTTTCAAACCTCCTAAAGAGATAAGATGCAATATATGCTAAACCAAGTAGCCCTACTACTCCAAACTTCATAGGATATAGATACCATGGGATATTGCGTTGTGTCGAAGTACCCACTTGAAGCTGGATATCATCGATTGAAAGTGTTTCCAAGACAACAAATGTAAACAAGTACAGATATGCCAGTACTGAGATAATCACTATTTTTGCGGCATTTTTAGAAGTTTTATATTTATGTTTGGTGGATAAAGAACAATGTCTAATTGATTTTAACCCATATAATTTGGACAAAATCCTAGTTCTGAACAATGCCCATAAAATAGACACAAAAACAAGACTTAGAATTAATAAAGGTACATTGAGAATCTTTATGGAAGTGTAATAATTCTGTGGAGACGAGAAATCGACCAATAGGCAAAAGAAAAGAGCCAATAAAATAGATGCATAAATGAGATTGCCATAGCTTAGCCGAAATGAGAGTATTAGAATCGATCCTATAATGATAAACAAATAAAATTCAGGATGAGAAAGGATCCCAAGAACAGTAATTGCTGTTATGATACAAATTAACTTTATTCTACTTTGTTCGGGGCTAAGTTCTTTGATTAATCCTAGTAGCACAAAACCAGCAGGTAAGCCAATTATAATCAGAGGAGAAGTGAAAGTGGGATGTCCGACATTAATGAATGTGGTTGGTGTACGTATGTCAGAACTCCTAATTGACGCCGAGTGGAGATTTTCTAAATATGATTCTTGTGAGTGGTAACTGTTTGTTAACGAGCTATCGAGTACTATTACCCAGCCAAAGCCTGAAGACAACACAAATAGCGTTGTCGCTATAACCACCGCCTTCCGTTGGTTGGATGGAACCCATTGAGTGAAAAAATAATAAAATCCGAAAATGGCCATCATATTCAGAACATTTAATGAAACATATGCATTAACGGATGGAAACCCTGAAAGGCTGAAATAGCCAGCGAGTAGCGCTGAAAAAAAGGGAGGATAATACTTCCCTGCATCAGTTGTGGTGAAATCCTTAAATGTACCACTATTTATCAAAAGAGCCTTTCCATGATGAAACCATTGGTCTCCAACAATTACTCCTTTTTCAAGGTAACAGGTATAGAAAATGACCAAGCTAAATATACTTGCGAAAATCACAAATAAGGAAATGTTCTCTGTTGTTATCGTCTTCTGAAATTTAGGTCCTAACTTGGAAAGTGACCTAATGGCATCCATATTAAATGATAGTGTTTTTTTGGTTTTATGGTATATGATATACACGACAAGTATTGATATGTCTACACTAATAATAATCGGAATTACATACTCCATAGGAGCACCTATGATTACTGCTACAGCATACACACTGAAGGCTACTATAAGAATACTGAAGAGAAATGAAAGCAAAATCTTTGGCATATATCCTAACGGGTTCCCTTTTACCAGAATGTATACGAGAGCATAACCCGGAAGAAAGAAAGTTAGTAAAAACGCACCCGCCATATGTATTAATTGCGTAGGAGTCGTAATCAGTTGATTCCAGGCAATGAATAATTCACCAGTATCACCTAGAGGTTTTGAGGTTCCCACAATAATTATCGAGATTACATATACTGAAATGAAGATGAGATTTGACGCAGTATTTTTTTTATCTCCATATTCCTCAGTGTGATAAGTACTATCAGCACTAGCATCAGGATCACCATTATTCCTTACGTGTTTGAAATCATTTTGCTTTCTTCTGCCTTCATCTCTGCCAAGTAGTAAATAGCTAGATATCCCCAACAACAACAAAAATGAAATGACAGTTAATATGACAGCAATATTGGATGGAAATAATAACAAACCTGAAAGAAAAAAGTATACAATGAGCGATGAAACAAGGGGTCCGCCAAGAATTATATAACTACGAGAAGAAAAAATTGATTTCACCGTTAATACTAAAAATTTTACGCTGGAATTATTAAGTGTTCCTTTAGAAATTTGGATACATAGCTAAATGCAATCCTACCTTTGTTTATTGCCAGTGAGTTTGCGAATCACTCTGGCAGGATTACCAAGAGCCAAGACATTATCTGGAATATCTTGGGTGACCACAGATCCTGCACCAATAAGTGAGTTTTTTCCCACCGTAACTGGCAATATTACAGCGCCAGCGCCTATACTTGAGCCTCGTTTTATTATTGTTTTCAACTGTTTCCATTCCCTATTAATTTTGGGATATTTGTCATTAGTAAATGTGACGTGAGGACCTATGAAAACGTCGTCTTCAATGGTAACACCAGACGGAATAAAAGTGAACGCCCTGATTTTAACTCTGTCTCCTATAACAACACCTTCTTCAATGTAAACAAAGGCGTCTACCTTGGTATCTTTTCCTATCTTACATTTATACAAGTTTACATGGTCATAAATCCTGGTATTTGAGCCGACAATAACATCTTTAATTACTGAAAATCTGCTCTTATTCATGTACTCTAACTTCCCTACCTTCAGTGATACTTCTTCTGGCAGAGGACAAAACGTTTACAGTTAGGGCACCAACAAGGGAACTGTTGTTTGGATTATCTGTTCCAGAGATACAGTTTACAAAATGAGTTATCATAGACTGCATTGAATTGTTTCGCGATATAGGAATATTTGTTTTGCCAGTTGATCTGTATATGGTTGCTTCTTGCGATATGGCGTCAATCTTTATTGATGCTTCTGAGCCAGTAATGAGAACTACTCTTTCCTTCATGCCAGTTTGTATCCAGCTGAGATTTATTTCAGCTGAAGTCCCATCAGGCAAATTAATAATGACAAATCCTACGTCTTCTATCTTTCTATCATTTGGCCTATCATGCACAATAGATCTGGCATAGATTGATGATGGCCATTCATCCGTCAAATAATTTACGATATCAATGGGGTGCGGAAGAAGGTCAAATATGATATCTCTATGTGGAATGGGATCCAAGTGATCAAGCCAAGATAGATGCAAATATCTTAAAATCCCGATATCTTGATTTTTTAGCGCATCCTTTACATGCAACAAGGCGGCATTAAACCTAAAAATGTGGCCAACTAGCAGAATGTTACCACTACTTTCTGCCAACCTTGCAAGTTTAAATGCATCCCTTGTATTCAGCGCCATGGGTTTTTCAAGCAGAATATGTTTGTGTTGCTTTAAAGCTTCATTAGCAATATGGAAGTGGGTCTCATTTGGTGTTGCGATATGAATAGCAGAAATATCAGGGTTGGTCAGACAACCATTTACATCATGAAACAACTTTGATGATGGTAAATTAAGTTTTTGACCAACATACGCAAGTCTTTCTTTATTGGGCTCTACAATTCCAACAAAATTAAATTTATCCAGATACTTGTGGGTTTCAATATATTCACTGGCAAGTTTAGTTCCCCAGTAACCTGAACCCAGAAGCGCTAAATTAACTTGTTTGACCATTCTTTCTCTTTGTCTCTTAACTCCTTTTGTTCATACAGCCTTTCATCGTAGAACCTTGTTACCAGATTAATTATATATTCCTGATCTTTAGAATCAAGATTTGGAAAAATTGGAATAGATATGACAGTTTTGCTCCATTCATCGGTAAAAGCTAGCACTTTGCTTTCAAATTTTTGATACGCAGGTTGCCTGTGCACTGGTATTGGGTAATGGACTCCTGTCGATACACCATTTTTTGAAAGCCAGAGTCCAAGCAAGTCTCTTTTTTGCGTTCTTAGTACAAACAAGTGATACACTGATTCGTCATATGGCTCGTCCCCCGGCGGCATAATTAAGTCTCCTATGCCTGTTAACTTATTTCTATACGCCTTCGCAATGGATCTTCGTTTAGCATTCCATTCATCAAGGTGTTGGAGCTGTATTTTGCCAATCGCCGCATTTACCGAATTCAGCCTCAAAGTATAACCAATTTCATCATGAGTGTATTTTGTTTTACGTCCTACGTCTCTCATTTTCAAAGCAGATTCACAAATTTTCTTGCTGTTTGTCGTTATCATACCGCCATCGCCTCCCACCGTCATGTTCTTAGTGGGATAAAAACTAAAAATTGCAGCTTCTCCAAAAGACCCTACTTTCTTACTTTTATGTTGCGCGCCATGTGCCTGAGCCGAATCTTCAATGAGAATTACGTTTTTCCTCTTGGCAATATCTAGTATACAAGACATATTACACGGACGACCATAGAGGTGAACTGGAACCACGCATTTGACCTGGCTCTTGTTCAGAATCTTTTCTAACTGTTCTGATAAAATTACATAATCAGATCCTATTTCACAAAATACAGGATTTGCGCCCAGTAAACATGCGCCATTTAGTGTAGCAATGAATGTAGCAGAGGGGGCTACGACTTTGTCACCGACATTCAAGCCTATCGCATGAAAAGCTAATAAAAGTGCAGAAGACCCAGAATTAGAAGATACAGCGTAATCAGTACCCACATATTTTGCGAAAGACTGTTCAAACTTGACTACGCTCTCACCACCAACTAACATTTCATTTTCAAGTACGTGCAGTGCAGTTTCTTTCATTTCCTTATTCACCACAGGCATCGTTAGTGGAATCAACTGCAAATATGAGGTAGCTCAGATTAATTAATTAATCTAAGTTTATTTATTACCCCGAGTTGCCGAGTTCTTCAATAATAGTTTAAGAGGCTCACTAAATTAGTCCGTTTTGGTGAACCTAATGTGAAAATCTATTTATCATAGTTCTGATAAACGGACTTTATGCAATCTCATGATTTTAGCGTTACATTTAGTTCGATTTTTATGCCTTCGTTGAGAAATGGACATATCTAAGTTGCCCCAGTTGATTCCAACTAAACCACAAAAATTTGTATCTATCATTATTCCAACGCTAAATGAGGAAGATGGTATCGAAAAAACTATACGTTCTATACCTAAAAAAAGGCTATCAGAATTAGGGTATAACTCGGAAATCATCATAGTAGATGGAAAGTCAACTGATCTGACACGGGAGATTGCAGAACGAATGGGAACCAGAGTGATACTTGAGAAAAGAAGAGGTTACGGACGAGCTTTCAAGACAGGGTTTAATGAAGCAAAGGGCGACATACTGGTCACACTTGATGCAGACCTCACCTATCCTGCAGAACTTATTCCAGAGTATATTCAGGCGCTAAATGAAAAAGGCTTGGACTTTATTACAACAAATAGATTCTCCAAGATGCAGAATGGCGCTATGGATGCATATCATAGATTTGGAAATGATCTTTTGTCATTGATTATGCGATTATTATATTCAATTGAGGTGAGGGATTCCCAATCTGGAATGTGGATAATGTCCAGGAATTTTATTCAGAACATTAACATAGTGTCGGACGGTTTTTCTATGTCAGAAGAAATCAAGATAATTGCGTTTACATTCTTCAAAGCTCTCGAATTAGATGGCAGGTATTACAAGAGAGTTGGAAAGGTGAAATTGGCAACTTTTGGCGATGGTTGGCGGAATTTGAAATACCTGTTTCGATATAGATCATTAATAAAAGGTGCCGTTAAACTACCGTTGGATTTGCATCAAAAAGAAAGCATTGACGTAGATGCAGATCCGTATGTAATATAGGTAACAACAATCCCCGAAAACTAATATTCAGTCAAGTAGTTTGAGCAAAGTCAATTGTGATGGAGACTGTCCTTTAGCAATTACATGAATTTAAGTTTCCAATATTGGTGACAATAAAAATATAGCTCCTGGATTTTCAAATATATATTAACATCGGCATCTTTATTCTTTCATGTATTATGGCTAAGACGGGGTTATTGAATTAAAAATGCCTTGCCTCGCTGGACTATTCCTGGAGGTTATTCAGTGCTTACTTCGAATCTGATACTGTAGTGCCTTGCAGGTTCGGTCACTCTAGAATATAGAATAATTAATAAACTACGGATGGCAAATTTGTCATCAAACGCGGGGAAATTAGAAAAAAATGAGTGCTACCGGATTACAGCGTATTCTAGTGACTGGAGGTGCTGGTTTCATTGGCTCATCTTTAATACCAGAATTACTGAATAGAGGCAATCATGTGACGGTAGCGGATCACTTGTCAGTTGGCAAAAAGCAGAATGTAGAGCCTTTTCTTTCTAACGACAATTTTGATTTTATTGAACTTGATTTAATTGATGGTAATACATTAAAAGACGTTGTCAAAAAATGCAAGTTAGTTTTTCATCTAGCCGGAAATAGCATAGTCAAAACAGGGTACAGTAATTCAGAAATCGATTTCTTCAATAACATAGTAGCCACCCGAAACCTTCTTGAAAATATGCGAACAAGTGACGGTTGTAAAAAGATCATTTTTACGTCAACATCTGCAATATATGGCGAAGCTCAAATTCTTCCAACTCCCGAGGATTATGGTCCTTTAAAGCCTATCTCAATGTACGGTGCGTCGAAGCTTGCTTGCGAGTCTCTTATCAGCGGGTATGCTGGCACGTTTGGAATAGAAGCCGTGATTTTTAGGTTAGCAAATGTAGTTGGCCCATCCAACAAGCATGGCGTAATTTTTGATTTCTTCAATAAACTAGCACAATCTGATGGCAAGTATCTTGAAATACTAGGAAATGGTACTCAGAAAAAATCTTATATTTATATCGATGATTGTGTTAATGCTCTTGCTAAAATTGGACTAAGACCATTTGACTCAGGGTTAGAAATCTTCAATGTAGGAACTGATGACCAAATTGATACTAATTCTATAGCACAAATAATCATTGCTGAAATGGGTTTGCAAACAGAGATTCGATACGCATCTCAACAGAACGATGGAAGAGGATGGGTAGGAGACATAAAGAACATGTTACTTTCCACAGAAAAACTAAAAAAAATTGGCTGGAAAATTAATTACTCTAGTAATGAATCAGTCTCACTTACTACAAAGAAGATGATTGAGAATAAGTATAATACAATTAAAAAATTTGATGTTAAATCTAGTCCACATTCATTGGTCCTATAAAGAAATATGCGGACGAAATCCATTTCGAAAATTTCCAACTATCAAGTTGTCATATTGCTAAGCCGAAACCTATGATTCTTGATATAGAAACAATTCTTTTCCGTGAGTTTGCTTTTTTGTTAAACTAACACGCCTATAGCTTACCAAAAAGAATTACAGGTCGATTCGTTTGTATGATGTGACATGAAATTAAAAAATCTGAGTGTGCGAAAGTTTAATTGAAACAAATGTTCAAAAGTTGTTTTATTAAACTCATAGTTGATACCGTAAAGATTTTCAAGAATATCACAGAAGCCTCGTGTACTTTGCACACTAAATATAGATTAAATATATCGCATGAGTATAGTTTTTGAATTCTTTTGTCTCGGATAATAATCACTGGTGCCAGTGGTTTTATAGGTAGGCACTTGGTAAAAGCGCTAGTATCTAAAAAAGAACACAACGTTGCTCTTTTATCGAATACAACAAGCCTTCATGATAAGTATTTGCCCCAAGAAAGTTCGCAAAAACACATGCCATTAGCATTTTACATAGCTGACATAAGAGACAGAGAATCTATTTTGAAGATACTCCTAAATGAAAGACCAGATATTTGCATCCATCTGGCTGCAAAGACAGGGCTCGCAGAATCAATCGGAAAAACCGGTGAAATTGCGGATATAAATGTGAGAGGTACTCTCAATGTGCTGGAAGCCTGTCATTCCACCCACGTCGGTAGTTTTGTTTTTGCCTCTAGTGCTGCTGTATATGGAAACGTTCAAGACCTTCCTATAAAAGAGGATAATTCCTTACGGCCACTATCTGCATATGGAACAAGTAAAATGCTTGCCGAACAACATGTCGCCTCATATCAAAGTTCAAAGAAGATACACAATGCAGTTTTACTTCGAATATTTAGTGCATATGGAACCAGTCCGTCTAGTGAGAGAGATGTCATAGCAAGGTTTGCTTCGGAGCTTTCAAGAGGACTATCTCCTGTAATTTATGGTAACGGCTCGCAAACAAGAGATTTTGTTTCAGTGGATGATGTTGTGGAAGCTATTTTATTATCAATAAGAGCAATGGAAGAGGCAGAAAACGATAATTCCACTTTACCCTTAGTTTATAACATAGGAACCGGGACCCCAACTAGTATCAGTCATCTTGCTCAGAAAATGATCTGTTTATTCGGGCTGGAACTAGAACCCGTTTACAAAGAGGGACAAGAAGAGACAGGAGTCATAAAACATAGTTATGCTGACACAACTAGAGCCAAAGAATTCTTGCATTTTATTGCAAAAAAAGGTATTGATGCAGGTTTAAATGAGATTGTTGCGCAAATGGATCATAGTGTAACTAAACAATAGAACCAAGTGACAAATAATTGCGAGAGTCCATTATTGAATTTAATGAATAATCTCTTGTATCATATTGATATATCCCTGGAGCAGGAATTTATTCTATGATTAAATATACAGGTGCAAATGGATGAAGGTAGAATAAAAAAAATAGCGTCCAAGAGTTCATAAAACCTTGAGGAAACTATAAGCACCTGGGGACGGCAGATATCCACCCATAATTTGAAGATAAATAAACCGATTTCACAATTTAAAAAGGTAGCAAAGATTTATGTAGTTTGATTAATCTTCAATGATTAAATGGTTAACAGAAAATGCAAGATTTTAATAGTCATAAGTTTTACGCTAATATCACTACTATTTGTAGTTGTTGCAGACAATTTTCTTATATATGCACAAAACTCAATAAAATATAAAGCAAAATTGACTGGAGATAACGTGGTTCCGCCTGTCAATACAACTGCAGTTGGTAAAGGAACATTTTTTATTGATAAGGATCATCTTTGGTGGAAATTGAACTTAACTGGAATAACTGATCCAACAATGACTCACATTCATATGGCAAAAAAAGGTGTAAACGTAACAAACGCAACAATTGTAGCAGATTTGCTAAAGAGTTTGGACCAAAAGGCTAAAACTGAGAAAACGAAAAATGGGATAATAATTAAAGGAAGTATTGATGCTTCTGAACTTCTAGGTCCTATGAAAGATAAAAACTTCACGGATATACAATCAGCAATTAATAACGGAACATTGCAAATTGATTTACATACAAAGAAACATCCAGATGGAGAGTTAAGAGGTACTATAAAAATATTTGGTGGCAACTCTACAAAACAAATTGCCGCTAATGCTAATACAACACTTAGTGAATGATATATATCCTAGATTAGTAGCAGACTATACCATTTTATTTTGACTCTATATTAAAATAATTCTTATTTGTAGATTGTATATCTGGTTTGCTGAAATAATAATGCAGTAAATTCCCAAGTAAATGAGAAACTGGTAAAGCATTAGTTATTTCTTACCTGTTAATTTACGGTCAATTGACTCCTATGGCGGAACTTTACCCTAGCGAGTTTCTGTAGTGAACATTTAAGCTCCAATTAAAAGCGCACATCCATTATGACTACTTGATAAGACAGTGCCAAATGATGGCAAAAGGAGCTGGCTGTAGCGCGAGGGCGCCGGCTCAGATATGGATATCTCGGGAGAATCCTTTATGTCTTACAGAAAGATAGTTCTATAGCGACGTCGATATAGTATTTTAGACTGTAAAGTTCCAGACCTAAGGTGAATTATAACTCGACACAATGAAAAATTGTAAACAAAACTAAGTAATATGAGAGACTATTGAGGTGGAACTATTTCTCTAACACTTAGGTTCTTAAAGTCAACATCGGTTGCTGTGTCCCACCTAAAGGTCGTAATTGGGCCGCCCCAGGTTATTATTTGATCTGGTGCTCCGCCGCATTGTGTATCTTCTGTACCCCAACCACCTCTGTCTACATTTTCGTCAACTTTTACAAAGTTACCATTGTTATTAGTGTCAAGCCATAACTCTGTTTTTACAACAACTTTGTTGTTTTCCACAAAATTATAGACAATAAACTTTATTCCAACCCATTTATCCTCTATGGAGCCTGTGACAGATTTGAGATTTGTAAATACATAACTCACATGCCATTGTTCTTTTGCAAATCTTACTTTCCCAGAAAAGAATACATCTCCTTTCATTGAAGAACCTTCACATCCTTCCGGTGGCCCGCTGCCAGTATGCCTGCCGCCCCTTCCATATGGAGCTAAATTGTCATCGCTTGGAGAAGTATTTACTTTTACATACTGCGTCATTTCAAAATTTCTCCAGTCGTTTGGTGCTAACATATAACCTTTTGATGCTATCTTGCTATGGTCTAAAGTAGGAATGTCATTTGGATCAAATCCCGAGGAAGTATAAACATTCATACGTACTTTTGTAGATTTCATCTTCCATGAACCATCAGGATTTTTTGTTATAGTGTTTTGAGGATTAAATCTACTGTCACTTTGTGGATTTTCCATGTTAATATACCATTCCTCACCATTATTCTTTGTCTGATATAGTTTTTTTATCCCAAATTTATCTACATTAGAACTAAAAATATCAAGTTCTGTTATAGATGCCCAGTTATTTGCAGTGTTACCATTTATGGTTATTCGTACAAATCTTGCATCCGTAGCAGGAATCGTGTACTTTTCAGAGTTTAGTGTAGTACCGCTGCTATCTCCACTAAATACCTGGCTAAATGAATTTCCATCGGTGGATGTAGATATGGTGAAGTGATACTGACGTGCGTTTCCCTTGTACCATGCAATGTCCACACTGCAAATTTTAAGAGAAGTAGAACCTAGATTAGCGGTAATGAATTGCCCAATTCCGTTACTTGCCCACCTAGTACCGAGGTTGTTATCTAAAACATTTTGAGGCAG
>Ga0207647_10001974_pt1 | contig 15669 bp, 8 predicted proteins | sample KBSCornC2_FD_184295 | JGI IMG/M metagenome (GOLD analysis project Ga0207647, IMG submission 184295) | Corn rhizosphere microbial communities from Kellogg Biological Station, Michigan, USA - C2 (SPAdes) (version 2) | ecosystem: Host-associated > Plants > Roots > Rhizosphere ...
ACACGCAGGCCGTCCACCACTTGAACCAGGCGCTGAAGGCCAACGTCATGTTCAAGAAGGACATCGACTATATCGTGAAAGACGGGAAGGTCGTCATCATCGACGAATTCACCGGCCGAATGATGGAGGGGCGGCGCTGGTCCGACGGCCTCCACCAGGCCGTCGAAGCCAAGGAAGGCGTCGAAATCGAGCCGGAGAACCAGACGCTCGCCTCGATCACTTTCCAGAACTATTTCCGAATGTATCCGAAGCTCTCGGGAATGACCGGAACGGCGATGACCGAGGCCCCGGAATTCTTCGACATCTACAAGATGAATGTGGTCTCGATCCCGACCAACGTCCCCGTCTGTCGCGCCGACGAGGACGACGAATTCTACAAATCGATGGCCGAAAAGTTCGAGGCGATCACCCAGGAGATCAAGGCCAAGCAGAAGATCGGGCAACCGGTCCTGGTCGGAACGATCTCGATCGAGAAATCCGAGATGCTGTCGGAATTTTTCGAGAAGGCCGGAGTAAAGCATTCGGTGCTGAATGCCCGCTTCCACGAGCAGGAAGCGCATATCGTCGCCCAGGCCGGCCGGATGGGAATGGTCACGGTCTCGACCAACATGGCCGGCCGCGGAACCGACATCCAGCTCGGCGGCAATATCGACTTCCGGATCCAGGACGAGCTGAGCGAGCTTGAGGAAGGACCGGAGCGCGACAAGGCAATCGCGCGCATCCGCGAGGAAGTCGCGACCGAAAAGGCCAAGGTGCTCGAAGCGGGTGGCCTCTACGTCCTCGGCACCGAGCGGCACGAGAGCCGGCGGATCGACAATCAGCTGCGCGGCCGTTCAGGCCGGCAGGGCGACCCGGGCCTGTCGAAATTCTATCTCAGTCTCGACGACGATCTGCTGCGCATTTTCGGTCCGCAGACCCTGTTTGCGCGGATGATGAACAAGAACCTCGCCGACGGCGAGGCGATCATCTCGCCCTGGATCAGCAAGGCGATCGAGACCGCGCAGAAAAAGGTCGAGGCCCGCAACTACGACATCCGCAAGCAGGTCGTCGAATTCGACGACGTGATGAACGACCAGCGCAAGGTCATCTACGAACAGCGCGCCGACATCATGGACGCCGAGAGTGTCAGCGACGTCATCGCCGACATGCGCGCCGAGACGGTACAGTCGATCGTCGCCGTCAACTGCCCCGAGGGCACCTATCCCGAGCAGTGGAACGTCGAGGATCTGAAGGAGAGCGTCGACGCCATTTTCGGGCTTCAGCCGCCGATCGACGCATGGCTTCAGGAAGAAGCGGTTGAGCCCGAGCTCATCGTCGAGCGCCTGCGGACGCTCGCCGACGAAGAGATGGCGAAAAAGTCGGCCGACCTCGATCCGGAGAGCCTGAAGTCGGTCGAGAAGCAGATCCTGCTTCAGACGCTCGACCACCATTGGAAGGAGCATCTGGCGACTCTCGACGCGCTCCGCCAGGTCATTCACCTCAGGAGTTACGCCCAGAAGAAGCCGATCGACGAATATAAGCAGGAAGCTTTCCTGCTGTTCGAGCGGCTGCTGGTGGCGATCCGCGAGGAAGTGACCCGAGTCCTGATGCGCGCGCAATTCCGCCTGGAAGAAACGCCGCCCGAGCTTCCGGACTTCATCACCCAGCACCTTGATCCGTTCTCCGCCGACGACGATACGTCCGACATCGACGCCGGGGCGCGGGGGCTGATGACCGGCGTTCCGCCTTTGATGAACATCCCGCAGCCGCCACTCCCGCAGCGCGACGGAGAGAGCGGCGTGGTCGAGGCACCGATCAGCCGTAACGCCCCCTGTCCGTGCGGCTCGGGTAAGAAGTACAAACATTGCCACGGGCAGCTCGCGTAGGGCGCGCGGCCACCTCCGTGGGGCCTGTCGACCGGACCGAGGTAAGGCGCGCCTATCGGCCTGACGAAGAGCAGGTCGTGATTGAGCGCCTTGGGCAGGCTCGGCTCGATCCCCCGGCTCTCGGAGACGCCATCGCGACCGCACGGTCGCTGGTAAAAGGCGTCCGCTCGCACAAGCCGTCCGGCATCGACGCGTTCCTGCACGCCTACGACCTCGGCTCGGACGAGGGCATCGCGATGATGTGCCTCGCGGAGGCATTGCTGCGAATCCCGGACGCGCATACCGCCGACGAGCTGATCGCCGACAAGCTCGCGGGGCCGGACTGGTCGGAAAAGCTCGGCACCTCGGATTCGGCGTTCGTCAACGCCGCGACCTTTTCGCTGCTCCTTACCGGCAAGGTGCTGGAAGGCGCTCAGGACCGATCCGAAAATTGGAAGGGCGCGCTTGGCCGGGCCGTCGGTCGCCTGGGAGAGCCGGTCGTCCGTACCGCGGTTCGCGAAGCGATGAAGATCCTGGGACGGAACTTCGTGTTCGGCCGCACCATCGACGAGGCCCTGGAGCGCGCGGCTCCGGAACTCCGCCGCGGGCTCAGCCATAGCTTCGACATGCTCGGCGAAGCTGCCAAGACCTTCGCGGATGCGGACCGGTACGCCGACGCCTATCGCGGCGCGCTCGATCGCATCGCAAAGGAGGCGAAGGGCGGCTTCCGCAAATCGCCGGGGATCTCGGTGAAGCTGACGGCGCTTCACCCGCGCTACGAATATACTCATGCGGAAGAAGCCGTCGCAGCCGTTCTTCCGATTGCGCGGGAGTTGGCACTGAAAGCCTCGAAGGCCGACGTACATTTCACGATCGATGCCGAGGAAGCCGACCGGCTCGAGCTGCAGATGGACGTGTTCGAGCTGCTGCTTGCTGATGACGAATTGTTCGCGAACGGCTGGGGCGGATTCGGGATAGCGATCCAGGCCTATCAGAAGCGCGCGCGACCGCTCTGCAAGTGGGTTGCCGACGCTGCGCGAGCGCATGGACGCAAGCTCATGGTCCGCCTCGTCAAGGGCGCCTATTGGGACACGGAGATCAAGGCGGCGCAGGTCGCGGGACTGCCGGACTATCCGGTGTTCACCCGCAAGGTTGCGACCGATGTCTCTTACCTCGCCTGCGCGAAGGTGTTGCTCGATGCCAGCGACGTCATCTACCCGGCGTTTGCGACCCACAATGCCAATACGATCGGGCAGGTGAAGGCGCTCGCCGGCGACCGTGCCTTCGAGTTCCAGCGCCTCCATGGCATGGGCGAAGCGCTTTATGAGGAGCTGGCCAACCTCGAGGATGGCATCGGCGACCCACGCACCCCGGTGCGCATCTATGCGCCCGTCGGAAGCCACAAGGAGCTGCTCGCCTATCTCGTCCGGCGCCTGCTCGAGAACGGCGCCAATTCCAGCTTCGTGAACCGCATCGCTGACGAACAGGTCTCGCTCGACGAGCTGGTCAAGGATCCGGTCGCCGAACTCGACGCGCTCGAACTCAAGCGCAATCCGAAGATCGTCCTTCCGCGCGAGCTTTTCGGCACCGAACGACGCAACAGCGCTGGTGTCGACTTGTCCGATCCGCTGGTTCGCGAGCCGCTGCTCGAACGGCTGACCACGCTCGAAAGCCGCAGCTGGACCGCGAAGCCGACTTTCGGGAAAGGTGAGGGGCGTCCCGTCACCTCGCCCCACGATCGCCGAATCGAAGTCGGCACGGTGTTCGAGGCCAGCGCCACCGAAGTCGACCGAATGGTCCGCGCCGGCCATGCGGCACAGGTCGCCTGGGACGCGCTCGGCGGCGAAGCCCGCGCCCTGCTGCTCGACCGGACCGCCGATCTCTACGAGGAGTACGCCGAACAATTCTTCTCGCTCTGCATTCGTGAGGCCGGGAAGACCTTGATCGACGCGGTGCTCGAAGTGCGCGAGGCGGTCGACTTCCTGCGCTTCTACGCGACCGAGGCGCGGCGCCAGTTCACCCGGCCGATGCCGCTGCCGGGCCCGACCGGCGAGCAGAACGAGCTCCGCCTGCATGGACGCGGCGTCTTCGCCAGCATTTCACCATGGAATTTTCCGCTGGCGATCTTCACGGGCCTGGCTTCGGCGCCGCTAGCCGCGGGGAATGCTGTAATCGCCAAGCCGGCGGGGCAAACGCCGCTGATCGGCGCGCTCGCGGTCGAGCTGATGCACCTGGCGGGCATCCCCAAGGACGTCGTCCAGCTCGCGCCCGGCACTGGCAGGGTCGTAGGCGGAGCGCTGACCGAGCATCCGCTGCTCGCGGGGGTCGTCTTTACCGGCTCGACCGAGACTGCGCGCATGATCAACCGTACGCTGGCCGACCGCGACGGGCCGATCATCCCGTTCATCGCCGAAACCGGCGGCCAGAATGCGATGATTGTCGACAGTTCGGCCCTGCCCGAGCAGGTGACCCGGGACGTGATTTCTTCGGCATTCCAGAGTGCGGGCCAACGCTGCTCGGCCTTGCGGGTGCTGTTCATCCAGGAGGACGTCGCCGATCAGATGATCGCGATGATCGCGGGGGCCATGCACGCGCTCAAGGTCGGCGACCCGAGCGACCTCGCGACCGACGTCGGGCCCGTGATCGACAAGGACGCCAAGCGACTCCTCGACGAGCACGTCAAATGGCTCGACAAGAACGCCAGGAAGGTGTGCCGTCTGGACGCGCCCCGCGAGGCCGCGCACGGCTGCTTTGTCGCTCCCGCATTCTATGAACTCAAGTCGCTAAGCCAATTGAAACGTGAGAATTTCGGCCCAGTCCTTCACGTCATCCGTTTCCCCGGCGACCGCCTCGACGAGGTCGTAGATCAGATCAATTCGACCGGTTACGGGCTGACCCTGGGCCTGCAGAGCCGGATCGATACGGTGCGCGATTACGTCGAGGAGCATGCCCGCGTCGGCAATTTCTACGTCAACCGCAATCAGATCGGCGCCGTCGTCGAAAGCCAGCCGTTCGGCGGCGAGGGGCTATCCGGCACGGGTCCGAAGGCCGGCGGCCCCCATTATGTCGCCCGCTTCGCGACCGAGCGGGTGACGTGCATCGACACCACCGCGGCCGGGGGCAACGCGAGCCTGATGGCGGCCCTGGAAGGGTGACTGTCTTGTCCCTTCGAGGGACTCTCTTAAACTTTTCCTTGAATCTGATACACAAAGCATGACTTGATCAATCAGGGAGCCGGAATTGTTGGCGGCTTCGCGAGCGGGGAAGTTCATGGATATGACGCAGTTTGAGCGCTTGAGGCGGCGCACGCGCGCGTCTGGTGAGCGCCCATGAAGCTTGCTGGAATTGAGCTCCCGCGCCTCGTCTCGGAGGCGCTTTACGACTGCCGCCAGCATTTCATTGCGGCGGCGGCGTTCAGCCTGCTCATCAACCTGCTCTACCTCGCGCCGACGATCTACATGCTGCAGGTCTACGACCGCGTTGTGCCGACGGGCGGCAAGACGACATTGCTATTCATAACCGCAGCCCTCGCGCTCGCGCTCCTGACGCTTTCCATGCTCGACATGATTCGCAACCGGTTGCTCGTACGCGCCAGCCAACGGGTCGATGCGCTGATCGCACCTAGGCTCTTGCGCCAGATGATGGCGGCCGATTCCGGCGCGGCCGGCCAGGCCATGCGCGATTTCGACAGCGTCCGGACAGCGATGGCCAGCCCGGCGATCGCTGCGATCTTCGATGTGCCATGGACCCCCGTGTTCCTGGCTGTCGCCTTCATGCTCCACTTCTGGATCGGCATCATGGCGATGGTGTCGGCGGCGCTCCTCATTTCGCTCGCCTGGGCCAATCAGAAAGCGACGCAGCGAAAGATGGAAGTCGCCACCTCGGCGATGGCTGCGGCGCACAATTCGCAGCAAGCGGCCGCCGTTCATGGCACGACCGTTAAAGGCCTCGGCATGACGGGAGCCATGGTCGACCGGCAGCTTGGCCACCGCCGCCTCGCGCTCGCCAACATGCTTAGCGCCCAGTTCGCGGGCAGCCGCCTGACAGCGTCGAGCCGCTTCTTCCGCCTGTTCGTGCAATCCTCCGCGCTTGGCTTGGGCGCAATTCTGGCGCTCGCCGGAGACATTTCCGCGGGAGCGATCATCGCTTCGTCCGTGCTGCTCAGCCGGGCGCTCCAGCCGATCGAGAGCATCATCGGCGCATGGTCGTCCCTTGCCTCCGCCCGGGCGGCCATGCGCCGGCTCTCGCAGGCGCTGGAAACCGTCGACGAGCAGCGCATCTACACGATCCTGCCTCAGCCCGAGGGCGTCCTCGACGTGGAAGATGTCGGCCTTCGGGGCCGCGACGGGCGTCCGATCCTGCTGGGAGTCAGTGTACGTGCCGAACCGGGCAAGATCCTGGGAATCATCGGGCCGAGCGGTTCGGGCAAGACGACCTTGGGCAAGATCATGATCGGCGCAATGCAGCCGACCGTGGGTACCATCCGGATCGACGGTGCGAGAATCACCGACTGGGACCAGGACGAGCTTGGTCGGCATTTCGGCTACATGCCGCAGGAACCGTCGCTGTTCGAAGGCACCGTCAAGGAAAACATCTCTCGGTTCGAACGGGCCCGGAACGACGATCACGCGAAACAGATCGACGAAGCCGTCGTCAAGGCGGCGAAGGAGGCTGGAGTCCACGAGCTGATCCTGCAGCTCCCGAAAGGATATGACTCGTCCTTGGGGCTGATGGGCAGCGGCCTGTCGGCGGGCCAGGCGCAGCGTGTCGCACTGGCGCGCGCCCTTTACGGAGAGCCACGCGTGCTCATGCTCGACGAGCCCAATGCGTTTCTTGACCAGGCCGGCGAAGCGTCGCTGGTCATTGCGATGGCCAAAGCCCGAGCGCGGGGCGCGACAGTGATCATCATCGCCCACCGGCGCGGCATTCTTTCGGCGGCCGACCGCCTGCTTGTGCTCGATTCGGGCCGGCCGCGAATGCTGGGATCGGCAGCCGAGGTCACGGCGCGACTGGCCGGGCCAAAGAGTGAGGACGATGCGGCATGAATGAAGTCGTCGCGCTTCCACCACCCATCCACAGCGATGCCGGCAATCCTCTTCGGGAAATTCGCGTCGGAGGGGCCATTGCCGGTGCCTTCTTCGTACTGTTTCTCGGTTGGGCAGCCTTCGTTCCGCTCGATGCCGGCGTGAATGCCCCGGGGCAGATCGCCGTGTCCGGCAATCGACAGACCGTTCAGCACAAGGACGGGGGCGTAGTGACCGGGATCAATGTGCGCGAGGGCCAGCATGTGAAGGCCGGCGACGTGGTGGTCGAGCTGTCGGCACCCGAGCTCAAAGCCTCCGAGCGCGCGCTGACCAGCGACTATCTGACCTTACTCGCGCAACGCGCGCGTCTGATGTCGGAACGCCTCGGGCTTCACGATTTCGCGCCTCCCCCGGAGTTTGCGACACTCAGTCCGGCGGACCGCGAAATCGCGACGCAAGTCCTGGACCTTCAGCATTCCGAGATGAACGCCCGTTCCGGCGCTTTGTCAGCCCAACAATCGGTGCTCGGGTCGCGCGCCCAGCAGCTCGTTCAGCAGCAGGGAGGCTACACGCAGCAGCGCGCCGCCCTGATCGAGCAGCAGCGGCTGATCGCCGAGGAACTCGAGGGCCTGAAGCGGATTGCCGACAAGGGCTTTGCATCGATCAACCGGGTCCGCGCGCTCGAACGGGCGCAAGCTGATCTTAAGGGCCAGGAAGCGGCGATGCGCGCCGAGTATGCGAAGGCGGGCGAGGGCATTGGCGAGACCCGCATGCAGTCGCTGAGTGTATCCCGCGATCGCCTTCAGCAGGTCGAATCCGATCTTAAGGACACGCAGGCCAAGCTTTCGGAGACGCTTCCCAAGTTGATCGCAACGCGTGAGCAGCTTCAGCACTCGCAGGTTCGCGCCCCGGCAACGGGCCAGGTCGTCGGCCTGACGGTCTTCACCATCGGCGGCGTCGTCGCGCCCGGGCAGAAGCTGATGGACGTAGTCCCGGACGGGAAAGAGCTCGTCATCCAGGCGCAATTGAAACCGTCCGACGCTGACGACGCTTATATCGGCCAAATCGCGCAAGTGCGGTTCTCGAGTGTCCACAACCGCTCTCTCCCGCTGTTCACTGGGCGCGTTCGCACTGTCTCTGCCGACAGCTTCTCCGACGAGAAGACTGGTCGATCCTTCTTCCGCGCCGAGATCGTGGTACCGGCGTCCGAGCTGAACCGCGTGCGCTCGGCCCTCGGCAACGGCGAGCTTCGTCCCGGACTACCGGTCGAGGCGGTCCTGACCGTTCGCAAGCGAACCGCGCTTCAGTATCTGCTCGAGCCGCTGACCACGAGGCTGTGGCGCTCGGGTCACGAACAATAAGCTCCGCCCCGGACGTGTCCCGCGCTGGGACGGCCCGGAATAGGCTCTGGAGCGGAGCCCAGCAGCAATGGTTGAAGAGGGTGCGGGGTGGTCTTTAGCGAGACACGAACGCACCTCGCCGAGGCGGTCGGGCTCTCCGGGCTCGGCCGCTTCGTTGTTCTTGCGAACCTTAGTGAGGCGTCGCCGACTTAGTGAGAGAATCGCCCTGACCTTCGGTAATTTGGGTTGAGGCTGACGCCCGGGCTTTCTCCTCGTCCTCCTTCGCCCATTCCTCCGCGCTTTTGCATCGGCGCGGGGTCCGGATGTGGCTTCCGGTCTCCCGCTCCGCCTTGCGGCAGATCAGCAGCGGCTTTCCAAGCGGAGGCGTGGCCGCCGGCGCCGCCTGCGCTACCAGGACTAAGGCAAGAAATTCTGGACCCATCACGCATCTCCACCGTCAGGCTGAGACTCTGCGCCGGCGACCGGCGAGTCAATCATTGCGAAAGTGAAATTCAATCATTGCGAAAATGGAATGGCTCCCCGGGCCTGATTCGAACAGGCGACCATTCGATTAACAGTCGAACGCTCTACCGCTGAGCTACCGGGGAACACCGTCTGACGGGCGAGGCGGCTAGATAGCGAAGCTCGCCTTAATGGCAAGTGTTGAAGCGATCTGCCGGCCGGATCGCGCCGAAATCACGTGACAAATTGCTCCAGTGCGATGCGCTCGTCGAGCGCGTGCTCGGGGTCGAACAGCAGCGTCAGGGACCGTTCGCGGTCGAGCGTTACCTCGACCTTCGCGACGTCGCGGACTTCGAATTGGTCGGCGACCGCCGATACAGGGCGGCTCTCAGCATCGAGGATCCGGAAGCAGACAGCCGTATCGTCGGGAAGGATCGCCCCGGACCAGCGGCGCGGGCGGAACGGGCTGATCGGAGTCAGGGCGAGCATTTTCGCCGCCAGCGGCAGGATCGGCCCATGTGCCGAGAGGTTGTAGGCGGTCGACCCGGCCGGAGTCGCGACGAGCACGCCGTCGCAGGCGAGCTCCGGCAATGCGACTCGGCCGTTCACCGATATTTCGATCTTGGCCGTCTGACGCGTTTCGCGCAGCAGCGAGACTTCGTTGATCGCGGCATGCGTTGACGTCTCCCCGCCAACGGTCGTCGCACGCATCTCCAGCGGGGCGACGCGGATCGCTTTCGCCCCGGCGATCCGTTCGGACAGGCCATCGAGTTGCCAGTCGTTCATCAGGAATCCGACCGTGCCGAGGTTCATTCCAAAGACTGGCAAGTGCGGGCACTCGCCTTCGAGCATCCGGTGCAATGTGTGAAGCATGAAGCCGTCGCCGCCGAGTGCGACCAGGATCTCCGCCTTTTCCGGCGGAGCGAAGCGGTAACGATTGCGCAACTGGGCTTCGGCCGAGCTCGCGGCCTCACGATGCGAGGCGAAAAGGCCGATGCCGAGGCTCGACAAGTCGGTCACGTCGTCACGCGGTGACGGGGTCGCGTCGGCGTTCACTCCGTTGGTCCTCGAGCTCTCGACAGCCGTGGAACATAGGAAGGTTGTGCGCTCGCGTCACTGTCCCGTTTCGGGTCGGGGCCCGGGCCTCGGCTTCCGATGCGAGAGACCGAGCGTTAGGCCCCGGCTCATGTTCAAGTGGGAAAGCGTCATTGAGTGGGGGAGGCGGGCGTCGGATAAGCACGCTCCGGCGCCCGTTACTCCCGTTAAGGACCAGTTGCTCGAAAGCCTGATCGCGCACGAGCAGATCGAGGTCCTCTACCAGCCGCAGATTGCGCCCGGCACGGGCCGTATCGTCGGCGCTGAAGCCCTCGCGAGATCGTCGGTGGCGCCCTCGCCCCAGGCCCTGTTCGGCCGCGCCGCGGCAGCCGGCCTCGACGAACGGCTGTCGCGCCTGATCCAGCGCAAGGCGCTTCGATCGGCGGCCGCGTGGGAGGGGCCGTTGAAGGGGCTGAAGGTTTCGATCAACCTTCTGCCCGAAGACCTGTCGCGCGACGGCTATGAGCAGTGGCTGCTCGACGAGATTGGCGTCGCGGGGCTCGATCCGGAGCGGCTGACGGTCGAAATTACCGAAAGCGCGCTGCTGGTCGACCAGCCCGCCGTAGCGGCGCGCCTGGCGCGGCTGCGCGAGGCCGGCGTGACAATCGCCATCGACGATTTCGGGACCGGCTATGCGAGCCTGGCCTATTTGACCACGCTGCCGCTCGACATGATCAAGATCGATCGCGGACTCATCGCCGATATCGTGGGTGGCGAGCGCGACCGGATCGTGGTTCGAGCGATGATCCGGCTCGCACGCGAGCTCGATCTGGCGGTGGCGGTCGAGGGCGTTGAAAGCACCCCGCAATTGGCTTTGCTCGCCGAGTGGGGATGCGATCTCTACCAGGGATTCCTCGGCGCCGGTGCCCTTACCGAGGAAGAGCTCTGGCGCTTCGTCGCCGCGGCACAAATCGAAGCCGCTTAGGCGGCCATTTTCTCTCCTGCCGCGGCCACCCGCGCCAGTCCCCGCGATAGCTGCAAGGCTCCCGTCAGCCGCGCTTCCGACGTCGGCCAATTGCGCGCGACGACCAGCTTGCTGTCGGGGCGCAGCTTCGCCGAGCCTTTCAGCCGCTCCATATAGGCCAGCAGGCCCGGCAAATCGGGGAATCCGCCGTCGGCGAAGGTTACCACCGCGCCCCTGGGCCCGAGGTCGAGCTTGGCAATGCTCGCGGCTTTGCAACTTAGCTTCACCTCGACGATCCGCAGCAGGTTCGCGGTCTCGTCCGGTATCGGGCCGAACCGGTCGATCAGCTCGGCCGCGAATTCGTCGATGGCGGGCCGGTCTTCGAGATCGCCGAGGCGCCGGTAGAGGCCCATTCGAAGGTCGAGATCGGGTACGTAGTGCTCGGGGATCAGAATGGGCGCGTCGATGCTGATCTGCGGCGTGAACTCCTCGGCTCTCGCAATTCCGCCGGCCTTCAGCTCGACGATCGCGTCCTCGAGCATCGATTGGTAGAGTTCAAACCCGACCTCCTTGATGTGCCCCGACTGTTCGTCTCCAAGCAGGTTTCCGGCGCCGCGGAAATCCAGGTCGTAGCTGGCGAGCTGGAACCCCGCCCCGAGGCTGTCCAGGTCGGCGAGGACCTGCAGCCGTTTCATCGCGGCTTCGGTAACCGAGCGGTCGGCGGGCATCGTCAAATAAGCATAAGCGCGGACTTTCGCCCGCCCGACGCGCCCGCGCAGCTGGTAGAGCTGGGCTAGGCCGAACCGGTCGGAGCGATAGACGATCAACGTGTTCGCGCTGGGGATGTCGAGCCCGCTTTCGACGATCGAGGTCGAAAGAAGGACATCGTATTTGCGGTCATAGAAGGCACTCATGCGCTCTTCGACCTGACCTGCGCTCATTTGGCCGTGAGCCGTGACGGAGTTCACCTCCGGAACCTGCTCGCGGAGCCATTCCTCGATGTTCGGCAAGTCGGCGATGCGCGGGACGACGAAGAAGCTCTGGCCTCCGCGATAATGCTCCCGCAGCAACGCCTCGCGAAGAACGACACCGTCGAACGGGGTGACGTAGGTGCGGACCGCGAGCCGATCGACGGGCGGGGTCTGAATGACGCTGAGATCCCTGAGCCCGCTCATTGCCATCTGAAGGGTTCTGGGAATCGGGGTCGCGGTCAGGGTCAGCACGTGGACGTCGGCTTTCAGCGCCTTCAGCCGCTCCTTGTGCGCAACTCCGAAATGCTGCTCCTCATCGACGATCACCAGGCCAAGCCGCTTAAACGCGATCGACTTTGCGAGCAGAGCGTGGGTACCGATGACGATGTCGATTGTGCCATCAGCGACGCCATCCCTCGTCTTCTTCGCTTCCGCCGCGGGAACGAGCCGGGAGAGCCGCCCAACGTTGATCGGGAATCCCTGGAGCCGCTCGACGAAATTCTTGTAATGCTGGCGGGCGAGCAATGTGGTGGGGCATATTAGCGCGACCTGCTTGCCGGTCATCGCCATGACGAAGGCGGCGCGTAGCGCGACCTCGGTCTTCCCGAAACCGACGTCGCCGCAAACCAGCCGGTCCATCGGCTTGCCGGCCTCGAGGTCCTTCAGCACGTCCTCGATCGCTCGATCCTGGTCGTCGGTCTCTTCGTAGGGAAAGCGGTCGACGAATTGCGGATAGGTCGAATCCGGTTCGGCGACCACTCCGGGACGGGTCGCGCGCATCGCGGCGGTCTTGATGAGCTCACCAGCGATTTCGCGGATCCGCTCCTTCATCCGCGCCTTGCGCCGCTGCCACGCTTCGCCGCCCAGGCTGTCGAGTGCCACGCCCTCGCTCTCATTGCCGTAGCGCGAGAGCAATTCGATGTTCTCGACCGGCACGTAGAGCTTGTCGCCCCGCGCATATTCGAGCGCGACGCAGTCGTGAGGCACTTTGCTGACCGGGATCTGGGTCAAGCCCTCGTAGCGTCCGATCCCATGGTCGGCATGGACGACGAGATCGCCGGGGGAGAGCGTCGCAAGCTCGGCCAGGAAGGCGTCGGCGGCCTTGCGCTTCCGGCGCCGCCGCACGAGCCGGTCGCCGAGCATGTCCTGTTCGGTGAGGACCGCGACGTCCGGCGTCGTAAAGCCGTGGTCGAGCGGAAGCACGAGCAAGGCCGGCTGGCTCTTCGAGCCAAGCGCTTTCTGCCACGTCTCGACTGGATTTTGCGCCCTGAGGCCGTGCTCCTCGAGCAATCCGGAGAGCCGTTCGCGGGCGCCGGCCGTGTAGCTCGCCAGAACGACCTTGCGGCCGCTCCGGCGAAGCCCGCTCACATGGTGGGCGACGGCCTCATAGACGTTGGCCTGCTGCGCCCGCTCGGGCCCAAAGTCGCGGGCCGGCTCGACGCCGAAATCGACGATCCGGTCGGATTCCGGCTCAGGGAACGGTGAAGCGAGGTGGATTGGGTGATTCGAAACGACGCCGTCCCACTCCGTCTTGGGGAGATACAGAACCTGCGGCTCCAGTGGGCGGTAGTTGCCCGGCTCGGCCTCCATCGCCCGCAAGCGGTTCTCGTAATAGTCCTCGATCGACTCACGGCGCGCATCGAGCGCCTGATCGGCGTTCGAATCGCGAACGATCAGGTCATCTTCTCCAAGATGGTCGAAGAGCGATGCCAGCCGCTCTTCCAGAAGAGGGAGCCAATGCTCCATTCCAGTCATTCGGCGGCCGCTCGACAGCGCTTGGTACAGCGGATCCTGGGTCGAAGTGGCGCCGAACGTCTCGCGGTAGGCCGACCGGAAGCGCTTGATGCTGTCCGTGTCGAGCAGCGCCTCCGAAGCGGGCATTAGGGTGAACGACTTCGCCCGGTCGGTCGACCTTTGGTCCACGGGATCGAAGCGCCGGAGGCTGTCGATTTCGTCGCCGAAGAAGTCGAGCCGGAGCGAGAGCTCTTCGCCGGCGGGGAAGAGGTCGATCAGCGAGCCGCGAACGGCGTATTCGCCATGCTCGGCGACCGTGTCGGCGCGTTGGTATCCGAGCGCGTTCAGCTGCTCGACCAGGGTTTCGCGCTCGATCCGTTCGCCCTCGGCGATCCTCCGGGTGAGCTGGCGAACCCGGAACGGCGTCAGGACGCGCTGAGTGACGGCGCTCGCCGTCGTGACGAGCAGCTGAGGTTTCTCCGGCTTGGCCTGGAGCGAGTTCAACGTCGCGAGTCGTTCCGCGGTCGTGCGAAGCGCGGGGGATGCGCGGTCGTATGGGAGGCAGTCCCACGCCGGGAAGGTCAGCACCTCCACGTCCGGCGCAAACAAAGGCGCGGTGTCGGCGAGCGCGCGCATCGCCGCTTCGTCGGCCGCGATCACGACCGCGCGGCGGCCCTTAGCTGACCCGTGCGCCACGCGTGCAAGGTCGGCCGCGAGCCACGGCAGAAAGCCTGCCGGGACTCCGGCGAGGGTTAGGGGCCGCTCCGCTCGAAGGACGCTCTTTAGCGGTTCGCTCATCGCGCCACCGGAATGTAGTCGAGCCTCTTCAGGACCTCGATCATCGGTCCGTCGAAGCGCTCCGGGGCTTCGGCGCTGCCGTGCGCCCAGGCCATGATGTCGACGTCCTGTTCGCTCAGCATTTCATCAAACAAGGCGCGTTCGGCCGAGCCCCACGACGCATGGTGCGCGTCGAAGAAACCGCCGATCAGCAGATCAGCTTCCCTGGTGCCGCGATGATGCGCGCGCCAGGCGAGGCGCTTCAGTTCCGGATCGGACGGCATGGGGGGCAGATAATGGCCTTTTATCGTCATTGCGACCCCGGCCCAGAGCCGGGGGACGCAATGCAGTAACAACCGCTGGATTGCTTCGTCACTCCGTTCCTCGCAATGACGAGAAATGCGGCCCGACATCCTCAACCCGCTGTTCACGGAAGTGGAAGCGATGAAGGGCGTGGGGCCGCAGATCGCCAAGTTGCTCAAGCGGCTCGACCTCACTCGAATCATCGACCTCATCTACCATCTGCCGACCGGCGCGATCGAACGCGTGCGCGCTCCGCATGCGACTGCCGATCTGCTCGGCCGGAACGTCATTCTCGACCTGAAGCCGTTTGAGACCGGCGGCAGCCGCTCGGGCCGCGGGCCGACGCGTATCTTCGCGGCCGACGGCGACGGCAACACCATCAGCCTGGTCTATTTCAACAATCCGGGCTGGGCGAAGCGGAGCCTACCGATTGGGGAGATGCGCACCGTCTCGGGCAAGCTCGAGCAGTATGGCAACGAGTGGCAAATCATCCATCCCGAAGTCGCGGAGCCGGGGAAGGGGCCTGGCCCGGCGCTGCGCGAACCCGTCTATCCGCTGACCGAGGGCCTCACCAATCGCCGGCTGGGCGAGCTCGCGCGCGAGGCGCTGGAGCGCGCCCCCGAGCTTCCCGAATGGATTGAGCCGAGCCTCGCCGCGCGGGAACGCTGGAGCGCGTGGCGCGCCTCGCTGGCGCTCGGTCACCAGGACCCGCGCGCCGACGATGCCCGAAAGCGCCTCGCCTACGACGAGATTTTCGCCAACCAACTGGCGTTGTTGTTGCTCCGCCAGTCGCAGCGGCGGCATCGCACCCCGCCGCTCGCCGGCACCGGCGAGCTCATTCGGCAGCTCAAGCTGCCTTATCAGCTGACTGACGCGCAGCGGCGGGTCATCCGGGAGATCCGCGGCGACCTGATCCAGGCGGTGCCGATGTTGCGGCTGCTTCAGGGCGACGTCGGATCGGGCAAGACCCTTGTCGCGGTCGCGGCGATGCTGACGGCGGTTGAAAGCAAGGCGCAGGCGGCCCTGCTCGCTCCGACGGAGATCCTCGCGCGACAACACCACGCGACGCTGCTCGGCATGCTCGACAGTCTCGGGGTCCGGGTCGCCATCCTGACCGGGCGCGAGAAAGGCAAGGCTCGCGACAGCGTCCTCATGGGCCTGGCCGACGGCTCGATCGATGTACTCGTCGGCACCCACGCGATCTTCCAGGAAAAG
>Ga0207647_10001977_pt1 | contig 15659 bp, 10 predicted proteins | sample KBSCornC2_FD_184295 | JGI IMG/M metagenome (GOLD analysis project Ga0207647, IMG submission 184295) | Corn rhizosphere microbial communities from Kellogg Biological Station, Michigan, USA - C2 (SPAdes) (version 2) | ecosystem: Host-associated > Plants > Roots > Rhizosphere ...
ACCACGATGGCAGACGAACTGGGCAGGGCTGCGCGTATCTCGGCGATCGTCTGGCGCAGGCTGTTACGCGCCTGCTCGGCGCCGCGGTCGCTCCACAAAAGGTCCGCGGCTAGCTCGCGTCCAACGGAGCGATCGGGATGGGTTGCAAGGAAGGCAAGCAGCGCCCGTGCCTTTCGCCCGCGCAGGCGAACCGGTCTATCTCGCTCGAAGATCTGGAATTCGCCGAGCAGCGACACGCGCAACTCGCCGGTTCCCGTCCCTTCTGGTTGAAGGACGACCATATTGCATGACCCGCTGCGCCCCTATCTGGAGCAGACCAGCCATCTGCGACAACCGGCTTTCAAGAGCAATGGGCGCGTCATGCCGATCGGCATCCAACTGTATTTCCTACCTTTCGTTACCACGCTTATCCGGGGGCGCGTTTGCGGACGAGAATCTTCGCGGGGCAAGGTTTATAACCCCCTGGCCCCGCCATCCTTCGGTAAATAAATGTCAAAGAGTCCCGGCGGACGCGTAATGAACGCCAACAAAATCAATCTGATAAGGGGTTCATTTCGGACGAAAAGAGGATCGTGAACTCAGCCGTCCGCCCTTCCCGCTTTGGCCAGATTTTCAGCTGCCTCTTGCTCCAGCACGCGCAGTTCGGCGATTGTCTCCTCGAGCGCGGCTTTGCGGTGTTCCAGCTCGGCCAGTCGCTCCCGCACCCGGACAATAAAGCGGCGCATCTGCTCCGCATGCTCGGGATCGACGTCGTAAAGATCGAGGAATTCCTTGATCTCGCGCACCGAGAATCCCAGCCGCCGGCCGCGCAGAACGAGCCGTGCGCGCGCCACCTCGCGACGGCTGTAAATGCGCGTGGTGCCGACGCGCTGCGGCGTGATCAGCCCCTTATCTTCGTAGAAACGCAGCGCGCGCATCGTGACGCCCAGTTCACTGGCGACCTCTTGAATGCCCATGAGCGAACCATGATCGTCTATAGATCTGGCATGCGCCGTCATGCGTTACGCCTCGCTGCTTCCTCATCGGCAAGCGCCTTCTTCGAAAGCTTGCCGATCAGCGTCTTGGGCAGGCCCGCACGTATCTCGATGTGGGAGGGCATTTCGATCTTGCTGAGGCGCTCCTTCAGAAAGGCACATAGCTCGGCCTCGTCCGCATGCGCACCGGGCCGTAGCGCAACGAAAGCCTTGGGCGATTGCCCGCGATACTCATCAGGAATTCCGATCACAACCGCCTCCGCCACCGCAGGATGCTCATACAGCGCATCCTCGATCACCCGCGGATAGACATTGTATCCCCCGCATAGGATCAGGTCCTTAATGCGGTCGACCAGGAACAGGTAGCCGTCTTCATCGAGATAGCCCACATCCCCGGTGCGGAGCGCGCCATCGATGAAGACCGCCTCGGTTTCATCGGGCCGGTTCCAATATCCCTGCATGATCTGGGGTCCGCGCGCGCAGACCTCGCCGCGCTGGCCAACCGCGAGCACCCCATGGGGATATTCAAGATCCCGTATTTCAAGCGCCGTTTCAGGGAATTGCGGACCGCAGCTATTATCCTTCACCACGCCTTCAAGCGGATTGCAGGCGATGATCGGCGAGGCTTCGGACAGGCCGTAACCCTCGACGATCCGGCATTTCGTGCGCCGCTCGAACGTCTCGCGCACTTCAAGCGGCAAGGGCGCCCCGCCCGAGATGCAAACCCGGATCGTGCTCAGATCCGGCACTTCTTTGTCCGGCAGGTGGTTCATGGCCTGATAAAGCGTCGGCACCCCGAAGAATTGCGTCGGCCGCGCCCGACGGATGGTGGCGAGAAATTGCCGCATCGCGAAGCGCGGCAGCAAGATCATCTCAGCCGCGGTGTCGACCGAGTAATTGAGCACGGTTGTCAGTGCGAAAACATGAAATAGCGGCAGCACGCCCAGCGTGCGCTCCTGTGTTTCCGGCAGATGCCCCACATGCAGGATCATTTGCGCACTATTGGCGGCAAGATTTGCGTGGCTGAGCCGCGCACCCTTGGGCAGGCCGGTGGTACCTCCTGTATACTGCAACACGGCCAGATCTTGCGGCGACTGCTCGACCGGGTCCGGATCTGCATCGGCGGCAATGAGATCGCCGAACCGGACATGAAGCGCATCGTCGGGGACACGCGCGATTTCCCGCCGCTTCAGGCAGGAAAAGGCAAGCCTCTTCAGCGGCGGTAGGATCTCCGCGAAGGGGCAGACGATGATATTGGTGAGCCCGACCTCGGCCGCGACCTTGTTCACCTTGGCATGAATGATCTTCAGGTCGGGCACGATCATGATCGTCGTGCCGGAATCGAGGATCTGATGCTTAAGCTCACGCTCGACATAGAGTGGGTTGAAATTCACCACCACGCCGCCGACCCGCAGGATCGCGAAATAGAAGATGACGAAATAGGGCGTGTTCGGCAGGCAGAGCCCAACCCGCATGCCGGGCCTGACACCGAGATCCTGAAGGCCGCGCGCGGTTTGCCGCACCAGTCTTCCAAGCTCGGCATAAGTCCAGCGCCGTCCCATGAAATCGATCGCCGGGCGCTCCCCGTGATGCGCGACCGCCTTGTCGAGCAGTTCGGTAAGCAGGCGCGGCGCGATAGTCGGCATGGTCTCCGGCGGGAGGTCCGCCGCCGGAGTTTCGTGGTGAATCGGGCCGAACGCCATGCCCATCAGAAGCTCAGATGCGCGCCGAGCGACAGAACGAGGGCATGGGCATTACGGAGCGAGCCGTTGACCAGAATCGGCGTCTGCACCGGCGTACCGGCATAAGCAGCCGTGGTGCGGTCGATACTCGCGTCCTTGAAGTCGATATAATTGACCGCGGCGTCGAGACCGATGTTCGTGGTCACGGCCACGCTCGTCCCGGCCGCGAAATTCCAGCGATCGCCGTCCGGAACGCGCGCATCGCGATGCTTATCGCGGGTCGGGGTCTCGTCACGCTGAATACCGGCACGCACCGTCCAGGACGGCGTCACCGCATAATCGGCGCCGAGCGCATAGCTCCACGTATTGCCGTAATTTTCCGGGATAGCGACGTTGAGCGGCGCACCGAGGTTGATCGTATCGAACTTCTTCCAGCCGAATCGGACAACCTGACCATCGATTGTCAGCTTCGGCGCCGCCTTCACGCGAGCACCCAGAATTGCCTGCCAGGGGGTACGGAAGTTCGCCTTGGTGTCGATCGTGCGGTTTTGCCCTGCGAGCGGGCCGAACAGTCCAGCGGTGATAACCTGCCCGTCCAGCGTGTGCTTGATGCTCGATTTGTAGCTGAGCCCGATCGTGAACGGCCCGCCATGGAATTGCGCGCCTGCGCTCCAACCCCAATCCCAGCCATTGCCCTTCAGCGTCTGATGGCCATCGGGCAGCAGCGGCGAAAGATTGGGCAGGAAATTGGACAGGCTCGCCTTCACATATTCGATGTTCGGGCCGGCGCCGACGCTGATCTCGGGGGTGATCGCAAACGCGATCGTCGGCTGCAGATCCACCATGCGCAGGCTGGTCTTGTCGGCGGTATAACGTGCCCAGCTGTCCGCCTTGTAATTGGTGGTGAAGCTGAACGGCGACGTTACCGCGAGACCCAGCGAGAGGCGTGGGGTCAACGCATAGGCGATTGCGCCCGACGGCAGGGTGCCGGTGTTGATGGGGTTATGCGCATCGGCATTGCCGCCCACCGGCGCTGGTGCCTGGCCAGGACGCACGATCAGCGTGCCATTGTTGTGGACGTCGCCACGCGGCATGATGTGGCTTACGCCGAACACCGCCTCGCCACCTGTCATCCCGCCGATCGCAGCGGGATTCCACCACAGCGACGCCGCGCCTTGATCGGCGACCTCGCCGGAAAAGGCTCGGCCCGCGCCACGAACGGATTGTTCCTGTAGATAGTATGCGGCCGCGTCGGCCGACGTGGCGATCCCGCCCATAAGCATGGACGCGGTCGCGGCGAGAAGCGCGCGCGCGGTAACCTTCGACATCCTGTACTCCCTTATATGTTCATTGATCATTGCGACGCGGATCATCGAATGCGCGTCCAGGTCTGGCTCTTGCAGAGCGGCCAGATGATGCAGCCCTTCACCTTCAGGTGGTCGGCATCCAGCGGCGTGAGGGTCGCCTTATAGGTTCCGCCATCGTCGCCATTGTAGATCGTGCCGCCGGACCATTCGCCGTCGCCGCGGGTGAAGCCACCCAAAATCTGCAGCCCCATCAGGCGCCGGCTGCGCAGCGCCGGGTTCTTGTTGTTGCTGTCCAGCCGATTGGGGTTTTCGCGCAGCCCGTCCGACGTGACGAGCTTGCCGCAGATGGATGCGCCGCAGCGTTCGACCTCGACGATGCCGTTGCGGGTTTGCGTGCGCCAGCGCCCAATGGCGCTGTCGGGATTCATCGCGGCCGCTGCCGCGAGCATGCTCAAGCCGATCATACCACTCCTGCATCCTCTTACGAATCCTCGCTCTTTGGCGGGTGATCCGAATCCCGGTTTTCCCGGAATTGCTTATCTGTGACTCAAAAATTGCTTGACGTATAGGGAAAGTATCGCACCCTTAGAGACGACAAGGCACGCAACGGTCAAGTGCCTCCGGAGAGTGGCTGATGCGCAACACCGTGATTGCGGGCTATGCCCGTTCCCCCTTCCATTTCGCGACCAAGGGAGAGCTGGCCCGCGTCCGCCCCGACGATCTCGCTGCCCAGGTGATTCGCGGGCTGATCGAGCGGACAAAGATCGATCCCGCCGATATTGAGGATGTCATCCTCGGCTGTGCCTTTCCGGAAGGCGAGCAGGGCCTGAATGTCGCGCGGCTGATCGGGCTGCTTGCGGATCTCCCGCTTTCGGTAGGCGGCATGACGGTCAACCGCTTCTGTGGATCGTCGATGAGCGCGATCCACATCGCCATGGGCCAGATTCAGCTCGGCGCGGGCGAAGCCTTCATTTGCGCCGGCGTCGAGTCGATGAGCCGTGTGCCGATGATGGGTTTCAACCCCCTGCCCAACCCCACGCTCGCGGCGAAGAGCGCGGCTTATATGGGCATGGGCGAGACAGCGGAGAATGTCGCGACGCGCTACCAGATCACGCGCGGCGAGCAGGAAGAGTTCGCGGTCGCCAGCCAAAGGAAGGCCGCGGCCGCGCGTGAGGGCGGTAAACTCACCGACGAGATCGTCCCGATCCAGACCAAGGCGGGGCTCGTCAGTCACGACGGCACCATTCGGCCGGATACCACCGCCGAGGCTTTGGCCGGGCTCAAGCCCGCTTTCGACGCCAGTGGCTCGGTCACCGCAGGCACCTCTTCCCCGCTCACCGACGGGGCGAGCGCGGTGTTGGTAACGAGCGAAGACTATGCCCGGGCGCATGGCCTTGAAATTCTTGCGCGCATCAAGTCGGTAGGGATCGCCGGCTGCGCACCGGAGGTGATGGGACTCGGGCCCGTCGGTGCCTCCACCAAGGCGCTGGAGCGTGCTGGTATCAGCGCGGCGGATCTGAACGTGGTCGAGCTCAACGAAGCCTTCGCCAGCCAGGCGATCGCCTGCATGCGCGATCTCGGGCTGAAGCCGGAAACCGTGAATATCGATGGCGGAGCGATCGCGATCGGACACCCGCTCGGCGCCACCGGAGCGCGCATCGTCGGCAAGGCGGCCTCCTTGCTCAAGCGCGAGCAGGGCCGGTTTGCCCTCGCCACCCAGTGCATCGGCGGCGGTCAGGGCATTGCGACCGTGCTGGAGGCAGCCGAATGAGCGATCAGATCAAAAAGGTATGCGTGATCGGCGCCGGCGTGATGGGCGCCGGCATTGCCGCGCAGGTCGCCAATGCCGGTGTACCTGTCCTGCTGCTCGACATCGTGCGTGACCCCGCCAATCGCAATGCGATTGCTGAAGGGGCGGTCGCCAAGATGCTCAAGACCGATCCAGCGCCGTTCATGTCGGCGCGTGCCGCAAAATTGGTCGAGCCCGGCAATATCGAAGACGATCTCCCGCGCGTCGCGGAATGCGACTGGATCATTGAGGCCGTGATCGAGCGGCTGGATATCAAGCGTGATCTCTACGCCAAACTGGAGAGGGTGCGCCGTCCCGGCACCGCAATCTCCTCCAACACCTCGACCATCCCGCTCGATACGCTGGTCGAGGGACGGAGCGAGGCCTTCAAGCGCGACTTCCTGATCACGCATTTCTTCAACCCGCCGCGCTACATGCGGCTGCTAGAGGTCGTGACCGGCACCGCCACCGATCCGGCTATCGCTGCCAAGGTCGAGGCCTTTGCCGATCGCGCGATGGGCAAGACGATCGTCCTCGCCAAGGATACGCCCGGCTTCATCGCCAACCGCATCGGCACCTACTGGATCCAGCTCGGCCTGAACGCCGCTTTCGATCTCGGTCTGACGGTTGAGGAAGCGGACGCGATCGCTGGCAAGCCGATGGGCGTGCCCAAGACGGGCATTTTCGGGCTGATGGACTTGGTCGGCATCGATCTGATGCCGCACCTCCAGAAGAGCCTGACCGAGACGTTGGCGGCCGATGACCCCTATCAGGCGATCGCGCGCACCCTGCCGCTGATCGAGAGGATGATCGCGGAGGGCTATACCGGCCGCAAGGGCAAAGGTGGCTTCTATCGCCTCAATCACGAGATGAACAAGCGCCGAGAAGCTATTGATCTTGCTAGCGGCGAGTATCGCGAAAAGGAGAAGCCCGCTGGTCCGTCCGGGCCCGCTGCCAAGGGCGATCTCAAGGCGCTGATCGAGACCGAGGGCAAGATCGGCGGCTATGCCTGGGCGATCCTTGGCGGCACGCTGAGCTATGCCGCTAGCCTAGTACCGCAGGCTGCCAACGACATCGTCTCGATCGATGACGCGATGAAGCTCGGCTACAATTGGAAGGCCGGTCCGTTCGAGATGATCGATCGGATCGGCGGGGCCTATCTCGCCCGGCGGTTGGAAGCCGAGGGGAAGCCCGTGCCCGATTTACTCAGGCTCGCCGGCGACCGCGCTTTCTACCGCGTCGAGAGCGGCAAGCGCCAATATCTAGGCCTCGACGGCGACTATCACGACATAGTCCGCCCCGAAGGCGTGCTGCGGCTAGAGGATATCAAGCTCGCTTCGCAGCCTCTGTTGAAGAACGGGTCCGCCGCGCTCTGGGACGTGGGCGATGGGGTCGCGGCGCTCGAATTCACCGGCAAGATGAACGCGCTCGACGGCGACGTGATGAAGCTGATTGGGCAGGCGATCCCGCTCGTACAGAAAAGCTTCAAGGCTTTGGTCATTTACAATGACGGCAGCAATTTCTCCGCCGGCGCCAATCTCGGGCTCGCGCTGTTCGCACTGAACATTGCCGCCTGGGGCGAGGTCGAAAAGCTCGTCGCGGCCGGGCAGAAGGCCTACAAGGCGCTCAAATATGCCCCCTTCCCCGTCGTCGGCGCGCCAGCCGGCATGGCGCTGGGCGGCGGCTGCGAGATCCTGCTGCACTGCGATGCGATCCAGGCGCATGCCGAACTCTATACGGGCCTCGTCGAATGCGGCGTAGGCCTGATCCCCGGCTGGGGCGGCTGCGGAGAGATGCTCCAGCGCTGGCGCGACACGCAGACAATGCCCAAAGGGCCGATGCCGGCGGTGGCCAAGGTGTTCGAGACGGTCTCCACCGCGACCGTCTCCAAATCCGCCGCACAAGCCAAGGAGCTCATGTTCCTGCGGTCCGATGATGGCATCACTATGAACCGCGATCGCCTGCTGAGCGACGCCAAGGCCAAGGCACTCGCCCTCGCCGAGCGTTACCAGCCCCCCGCTCCACCCGAATTCAAACTGCCGGGCGAGAGTGGCCATGTCGGGCTCAACATGGCGGCACAGGCTTTTCGCAAGCGCGGACTCGCGACCGACTACGACATGGTGGTCTCCGACGCACTCGCAGGCGTGCTAACGGGCGGTGAAGGCGACCTCATCGACACGGTGAGCGAGCAGGACATGCTGAAGCTGGAACGCGAAGCCTTCATGCTCCGCGTCCGCGATCCGCGCACACTCGCCCGGGTCGAACATATGTTGGAGACGGGTAAACCGTTGCGGAACTGACGCGCCTTGGCACGTCACCCTGAACTTGTTTCAGGGTCCATCGTGCCACAGGCGCGGCGATGCGGATGATGGATGGATGCTGAAACGAGTTCAGCATGACAACGAATTGGGTGAGAGGCGAAGTCAATGCAGGTCTATGAAGCCCCGCTACGCGACATGAAGTTCGTGCTCCACGAACTTCACCAGGATGACGGCTTCGGCGGCCTTGGTGCGCTCGCCGAATTCACCCCCGACCTGACCGACGCAATCCTGGAGGAAGCCGCACGCGTCGCGGAGGAAATCCTGCTGCCGCTAAACAGGCCCGGCGACATCGAAGGCTGCACGCTGGAAAACGGCGTGGTCCGCACGCCCAAAGGCTTTAAGGAGGCCTATGCGCAGTTCCGCGACGGCGGCTGGTGCGCGCTTGCCTCTGACCCCGAATATGGCGGCCAGGGCGTGCCGCAGACGATCAGCAAGATGACCGAGGAGATGATCTGCTCGGCCAATGTTGCCTTCAGCCTTTATCCGGGCCTCGTCCACGGCGCGACCACCGCAATCGAGGGCTATGCGACCGACGAACTGAAGCAGCGCTATCTTCCCAAGATGGTGTCGGGCGAATGGGCAGGCACGATGTGCCTGACCGAGGCTCATTGCGGCACCGACCTCGGGATGCTCCGCACCAAGGCGATGCCGCAGGGGGACGGCAGCTATAAGCTCACCGGCTCCAAGATCTTCATCTCCGGCGGCGAGCATGACCTGACCGACAATATCATTCACCTGGTTTTGGCCAAACTGCCCGACGCGCCTCCCGGCACCAAGGGGATCAGCCTGTTCCTCGTGCCCAAATATCTGCCTAAGGCGGACGGATCGGTCGGGCCGTCCAACGGCATCCATTGCGCGGCGATCGAGCATAAGATGGGCCTCAAGGGATCGGCCACCTGTCAGCTGCAGTTCGAGGATTCGACCGGCTGGCTCGTGGGCAAGCCCCACAAGGGCATGGAGGCCATGTTCAAGATGATGAACACCGAACGGGTCTCGGTGGGCGTCCAGGGGCTCGGCGTAGGCGAGGCCGCCTATCAATCGGCGGTTTATTACGCCAAGGACCGCCTCCAGGGTCGCTCGCTTTCGGGCCCGAAGGCGCCGGACAAACCCGCCGATCCGATCATCGTCCATCCCGACGTGCGCCGCATGCTGATGACGATGCGCGCCTACAACGAAGGCTGCCGCGCCATCTGCGGCTGGGTCAGCCGGGCGCTCGATGCCGAGAAGCACTCGGCTGATCCCGAAGTGAAGCAGCGCGCCGCCGATTTCATCGCGCTTATGACCCCGGTGGTGAAGGCGCTCTTCACCGACATGGGCTATGAATCCGCCAACCTCGCGGTCCAGGTCTATGGCGGCCACGGCTACATCAGCGAGAGTGGGGTCGAGCAATATGTGCGCGATGCCAGGATTGCGATGATCTACGAAGGGACCAACGGCATCCAGGCGCTCGACCTGGTCGGCCGCAAGCTCGGCGCGCATATGGGCCGCTATCTCCGCTCCTTCTTCCACCCGGTCTCTAACTTCCTCGAAGACCATGCCGAGGACGAAGCGCTTGCCGCGATCATCCCCGGACTGGCGCAAGCCTTCGGCGCACTCCAGCTCTCGACCGGCACGATTGCGCAGAAGGGCCTCAAGGACCCGGAGGAGGCTGGCGCCGCCGCCACTGACTATCTCCGCCTGCTCGGGCTGGTGGCAATGGGCTACTGCTTCGCACGCGCCATAAAGATCGCGCAGGGCAAGCTGGCCGAGGAGACTGAAGAGGCCGATTTCTACAAAGCGAAAATCGCTACGGCGAACTTCTTCTTTGACCGGATCCTGCCCCAGGCAACCGCCTGCTTCCTCGCCATCAAGTCTGGCAAGCAATCGATGATGGCGCTCAGCGAGGATGCCTTTTGAGGTGGGGCGATATGAGGTGAGCCACCAACCACCATTCGCCCCGAGCGAAGTCGAGGGGTCCTGCCGAGCGCAGTCGAGGCATTCTCGCTTCGCTCGAAGCGGCATCTCGACTGCGGCCAGAAGCCGCAGTTTATCCCGAGCGCCTGCCTTGCAGGCAGTCGAGGGGCTCGATGCGAACGGATTTGGAAATGTAGACTGCACCGACATGCGGGAAACGCGATGACGACCCCCGCCCAGCTCGCCGACCGGCTCGCTATCCCGGCAATCGTAGCCCCGATGTTCCTGATCTCGGGTCCGGATCTGGTAGTGGAATGCTGCAAGGCGGGCCTGCTCGGTACCTTTCCCGCGCTCAACCAGCGAACCACCGACGGCTTCATCGCCTGGCTGGACGAGATCGAAAGCCGCTTGGATGCGAACAGCGCACCTTACGGCGTCAACCTGATCGTCCATCGCACCAATTCCCGCGTCGTGGCCGACCTCAAGGTCATCGTCGAACGCAAGGTCCCCTTGGTCATCACCTCGCTCGGTGCGGTCGCGGAGGTGGTTGACGCCGTGCATTCCTATGGCGGGCTGGTCTTTCACGACGTGATCAGTGCGCGACATGCGGAAAAGGCGGTTGCCGCCGGTGTGGACGGGCTGATCGCCGTCTGCGCGGGCGCGGGAGGTCATGCCGGAACGCTCAGCCCCTTCGCGCTCACCGCCGAAATTCGCAGCTTCTTCAATGGCGCGCTCGTGCTCGCAGGCGCACTCTCGACGGGGCGGCATGTTGCCGCGGCCGAACTGATGGACGCGGACTTCGGCTATTTCGGCAGTTTGTTCATTCCCACCGAAGAAAGCCTCGCCTCGCCCGAGCAGAAGACGATGATGGTGGATGCACGCGCGGCGGACATCGTTCACACCGATAAGGTGACCGGCGTCGGCGCCAATTTCATGCGCGGTAGCCTCGCCGCCAACGGCCTGATCGACGGGAGCGCGGGCCATGTCGCCCAAATGGATCTGGAAGGCGAAGCGCGGGCCTGGAAGACGATCTGGTCGGCGGGCCATGGCGTCGGCGCGGTCAAGGCTGTACGCCCCGCGCGTGCGGTCTGTGAAGAGCTGATCGCAGATTATCGGAGCGCGAGGGTTTAGTGTCGGACAGGCCGGATGATGTGGACGCATTGGTTTCCCTGCTCGAACCCGAGCAGGTCGAGCCTGATCTGCATCGCGGTCCGCGCTATCCCCACGGTCGCGGCCGCGTCTTCGGTGGGCAAGTGATCGGGCAGGCGCTCGTCGCAGCAGCGCGTTCGGTCGCCGCGTCTCAGCAGGCCCATTCGCTTCACGCTTATTATATGCGGCCCGGCGACGAGGACCTGCCGATCGACTATCGCGTGCTGCGCGATTTTGACGGGCGCAGTTTCGCCACACGACGGATCGTCGCGCTCCAGGCCGACAAGCCGATCCTTAACATGACCGCCTCGTTCCAGCGCCCGGAAGTGGGCCTGGCGCACGGCGTTACCTTGCCCGATGTGCCCCGTCCCGCGATGCTGGCCACCGATAACAAGGACGGCCGCGGTTCGCCGATGATGGCGCACTTCCTGAGGCGCTTCGCTGCCTTCGAATTCCGCCCGATCCCGCCCTTCGGCGAATTAACGCCAGAGCCGCAGCCCGGCGTCAGCCACTTGTGGTTTCGCCTCGCCGGCCCAGCCCCCGCCGACCCGGCGATGCGGAGCGCCATCCTCGCCTATCTCAGCGATTTCGGCCTTCTCACCACAGCCGTACTGCCCCACGGCATTCCGCTGTTCAGCGGCAAGCTGCAGGTCGCGAGCCTCGATCATGCCTTGTGGCTGCATGAAGTGCCCGCCTTCGATCAGTGGCTGCTCTTCACCATGGAGAGCCCCTGGGCGGGCGGCGGCCGCGCCCTCACCCGCGGCGCTTTCCACACCGAAGACGGCCGCCACATCGCGAGCGTCGCCCAGGAAGGCCTGATCCGCCCGGTCGAGACGGGCAACGGTTGACGTTGGATGGTTGCGACCATGCCGCAACCGTCATTGCGAGCCCCGAAGGGGCGCGGCAATCCAGAATTGCGGCTGGATCGCCACGGCACTGCATGCCTCGCGATGACGTGGGGGTGCCGCCGCCAACCCAACACCGACTCTCAGATTTCCAGTCAGAAGGCGCGGCGCACGCGCAGCGAGACGGAGGGGCCAAGTCGCAAACGCCGATCGTCCCGATAGGCGAGCGGATCGTTCCCCCGCAGCCCATCGTAGAAGCTGATGACACGCCGATAACGCTGCCCCAGGACCATGCTCCCCTCGAGATGAAGGGATAAGCTCGGCCGCGGCACATAGTCGGCGAACAGCGTCAGCGCCGGGCTGGTACGGTTGAAATCGACCTCGTTGAACAAATAGGTCCGTGTCCGCCAACCTGTGTCGAACTTCACGCCCCACGCGGCTTTCCAACGTGGCAGGTCCTGATGGAAATCCGCAGTGAATTCGACCGGTTTCTGGTTGGAGATGCCGCGTTTCGCGCCTGTCGTCGGATCGGTGACGCGCGCGTGGCGCCAGGTCCCGTCCAGCTTGAGTTCGGCATGCGGCAGCCCCAGCCATCCGAGCGGAAGCGTAACATCGCCGATCACATCATCCTCGCGCCCGCTGCCGATATTCCCCGGCGCGTCGAATAAAGCCCCGCCGCCTGATTGACGCACGGGCAACCGATCGATCACATCTTTGAGCCAGGAATGACGCACGGTCAGCGCAACCGCTGTTCCGCCGGCACGCCATTCATAAGCGGCCTCGGCAATCCACGCGCTGTTCGGTCGGATCGCCGCATTGCCTGACGCGATGGACCCTTTGTCCAGCGAGGCGGCGGCGACGAAATTGCTGAAGTCCAGCTGCCCGACTTCGCGCGCGACGCGCAGCCGCACCTGCTGGCGCGGCCTCGGCGCCAGCGTCAGACGCAGGAAAGGCTTGGGGTAAGCGTAGAAGCGGCGCTCGTTCGTATCCGCCACTGCGCGGATTTGCGAAAGCTCGGCATGGATACCGCCCTCGACGTTCGCCGCCTTGCTCATCTGCCACGTCGCCTCGACGCCGATGTCGACTCGTTTTTCGGTCACGTGCGCCTTGCCGTTCGGCAGCGCGTACGCCGTTCCGTTGAAATCAAATCCGCTCCTCGTGTCGAGCCAGTTATAGGCGCCCTCGATCGTCAGCGCGGCCGACAAGGTCTGGCTGGCCGCATAACGCAGCCGCGTGCGGGTCAGCGCTTCGCGGGTGCGATCGCGTTCGGTGAACAGCGTGGCGACATTGGGGGCATCCAACCGGGATAGGTAGCTTTTGCGCCCCAATCGCACCAGCGCACTAGTCTCCGTTTCGATCGCGCTGCCGAAAGACCGATCGAGATGGACGCCTAGTTCGGCACCCGCCTGCCCGTGCGCCAGGCCGCCCAGATTCTCGTATACAGTCGACAGGCTCGCCGTCGGCGCAAAGACATGATCGACGAGATGTTTCTTATAATCGGTCCAGGTCAGCGTGCCGTTGAAGCGCAGATGCCCTCTCAGTCCCGGCAGTTCGACCGTCCCTTGCGCAAATCCAGTTGTGCCGCCTGACGCTGCATCGATGCGCGCCTGCTCGATTGATGCTCCGACTGCGTCGGTGCGGAGCCGGCTGCCGTCGCCGAGCTTGGTCTCGACATAGCGGGAGAGCGATAGACTGAAGGCGATACGACGATCTGGGGCCGAACTGTGCGAACGCTCGAAGGTGACGCCCGGCGTAATCCGCCCATCGGCATAAACACCGCTCGAAAATGTCAGCGCACCGCTCGTGCCCGCTCCGGCCTTGCGTACGACATTGGCGACCACCGGCTGGCCCAGCATATCGATGCCTGGGGCGCCGCCTCGGATGAGCGTGATATGATCGACCTGCGCGGCGGGAATCCGCTCAAGTACCTGGTCCAGCTTGAAGTTCTTGTCGGTGATCCTCTTGCCGTCCACCACGACATTCCCCGCCGCTTCGGCCATGCCCCGCAGCTCCGGATCACCGGGCTGGAAGGTGAAGCCGGGGACGCGCCGCACCATGTCCAACGCATTGTTGGGGTGGAAAGCGGCGAAGAAGGTCGCCGGATAGTCGAGCCGATCCTTGTCCTCGAGCGGAGCCGCCGATGCTGCGGTGCTCAGCAGCGCCAACATGTTGAGCCCTACCCATGTCCTGTTTCGCATTGCCTGCCTCGTGCTGTGAAAGCGAGGCTGCCCAGCTAAAGCAGGTTGGACGCGGCATCCCGAAGGTCAGCCGATGTTTTCCTGAAATCTTTGTGGAAGCCCCTAACGCTCGCCCGATTCCAAGGCGCCCAGGCGGCGGAAGGCTGCCGTCGCCTGAGCCTGATCCGCTCCACCGAGACACCAGGCAGGGACCATCGCCGCGGCAAACTGGGTCCAGTCGAGCCCTGGCCATTCGGCCTTGGTTTCCCGCGAGAAGTGCAACGCCTCCGCCGACTTGCCCTGCTCGGCCAGCGCGGCCGCCAGCGTCATGCCTGACCAGGTCTGGTGAACGATGTCGTGCGAGCGCGCCGCGGCGTCCGCAGCCGCAGCGAAATTTCCACGCCCAAGCTCGACATCGGCGAGGTGGGATAGAACGACCGAGCGGACCGGATTGTCGGCGGAAGTCTGTTCAAGCGCACCGCGCAGCGTTGCAGCTGCAACCGCGCCTTGCGGTGCGCACAGGCCTTGCACGAAAGTGAGGTCCAGTCGCGCCACGGGATGATCGGGCTGGATCGCAAGCACACGCTCCAGCGCCGAGGTCGCCGCCGCGCGGTTGCCGATCATGCGATAATAGCTCGCTAAGGAATAGAGCACGCCCGCGTCATAGGGCGCGAGCGCCCTCGCGGTCCGAGCGTGGAGCGCGGCTTCGCGGCGCATCTGCTCGACCGGAGCATCCCGCGTGAACAAAGCATAATAAGCGAGGGCCTGCGCAAGTGAGGCATGCGCGGGCGCATATTTTGGATCAAGCGAGAGCGCGTGCCGCTGCGGCCACGTCGCATCCTTCGTGTGGGGGTGGAGAAACACTTCGTCGGTGCCGGGCACCCAAGTCGCTAGCAGCGTCAGTTCCCAAGGTTGCATCGCGAGGGGGGACTTACGTTTGATCACGGTCTTGGCGAGGCCGAGCAATCGGTTGTCGAGCTCCCCCGCCGCCGCGCGCACCAATTCGTCCTCTTGCGCTGCGTCGAGCGTCTGCGACCTATCGAAGTTGCCGGCCCAAAGGCTCTCGCCCGTGCTTGGATCCACGATTTCTACCGTCAGGCGTATCCCGGGGCCCAAAGACTGAACGCTGCCACGCACCACATAGGTGAGCTCTTCTTGGACATGCCCTTCGCGGGTTTTCAGGATGTGAAGCAGGCTCGCGCGCGACAGTGCCACAGCGATCTGGTCAGAAAGCGAGCGCGCCACGCCGCCGTGAGCGGCTCCTCCCGCCTCGAACGGCCGGATCAACACGCTTACGCCGTCCATGTCGCTGGACCGCGTCGGGGCTCTAATCCAATAGACCAGGACGCCCACAGCGAGTGCCAGCAACGTCGCAAGGCCCATCGCTAACCAGCGAGGACGCGACCGCGAGGCGTCGGGCGTCGTGTCCGGCACCCCTTCCTCGTAAGTGACCGGCGCGATCAGCCGATAACCCCGTTTCGAAATGGTCTCGATCACCTGCGCCGGGGTCCGTGCGTCGCCG
>Ga0207647_10001978_pt1 | contig 15657 bp, 16 predicted proteins | sample KBSCornC2_FD_184295 | JGI IMG/M metagenome (GOLD analysis project Ga0207647, IMG submission 184295) | Corn rhizosphere microbial communities from Kellogg Biological Station, Michigan, USA - C2 (SPAdes) (version 2) | ecosystem: Host-associated > Plants > Roots > Rhizosphere ...
GAATTTAGGTGGGTTAGCTTCGTGGTTCGGGAACGTTCCATCGAGATCGAAGTACATTTCCTCGACTTCCCAAGGTACATATGGCTCAAGATCAGGGAAGATCGCGCCAGCCATACCGTTACCGGCATCTACGGCAATTCTCAAAGGCTTTAACTGCTTGGTATCGATAAATGACAGTGTGTGCTGTACCCAATCTTCGGTGATGTCTGTAGTTTCGACTTGACCGAGCTGGTCAGCAGTGGGCTTGAACTCGCTGGCAATAACTTTGTCTCGCACTTCAAGCAGGCCTGATTCTTGGCCGACGGGTCGTGCTTCTTCACGGCAAAGTTTGATACCGTTATACTCGCCCGGATTGTGGCTGGCAGTGACCATTAGTCCACCTGCAAGTTTATTGTCGCCGACAGCGAAATAGATCATGTCACTGGTGACTTCACCGATGTCCATGACATCACGTCCTTGCTCGGTCAGGCCTTTTATGACTGCACTAGCCAGTTCTGCCGAATCAGGCCGCATATCGCGGCCGACGGCAACTTTGCCCGGCGAAGGCAACCAGTCGGCAAATGCCCTGCCGATTGCTTCGGCGACTTCCGGCGTCAGCTCGGTACCAACGCGTCCGCGTACATCGTACGCCTTAAAAATGTTGTTGATTGCATCCACGGGGATTTCTCCTTTGCTTACGTTTATGCATCTCAACTAGTGCGTGTCCACACTAGCTATGACCACAATATGCCGCCTGCGCCGGTCTGTCAAACGACCGAAGGGAAGACTATTGACAGCAATGCTTATGTATGTTAGTATAAATTGTCTTTGAGGGGACTCACTGACAACACCCTGTTGCACTATTACGAGGAGAATCATGAACCACGCGTTGATCTTTGTCGCCCGCCCGCCGGCCGCCAAGGACGGCAACGTCGAAACCACCGACAAGGAGATCTGGGTCGACACGGACGGCAACGTCCACATCGGTAGGTAGGCATCCGCCTACGCACCCAACCCTCCCCGAATAGCAATACAGTGAACCTGTCGTCAACGGACGACACAAGTAGCCAGGGGCGTGCGAGCTGACCCGTAGGTCATGCAGGGCGCGTGAGGACATCCACCGTAACTTCGGTTTCGGCAAGGGCCACCAGCAAGAATTAAGTATTTTATGGTTGAGCGCCTCGCGTTCCCACTGTTGCCCCACGGCGTACTTAATTCTTGCTTTTTCTTCTGTCTTATTTTTTACGGCTTTGCCACAAGCCGCTATGGTACACTGGAACGCGTATGAAAGTTGCAATCGTAAGTGGTTACTTCAACCCGCTCCACGGCGGCCATCTGGATATGATCGAGGCGGCACGCGCTCTGGGCGACAAGCTCATAGTCATCGTCAACAATGACAAGCAGCAAATGCTGAAAAAAGGCAAGATTATACTAGATGAAACAAACCGTCTGCGCCTGATGCGCTCGCTGCGCTGCGTCGACGAGGTAGTATTGTCTATCGACGAAGATCCGCCCGTGATTAACACCATGGAAATGGTCGCTAGGCAACATCCTGGCGATGAGCTAATCTTTTGCCAGGGCGGGGATCGCAAGTCTGATAAGGACAATCCTGAGGCCGAAATCTGCCGCAGATACGGCATAAAAATTGTCTACGGTGTTGGCACCGAGGTTCGTGGCATAGCTAAACCCGACTCTTCCACGCGTATCAACCAAGCCACCGGCCACGAAGTTGCATAAGTCGCTGTAAAATTGACGCATAATTATGGGCGGGTTTTTGTGGTACGTTATACTGTTTTCTTGCATGCAGCGCGACATGTTGTCTCTAACTTCTACTTGTAAAAACCGCAACAAACTATTCTTGCTTCCATAAAAAATGCTACTGTCTTGGCAGAGTGAACTCCTAAGAGAAAGGGTTCTGTTGCAAAAAGACTGTCGATAACGCGACAGCCACTCGGTTCTTCTACTCTTCAATCTATAGTGAGGTGATTCTGTGTCCACGCGACACAAGCCAATCCGGCTGTTTTCGGGGATCTTTCTGGTTCTTGTGCTAGCCTGGATGGGGGTGAGCATTCCGGCCAACGCTGGCACTGCCCAGTACGTCGGCGGCGTGAATGTCGGCTACCCGCAAAATGGTAGACATTGGTGGGGCAAGTGCCTGGTTCAGGACTTCAAGGGTGGACCACACGGCTGGGCGATCGTGTCATACACCGGAGGCACGCACATTGTTCGTGGTGGCTTGCTCTTCGGCTGGTTTGACCAGAAAGGTGCTCCCGGCTCTCTCGGTTGCCCAATCGAGAATGAGCACACGATTGCCGGCGCTACGGGCTTTCAGGTGCAGCATTTCCAGCATGGAATACTGTACTGGAACCCCGGCATGGATCACGCCAAGTTAGTCAGCGCCACCGTGGAGCGAGCCGTCGAATGGGCAGTCGGTTGTACCCGCGGTGGATGCACGTATCATAGCGGCAGCACCGTGGCAGCAAACTACTATATGTGGTGCCTGGCATTTGTATACGACGCCTACGCTGTTCGCAGCAACAAGACGCCGCAAGGCCCACACACAAGTGCAATTGACTGGTGGAAGCGTGCTCCTGGTGTTCGGCATCAAGACTCAAACCCACCTCGCGGTGTCTTCGTGTTTTGGAACAAGAGCGGGTACAATCCTGATGGCCACGTGGCGCTGTCGCTTGGCAATGGCTGGCTAGTTACCACGGGAGCGTTTGGTAAACGATCACTCCGTGTCGACCGGCTCCAGAACTACGCCACCAAGTCCTATGGTTATCTCGGCTGGATGACTCCGTAGTCAATTCTTCTAACAAGTAGAGAGGAGTAGGAATCGGTTCGGACCGCTATAGAACGCGCTTGCCGCGCCTATCGCAGTCCGAACCACATAATTTTTCACCCAGTAAAGTATCTGTTAATCTAAATAGGAAGTATACTAAAATGAAATCAAAGACAGAGAATATGACTATTAGACACGCCCGAAAGAAAGTAATCCTGGCAGCTGTGGCTGTTGTTATCATTGTGGTTGCAACTTTGCTAGTCGGTGTGTATCAGAATCATCAGAAAACCAGTACCAGAAGTAGAGCTGCAGCCAGTGTAAAGCAGTATGTGGATGCTCAGGGTTTCTACACATGTGTTCACTCATATGACAAGACTAATAGTGCTGACGATCACCTATCACAACAAAAGCCCTATATTTGCAAGACGCAAGACGGTACAAAATACGAACTTCCTGCAACGTTCGATCAATCCATGGTTCTTAACTTGGATAAGGCCCCTGCAAGCGCAAAGGCGATCATTGTTGCTATGGCGAAGAAGAACTTTAACAGTTGCATGACGGCGACTCCTGAGCCGGGCATACCGGAATTTTCAGTTGACCAAGCATCCGATAGGCTTATCGAACTTGGGGTTGGTTGTAGCGCTAACGGTGGATACACAGAGACATTGAAACTCGTCGGCGACAAGTGGAAGGATTTTGGAGGCCGGCAAATCTAGGCATTGCCTTCTCGTGTCGTCAGAAAATTGGTGAAAGCGTCCTTTCCTAGTTACTCGACAGTTACGGATTTGGCGAGGTTGCGGGGGCGATCTACGTTGAGATTTTTGCCGGTGGCGACGTAGTAGCTGAATAGCTGCATTACTATTGCCATCAGAATTGGTTGGGTTTCTTCGAGTGTTTCGGGGATGTAGATTATGTCGTCGGCTAGCTTTTTGATGGTCTTGTTGCCTTCGGTGGCGACGGCGATAACCGGGCCTTTGCGTGCCTTTATCTCCTCGATGTTGCTGTAAGTTTTTTCAAGCAAGGGCGAGTCGCAGGCCAGGGCAAAAGTTGGGAAGCCTTTATCGATCATAGCCAGCGGGCCGTGTTTCATCTCGCCGGCGGCGTAGCCCTCGGCATGGATGTAGCTGACTTCTTTGAGTTTTAATGCGCCTTCGAGTGCGCATGGGTATGAAAAGTGCCGCCCGATAAACAAAAAGTCACGGTGGTCTTTGTATTTCTTGGCAATTTTTTCGATAGCTTTTGCTTGTTTCAGGACGGCTTCGGCTTTGGCGGGCAGCTCGTCGAGCTCATGCAAAATCGGCTTGTAGAGTTTGCTGGAACCTTTGCTAAGTTTGAGTGCAATAAGCGTCAGCACAGTTACTTGGGCGATAAATGCTTTGGTGCTGGCGACAGCTTGTTCGGGACCGGCGTGGCAGTAGACGCCAGCGTCGGTCATGCGCGCAATGGTTGAGCCGACGGTATTGACGACGCCGAGTCGCAGTACACCGTAATCTTCAACCTTTTTCAGCGCGGCGATGGTATCGGCGGTTTCGCCGGATTGGCTAATGGCGAGCAGTGCAGTGGAGCGCGAAAACGGCTCGTTGCGGTACTTAAACTCTGAAGCGAGTTGTACTTCCACCGGAATGCCGGCGAGTTCCTCGATGAGATATTCGCCAACCAGTCCGGCGTAATATGATGTGCCGCAGGCCACGATAACCAGCCGGTCGATGTAGTCGAGCTGCGAAATGACACTTTCCAAACCGCCGAGTTTGACGGTGTTGGTCTCAGGTCGGATGCGGCCAAGGGTTGCGCTGCGAATAGTCTGTGGCGCTTCGTGGATTTCCTTTAGCATAAAGTTTGGATAATCACCCAAGGAAGCGGCTTCGGTATCAAAATCCAGCCGCTCGGCACGGCGCAGGACTTTTTGCGCTCGCTTGAGATCCTTGATGTCGCACCTTTTTGGCGTAATAACGGCAATTTCGTTGTCCTGCAAATAAATGACTTCCTTGGTGTGTTGCATGATGGCGGTCGGGTCGCTGGCAATCACAAATTCATTTTTGCCGACGCCTACGACCAGCGGGCTGGAAAGCCGTGCTACGAACAGTTTGTCTGGTTCGTCAGAAGTCATGGCTACGACCGCATACGCGCCGCGCAAGTCACCTAGCGCTCTCTCGAACGCCTTGGTAAAATCTTTTAGCTCGCGGTAGTAAAAATCAATAAGCTGTGGAATAACTTCGGTGTCAGTCTGCGAAATAAATACATAGCCTTCTTTTTCTAGACCTTCGCGCAGCTCCGCGTAGTTTTCGATAATGCCGTTGTGGACGACAAAAATGGTCTCCTCGCGGTTGGTATGCGGATGAGCGTTATTGAGTGTTGGTGCGCCGTGAGTTGCCCAACGCGTGTGCCCAATGGCCATGTGCGAGGTGGGCGAACCAGCGTCCACCAGTGCTTTTTCCAGACCTTCGACGCGGCCGACTTGCTTGATAACTTGACCTTGATTTTTGTTGAGTAGCGCAATGCCGGCCGAGTCGTAGCCACGATATTCTAATGCCTTCAACCCTGCTAGCACTACATCATTTGCTGATTTTTTACCGATGTATCCGACGATTCCGCACATGTTGACTCCTTTGTCTACCGATTTTGGATGGAATTAATTATAAAATTTACTGCAGCAGGTGGATCCACCACTGACGTGTCGATGGCGGCTTCGTCCGACAATGGATCTAGGTTGACATAGTACGACGAGATCATCGCCTCGTCTATGGCATAAGTAATATCAGGGATGCTGCGTTTTGTAATGCGCTCGAGGCAAATATCGTAGGGTGCATAGACCAAGAAACTAGAAAAAGCTACGCCTGAAAGCCGCTGCGAGATGTTGCGAAAACGCTCTGTTTGCTCACGCCACCGTGCATGAGTTTCGGTAACGACAGAGCGGCCATTTTCGAGCAGTTTTTGTGTCATAAATGCTCCGGTTTCTAGTGCCACATCGCGCCGCCACGCCGAACTAGCCTCAGGGTCGGCCATACGTTTGAGCGCATCAATTTCGACCGCTGAGCAGTTGGGCAGTTGTCGCGAAACTTCTTGCATGAGTGAGGTTTTGCCGGCGCCGATTGGACCACGTAGAACGACCATATGTTGCATAGGACCTAGTTATAGCTAGGTTGATTGGATATAGCAATAAAGTTTGGCAACAAATAATTGACAAAAATATAGGATATAGCGTACAAATGTGTTTATGAATGACGATAAAACTGACGCCAAGAGTTTTTTGCTTCAAGTTGGTTTGTCTGAATACGAAGCAGCAACCTATCTGGCGCTGCTGGAGCTGAAAGCGGTGTCGATCCGTAAGGTGGCCGAGATTACTGGTATTAATCGCGGCACCACATACGAATCCATGAAAAATCTTGTGAGTGTCGGTCTGGTCAGTACACGTCGAAGTGGCCAGCGAGAATATTATACGGCGGAGTCTCCTGAAAAGATTTACGACATTTTGCGCGACAAGCGCAAAGATCTGTGGCGCTCGCAGCAAATTTCGCAAAAGATTGTACCCGCACTTTTAGCCAAAGGTGCTCGTCCGCAAGGCCGGCCGATCGTCCGCTACTTTGAGGACGATGAAGGCGTCGTAGCGATTTTACGTGATGTCTTGCAGACGTGCCCAAAGCTCAAAACATCCGAATATTACGTCTATTCGTCACGCCCGCTTCGCCAATACATTTACCGCAAGTTTCCGCAATTTACCAAGCGACGCATTGACGAAAATATCCAGGTTAAAGTTATCGCTATCGGTGAAGGCGGTGATCCAGCCGACAACTCCGAGCGCAAGTGGTTGCCCGAGCCTGACGAAAGCCACATTTCCAGCTACACCATCATCTACGGCGACAAAGTCGCACACATTTCTATCTCTAAAGACTTCACGCCCTACGGCGTTGTCATCGAAGACGCCGGTACAGCTAGCATGCAAGGGCTGTTATTTAACCAGCTGTGGCAAACTTTGTAATTATTTTTGTAACTTTTTGCGGCGCAGTATTGTATGTAGTGTATGCAAAACACAGATGAAGCGGAGCTTATCGCTCAAAGTTTAGATGGCGACCACGAGGCGTATGCCGGACTGGTTGACCGTTATAAAAATGCTTTATATCATCACTGTTTCGCAATTGTACGCCGCGAAGAGGTGGCCGAAGACTTGGCTCAAGAGACATTCATTACAGCCTTCTACAAGCTAAGATTGTACAAGCCGGACTATAAATTCAGCACGTGGTTGTTCAAAATATCGACCAACAAAGCGCTGAATTATCTGAAAAAAACTGCTCGTGAAGTCGCCGCCGACGATGAACTAATAGCGCGTATTGCCTCAGAATATCCTGGGCCGTTGCAGCAGGCCGAAGACGCGGAACTACACGCAGCGGTCCGGAAGCTTCAGCCAAAATACCGGGCTGTGATCAGTTTGTACTATTGGCAAGGCATGAGCTACGAGGATATTGCGAAAGTGTTGGGCGCGCCCCATGGCTCGGTCAAGGGCTGGATGAGTAGAGCAAAGTCACAACTTAAAAAGGAGCTGTCATGAAAGACATCGAAGAACGCCTGGGCGCTGGCAGCGTCAAGCCGCGTTGGCCGCTCGGCGACAATTTTACTAGCAAAGTAATCGAACGATTGGGCGACGGCCAAACACGACCAAAGCCACGTCCAAAGTGGAAGGAATATATAAATATGAAAATACACAAACCAGCATTTGTAGGCATTGCAACACTGGCGGTCGTGGTGCTCGGCGGTTCAGCCTACGCGGCAGTCGGCGGCCTTGACGGTGTGCGTGCGTTGTTCGGCGGCGAAAAACATATCAGTGGCGGTGACCGTATAGTCAAAGTTGAAACACAGAATTGTCCACACATAGATGCGTTCAATATCACCAAGAAAGATCGCACCGCAAACGAAGCCTACTATTACAAAATTAAAGCCAGCTCGAAGCTGACTAACGAACAAGTCGTTCACATGGTGCAGGGCAGCTGCGAAGCTGACAATGAAGGTCTGCTCAACAGCGCGGTGGCCCAAAAAGTTGCCTCACTTCCCGAGAACAAAAACAAGCTGGTCGGCGGTTATGTCGACAGTGTCATTACAGCGATTACAGCGAATAGCATCAGCCTCAAGTCGGACACGGCGATAGGAGATAAAAACGGGCTGAGTACCCGTGAAGTCACCCAGACATACACGCATATCGACCCGCATGTTGTCGTACTGTACAAAGGTACCGAGCAGAAATATAGCAGTCTGAAAGTCGGTGACCACGTTTCGATTTCGTATCGGGCGACCGGCGCCGCGCTCCAAAATTCTGAAACCATAGCGCCTGATACGATTGACGTAAATGGGCAAACCATCGTGCTCATTACGCGGCTGTCGCCGCAGATGCACGAGTACTTCGACTACACTAAATACAACTACAAGGAATTTCAGCAAGTTACGCCGTGCGCCACGACGACGATTGGCTACTGCACATTGGACGAGTTAAACAAAAAGTAATACAGATATTTATATAAAAAGCGCCGATTAGTCGGCGCTTTTTATATTTTGTCTGGTAGATTTTCGAGGAATGTTCGTAGCTTTTGCTGGAAGTGTTCGGGCGAAAACTGTGCGGCGTGAGCCTGAATTGTTTTGGGGTCAAATTGACTGGGTTGGAAATTTTGTAGCACTTGCACCAGGCTGGCGGTTGTCTGTTCGTCAAAGAACTCGCCGGTTTTGTCCTCAACCACGTAGTCAAATGCGCCGCCAGCTTTGTAGGCGATGACCGGCGTACCGGCCGCCATGGCTTCGACTGGCGTGATGCCGAAGTCATCATGTGCTGCAAAAATAAAGGCTTTAGCGCCGCCCATGTTTTGGGCAACTTCTGCGTCAGAGGCAAGAGTCAGAAATTCTACGCTTGGCCCTGCTAGCCGCACCAGCTGGTCATGCTCCGGCCCGCGCCCGATAACTTTGAGTGGCAGGTTGAGCTGCGTGCAGGCCTCAACAATTATATGAGTGAACTTTTGCGGCACCTGGCGACCAACAGCAACGAAAAACGTGCGGTCTTTTGCCGGGACATCTGCGCTAAATCTACTTACGTCAATCGGCGGAAATATCACTGTTGAATCCCGACCGTAATATTTCTTGATGTCAGCCTGGATATGGGTAGAATTGGCAATGAAGTAATCCGGCCTTTTGCTGGCTTTCAAATCCCATTTGCGCAGTGGACCGACCAACAGCTTGAGCCCAAGGCGGGCAAGTGGACTAAAAAACCCGAAACCCGGACGCTGCATGTATTGGTTGTAATGCCGCCAATAATAATGCGTTGGGCTGTGACAGTAGCAGACATGCAAGGTGCCTTCGGGTACGCGAATGCCAAATGCTTCGCCGTTGCCGGAGCTGCTAATGACCAGGTCGTAGCCAGAAAAGTCGAGGTGCGTGAACCACCAAATGCGGCCCAAAGCCAGAAACTTCCGAAGCTTGCCAAAATGTTGCAGCCAGCCAGTGACAACTTTGCCGTCGAGTTTTCTGCGCCACTCATCGGTGGCGTATGAAGTATAAATTGGCGCGTCAGGGAACAGCTGGTGCAGCTCGTACACGACGCGTTCGGCGCCGCCACCGACCAGCCAATCATGAACGATTGCAACTCTGGGCTGGCCGTTCTCTTTCATGACCTCAAGTATAGGTGGCAAATGCCGTTTCTACCAGCCAAATCTGTTAAGCGGCTAAGAATGCCAGGATTTTAGCAAATGTCGGCCGCTTACGAATTTCTTCGTCCAGGCATGAGTCGCGAAGTGATTGCAGGCCAAGCGCGTCGTTGCCATCGATAGACGGAGAAATTCGGCTGATAAGCTCCTCGACAAGATAGCCAAAAGCCCGAACGTCTACCAGTTCGCGGAGTTTGCCACTATCCGAATCAGGCGCATACAGTGATGCGCCACCAAAGTCACCCACGTAACTTTCGCCGTCAGCACGGGTCAAAATATTATGTGCATACAAGTCGCCGTGCATAATGCCGTTGCTGTGCAAGTGGTGTATGCCGGTGACCACAGTCCTTAGGACGCGGATAACGAACTGAGTAGAAAAAGTTTGTCCGTCAGGGTACACATCACGACTAATGGTGGCTAGGCTTGGTGGACTCCCCAGGCAAGTAAAATCGCTGCCTACGAGCGGCATCACGAGACGCTGGTATTCGTCTGGCGCGCCGACAATCTTGCCGAGTGCGCCGATGACATTGTCGTGGTTGCCAGCAGCCAGAGAGGCGCTTATGTCGTCTAGGGGCAAGCCGTCAGTTACTAGATTGTGCCCAAACTGTTTGACTGCCACTTCTCGTCCGTCGCTTAAGCGGCCGTAGTACACGATATTATTGACACTATGACCCAGCTCCGGGCCAAGCGTGATGTCGCTCCAGGCGATTTCCGGTGACTCGGAATTCAGAACGACACTATATGGGTTACTCGAGTCGGCATACCAAGCCAAACGGGGGAGTTCCAGTAACCATTGCGGAATAGTAACAAGCTTGTTTACTGCGAGTCTCAGAATCTCGAGGTTGCGACAATTGGCTAGCTCCGGGGGAAGTTCGGTTAGGTGATTGCCAGTCATCATCAGTTTTTGTAGGCGTACGCAGTTGCCGATTGAGCTAGGCAAAAGCGAAATTTTATTATCGGTCAGAATAAGTCCACGCAAGCTCGCCGGCAATGGCGCGTCCTCGAAAGTACGGATATTGCACGAACGCATGCCTAGTAGTTCAAGCTTTGTGCAGTCGTTTAGCGCAACGGTTGGCACTACTTCAAACGGATTGTTGGAAAAGAATGCGACACGCAGGTTTTTGAGCCTGCCAAGGCCGGGTAAAGTGGACAAGTGATTATTCGACATGTCCAAAATTTCTAGTTCATCTGAGTAGTCGAAGACGCTTTGCGGAAATGTATTTTCGTCGCGGACGGTGACTTTGCGAAGTTCCGGATCGTAACTGACGGACATTTACCGTGCCCCGGAACGCTCAAACACTACACGAATTGTCTTGGCGAGGATCACGAGATCCATCCAAAAACTCCAGTTCTGCACGTAGTACAAGTCGAGCTTGCGGCGTTCTTCAAACGGAATATCTTTGCGGCCGGATACAACAGCCAGACCGGTGACGCCAGTTTTTACGGCAAGTATAAGGTTCTTTTTATCGTAGTTTTCAAGCTCTAGCACGTCCAGCGCACGTGGACCTACCAGGCTGAGATCGCCTTTTATGACATTCAAAAGCTGCGGCAATTCATCCAAGCTGGTCTTGCGCAAAAACCGGCCGATCGGTGTTATACGTGGATCGTTGGGCAGGTAGTCACCGTTTTTACGGAATTGCTCCAGTAGATCTAGCCGGCCCATGGCCTTGAAACCTTCCTCGGGTGTTGTGCAGTATTTTTGGTACATGCTACGAAACTTATAGAACTCAAATGTGCCGCCAAATCGGCCATAACGTTTTGGTCGGTAAAAGATTTTGCCATGCGGCTCGGTGAGCTTTAGCGCGATGACTATAAGCAGCATTGGAACTGCCGCAATTGCTAGCAAAACCAAGCCAAACAGCAAGTCGAACAGTCGCTTGACTACCCGGCCCCAACCGAAGAGCGGCGTCTGGCGTACGGCGATGACCGGCACGGAGCTTCGGAACAGCTCAACATCGATGTTGCCAACGAATAATTCAGTGTTGCCAGGAATAAAACGATAGCTGATGTGGTGTTCTTGCGCGTAGTCCAGAATTTCGCGATTACGCTCCTCTTGGCTGTATAGCTCAGTTTGGATGATGCTGTGTAGTGATTCGTGCTTGATGCGCTCAAGTGCTTCACCGAAGCTCGTAAAGTCGACATTGTATTGCCTGCGTCGGTCGCCGACGACACCTAGCACGCGGTAACCCGAGCGGCGGCTGTCACGGAGGCTGTGTACTAGCTCTTCGGAGATAGATGTGTTGCCAACAATCAAAATATTCGTGATGCCGACATTATAGCCAAATAACACTGTCCGGATCATGCGCGCGATATTGCGGAATAGTACCAAGAACACAAAACCGAGCCCCAAGCCGTAGAACGCAATAGCCTTAGCTGGCAAAATTGGCTCAACCGATACGAAGTTCCAAAAGATCACAAACAGCATACCGATGAATGAGCCAAGCGCCAGCCGCCCAAGCTCCGAGAACCGTCGCTCGTATATATTGCTGTTGTAGAGGCCGAGCAGAGCAAAGATCAAAATCCAAAACGGCAGCACAAGCAAAAAGACGCGTAAATATGTCGTTGAGTGAATTTGGTGGTGAATCGGTTCATGGCTAATGCTGACACGCAAAATGTAGGCACCCACAAACGCTGCGACCAGCGCCAGGAAGTCGCCGATCATTAGGCAGAAGTTATATATAAGTGATGCGCTGCTTTTCATAATTTGACCGGTTAGGGAGGATTATATGCCGACAAAGTGAGGCAATATAATTTCTTTGTTAAGAATTATACGCCGAACCCAAGAAAACATTCCTAAATATAGTTTTCTTGGCGAGAAGCTATATAATCCTACATAGGAATTGTACAACATGGTATCGAATAAACTTACACAAATCGTCTCTTGGGCTACAGGAATTCTGGCGATTATATTGGTACTTTTGCCGTTTCATGCGACGTTGACCGTGTGGGCATCGAGCCTGGTCGGTCATTACACGCTGCTGCGTCTATGGAAAGAAATTCTGCTGTTGCTACTAGCGCCATTGGTGGCTGTAGTGCTCTGGAAAGTGCCAAAGTTGCGATATCGACTTGAGATAGGCTGGTTGTTCTGGGCGATTGTTTTCTATGCGTTGCTACATATTTTGCTGGGTGGTTTGGCGCTGGTCAAGCACCAGGTCAGTATCACGGCGCTTGCTGACGCGCTTATATTGAACTTGCGATTTTTCCTGATATTTTTGCTGGCCCTTGTGTTTGCGACGCAGTCCGAGTGGCTCAAGATTCACTGGCGTCAACTGCTGCTATGGCCGGCTGTGATTGTTGTTGTGTTTGGGTTGCTCCAGGTTTTTGTATTGCCGCTGGATGCTTTACGGCATGTTGGCTACGGTCCTAGTACGATTGCGCCCTACGAGACGGTCGATCAAAAGCTGAATTATGTGCGAGTTCAGTCGACGCTTCGCGGCGCCAACCCGCTAGGGGCATACGTGGTGCTGATTATCGGTGGGTTGGTGGTGGCGTTGTTCAGAAAGCGGTTGGTGCTTAGTAAGCGACTAGCCGGGCTGTTATTTTTGCTCGGAGGACTGGTAGTTTTGTGGGCGACATATTCGCGCAGCGCCTATCTTGGCATGTTTGTAACGGTGCTTGCGCTGTTGTGGGTGGTGGCGCATCAGGCTCGCAAACGGCGCTGGCTGATTGGCGGTTTGGCGGCCGGCCTAGTGGTTTTGGTAGGAATTTTTGCAGCTTTCCACAATAATGACCGATTCCAAAACACCTTTTTCCATTCTGACGAGCATTCGTACTCTCTGCAGAGCTCTAACGCCAAGCGCAGCTCGGCAATGTTGAGCGGGTTGCGCGATACTGTGACCGAGCCGTTTGGACGCGGACCGGGTACAGCAGGGCCTGCGTCGGTACACAACGGTACGCGTGGTTCGCGAATTGCCGAGAATTATTACTTGCAGATCGGCCAGGAGGTCGGCTGGTTGGGTATCGCGCTGTTTGTAGCCATAAATTACATGGTCGTCAGGCGCTTGTGGCGCCGCCGTGCCGACCCACTGGCACGCACGCTGCTTGTCTCATTTTTTGGTATTTCGTTAATAAATCTTATGTCACACGCCTGGACTGACGACACGCTGAGTATGATCTGGTGGGGTTTTGCGGGAATCGCGCTCGCGCCTGCTATACTACCAGCTATAAGTAAGGCACACAGGAATGTCTCGAAACAAACAAAAAAGCAAAAAACGGTCGCTGCTGCAAACTGACGGCAAGCGGTTTATCGAATACTTCATCAGCGGTGGCGCGTATTTCTGGTCGGGTTATGCAATTTTTGCTGTGGCGTATTCCGGACTGCACTGGAATCTGTGGTGGGCAAAACTCGCAGCCAACATATTTGGCTGGACCGTCAACTATCTCTTGCAGCGCTTTTGGGTATTCAAAAACCCTAGCCTGGCCAAGCACCGCACCGAGGTTACCGGCCGTTATATCTTTATTACGCTACTAGATTTTGTGCTGGACTACTTGATCGTGAGCTGGCTGAAAGGCTGGGGACTTACACCGTATCTTGGCCAGTTTGCTTCCAGCGGTTTCTTTACAGTTTGGAACTACCTGTGGTACCGCAACTGGGTTTTCACAAATCGTATTCATAGGCGAAAAAAGATATGAACGAGCAGCAAACTGTCCGGCCAACCAAAAAGCAGCGTGAAGCGTTAGTTTTTATTGAGAAATTTATAGCTGAGCATGGCTACAGTCCGAGCTATCGCGAGATTATGAACGGCTGTAACTACACTTCGGTGGCGACCGTAGCGTTGCATGTCCGCAACCTTATTGCTCGTGGACATTTGCGCAAGCGAGACCATTCGGCGCGCTCACTCGAAGTCGTCAATATGAGCGAACAGACAAAGATTACGTCCAATGAGGTAATGCCAGCGCAGGAAAAGTGGCTGGTGGAAAAAGTAGAACATTTTGTCCGCGAGGCCGAAGCTGCGCCTGCGCTAGAGCCGCAGGCATTGGACGAAATTCAGATACTACTCGGCGCGCTACGCGTACTCGGCTTGGAAGCGGCGGCACAAAGCTTCGCTGAGCGAGTAGCGGCCCTCAGGCATAGGTAGATACTGGCTTGCCAGGCTTGCTATACTAGAGGTACGTAATTTTTACAGCAGGTGGACATGCAAATTCTTGGGCGCAGTGCAAAACAACTCGGTGGGCGATTGTAGTGGGGCTGTATGTGGCAGGCCATCGGTTGGCGCGACGTCGTGCTGGCAGGGTGCTGCTGGAGATAGTTATCGTGGTGGCTATTTTGGTGGCTGTAGGATTTGCGGCTAAGCACTTTTTGAGCGCAGGTACGTCGATTAGTAATATGCCACCGTCGGTTACAACAGTGGTTTCACCGCACACCGCGGGTAAAAAACATGCCGACGCGGGCATGTTCACTCTGGAGCTTCCTGCGGACTGGAAGTCCGCCACACCGCCACAGCAAGCATACAAGATATATAGCTGGCACAACACGGCCCAGAACGCGGGGGTCCGTCGGCTGGATGTCTATGTCGATGGAGCACCCCAAATGCCGGTCAACCGTGTGCTTCCTATTCAGGCCAATGGCTCCCAGCTTGTGCCGCTGGGACAGGTGTCGGACAACTGCGTAACCTTCACGCAAGGTGCGAAGAACGCCGGCGGCAGCTCGCTTCCCGGTAAATACAAGCAGGTAAATTTCTTATGCGATACCGCCAATTATGCCCGCAATGTGGTGGGGACCAGTTCGCCTAATGGTGTAGATACCGTCAAAGTTGCCAGCTTGGCTAGCGGTGGTCACAGTTTTTTCTTTGTCTACACAGACAATAGTGCTACACCTGACTACGATATTCTTACTGATATTATTACCGGCTTTCATCTCAAATAAGGCTGTAAAAAGTACTATATGTAGCGTCTCATCAAACTGCTACACTACTAGCACTATATAAAACATGTCCGGAATCAGGTGTAAATCCTGAGCTGTGCCGCAACTGTAAGCCCGAAAGGGTAAGCCAGACACGGAAACTAAAGTCTCCCGAGCAGGAGCAGGCGATTGACTTCGCAGACCCTCGCTCGGTAAACAGAGTGAGGGTATGTAATGGAAACGCTGGTCGAGCCGCCGCAGATCGAATATCGTCTAGTCGATGATATCCCAGAGGTTGCTGAGCATCGCCAAGCCGTCCGCGAACACGCTGAAAGTATTCTGGAAACGAACCGCGCCCGTGCTGAAGCAGACGAGTC
>Ga0207647_10001979_pt1 | contig 15655 bp, 18 predicted proteins | sample KBSCornC2_FD_184295 | JGI IMG/M metagenome (GOLD analysis project Ga0207647, IMG submission 184295) | Corn rhizosphere microbial communities from Kellogg Biological Station, Michigan, USA - C2 (SPAdes) (version 2) | ecosystem: Host-associated > Plants > Roots > Rhizosphere ...
GCCTGCCCGAGCGCATGAATCTCGGCCTGGTCGAGCCTTTGCGCGAGCTGTTCAAGGACGAGGTCCGCGAGCTCGGCCGCGAGCTGGGCCTGCCCGAGGCGTTCGTTCAGCGGCATCCGTTCCCCGGGCCGGGCCTCGCGATCCGAATTCCCGGCGAAGTCACCCGCGACAAATGCGACATCCTCCGCAAGGCGGACGCGATCTACCTGGAGGAAATCCGCAATGCCGGGCTCTACGACGCCATCTGGCAGGCGTTCGCGGTGCTCCTTCCGGTCCGTACGGTCGGCGTCATGGGCGATTATCGGACCTACGATTATGTATGCGGGCTGCGCGCGGTTACGTCCGTCGATGGCATGACCGCCGACGTCTATCCCTTTGACGCTGCGTTCCTGAGCCGCGTCGCCACGCGTATCGTGAACGAGGTCAACGGCATCAACCGTGTCGTCTACGACTATACGTCGAAGCCGCCGGGAACCATCGAGTGGGAATGAGCAGCATCGTCTAGCGTGCGCTCGGGGGAGGGGCGGTCATGGAGATGTTCAATTATGTGATGGTGCTGGCCTCGGTGATCATCGGGCTCGGCATCGCGCACCTCTTGATGGGCGTGGCGGCCATTCTCCAGCATCCCGGCCGCGAGAAGGTCTACTGGGTGCACCTGCTGTGGGTCGCCGCCGTCTTCCTTCGGGCGATCTTCTGGTGGTGGTTCGAATTCCAGCTGTCGAAGACGGCGCAATGGACCTTCGCACTCTATATTTTCGTCCTCGGTTATGCCGTGCTGATCTATCTGTGGTGCGCTCTTCTGTTTCCGCGCGACTTGGCGGGATATGACGGGTTCAAGGACTATTTCTACTCACGCCGCGGCTGGTTCTTTGGATTGCTCCTGGCGGGGCAGGCTATCGATATCGCCGATACCCTGCTCAAGGGCTGGGCGCACTTCCGCTCATTGGGAGCGTCGTACATGATCTGGCTCGGTATGATTTCCGTACTGGCGGTGATCGCGATGCGAACGCGCAACGAGCGCTTCCACGGCGCATTCGCGATCCTTTCAGTCGCATACCTCGTTGCCTTTCCATTGCTCGTGTTCGACACCGTTCAGTAGGCCCCGCCTCAACGGGAAATCGAAGAGAGTCGTAAATGGAGTGACCGCATGCATCGTTCGCGCATCAACGGCATCCTGATCGACTGTAATGTCGACGATATTGGTAACGCGGCGCGCTTCTGGGCCGAGGCATTGGGGCGGCCCGTCAACCCGGATCATCCCGGCACGCGCGGCGATTATGTCATGCTCGAGGATCGGCCGGACGAGCTCAGCATCCAGGTCCAGCGCGTCGATCATGAAAGCCGCGTGCACATCGACATCGAGACTGATGACATTCCCGCCGAGGTCGCGCGGCTGGAAAAGCTCGGCGCGAGCGTCGACAAGCGCCTGGAGCGGTGGACGGTGATGCGCGCCCCGTCGGGACAGCGCTTCTGCGTCGTTCGCGTGCAACGCGAAGGCTTCGACAAGGACGCAAACACATGGAGCTGAACGCCTTAGAACTTGGTCCTGGCACCCTCGACCGGCGGCTGCTGCCAATGCGTGCCCTTTCGGCGCGAGCGATCAGTCGTCCGAACGGACAGCCTCTCTCGAGCGTAGAGACCGACCAGCGCCGCCGCGAAACCGGCGCCCGCGGCAACGCTGAGCGCCCAGCGCGGGCCGGCATGATCTGCCACCCAGCCGACGATCGGCGCTCCGATCGGCGTGCTGCCGAGCAGGACAGCAAGCCGCAGCGCCATTACGCGTCCGCGCATCGCCGGCTCGGTCGACAGCTGCATCAGGCTGTTGCTGGTGTTGGTGAAGGTGAGCGCGGCCGCGCCGATGATCATCAGCGCGATGCCGAACGTCCAGTAGGTAGGGGCGATCGCCGCAAGGGTGCATCCGACCCCGAATGCGGCGGCCCCGTAAAGCAGATAGAGGAATCTCGGCTTGCCTCGCCCGGCGCCGACAAGTGCGCCCGACAGAGTCCCCACGGCCATGATCGACGAGAGCAACCCGTAAGCGCCTGCGCCGCTTTGGAACACCCGGACCGCCATCGTCGAAACGAAGATCGGGAAATTCAGGCCGAAGGTTCCGATCAGGAACAGCATGACGAGCACTGTCCTGAGATCTCTGCGGTTCCACACATAATGGAATCCTTCGGTGAGGCTCCCGCGGCTGCGGTTCGCTCGACGGTTCGGGTGCAGTTCCGAAACCCGAAGGCACGATAGCGAGATCAGCACTGCGACGAACGAAACGCCGTTGATCAGGAACGCCCAGCCGGTTCCGACCGAGGCGATCATCAAGCCGGCAACGGCGGGCCCTATCATCCGCGCGCCGTTGAACGACGTGGAGTTCAGCGCGACCGCATTGGGCAGGTCTGCATCGCCCACCAGCTCTCCAACGAAGGTTTGGCGCGCCGGCGCGTCGAAGGCCGAGGCGCATCCGAACAAGAAGGCAAAGACATAAACTTCCCACAGGCGAACGACGCCGGTGACCGTCAGCAGCCCGAGGACGAGCGCCAATGCACCCATCGTCGCCTGTGTAACCATCAATAGCTTGCGCTGGTTGTAATGATCCGCTGCGAAGCCGGTCCATGGCAGGAAGAGGAGCTGCGGCCCGAATTGAAGCGCCATGACGATCCCGACCGCGGACGCGCTGTTGTGAGTCAGCTCGGTGAGGACCAGCCAATCCTGGGCTGTCCGCTGCATCCAGGTGCCGACATTCGACACGAGCGCGCCGGCCGACCAGACTCGATAATTGTAGCTGCGGAGCGATCGGAACGTTGCCGCATTAGTCAGCGGCATGAGAACCCAAGAACTTCGGTGATCATGGCTTGCTCTTAGGATCGAGGGTCGCGGGCTGCACAGTCATTTTGTCTCGATGATCATCGATGATGCGATTCTCCCGGGTTAACAGCAACTTGGCGTTAACCGCAGGATTGACTCCCGGCCCGCGCTTCGCTGTTCCTCAGGGAAACAGCAATCGGTTGGGACGTTCTGTGGCGTCGATGAGAAACTGGATCCGATTTGCGGTGGCCGCAGCGGCAATCGCGGCCGTCTCCACGGCAAGCGACGCCAAGAAGATTCATCTGTTCGGCTCGCACAACACCAAAGAGCCACCGGTCGCGGCGTCGCAGAGCAGGGCTCAGCCGGTGCATTACAATTGGAGCGAAGGCGCCGCTCCGCGCGCTCATCGTGACCTCGTGGAGACCTTTCACAAGGTCGGACTCAGTCCCGGCCAATATGTGTGGGCAACCAAGCTCCCCGACGGTGACACGCACGTCGTCGTCGACCTCGTCACCCAGATGACTTACGTCTATCGCGGCGACCAGCTGGTCGGGGCCTCGACCATGTCGAGCGCAAAGACCGGGCATATCACGCCCTACGGCAATTGGACGATCCTCGAAAAACGGCCGTTCTACCGCTCGAAGAAGTACGACAATGCGCCGATGCCGTGGATGGAACGCATCGATAATTACGGAATCGCTTTCCACGGCGGAGTGAACCCCGGCTTCCCGGCGAGCCACGGCTGCATGCGCCTGCCGATGAAGTTCGCCGAGAAGCTCTACGGGGTCACCAAGGTCGGCACCAAGGTGGTGATCGAAGGCTGACCTTACTCGTTGGGTTTGGCCCGCGAGCGCCCGCCGGTGGCCGGCCCTTGGGAACTGTTGGTGCCGAGCGTCGCATCCGACGTGGCGTCGGGCTGGGACTGCCCTACGATCGATTCCGTGCTTAGCTGATATTCTCCCGACGGATCGTGCGAAATTCCGCTCTGCGTCATGCCGGTCCGGAGCGGCTGCGGATTGCCGGCGCGGCGGCGGCGCCAGTCGTTGAAGTCGCTGTGGAACTGGGCCTCGCGCTCGCGGCAATAATCCGCATAGTCACGATCGAGAGCGTCCATCTGCTTGTCGCGCCAGCTTAGATAATGATCGTCTTGCCGGCTGCTGAAATGGCGCGGCGCACGTTCCCAGTCGCCGCCGCTGTTCCGGTCCGAAAAGCCGCGGTCACGGTCGCTGCGGAGATCCCGCTCGCCGAGCATGAACGCGCTGTTCCGATCGCGGCCGCTCCAATCGCGGTCTCTATCCCTGTCTCCTTCACGCCGGTCGCGCTCGCTGCGTTCACGTTCGTCGCTGCGGCCCCAACCTTCGTCCCAGTCGCGCAGATAGCCGTGTGCCATCGAAACATCTCCCTCTTGAGATCAATTCGCGGGCGGATCGCCCTGCCGTTCAAACGAACGAGCATGGTGCGAAGATGCGTGCCTGGCGCCTAGGCCTTGGAGCTTGTCGCATGCGCGCCTCGCTCAGGCGGCGCGGGCCTGCTCCGAGTGGACCGGCAACTGCAAAACAGTGACGAGCCCGGGCCTGTTATCCTCAAGCACGAGCTCGCCTTGATGGAGGTGCGCGATCGCTTCGGCTAGGGCCAGGCCCAGACCTGCACCCTCATCCGAGCGGCTGGAATCGAGCCGGCCAAACCGGCGCCTTGCCTCCGCAAGCCGATCCGGGGGAATGCCCGGACCGCGATCGCTGACCTCGATGCGGATCTGACGCTCGCCGGGCGTGACGTGGACGGCGATTTCGCCGCCTCCAGAGCCGTAGCGGATGGCATTCTCGACGAGGTTGCTAACTGCTTGAGCGAGAAGTTGGCGATGTCCGAAGAGCGGCACCGGGCGCTTAGGCGGCGCATACTCAAGGCGGGCGCCGCGCTCCTCGACGAGCGGATCGTACATCTCGGCCAGCTCGGCTGCGAGCTCACCGACGTCGAACCAAGCGAACTGCTTGCGTCCGGTCTGCGCTTCGGACCGGCTGATCTCGAGCACGGCGGTCAAAATCCGCATCAGGGCGTCGGCCTGGCGAATGACGCTTCCGAGGAGCTCCTCCTGCTCATTGGGGTCATTGGCCTCCGCTGCCGCCTGCGCGGCCGACCGCAATCGGCTGACGGGCGAGCGCAGGTCGTGCGCGAGGCTGTCGGTGAGCAGCCGCAGCTCCTCCATCAACGCGCTGATCCGATCGAGCATCGCGTTGATCTGCCCGCCGAGGCGATCAAAGGCGTCGCCGGCGCCCGATACCGGCACTCGCTGCGTGAGGTCGCGCGCGCTGATGCGGTTCGCGACCCGCGCGATGTCACCGATGCGCTGACCTACGTAATGGGCGAGGATCACGCCGCAGAGCAGGCCGAGCAGGCCGGCGAGGATCAGCGCGATCAACAGCGACCGCTCGAGAGTTTCGCGGATTGTCAGCGCCTCGCCGGCGATCCGGCCACTCAGGAGCCACTGCCCGTTAGGCAGCCGCTGCACGACGAGCGCCGCTTCGCGCGGTGTCGTCTGTCCGCGAAGCCGGATGAGGGCGTTGCGGTAGCCGCGGGTACCGGCCGGATCGGCGAACGCGGCGGTCGGAACGCTGACGACATTGCCCTTGATCTCGCGTCGGTCCGGCGAGAGCAGCGCGATCGCGGTCTGCGGATCGGCATAGGTCATGGTGTCGTCGATCGCGTCGTCGAGCGCTGCTTTTCCGCCTGTGCGATAGACGTCGGTGAGGACCTTGCCCTGCTCCAGGACTTGCCTCCTGACCGTCGCAACGCCCTCATCGTTGGTGCGCCAGTCGATGAACCCGATGACGGCGAGGTTCGACAGCAAGGCGAGCACGCCCGCAAGAAGCGCGATGCGTAACGTGGTTGGCACGGAAATGCTTATAGTAGTTCAGGCAGCGAGCATGTAGCCCGCACCCCTCACCGTATGGAGCAGCGGCTTTTCGAACCCTTCGTCGAGCTTGCGCCGGAGGCGGCTGACATGGACGTCGATGACGTTGGTTCCCGGGTCGAAGTGATAGTCCCAGACTTGCTCGAGCAGCATGGTGCGGGTCACCACTCGGCCCTCGTTGCGGGCGAAATATTCGAGGAGCAGATATTCGCGGGGCTTCAAATCGAGCTTTTTGCCGGCACGCTTCACGGATCGCGAGAGCGGATCGATCTCGAGGTCGCCGACCGTCAGCCGATGATCGGACGGGTCGACACGCGATTCACGCCGCCGAAGCAGCGCGTTCACCCGGGCCAGCAGCTCGGCGAATGAGAAGGGCTTCACGAGATAATCGTCGGACCCGCACTCAAGGCCCTCGATCCGGTCTCCGACTGAGGCCAGCGCCGACAGGATCAGCACGGGCGTATCGATGTGCGCGGCTCTCAAAGCCTTCAGCACGGACAATCCGTCGAGCACCGGAAGCATCCGATCGAGGATGATGAGGTCGAAGCTGCCGTCGGTGGCCCGGAAGAGCCCGTCCTGGCCATTCGTCGCCTGCTCGACGCTATGTCCCTCCTGGTTCAGGCCCTTAGCCAGGTATGCCGCCGTTTCGCGGTCGTCCTCGATCAGAAGGATCTTTCGGCCCATCTTGTCTTCAATCTCCGAATTGACGGCTGAATAGCTCCGTACGGCGCTGCGCGGGAGTCGGCAGTGCAGCGCCGTACGGTTTGCTGCGCCGCTTAGCTCTTGGTCGTGTCGGTGGTAGTCGTCGCCTTCTTCTTGGCAGCCATCTTATGGTGCTTCGTCGTATGATGCTTCGCCTTGTGGTGCATCTTCGCGTGGTGCTTGGCAGCCGCCTTGTGCTCCTTCGTTTCCTGCTTGACGGACTCGCCTTCGGCCTTCGCCTCTTTCGCTATCGACGACTTGGCTTTCATCGTCGTGGCTTTTGCCTTGGAGGTTTTAGCTGTCGAATTCATTGTCGTGTTCGACATTTGCGCGACGGCTGGTGACGCAACCAGCGTTGTCGCAACAAGCGACGCAATCAATTTCTTCATTGCTTCCTCCTGTTGCCGGCAGGCATGCGCCGGCGCGCCGGCGATAGGACCGCGGCTTTCTCACCCTCGTGGCTGAAAGGTTAAATGCCGTTCATCGACGAAATCGGGTCAATTTTTCGGCGTTTGCGCGCTCAGGAGCCGCGCGCTAGCCTCCGGCGCGAATGATCCTGCAGAAAACCCGCTATGCATTGCGCTCTCTGCTCTTCCTTGCCGAGGAGCAAGCCGGCGCGCCGGTACAGCTCAGCCGCATTGCCGAGACGCAGCGAGTGCCGGCGAAATATCTCGAGCTCATCATGCTTGACCTGAAGAAAGCCGGCCTCGTGAAGAGCGCCCGCGGCCCGAAGGGTGGCTACCGCCTCGCTCGCCCATCGGATCAGATATCGTTCGGTGAGGTGGTGCGCACAATGGAAGGACCGATCGCGCTCGTCTCCTGCGCCAGCGTCAACTTCTATGCGCCATGCGGAGACTGTCAGGACGAGGCGACGTGCGCGATCCGACGCGCGTTCGCTATCTTGCGCGATCAGAGCACTGCCGTGCTTGACTCAATCTCGCTCGCGCAAGGCGCACAGTGGGAAGAGCGGCTCGCGCCCTGAAGGAACAGCGAACGTACAGCCTGCCCGGTGCGATTGTTAACCGAGCAGGCTGATCCGTCCGTTGGAGGGTACCGTGTTCGCGACCGTGAGCTTGCCCGCGGCGGCTGCGGCGACCGGTTTGTTCAGGCTCACGTTTGGCTGAGCGCTCGCGAGTGCTGCAAGCGGAAGCGCCAGCAGGACTGCCAAGCTCATGTCGCCAACCCAATGGCGATCGACCATCGAACACTCCATTTTTTCGACCCACGCCGGCACGGGGCCAGCGCACCTGTTGTTTTGACGCACGCATCGCCAGCAATGTTCCAAGGCTTACGGAGGCGAAACGGTATGGCTGGCGGGGTTATCGCCCGATCGTTAGAAAGCCGCGCCATGTCGACCTTTACCATCGACACCTCGACGAGCCGTGCAACGCCGTCGCCGGTGCCGGGAAAGCGCATGACCGCGCCTTCCATCCGTGCCCGCAAAAGGGAAGGCAGGACCGAGCAGCCGATCGTGATGCTGACCGCTTACACCATGCGGATGGCGCAGCTTCTCGACCCGCATTGTGACATGCTGCTGGTCGGGGACAGCCTCGGGCAGGTGATCTACGGCCTTCCGTCCACAATTCCCGTGACGATGGAGATGATGTGCGCCCACGGCGCTGCCGTGGTGCGCGGCAGCTGGCATGCGCTGGTCGCGGTAGACATGCCGTTTGGGAGCTACGAGGCATCGCCCGCCCAGGCGTTCGAGGCTGCTTCGAGGATCATGAAGGAAACCGGCTGCGCTGCCGTGAAGCTCGAGGGCGGCGAGGCAATGGCGCCGACGATCGAATTCCTGACTCACCGCGGAATCCCTGTGATCGGTCATGTTGGCCTGACGCCCCAGGCGGTGAACGTTCTCGGCGGATACGGCGCCCGAGGCCGTGAGGAGCGCGAGGCGGAAAAGATCGTAGCCGACGCCCGCGCAGTGGACGAAGCAGGTGCATTCTGCATCGTCGTCGAAGGGGTGATGGAGGAGATCGCCGATCGGATCACGCCCGAGGTTTCCGCCCCGGTGATCGGGATCGGCGCCTCGGCCAAGTGCGATGGCCAGGTGCTCGTCATCGACGACATGCTGGGGATGTTCGAGCGGACTCCGCGATTCGTAAAGCGTTACGACGATCTCGCGGCGCGCATCGGGGAGGCGGCGCGCAGCTATGCAGAGGAAGTGCGGGCGCGCAGCTTCCCGACGGCCGATCAGACGTACCGCCCAAAGAGCTGAGCTCGTCCCTTAACCCAGATTAGTGTCGCTGCCTGACCCAATCCTTTAGCTGGCTCGTCAGGGTTGCGGTTCGTGGGATATGAGCGTTGATCGAAAAGCATCTTCTGAAGCTGCGCGCTCGCGACGAGGTGAACGCCGAAGAGGAAAAGGCAATCCGCGCCCTCGTCTCCCACACGCTCGAGCTCCCGGCTGACCACACCTTCATTCATGCCGGTCGCGAACTCACTGAATCGACACTCCTCTTCGATGGCTGGATGGCTCGAGCCAAAGACCTGCAAAGCGGTCAGCGGCAGCTTGCAGAGCTTCAGGTCTCTGGAGATTTCGTGGATCTTCACGGCTTCACGCTGAAGCGCCTCGACCATGACATCATCACATTATCGCGCTGCCGCGTCGCGGTCGTGCCGCACGATCGATTGCGGGACATGACCGAACGCTACCCGCACCTGACGCGCCTCTACTGGTTCATGACCAACATCGACGCCGCCATTCAGCGGGAATGGACCCTGTCCCTCGGCCGCCGCACGGCCCTTGCGCGGATGGCGCAATTATTCTGCGAGCTTCGACTGCGGCTTGGCATCATTGGTCAGGTGGACCGCGGCTCCTATGACTTCCCGCTAACCCAGGTCGAACTTGGCGAGTGCCTGGGCCTGACTCCGGTGCATGTGAATCGCACGCTTCAGGAACTCCGGCGCCGAGGCGTGCTCGAGCTCAAGCAACGGCGGGCGACGATCCTCGACGTCGATGCGCTCGAGAGCATCGCCGAATTCGACAGCCGCTACCTCTACCTCGAAAAGCGGCGGCACTAACGCCCCTTTGCCTTTGACGCTTCAGCGGCTAGACGAGCGCCGCCAGCTTCCGTTCATCAAGGGTGGGGAAGGAAGCTGCGCAATTGTTTGATCCCCCAGCGATCTGACTGAGGAACGTCTTTGGCGCAGCCCCCGGATATCAGCGAAACCTTCGCACGCGAGGTCGACGAGAACCTGCGTCGCGACCAGCTGCGCGATTTTTTCAAGGCCTATGGCAATTGGCTGATCGCCGGCGTCGTCCTCTTTCTTGTCGCCAGTGGCGGGTTTATCTGGTGGCAGAATCACCAGCTGCAGCGCTCCGAGGCGCAGGTCGAGCAACTCGCGCAGATCTACAAGGACGTGGGCAGCGGCGATGTCGCGAAGGCGCCCCAACAGCTCGATGAATTGGCGAAGAGCGGAAGCAAGTCCGTCAGCGCATCCGCACGCTTCGCTCGCGCGGCTGTCGCGCTTCAGCAGAACGACAACAAGACGGCGATCACAACCTACAAGTCGATTGCCGATGATAGCGGCCTCCCTCAGCCGTATCGCAACGCTGCGCTCGTCCGCCAGACCGCGCTCGAGTTCGATCAGCTGCAGCCGCAGGACGTCATCGCCAGGCTCGAGCCGCTCACGAAGCCGGGCGAGCCGTGGTTCGGAACCGCCGGCGAGATGACCGCCCTGGCGATGATCAAGCAAGGCAAGAAGCAGGAAGCGGGACAATTATTCGCCACCATCGCGAAAGATCCCGGGGTGCCGCAGACGATTCGCAGTCGCGCCGTGCAAGTCGCCGGCTCGCTCGGAGTTGACGCGAGCGCCGTGCCCCAGACCCAGGCCCAGTAGGACCACGAATGACCAGATCAAAGTATCTCCGGGTAGCCGTCATGATTGCAGCCGCATTCGCTGCGAGCAGCTGCGGCGTGTTCAAGAAGGGCAAGGCGACCACGCCGGTGCTCGGCCAGCGGATTCCGGTCCTCACCGGCGAAGGCGACGTCATCGTCGATCCGGCGACGACCGCGTTACCGATGTCCCTGCCGGCGCCGGTTGCCAATAATGACTGGACTCAGTCGGGGGGCAATCCGAACAAGTCGATGGGCCAGCTTGCGCTGGGGAGCAGCGTCGCTCGAGCGTTCACGGTGCAGGCGGGGCGCGGCAGCTCGCTCACCGCGCGCCTTGCCTCGGCCCCGATCGTCGCCGGCGGGCGCGCCTACACGATCGATACGCTCGGCACGGTGCGTGCATTCGACACGCGCAATGGCGCGCAGCTTTGGTCGACCCAGACCCCGGTCGTGAAAGGCAATGAGGGCGAGCTGTATGGCGGCGGCCTCGCTTATGATCAGGGACGAATCTACGCGACCAACGGCCTCGGCTTCGTTTCGGCGCTCGACGAGCGCAATGGCGGGCTCATTTGGAAGGTCCGGCCCAGTGGACCGCTCCGCGGCGCACCATCGGTCGCCAATGGCTCGATCTACGTGATCAGCCAGGACAATCAGATCTACTCGCTCAAGGAGGCTGACGGCTCGACCAACTGGTCGCAGCCTGCGTCGCTGGAGATTGCGGGCGTGTTCGGCTCCGCTTCGCCCGCAGTCGGGCAAGGGACGGTTGTGGCCGGCTTCTCATCGGGCGAACTCAATGCCTATCGCTATGAGAACGGCCGTCAGGTTTGGGCCGATGCGCTACAGCGTACCAGCATCCGGACGAGCGTTTCGAGCCTTAACGACATTGACGCCGATCCGGTGATCGACAACGGACAGGTGATCGCCGTTGGAGCCGGCGGCCGAATGGTCGCCCTCGACCTCATCACCGGTCAACGGCAGTGGGAAATCAACATCGCCGGGATCGCGACGCCGTGGGTCGCGGGCGACTGGATCTTCGTCGCCACGGACGACGCGAAGCTGATTTGCGTCTACCGCCAGAACGGCCACATCCGCTGGATCACCCAGCTGCCGCAGTTCGAGAAGCCGAAGTCGAAGAAAGGCGAGATCGACTATTCGGGCCCGGTACTCGCAGGCGGGCGGCTGATCCTCACCGGATCGAACGGAGCGCTGATCTACGTCGACCCGACGACCGGCAGGTTCCTCAGCCAGAGCAATATCGGCGCGCCGGTCAGCCTGTCGCCGGTCGTCGCCAACTCCACGCTTTTCATCCTGGATGACCGCGGGCGCCTGACGGCGTTCAGGTAAGACCTCGCGGCGCCTCTGCGGCGCTGCTATCGGCCAAGCCCATGCCCCTCCCGACCGTCGCCATCGTCGGCCGCCCCAACGTCGGCAAGTCCACGCTGTTCAACCGGCTGGTTGGCAAGCGCCTCGCGCTGGTCGACGACCGGCCGGGCGTGACTCGCGATCGCCGCGAAGGGGAGGCGAAGCTGCTCGGGCTCGACTTTCGCCTGATCGACACGGCGGGATTCGAGGACGAGGACCCGCACACCCTTCCCGGGCGGATGCGCCAGCAGACCGAGGCGGCGGTTCGCGACGCCGATGCCGCCCTGTTCCTGGTCGACGCGCGGGAAGGTGTGACACCGCTCGACGAGGAGATCGGACGCTGGTTGCGCGCGCAATCCACCCCGGTGATCGTCGTTGCCAACAAGGCCGAAGGCACTGCTGGCGAAAGCGGCGTGCTCGATGCCTATCGCCTTGGGCTTGGCGAGCCGCTCGCCGTAAGCGCCGAGCACGGCGAGGGCGTGGCCGACCTGTTCCAGGCACTCCAGCCGCACGTCGAACATCAGCATTTCGAAGCGAACGAGGAGGAGGAAAGGAAACATCCACTCAAGCTCGCTGTCGTCGGCAGGCCAAATGCCGGCAAGTCCACCCTGATCAATCGGATGATTGGCGAGGAGCGCATGATCACCGGCCCCGAAGCCGGAATAACCCGCGATTCGATCAGCATCCAATGGGAATGGAGCGGGCGTCCGGTCCAGCTCGTCGACACTGCAGGCCTGAGGAAACGCGCTAAAGTCGAGGACAAGCTCGAGCGGCTCTCAGCTGCCGATACTCACCGCGCGATCGATTACGCAGAAGTCGTCGTCCTGTTGCTCGATGCGACCCGCGGCCTCGAATCCCAGGACCTCAAGATCGCCGCGCAGGTGATCGACGAAGGTCGAGCGCTGATCATCGCGCTCAACAAATGGGACGTGGCGGAGAATGCCTCTTCACTGTTCAACGGGGTCAAGGCGGCGCTCGCCGAAGGCCTTGCGCAGCTTCGCGACGTGCCGCTGCTGACGGTTTCGGCCAAGACGGGAAAGGGCATCGAGACGATCCTGAAGGTTGCGTTCGAGCTGCGCGAGGCGTGGAGCAAGCGCGTCGCGACCGGCGAGCTCAACCGGTGGTTCGAAAGTGCGGTCGATGCGAATCCGCCCCCAGCTCCCAAAGGACAGCGAATCAAGCTCCGGTACATCACGCAGGTAAAGACCCGGCCGCCGAGCTTCGTCGTGTTCGGAAACCGCACCGACGAGCTGCCGGAGAGCTACCGGCGCTATCTTCTGAACGCGCTCCGGCGCGACCTCGACCTCGGTCCGATCCCGCTGCGTTTGGACTTCCGCGGACGCGGCAACCCGTTCGATCGGAGCCGGCGCTAAGGCAAATTTTACCCTTTCGAACCTATGCCGATGCTCGTGCAAACGCGGGCGTTGCGTGAGACCGCTTCTTGAGGAGCTTGGGGTGAGCGACGAGGCTCGAGACATCGTCGACTGGACGCATTTCGAGAAGAGCCGGGCCGAGCTTGGTCCCGGCTTCATCCGCATCCTCAGCTATTTCAAGGAGGATGGGGTCAAATCGATCGCGCAGATCGAGCAGGCGATGCACGACCAGAACGCGACCGCGCTGGTGCTGCCCGCACACACGCTGAAGGGCGAATCGCGCCAGCTGGGCGCCGAGCCGCTCGCGAAGATTGCCGAGCTCATCGAGAGCACGGCGCGCCTGTGCGTCGAGACTCACCGGTTCCCGGACGAGCTCGTGCCCGAGGTCGTGCAGCTGAGGACCCTGTTCAACCAGACGGTCGAGCTGTTCGACAAGGCCACGAACCCGCTCGTGTCGCGAACCCCTGCGACCGGCTTCGGCCGCAAGGTCAACAACCAGGGCTTCGGCAGGATCTGAGCAGCGCTACCGGCGCAAATAGCGCCGCGTGATGAATGCCGTCGGCAATCCCACGAGCACGACGTGCGCGAACAGCTGCGTCGCGATTGCTAGCTTCGTCGGCGGCCAGGCTGCCGGAAAGCGCAGGGGAACGACGACGAGGTTCATCACCGCCCATGTGACGATCCCGTAGGCCAAGCCGGCTCGGAATGGCATCTCGAGATTGTGCGGTAGCTGGGGTGCGAGGATCACGAATACCGCGACCATGATCGCCATCAGTGTGAAATGGACGGCCAGGCCGAGCAGCGATCCGCCCGTGCCCCAAGTGGTCGCATCCGGGAACGGCCCCGAGGCCACGAACCGTAACATGACCGGGATTTGCTTCCCGCGAATGACCGTCAGGATCATCGCGAAGATTATGTCGAGCGTGCCGCAGGTGAGCGTTGCGAGAATTATCGGTGTCCAGATCGAGCGCCGCATGAATGTCCCCCGTCAGCGAGCACCGGTCTCGGCTGTCCCCCGGACGGCCTGTGAGCGGTGCTCTTTCCTGATCACCAACTTCAGGCCTGACCATATGTCGTCGACCGAACAGACCTTCACATCGACCAGCTGCATCGGCAACGCGACCTCACGGATCACGTCTTCGGTGATGTTCGTGGGAACCTTCGAGGCCTTCTTCGGCCAGCTCACCCAGATCATGCCCGCGCGGTCGAGGAGCGGAAGGAGCAGCCGGAGCTTTCTCCCCAAGTCAGCGCGTTCCGTGACGAAGATGTGGGCGGCATGGATGCCGGGCGTCGGCACGACCTCTTCCGACAGAACCATGCCCGACAATGCGATCTCATTACGAACGCTCTCCGGCATTCCATCGAACCAAACCCGCATGCCCTCCTTGAGCGACAGCTTCTTCGCAAGCGGCGTTCCGGAGTAGCCGGAGGTCACCCCTTCGCTCCTCCCTGCGAGCGCAGCTCGTGGGGAGGGGGACCGCTCAGCGGAGCTGAGTGGTGGAGGGGTTTTGCGGCCTCTGTGCAAAACCTGATCACCGCGTCCGCAATCTCGTCCGGATCGCGCAGAACGTCCTTCGCCGGAATGCGAAGCGCGTCGATGCCTTCGCTCTTCAACCATGATGTACGCCGATCATCTCGCTGAGGGCGCTCGCCAAAGTCGTGAGCCGCCCCATCGACCTCGATCGCCAGTTTCGCCACCGGACAGTAGAAATCGAGAACATACTCGCCGATCGGATGCTGTCGTCGAAAGTTCAGGTCGCTGCGTCGAAGCCGTACCCACAATAGCTTCTCGGGCAGCGACATCTCGCGCCTGAGACGGCGCGCGTTCTTGTAAGCTTTGTCGCTCGCGCTCACTGCCTAACCCCTCCACCACGCAATCTTCGTTGCGCGGTCCCCCTCCCCATTGCTGCGCAATAGGGAGGAGCGAGTCCAGTCAGAACTCCGGCGTCAGCTCGCTGCCCATCAGCCTGGGGAAGAAGCCCTCGTGCGCCGCGCGGAGGTCACGGAGGCTCGCGCTGAACCCAGTTCCTTCCACGGCTGAGCCGCCGGTTTCCCCAATTCGTGCAGAATAGATGTTCGCCGCGCTTGCACGGGCGACGACCGCATCGGGCCTGGTAGTGGTCACAAGCAATCGGCCCTGATCCTCGCCGAACATCACCGCTGCCGGATTGGCTGCCGTCGGCAGCGTGAGGCGGGCCCCAAGTGACCCTGCGAGCGCCATTTCGGCGACTGCCACCAATGCCCCGCCGTCGGAAATATCGTGGACTGCGGTAACGAAGCCGGCGGCGAGCAGCTGGCGCACCAGTTCTCCGACGCGCCTCTCGACGGCGAGATTGACCGCGGGTGGCGACCCATCGCGGCGGCCGTGGCAGATTTCGAGCCACAGCGATTGACCTACATGCCCTGTCGAATGGCCGAGAAGGAGCAGGCTTTCGCCTTCTGCCTTGAACCCGATTGTCGCCGACTTCTCCCAATCCTCGAGCAACCCGACGCCGCCGATCGCCGGGGTCGGCAGGATGGCGGTGCTGGTGCCGTCGTCGTTCTTCGTCTCGTTGTAGAGGCTGACGTTGCCGCTCACGACGGGGAAATCGAGCGCCCGGCAGGCCTCCGCGATTCCTTCCACGCAGCCGACGAACTGGCCCATGATCTCGGGCCGCTGGGGGTTT
>Ga0207647_10001985_pt1 | contig 15642 bp, 15 predicted proteins | sample KBSCornC2_FD_184295 | JGI IMG/M metagenome (GOLD analysis project Ga0207647, IMG submission 184295) | Corn rhizosphere microbial communities from Kellogg Biological Station, Michigan, USA - C2 (SPAdes) (version 2) | ecosystem: Host-associated > Plants > Roots > Rhizosphere ...
CAACGACGTGACACCCGCCGCCATGATGGACGAATTTCGGTTGAGCAAAGCGATGTCCGCTGGTGCTCAGACGGCTTTGAGTTCCGTTGTGACGATGGCTCGCCGTTGCGCGTGACATTTGCACTGGACTGCCATGACCGAGAGGCCATCAGTTGGGCAGCGACGACTGGCGGCCATAGCGGCGACGTCGTGCGTGATGTGATGCTCGCAGCTGTCGAGCAACGCTTCGGCACGGCGCAGGCAAGCTCAACCATTGAATGGCTCTCGGACAACGGTTCTGCCTATATCGACCATCGCACGCGTAGCTTCGCTCGCGAGTTGGGTCTAAAGCCATTGACGACCCCGGTTCGTTCGCCGCAGAGTAATGGCATGGCCGAGCGGTTCGTGAAAACGATGAAGCACGATTACGTCGCCTTCATGGACAAGCCTGATGTGCCCACGGCGCTCGCGCATCTGGCCGCTGCCTTCGAGCAGTATAACGAGCGCCACCCGCACAAAGCTCTGAAATACCGCTCGCCTCGCGAGTTTAGACGGGCTGCGGCCTCATCAACCTAATGGTGTCCGCGTGTCCTGAATTGCAGGGGCAACTACACATTTCATGTCGATCCGTTATCGCCTTCGCTCAACGACGTCCACGTTGATCCGTAGCTAACACCGTTGACAATACGCGTATATACACGCAATATTGCTATCAAAGCAATTCGCGTCACCTAGCAAATATACCCCAGCGCGCTTCCGACTCTTCATGCGCCGCACGGCCGAGCGCCTATTTGACGACGAGCATATCTGTTCGGTACTCGCCGCAGGGCGGCACCAAATGCGTGTCGCGACTCAACCGGCCCTTATGGGCGGAAGCGTCCATGTCGGGCTGGAAGACAGCCTGTATATAGAGAGGACGCTTGGCAAGAAACAATGCAGACCAAGTCCGAGAGATCTGGCGATTTCTCTGCGAATTCTCGCTCGAGGTGGCGACGCCGGAGGAAGCCAGAACGATGCTTTCGCTACAAGGCGCAGGCAACATTAGCTTCTAAGTCCAGGTAGCTCCACAACTATGCTCCGTGGCGAGCACCGAGGTGGATGCTTCTTTGGCTCTCGGAAAGGTCTGCTTCAGATAGCGCAGCGAACGCACACTGCGTGTTGTGACCGTGATGACGTTCTCGGCTGCTATCTCGGAACGGGTGTACGCGGTTCACGCAACATATCGGTAATTCAAAGACGACATCAAATTTATTGGATCGTGACTATGTCGACGATAATCAGAAGGTGCGCGTCAATAGGGCGTTGGACCTTTAGAAGCCGCCCCAGAAATTTCGCCAATCCGCCTGCCAATTCGACCTCAGGTCCGGCGAGTTCGCAAATCCAAAATTTGCATTTCGACGATGCCTGTACCCGCCTCTTTGATGTCTTCTGCGAACGCCGAAGGATTGTCCAGCTTGCTTATCTATTGCGCGCTTGGCCGCTGACGTCGGAGAGCAGCTCGTCAATCAGCGGGCTACTGTCGGCGTTGCATGAACTGCTTCGAGGACACGCGGAGAGCATGGAGACGGATGAGACGGCCCTGCTGGTCCTCGCTATTACGCTAGCCGAGCACAGCGGACTGCCATCGGATGCTTCATCGACAATAGGCATCCGTTAGGCGTCGGCGCAGTTGGTTTCCCAGGCGTGAAACGTTCAGAACTGCCTACATAAAAACGATCACGCCCCCGACCTCTCGTCTTCAGACCACTCCGGGCTGTACCCACCTAGCGTCGGGTGGTACATTTCATCGCCGGCATGCTGAGTAAACTCGACGTTTAGACGGTCCTCGTGAAGCCCGAGGATTTCGATACAGTGCCGACAGAGCGATTTCGCGACTTCGAGCCGCAACTCAGCGGAGCGGCCCCTTCGGATGTCGCACATTAGAACTGCGACAGGTTGTGGGCGACCATCGATCATTCGCCAAACACCACCGTCTCCGCACTCCCTCACCGCGACACTAATGCGGCGGATGTCGACGCTCATCATGCTTGCATACGTTTCGCAAAGAAGCTGCGCAAGCCGGGCCTTCGCCTCTGACGGGTACTGACCGTTTACATCGAGCTGCAAATATGGCATCTGCCTACTTCCTATAAGTTAGGTTGGAGAGAAAGGGAAAACGAAAGCGTGCAGTCGCGAGCATCCCGATCGCCCCGAAGTGCTCGCTTATCTAGAAATTTACTTCATCGTCAAGCGCCCGCAATGATTGATTCGATCGCGTTGGCTACTTTCAGCAGCTGCCAGTCGCCGTCCCTGTGTCCAGCAACCATCAGACCGACCGGAGCTTCGCCTGGGCGGTGCACAGGCAGCGAAATAGAACAGCAGTCGAGAAAATTGAACGGGCCGGTATTCCGTAGCAGTTTCGTCCGGACAGCATCTTCGGCAGCCATACATTCGTCGAACGTCGGAGCGATCATTGAGGTCGTCGGAAGTAACAACGCGTCGAACCCTGACGTAGCGGCGTCGAACTCTCGCATGAGGCGGCGGCGATGTGAAAGCATCGACAGGTAGTCGGCAGCCAGTATCTGTGCTCCACTTCTCACCCGGGCGCTAATGTGGGGATCGTAGTCGGCGCCACGCCGCTCGAGCAATTCCCGATGCCATGCGTATGCTTCTGCTAATTGGATCACGCGATTGCCATTAAGCGCATCGACTTCGCGAAGTGCTTTGAAAGAGACTTGTTCTATCCGCGCCCCAGCTTCGGAGATTCGCGCACAGGCGCGCTCAAACGCGCGCCCAACTTCGATGTCCAAGTCGTCAAGCACTATTTCGCGAGGCACGCCGAAGGTCAATCCGCGGACGCCAACCATATCCAGAGGTACTGCGGCTTCGCCTGAAATGACTGCATGAATCGCGGCGCAATCAGCCACTGATCGGGCAAGCGGTCCAATCGAATCAAGTGTCGGCGACAACGGAACCGCTCCTGACAATGGCACCGTGCGTTGAGTAGGTTTGAAGCCGACAACCCCGCAAAGGGCTGCCGGCACACGAATAGAGCCAACCGTATCAGAGCCGATCGCGGCGGCAACCATGCCGTCAGCCACCGAGACCGCCGCACCGGACGACGATCCTCCCGGGATGCGATCGCGGTCCCACGGGTTTCCTGGCGTCCCAAAATGGGAGTTGAGCCCGACCACCGAGAATGCAAAGGGCGTCATGTTGGTACGGCCAATGAGCACCACCCCCGACGACCGTAGCCGAGATACCACAGGCGCATCGCACGCGGCTACCGGCATATCGTCGAGCGCGAGTGCACCAGCTCTCGTTACTTCCCCTTTAACGTCTAGTAGATCTTTTATAGACACCGGTATGCCGGCGATTGGCGAGGCCCGGTAGCCCGACCGAAGTAGCGTGTCCTGGGCGGCGGCGACGTCTCTTGCTTGCTCGCGCCACACCGTTGTGAAGGTGCGAATTCCCTCGCCCATGGGATCGTCGATCCGGGCAATGCACAGTTCAACTTGCTCCGAGCTGCTTGCCTGCCCGGCTTCCATCGCAGCGGATTGCGCCAATACCGTTGGATATTTACCGTCGTCGTGCGCCCCTCTGGGGGCGCTGATTTTAGATTGATGTTTCGTCATGAGGTTCTCTTGCCGTTGTCCGGAATTTCCGCCCGGCGTGCGTCAGGTGGCACATGAGCGGGCTTACGTTTGACGAATACACCTGGCACCACGGCTAACATCGCGATCATTCCGACGAGCGAGACTAATCCGGCGGCAAAAAACATTGCGTTGTAGCCATTAACCTTGACCAGATATCCGGTGAGCGTAGGAGCCGCGACAGACGAGATGTTCGCAATAAAGTGCGTCATACCGCTAAACGTACCGATGCGGGCGCGCGGGGCGGTATCCAACACGACCACCCAATACACTGCATTTGGCAAGGTGTTCAGTGCGTTCGCGATTGTCATCAGCGCGAGAACACCTGCTGCAGATCCCGCCTTCGGTATCAGCAAAAAGCACACGCCAGCAAGCAACAGGCAGGCGGCCGCGAACTGGCTGCGTGCAATCCGCAAGTCACCCGTTTTTGTCAATATCAAATCCGAGAGTCGGCCGCCGATCAAAACCGCAAGACACGATCCGAGCCATGGGATGACGCCGACGTACGAAAGAGATGAAAGACTATAGTGGAATTGGTTCTGAAGGTACTTTGGCGTCCATGTAAGCAGCAGAAACGTCACGTAAAGGAACGCAAAGTAGCCAATAGCGTTACATACCAATGTGCGACTTGAGAAAAACGAAAGCCAGCCCGGGATTTCTTCGTTCGAGTCCGGGAGGGGCGCTGTCGGCGAGACTGTTGGTCCATCATGCCGAATCTTTTGGAGTTCGGCGGCATTGACCCGGTGACTCTCTTCTGGACTATCCGTGAACACCCACGCAAATACAGCGATCAGGAGAAGACTGCCAGCGCCAAGTATCGCGAATGTCATACGCCAGTTGCCAGTAGCGGTAAGCAGTCCGACAGTGATGGGTGCCGCAAGCATTGCGCCAAACGGTGTACTCGCGAGTGCAAAAGACGAAAGCATTGCACGTTCACTCGGCGCCGCCCATCTCACAATTGTCTTGTTAATGCTTGAGAAGGCGGGGCCCTCACTAAAACCGAAGATGCTCCGCATGACTGCAAAGCCGGCAAGAGCGCTGCCTCCGAAGAGGGTCAACCCGAGCTCTCCTGCAATGGCGGTGCCGCCCTCAAATATCGACCAGGCGACTCCTGCAACGATCCAGACCTTCCGGGCGCCCCATCGGTCCAGCAAAACACCACCGATTAGAGCTCCAAACATGTAACCGTATCCGAAAAATCCTAGTATTTCGCCCCACTGTGCGCTGTCGAATCCGAAAGCTCCGATAATGTGTTCTGACGCGAACGACAGCGCACCGCGGTCAACATAGTTCACAGTGGCGATCATGAACAGCAGTCCAACGACCACGAAACGAAAGCGCGTCGGTACTATGGTGCCTCTGCCTCCGGCGTAACTTCTTCCATCGCTTGTTTTCCGCACGAGTTATCCCTTCAGTGTATTGCGCTCCGGGCCCATGATAGGGGGGCTGCGATCACACATCCAACGATAAATATCCGTGCTAAACGTTACTTGAATTCACATATGCCTCGTCCTCATTTACCCTTGTCAGCACTTCGTGCATTCGAAGCGGCGTTTCGCCAACGTGGGTACAGTCGCGCCGCTGACGAACTTGGCTTGAGCCATGGAGCCGTGAGCCATCACATCAAGAGTCTCGAACAATCGTTAGGCGTGAAGTTGTTCCGCCGCGATGGCCATGTCATGGTGCCTACCGAGGCAGGCCAACGGCTGGCGCTACACGTTTCGGAAGGTATGTCGCGCCTTGCGCAAGGTATTGAAGAAGTCAGAGCGCGAAAACTACGCTCAAGGATCGTCACGGTCAGTGTTCTACCTGCCTTTGCTGCCAGGTGGCTCATTCCCCGGCTCGCGAGTTTGCATCAAAGCAATCCGGATATCGAAGTCAATATACGGGCTTCCGCTCTGCTTGCAGACTTCTCGCACGAAGGGGTGGACGTTGGCTTGCGATATGGACCTGGAAAATGGGATGGCCTCACGGCGGAGCTTCTATACACCGAGGACATCTTTCCAGTGTGTAGCCCACAGTTTTTGGAAAAGAACAATCTTAAGGAACCGCGCGACCTGCTGAAGGTGACACTATTGCGGGACCAACGCATACCTTGGTCGGTCTGGTTCCGCCATGTCGGCATGAACGACGATGTGCCGATCGCGGCTGGCTCGACTTATGGCGATGCAGGTTTACTACTGCATGCCGCGGCGGCGGGACACGGCGTGGCGCTCGCTCGCAGTGCCCTGGCAGACAACGACCTTAGCGCAGGGCTGCTCGTACGACCATTTCCCGAGAAGCTCGCCGCTGACTTTGCATACTATCTGGTTTATCCGAGCGACCGTTCTCTAAGAGAACCTGCGGCAGCGTTCCGTCAATGGCTGTTCATGCAACTGGGCCGAGCCCATCGCCGCTAGGATCATCGCGCGAGCTTCCCGTCGAAGGAAGACCGCGGTTTGTAAACACTTCTCGGAGACACAAACGTCCTGTGCACAAGACGGTCGCCGCACCCATGTGCATCGGCGCCGTCCCATCAGTCTTAAGCTTTTCGTTGAATCGGCAGACGGGGGCGCTTATAGAACAGATTCTTGCTGTGTCATCTTCTAGCGCCAACCGATTCTATTTTTTACAGACGCGGTAGGAGGTCGGCCGCCGCAGCGATGTGCGTTTAGCCGCAAAAAAAACAGCCCTTCAGCGCCCTATCTCCGGGCTTTATCAATCACTATCAGAAGCCAACCGTCACTTTAGCTGCTCACGCTTTCTCTGACAGGCTTACAGCAACAATGGGCGTGACGCATCGCTCCGCAAATCCGAGTCGGCTATAGAGTGACACAGCTCGGCGATTGTCCTGGCGGACGTGCAGGAAAGCTGTATCCCCGCGCGCCACTATTCCTGCAGTGATCGCAGTTGTTACCATTTCCGCGAAACCTTTCCCCGAGTGCGCCGGATCCGTACACACGCTCGCTACCTCGACGTATCCCGGAAATGCGAGCCTTTCACCGGCCATAGACACCAGTTTCCCACCCGATTTAATCCCAACATAGCGTCCCATGTCTATCGTACGACGTTCCATCGGCCCCGGCTTTGCGGCGCTGACCAACTGCAGCATCGCGCGCGTATCCATCTCCGTGAGTGTCAGCACGTCGGCCGTGTCGCAACTGCCGCGAAAGGTGTCAACCGTGCATGTCATTTGCACAAACGGGAAATACCAGTGAATCGTCCATCCATCAGGGAGCAGTTCCGGCGCAACCCCAACCAGACCGACGACTCCGTTAGCGGCAAGTCTGCCAAGCGCAAGCCATCCCCGCTCATTGGCAACATCAGCAAGTGCGGCGATTGGCGATACGTCAGCCAGGTAGCGCCGCGCGCACTCATGGCCCACCGAAATCGACCGGTGGTTGGTGGTCATAGCATGCCAGGCCGGATTATCCAGCACATGAGCCAAAATTAAGTCTCCCTTCAAACAGGCATACTGCGCCCCGCTTCATCGCTTCCAAAAAGCGCTGCCGTCGGCCAGTTGCCCTTTCCGTGGTCCCGAGCTTGCATGGACACGGGCCGCGGAGACAGCCTAGTGATGACAAGCGCGCCTCCTCAGCAGTGGCGGCGACGAAGGCTAGCGGTTAGCTCCCTCGACTACGGCGACCTTTGGCACTAATCCACTGCTCGTTTAAGTAAGGCACTAGCCGCGTTGCCGTCGATGAGTTGAACGTTTGCATAAACTGTTCAACTTCGCTTCAACTTTGTCAGGCTCCTTGCAGCTCCGGGCGTCGCAGACACGCATCCAGCGTTCGTCTGACCATGCGGATAACATGCTCAGAGTCCCGCTGGATCGCAGCACGGCTGCGGCCACACGACACCAATACTTGCCACATCATATGCAGCTCTATGCCAAGATTAATCCCGTCACTGGGAGCGATCGATCCTCCGATCTGCTCAAAACGAGCGAGATGTAAGTCACGCTGTCGGCATAGCGCCTGATGCAATTCTTCGAATCGTCCCGCCGCTTCCGTCGACAGCTTCAATATTGGGTCGCCAAGAATCGCATCATTAAGCACGAGCTCCCGTTGTTGCAGGAAGTAATTCATCACTAAGCGTTCGGGTCGTTGATCGGAGCGCAGAAGCAGGGCGGTCATCTCCCTATTGCGTTGCTCGCATAGCGTTCGTGCATAGGTCATCCAGACATCGTTCTTCGTCCCAATTGCCCGATAGATTGACATTTTGTAGGTACCAGCCTCCCTTGCAATTTCATCCATCGTGGCGCCGTGCAGGCCGGCTCGATAAAGGAAGGGACCGATCCTTTCAATCATTGATTCCCGCTCTTCGGCTGCGTCACGACTCTGCATACTGGCGTTTCCTCGGCTACATCTCTGCTTTTCAACTGAAGTCGCGTGGGGCGCATGGATCCGCGAACTGGCAGTGGCCACCATCGGCATGGGGGACGGATTCCCTCGGTTCGATTTGCCGCATCAACGGTGGAATAGTCGGCGCCTGCGTTCGTGGGATACACCGTGTGCACGATGGTACGGTGCAGCCGACGCCAAATCGCAGATCCGTATCGGCTCGACAATGCTGCTATAATACGTGCATATACACTTTCCTGTAAATCCCATGGGGGCGGTGATCCCTGCTCGCGTCGGCGGGTTCGGCATATGCCGCTAGATCCTCGGACGAGTTTTTCCACAGACACCCAAGAGCACTCTTTCGGCGCAGTTATGTTCAACCGTTTTCAGGCGATGGTTGTTTTTACCAGGATCGTGGAGACCAATAGTTTTTCGCGGGCCGCGGTCTCTTTGAATCTTCCTCGCGCATCAGCCTCGAACATCATCAAGAGCCTCGAGGCTCATCTCAGGGTTCGGCTCCTGTACCGCACGACGCGCCGCATTAATTTGACCGCAGAGGGCGCGCAATACTATGAGCGTTGTGTTCAGATCCTTTCTGACCTGGAGGAAACGGAATACGCGCTAACCAGTGGCGCGAGCGGGATTCACGGCACCCTGAGAATCAACCTGCCACCGGCCATTGGCAGAACCGTCATCGTGCCGCGGATCCATGAATTTTGCAGCATGTATCCCCAAGTGGACCTTAGAATCGGCTTCAGCGACAGACGTGTCGACCTCGTTCAAGAAGGCATAGACTGCGCAATCCGTGTAGGGCTGTTGGAGGACTCCAGTCTGATAGCCAGACAGTTCGGACACGTGGAAATGTTAACCTCGGCTAGCCCGCGGTACATACAACGGCATGGCTGTCCTCTCGAAATCGACGATCTTCCACGGCACTTTGCCGTTCACCTGCTTTCCGGATCCGGAAGAAACCTTGACTTCAACTTCGTTCGCAATGGCCATGCTGCTGAAATCCGCATACCAGGAACCGTTGCGGTCAGCGACGTTGATGCGTACATTAGATGCGGCCTTGACGGAATGGGGCTGATCCAGGTCCCCGCTTTCATGGTAAGAGAGCACTTGCGAAGTGGCGAACTGCTGGAGGTGATCTGCCATCACCGACCGCAACCAATCCCGGTTTCAGCGATATATCCAGCAAACCGGCACTTGTCATCAAAAGTGCGCGCGTTTGTCGAGTGGGCGGGGAGTCTTTTTGAAAACTACTTGAAACCTCAGGCCAACGCAGTCCACCGGAGACGCACCGCCACTTCGCATCTCGCAGGTATGCCAACTCCGTACAGCGCCGATGCGGACACCAGAACCCCCGTCACCTGAAAGGCTTGCTAGCCTTTGCCGCTGATCAAACGCTTACCGTCGCAACGCGGGACGATGGCAGTTGACGCTGCTTCGGACTGGACATCGCCGCAAGGGAGCAAGTCCGATTCCGGCTCGTGTATTCATCCCAACACCAAGCAGCGTCACATCATCTTCCCAAGAGCCGCAACGCTATGTGCATTCAGCGCGGTATCTGCGGCCGCCCGCCATGCAAAGATCAGGCCGAAACCGACGGTGGCCGCACAAAGCCAATGACCTGTTCGACACGTCGCGCAAGAGTTAATAGTGCTTTGTCGCTTCCACTGCTTGCGTCCAACTCGAGCCCGAGCGGTAGGCCGTTCTCCGTCAGTCCCATAGGAATCGATATCCCCGGCAGTCCAGCAAAGCTAGCCGGATAGGTGTTCCTCGACAGAAAGACGTCGTTTACCGTCCGACCCGCAACCGTATATTGCCACTGCTCTGCAATGGTCGGAGCGGCGCACAGGGTTGTTGGAAACACAATCGCATCTGCGCGAGAAAAAACCTGACTGTCAAAGCGGCGTCGGACTTCTGGCCGGCGCCGGAAAAGAGCGTCTTTGTAGGCGACGTCCTCCGTGTAGCCGGCTCCCGTGGTCAGGACAAATCGTTGCCACCGAGTTTTGATATGCGACTCTAGCCCATCGTAAATCTCTTCGAACGTAAGGGGGATTTTCTGGTCTCGCAGGAAGGCCGTTACATCGGGCTGGGTATCATGAAAGAACAGCGCCCAGTTAGCCTCCTCGACCATAGGGCCGAAATCTGTGCCAAGATCGACTTCGAGGACACTGGCTCCCGCATCTTTCAGTTTAGAAATCGTGTCGTTGAAGACCTTTTCTACTTCCGCGTCGGCGCCGTCGAGATAATAGTGACGTGCGACCGCGAGTCTCGTGCCCCTTAAGCTTGCTGAAAGCCGTTGTGGGGACGAGTAATTCCCCGTCGCGATCGAGTCTAGCAGATCGCAATCCGACACCCGCCTTGCTATCGGACCGGTCGTATCCAATGTGTTTGAGATCGGCGCGACTCCACTTCCTGACCATCGGCCGGGTGTCGGCTTGAAACCAACGACGCCGCATAGCGCTGCAGGAACGCGAATTGACCCGACCGTGTCCCCACCCAGAGCTGCCGGGACCAGTCTCGCGGCCACGCTAGCTGCGCCGCCGCACGACGACCCTCCGGTAATGTGAAGCACGTTGTACGGGTTTTTCGCCTGCCCGTAATGACCGTTGAGACCGGTGAGACCATACGACATTTCGACCAGGTTGTTCTTCCCGAGCACAACGCAACCTGCATCTTTCATAGCAGTCACGACCTTTGCGTCCGTCGCAGGCTTGAAGTCACGCGCCACGGCTGTCCCGAAGCTGGTGGGCAGGTCCATGGTCAGGTAGCTATCCTTGACGCCAATAGGCAGCCCTGGAAGTGCTCTTCTCTTCCCCGCGAGACGCGCCTTGTCGGCTGCTCGGGCTGCCGACAGTGCCTTGTCATCGTCGACGGTGATGAACGCATTAAGGGATGCGAATTTATGCGTACGTTCGAGCAAGACCTCCGTGTACCGCTCCGAGGTTAGCCGGTTGGTGTTGATAGCGCGCGCCGCCTCGAACAAGCTAGCTTCGTGCACTTGCGATACGTCTACCGACGACCCTGCCGGCTCGATCGCTGCGGCAGCGTACGACATACTGGGCCCGACCGCTGTGCTGAGCAAAACTGCCGATGTATCTCTTACGAAGCGACGTCGAGCAGGCGAATCGATCGTGCCAGGCTCATTCGGTTCGTCGTGAGTTGGTAGTGGGTTGGTCCGGGTCATTTTCATGTGATGGCGCCTGAGTTGACAATTGAATGCGGCGGGCTATTGCAAGTCGTTCGGCTTTCCGCGATCCGAGTGTGACACCGTCAAGATTTGATGTCAACGGAGGATCCGAATCGGAGCGGGTCAGCCCGACGGTCTGGTTTCCAATTGAATATGCAACCGCTGATGTAGCATTGCGTGCGTGAGGCATGGCGCGGCTCATGCGCCGCGGACAAAGGACTATTGTCGGTTAGCCCTGCGCTACATAGATGCCGTCGTTCGTCACATCAATATCTGAGGCCCGCCACACGGGCGGCTTTTCGACGACCATTGACGTCACGTTCAGCAACGATTCGGTCTATCTCTGATATCAACGTGGAGGCAGCAACGGGTTTGTGAAGGATCGCGTCACAGTACAGAAATGCAGGTGGACTTGGGTCATCCGAAACAAGGATGAAAACAACTTCGGCAAGCCGCCTGTCGTTGCGCAGGGAATAGCACAAGTCACATCCCGACATGTCCGGCATCTTGCGGTCCGCCACTACGACGTCGACCTCATTGGCCCGCAGAATGCCCAACGCGGCTTTGCCATTAGCAGCAGAGAATGTTGCATAGCCGCTCATCTCGCACATGGCCTGCCATGACGCGGCCACTCCATTTTCATCTTCCACCATCAGCACTGAAAGCACGACAGCCTCCTTAACATACGGTCTGGGAGCGAGATATCAGCTATCGCTGTTCGTAGGCGATATGGAACGCGCGGAACGCAAATTCGCTGAATCTCATTGCAGCAGTTAATCGTCTTGCGATCCTGCCGCTGGCTGAACACAGCACTGCTGCAGGCAGACATGACTCTTCTCTCTTCCGACCTTCAAAGGCATCTGGCGAGCTTCCAGTTCAGCACATCGCCTGAGGCATCGCCTCTTTGCAATCTCATGGCGGTTCAACCTGCTAAATCTGCACGATCTCCGTCATCGACAGAGGGATTCGCCGTCGCCGCGGTCGACCGACAGGGACATCGAAATAAAGATGAATAGGGCAAACGCAAAGTCAGGCCAGGCAAAGAACGCATATTCCATCGCTATTCGGTGCGTAGTCAGACAGCGCCTTTGTTTCTACCGGACGATCAGACCACGCCTTCGCCCTGAGACAGAAAGGGGTAATCCGTATAGCCTCCAGCGTGACCGCCATAGAAAGTGGCCCTGTTATAGCGATTCAGGCGTGCATCGCATTTGAGTCGCAATGGCAGATCTGGATTCGCAATAAATAACCGACCGAACGCTATCGCGTCGGCATGGCCGCTCTCGATCGCAGCCAACGCCCCATCACGCGTATAGTTGCCAGCGGCGATAAGCACCCGAGGCCAAACGGGGCGGAAAAGCTGAGACGCCGAAGGAACGTCCTTGTGATCGACCTCCGCCTGACCCGCCCCGCTTGCTCTCGGCTCGACCAGATGCAAATATGCCAAATTGAGGCTTGCGAGCCGTCGAATGAGATACGTATATAAAGAGACCGGATCAGTTCCGCCACTATCGTTCGCGGTTCCGAACGGGGACAGTCGAATACCGACTCTATCTTCACCCCACACCTCGGTCACTGCTTCGGCTACCTCAATCGCAAAGCGGCACCTATTTTCTACTGACCCGCCATATGCATCTGTGCGTTGGTTAGTCCTGTCATGAAGGAATTGTTCAATGAGATAACCATTCGCCGCATGGATTTCAATCCCATCAAAGCCAGCTGCCATTGCGTTTCGGGCAGCGTTGACGAAGTCCTGAACTACAGCAGCGACTTCTTTCGTCGATAGAGCACGAGGCTCCTCGTATGCCACACATTGGAAGTCAGCCGACATTCCATAGCCGCTCGCTGCGATCGCAGAGGGCGCGACTGGACGAGCGTCACGTGGCTGATGCGAACGATGCGAAATTCGTCCGACGTGCCACAGTTGTAAAAAGATACGGCCGCCTTTCTGGTGTACGGCATCCGTCACTTTTTGCCACCCAGCGACTTGCTCAGAAGTGTAAATTCCAGGCGTCGCCGGCAGTCCGTGCGCAGTCTCTGAAACAGGCGATCCCTCCGAAACTATCAATCCTCCAGCCGATGCCCGCTGTCCATAGTACTCGGCGTTCAGTTGATGCGGGGTGCGTCCTGGGTCCTTCGCACGCATTCGCGTCAGCGGTGCCATGACGACCCTATGCTCGAGCTGAATGTTGCCGACCCTGAGAGGAGAAAAGAGCTGTTCTGGCATCTTAGGACTCCGTTGATTCTTGACCGAATGCGACGTGCTGAGAACTTTCACACATATACCGAAAGCGTGATACAAGTATATACGCGCATTATCCCGATCACAAGTCGATCTTCGACACGTGTCGCGACTTATCGTCGGCTCGCCGCGCCATGGAGAGCAAGGACTTGTGATAGCTCATAAAAATTAGGCTAGCGGATCGTCGGTTAGCGACTTTGGAAGGCGGCCTGTCGCGCTGCCGTCAGTCCTTCGAACCGTCGGACTCCTTGCAAGTTTGTCTGCGCTGTAGCTAGCCGGAAGACGCGAAGCGACAGCATCGAGGATCAGCGATGACAAGATGTCCGCTTTGCGCATGGGCGATGCTGTGGAAGTTGGTTTGCCACGGCGCAATCACTGCGGTCAGAGTTATCCCTGGAGACAACGGGATGTACGCGCACCTAGTCTGCGGCTCACGCTTTCCGTCGGTCGAAACTTGGCGTGGACCGAATATCGGGAAGCGCGTAGCCAGTTGGAAGGATCTCCTTCCAGAAAGGACTGCCATGCATTAGATAGGAGGCGAAGAATTGCACGCAGCGAAGTACGCCGCCAACATCGCGCATGACCACCTGCATTGCTCCGAGGAAACCTTGAACGAGTGGACAGGAACCTCCGCGCTAGGCGCCTGCGCTGTTCATTGCGCGGAGGAGCAGAAACTGGATCGAGCTGCACGCTCCCAGCCGGCGACTGCGAGTACGTCCTTAAGCACCGAAACTTTGAAGTGGATCGGTCCGGAGCATCGGCATGCATCTCAAGGCCCTCAGTCGCACGGTTCTCCAGCAAGAAGGAGCGCTGCTTCGACCCCCGCTTCCAGGATTTGCTCGGCCCTTGCGATGCTCGGAACCGCCCGTGCCAATTGAAGGGTTCCAACCATTAGACCAAAGATGGCTGTCGCCCGACGATCGGCACGACTGGAATCAGTCTCGGGAAGCAATGCAGCCAATGTTGACACGAAGGAATTGAGCCCGTGCTCATAAGCCGTCCGGGTTGGCTCAGACTGCCGTGCGATTTCAGGGAGCAAAGCCGCCGACGGGCATCCGCATGAAGGGTCTGCCCGATGAGCCTGATTGAGATAGCTTCGGATTACTTCCTCGAGGCCAGCGCCCATTTCAACATTCTCTTCGAGGCTCTGCTGCCGTTCCGCGAGGGCACTACTTACCGCCTCTCGGACAAGCGCGTCCTTAGAGTCAAAGTGCGCATAGAAAGCGCCGTTGGTCAGGCCTGCCGCTCCCATGATCCCGCTGATGCCGGCGCCGGAAACCCCTTCGCTACGAAAGCATTTCGAGGCAGCCTCGAGAATATGCCGTCGAGTCGCGGCTTTGTGACCTTTTTCAAAACGCATCTTCTCTTCCTTGGTGCGCGCAGCCGTCAGCTTGCAGCCGCCTCCAACAAGGTTTGGAGGTCGCGATCGAGCTGACGAGCCACGATATTGACTTCTTCGCTGCCGAACTGGCCGAAAACCGAGGCCGGACGATCGTATTCAAACGTAGCACCGCGATCACCGCTGTCGTGTAGCAACACGCGAATGGGCGCATACAGCCCAGCAGATAATTGATGACGAGTCATCTTCGATGCGGTAAGCGGATTGCCAATATCGTACTGTATCGACCGGTGGCGCAGACCAGCAATAGCCAGCAATGCTCCGTGGTCACGCTGCCCGAAAATTGTTAGCGGAGGAGATGCTAGCAGTTCTTGCAGTGCGCGCGTGCTTTCACCGTACCTCAGGAGAGTAAAGATGCCGTCATCGATTTGGGGCGCCAAGCTCTCGAGCTTGCCTCGCACGTCATCGAAGGCATTCGTCGATCTGATGGTGACATGCTCGATTGAAATTGTATGGGTGGAACACTTTGCATTGCCCATCTGTTGATCCTCGGTTCAGTGGTGTGAGGGTAGCCCCTTTGTTCGGAAAGGGGCGGCGGCATCAAAGCGTCGGCGGCATAGTGCCCAAGATGCGCTCGATATGGCGACTAAGGCTCAAAAGCGCCCGGTCGCTGCCTAACGGCGCGTCGAGCTCAAGACCAATCGGAAGACCGGCGCGAGAGAGGCCCGCCGGTAGGCTGATACCTGGAAGACCAACGCTGCTAGCCAACAAAGTGTGGTTCGCCAAAGCGAGCGTGCTCACTTCCTGGCCGGCGATGCGAAGCCCCTCTTGCTCTCCGATCAAAGGCGCCGTGCAGGGTGTGGTCGGCTGTAGAATGGCAATGGCCCCCTTACTTACGAACGCCTGATTCAGCCTGCGCTGGATTTCGGGAC
>Ga0207647_10001986_pt1 | contig 15638 bp, 16 predicted proteins | sample KBSCornC2_FD_184295 | JGI IMG/M metagenome (GOLD analysis project Ga0207647, IMG submission 184295) | Corn rhizosphere microbial communities from Kellogg Biological Station, Michigan, USA - C2 (SPAdes) (version 2) | ecosystem: Host-associated > Plants > Roots > Rhizosphere ...
TTGCCTGTGGCTCCCAGCACCAGCAGAAGCGCGATAGCGGTCAGCACGCCGCCGTGCCACTCAGGATGCTGCGAGATCGTGGCGAAGACGTCGGTGAAGTTAAGATTGCCGAAGTGAGCGACCAGAAGAAACATCGCCAGTAGAAAGCCGAAGTCGCCGATGCGGTTGACGATGAAGGCTTTTTTGCCGGCGTCGGAGGCAGAGTCCTTCTTGAAGTAGAAGCCGATCAGCAGGTAGGAGGCGAGGCCTACGCCCTCCCAGCCGACGAAGAGCAGAAGGAAGCTGCTGGCCAGTACCAGGACGGACATGAAGAACATGAACAGGTTGAGGTAGGCGAAGAAGCGCCAGTAACCCTCTTCGTGAGCCATGTAGCCGACAGAATAGAGGTGAATGAGGAAGCCGACGCCGGTGACGACGCCGAGCATGATCAGCGTAAGGTGGTCGACGGTGAAATCGAAGTTAACCTGAAAACCTGAGATCGCCATCCATGGGCGGCTGACGGCGTGGATCGCTTCGGGAGCGTTGGGGGCCTTCATCAGCACCCAGAGCCAGGCGACGATGGCCGCGGGAATGGCGGTAAAGATCAGTGCAATCGCCGTGACGACGGCGCGAGGCAGCTTGCGGCCAAGGATTCCGTTGAGGAGGAAGCCGGCGAAGGGAAGCAGCGGGATCAGCCAAAGATAATAGTCGGGCATCAAGGAAGTCTGAGGGCTCATAGTTTCATCAGGTCGATCTGGTCGACGTTCAGGGTCTGGCGGGTGCGGAAGATCGCGATGATGATGGCGAGGCCGACGGCGGCTTCAGCGGCGGCGACCACCATCACGAAGAAGACGAAGATCTGGCCACTGATCTGGTGCCACTGGTGCGCGAACGCGACGAAAGTAAGGTTGACGGCATTGAGCATCAGCTCAATCGAGATGAAGATGGTGATGATGTTGCGCTTGATGAAAAAGGAACCGACGCCGATCGAGAAGAGGATGGCGGCAAGAACAAGGTAATAGGCGGTAGGGACTTGTGCGGCCATAGGCTTACTGGTCCTCCTTGCGTGCGAGAACGACTGCGCCGAGGATGGCGACGAGGATGAGGATTGACGTGACTTCGAAGGGAAGCAGGAGCTTGGTAAAGAGGACTCGGCTCAACTCCTCGATGTTGTTGAGGCCGCTATTGAGATGGCCGCCAAGATTGGCGACGCCAAGGGCCTTCTGCTCCGAGAGGAAGACGAAGCTGAGCAGGCAGAAGATGGCGGCGGCGCCGGGAAAGCCGGCGATATAGGCGGCGCGGCTGCCCGAGGTCTTCTCTTCTTTGCCCGCGTTGAGCAGCATGATGACAAAGACGAAGAGCACCATGATGGCGCCCGAGTAGACGATCACCTGCGCGGCGGCGAGGAACTCTGCCCCCAGCGACCAGTAGAGGACCGCGAGCGACATCATCACGACGACCAGCGACAGGGCGCTGTTGATGGGGTGGCGTTGCAGCAGGAGATTGAGTGCTCCCGCTACGGCCAGCGCGCCAAAGATTATGAAAAGTGCCAGTTGCATGTTGAACCGCTCAAGTCTTTCCTGAATCGCTTGAAACTGTTAAAACGGAGCAGAAGGTCGTGGCTATCTGCCGATTGTAAAGCAGCCGGCGGTGAGGCTAACCGTGCAGCGCGAGAACGAGACTGGTGATGATAATGTTGGCCATCGCCAAAGGAAGCAGAAATTTCCAGCCGAAACTCATCAACTGGTCATACCGGAAACGAGGCAGCGTGCCGCGCACCCATATATAGAGCAGAAGAAATGCAAAGACTTTGGCTACAAACCAGAACACCGGGAGAAGCGCCTGCACGACCGCTCCGCCGAAGGCCGGGATGAGGTTGCCGAAGGGGCTGGACGCGCCGCCGAAGAACATCAGCGTGGCCACGCAGCTTACGATCACCATGTTGGCGTACTCGGCCATGAAGAACATGGCGAACTTCATCGAGCTGTACTCGGTGTGATATCCGGCGACAAGCTCAGATTCGGCTTCGGGCAGATCGAAGGGCGCGCGGTTGGTCTCGGCGTAGGCGGCCATGATGTAGATGAAGAAGGCTACGAACTGGTAGCCGCCGAAGAAGTTCCACGAGAGCAGCCCGTGGGAAGACTGGCTTTCAACGATGGTGCGCAGGCTGAGCGACTGGGCGCGGAGGACAACGCCGACCAGCGATAGGCCCAGGGCAAGCTCGTAGCTGACCATCTGCGAGGTGGCGCGAAGGCTGCCCAGCAATGCAAATTTATTGTTTGACGACCAGCCGGAGAGCGCAATGCCGTAGACCCCGATCGAGGTAATGCCGAGGATGACGAGCAGACCGATGTTGATGTCGGTAATGGCGAAGATGTCCACGCCATGGATGCGGTGGACCGCGCCGAACGGGACGACGGCGATGGAGATGAGAGCGCAGGTGAGCGCGATGATCGGAGCGATCACGAACAGAGGTCGCTCGGCTGCGAGCGGCATCAGGTCCTCTTTCAGAAAGAGCTTAATCCCGTCGGCGAGCGGCTGCAGAAGGCCGAAAGGACCGACGCGGGAGGGGCCCCAGCGGTTCTGAATGTGACCGAGTACCTTGCGCTCCAGCAGCACCGTATAAGCGACCGTCGTCAACAGGATGACGAGGACGACGGCGATCTTGACGATGCTGAGCAGCAGAAATATCTGGAACGGACTGAGATGGCTCACGATTTAGCTTTTAGCTCCTGGCGTTAGCTGTTAGCTCGTTTCTTGCGGTTGTTGGCAGCTTGTGCCAGATTTCGATTTGCCGATGTTCGGAGTCAATCGGCGGCGGTCTCATTGAGTTGCGCGGACTTCTGTCCCTCCTGATGCTGACGGAGGTCGTTCATTGAGGTGGAGTAGCGCCCAAGCGTGCCGGAGGTGAACAAAGTATCGTTCGCCGGCAGCACAAGGTCGCGACGTGTGTTGATCTGGACAAGGCCGGAGGCGGAGGGTTGCAGGTGCTGGTCGTTGCCCGAAAGAAGCTGGAGCCGCAGCAGGTTGTAGCCGGGAACCAGGCGCTCGATCTCGTCGAGGATCGCGTAGGGATCAAAAGGGCTGAGCTTCGGCTCGAGGTTATTGGCCGTCAGCCAGACGGCATGACGGTCGGCCTCGCCCGACTGCGCGCCGCGCGACTGTCCCATGTCTGCGCGGAGACCTTTGCCGAAGGGAACGAGCTTGTGTATGTCCGTGCCCATCTTGTCGGCGATGCGGACGATCATCTCGAAGTCGGTGCGGACTCCGGCGCGATCGCCAGCCTTGCGAACCTGCTGGAGGTCGCCATAACTGTTGGTGACGGAGCCGGACTTCTCGTAGAGATTCGCGGCTGGAAGAATTACATTGGCAAGCGCCGCCGTCTCGGTAAGGAACATGTCTTGAACTACTACAAAAGTATTCTTGAGCACGGCTGGATCGACACTGTAGCGGGCAACCGGGTTGGAGTTGACGACGTAGAGCGCGGAGAGTTCGCCGCGGCCGGCGGCATCGAAGATCTCCAGCATATCGAGGCCGGACTCGGCAGGTGCGTTGTACTCGGTAAAGTTGTTTCCGTCGGCCAGTGGAGTGTAGCCAGGGAGCAGATCGGGCAGCAGGCCCATGTCGGCCGCGCCGCGAGAGTTGGCATAACCGGAGAGCAGCGCGAACTTTGCGCCGGGAATAGTGAGGCCGAAGTCGATGAGCTTCTTCAACTCCGCGCCCCGAAGCTCAGAGCCGATGACGATCAGCAGATTCTCTTCGGCCTTGAGGGTGTCGCGAAACGTGCTCAGCGCATCGGTGTCGGAGACAGAGCCGGAAGCTGCCGCGTCGTCGCCCGCAAGGAAAGCGGCGAAGGAGTCGTAGCCGAAAGGCGCGAGGCGGACGAATGCCTTCGCCTGACGGCGCAGTTTGATCTCGGACGAATTGACGACGTAGAGCCGGGCGTGGTTCTGGCGGATGTTGGTGCGAATGTTCCATGCCGTTCCCGGAGCCTGGTTGGTGGGGTCACCGCCTACCAGCAGGATTGCTGGTGCTTTAAGCGTGTCGCGCAGAGATGCCGTGCGATCTTTCTGCCCGGCCAGAGCGTGGGCAAACGCCACGTAGTCCGCCGTCCGATGGTGGTCGATATTGTTGGTGCCCAGCACCGTGCGCGCAAATTTCTGAAGCAGGTAGGCTTCTTCATTGGTAAGCCGGTTGCCGCCGATGACGCCCATGCTCTTGCCGCCGCGGGTGTCGCGAAGTTCGCGGAAGCGCTTGCCGATGTGGTCGAAGGCTTCATCCCAGCTGACCGGCTTGAGTTCCCCGTTGGCCTGGCGGACGAGTGGATGGGTGATGCGGTCGTCGTTGTTGGCAAAGTCGAAGGAGTAGCGTCCCTTGTTGCAGAGGAAGTCGCCGTTGATGCCGCTCTTGTCGCGATTGTCGCCGCGAACGATCTCGCTGCCGTCGGATGTCGAGCGGACGCCGAGGGTCGTCTTGCAGCCATCGCCGCAATGCGTGCAGATGGTGGAGACATGGTTCATCTCCCATGGCCGGGTCTTGTAGCGGTAGGTTCCGCTGGTGAGCGCACCCACCGGGCAGACGTCGATGCACATGCCGCACTGTTCGCAGTCGAGATGGGCCGCGTGGTCGGGAGAGATGTCGGCGGGGACGTTCGGCGCGATGATCGAAGAACTGCCCCGGTTCTGGATGCCGAGCGCGAAGACGTCCATGCCCTCGCCACAGACGCGGACGCAGCGGTAGCAGAGGATGCAGCGGGGTCGATCGAAGTAGACGGCGGGCGACCACTGTTGCTCTTCGCGGTGGTTCTTGGGCTCGGTAAAGAAGCTGTCGGCCGCACCGTACTTGAAGGTCATGTCCTGCAACTCGCACTCGCCGCCGGCGTCGCAGACAGGGCAGTCGAGCGGATGATTCGCCAGCACAAACTGGAGCATGGCCTTGCGCGACTGCGCAATCTCGTCCGTCTCGGTGTGGACGACCATGCCCTCGGCGACCGTGGTGGTGCAGGCGGTCTGGAGCTTGCCGATCTTCTCGATGCGGACGATGCACATCCGGCAGGCTGCTTGCAACGAGAGGCCGGGATAGTAGCAGAAGGCAGGAACCTCGATGCCGGCGGACTTGCAGGCATCGATGAGCAGGGTGCCGGCAGGTGCGGTGATCTTTTTGCCGTCTACGGTAAGGGTTACGTCTGGCATAGCTTTCAGTGTGCTCCCACGAGATCCTGCACGGTAATAATGGGGGTTCCGGCCTTGTGGCCTTCGATATATTCTTCAAACTCTTTGCGGAACTTCTTGACGAAGCCCAGCGTGGGCATCGCCGCCGCGTCGCCGAGCGGGCAGAAGGTCCGGCCCATCATGTTTTCGGCGAGGTATTGAACGCTGTCGATATCCTTTTTCACGCCTCCGCCCGCGTAGACGCGGGTGAGGGTCTTCTTGATCCAGTCCGTGCCCTCGCGGCAGGGGATGCACCAGCCGCAGGATTCGTGCTGGTAGAAGCTGATGACGCGCATGGCAAATTCGACGATAGACACCGTTTCGTCGAGGACGACGATGCCGCCTGATCCGAGCATAGTTCCGGCCTTGCCCATCTGGTCGAAGTCGAGGCCCACGTCGATCTCTTCGGGCAGCAGCACCGGGCACGAAGAGCCGCCGGGAACGACAGCCTTGAGCTTCTTGCCGTCCTTGATGCCGCCTGCTACCTCGTAGATAGCCTTCTTGAGGTTGTAGCCCATCGGCAGCTCGTAGATGCCGGGGCGCTCGACGTGGCCGCTGATGCCGAACAGGCGTGTGCCGCCGTTGCGCTCGCTGCCCAGCTTGGCGTAGGCTTCGCCGCCCATCAGTAGAATGTGCGGGGCACTGGCGATAGTTTCGGCGTTGTTGATGACCGTAGGTCCGCCATAGAGGCCGACGACGGCAGGGAAGGGCGGCTTGATGCGAGGGACGCCGCGCTTGCCTTCAAGCGATTCCATCAAGGCTGACTCTTCGCCGACCTCGTAGGCTCCGGCACCGGTCTGGGTGATGATGTCGAAGTCAATGCCTGAGCCGAAGATGTTTTTGCCGAGAAAGCCTTTGGCGTAGGCGTCAGCCACGGCCTTTTCTACGATCTTGAGCAGGTAGCGGTACTCGCCGCGCAGATAGATGAAGCCGAGCTTGGAGCCGATGGCGAGCCCCGCGATCATGGTGCCTTCGATGACGCCGTGCGGATCTTCGCGGAAGAGGACGTGATCCTTGCAGGTGCCGGGCTCGGACTCGTCACCATTGACCAGCACGTACTTCGGCTTGTCTGACTGTTTAGGCACAAAGGACCATTTCAGTCCGGTAGGGAATCCCGCGCCGCCGCGACCGCGCAGGCCCGAGGCCTTCATGGTGTCGATGATCCAGCCAGGCATCTTCTCCGGACCTTCGGCGATAGCCTTTTGCACGGCCTTGTAGCCGTCGAGTTCGATGTACTTTTCGATGTCGGCTGCGCCTTGGCCGAAGCGGCGGGAGAGCACCTTGACTTCATCGGGATGGGAGACGAGGGTAGGCATTACTTGACGTCCTTTCCCTGGCCGTTACGGTAGGTTTCAAGGATCTCATCCACCTTGGCGGGGGTGAGGTTTTCGTGGAAATCGTAGTTGACCTGCATGGCCGGAGCCCAGCAGCAGGCGCCGATGCACTCGACCTCTTCGAGCGAGAAGACGCCGTCTTTGGTCGTTTGCTTGTGCCCGATGCCGAGCTTTGCCTTGCAGTGGTCGAGAATCTCGTATCCGCCGCGCAACATGCAGGAGATGTTGGTGCAGACCTGCACGTTGTACTTACCCGCGGGCCTGGTGCGTAACATCGAGTAGTACGAAAGCACGTTGCGAACGTCCAACTCCAGCAGCCCGATGCGCTGGGCAATCTCGGTGATGACCGCCTCCGAGACGTAGCCGATCTCGTCCTGCGCGTAGAGCAGCATAGGGACGAGAGCCGAGCGGCGCATCGGGTAGATGGTAACCAGGTGGTCGAAGCGCGCAGCCAGCTCCGGGGAAAAAATCGTATTGGCGACTTCACTCACTTTGCATCATCTCCCGCGCCAGCCTCTCGGCGGCAAGGTCCATCTCTTCGGTTACTTCACCGACGGTCGCGGTTCCATCATGGTTCAGGCGGAACGGCACCGTGCGGTTGTTGTCTTCCATCATCTCGCTGGGCGTGAAGCGTAGCCAACGTGTTCCGACGCGAAGCAGGATAAGGTCGCTCCCGACTTCGACGACTGCCTGGTGGCGGCTGTTCAGCCCGTGAGCCGCTCCATAGCTTCTGATCAGCGATGCGAACGATGTCCAGAGTTCGACGTGAACGCGATCGTTGTCCAAACCGTACCTCAGGGGCTAAAGCCCCAATTCCTACTGACCTTGCGGCACGGCTGAAGCCGTGCCCTTGCAAAAAACTATCGATCAATCTCTCCAAGAACGATGTCAATCGATCCGATGACGGCAACCACATCGGCAAGCAGTCGGCCTTTGCACATCGTTTCGAGCGCCTGCAACGTTGCGTAAGAAGGGTTGCGCATGTGGACGCGGTAGGGCTTGGCGGTGCCGTCGGAGACGACGTAGTAGCCCATCTCGCCGCGCGGCGATTCGACAGCCTGATAAACCTCGCCCGCGGGAACGCCGAAGCCCTCGGTGACAATCTTGAAGTGATGGATCAGAGCTTCCATCTGCGTCTTCATCTGCTCGCGGTTGGGAAGGATAATCTTGGGCGCATCGGCGACGATGGGTCCCTCCGGCAGCCCATCGAGCGCCTGCTGGCATATCTTGACCGACTCGCGCATCTCTTCCATGCGAACGACGTAACGCGCCCACACATCGCAGTCGTTCGAGACCGGCACATTGAACTTGAACTTTTCGTAGCCGCTGTAAGGCATGTCGCGGCGCAGATCCCAGTCCACGCCCGAGGCGCGCAACGGAGGCCCGGTCACACCCAGCGCGATGGCATCCGCCGCGGAGAGAAGCCCGATGCCCTTGAGCCGTCCCATCCAGATCGGGTTGGCCGTCAGCAGGTCTTCATACTGCTGGATGCGGTCCGGCATGATGTTCAGGAAGTTCTGCACCTGCTTGTGGAAGTCCAGCGGCGGCTCCATGCTGACGCCACCAATGCGGAAGTAGCTGGTCATCATGCGCTGGCCGGCGACAGCCTCGAAGATGCGGAGGATCTCTTCGCGCTCGCGGAAGCAGTAGAGGAAGACGGTAAGCGCGCCTACGTCCATGGCGTGCGTTCCTAGCCAGACCAGGTGCGACTGGATGCGCGTTAACTCGTTCAGAAGGACACGCAGATACTGGGCGCGTTCCGGAATCTCCAGACCAAGCAGCTTCTCTGTCGCCAGACAGTAGGCGAGGTTGTTGGTCATGGGACAGAGGTAGTCGATGCGGTCGGTCAGCGGCACGACCTGCTGGTAGAACTTGGCCTCGCAGGTCTTCTCGATGCCGGTATGCAGGTAGCCGATATCGGGTGCCAGCGAGACGACGGATTCGCCGTCGATCTCCAGCACCAGCCGAAGCACGCCGTGTGTCGAAGGATGCTGCGGCCCCATGTTGATGACCATGGTCTGGTCCTGCGGCGGGTTTATACCCTGATGAGTCTTTGCGTCGGCGACAACATCTTCGACGCCGGGGTTCAGCATGTCGGGAGCGGCAATGGGAGCCATTAGCGGTATCCCTCCACGGGATAGTCCTTGCGCAGCGGATGCCCCTGCCAGTCTTCGGGCATCATGATGCGGCGGAGGTTGGGGTGGCCGCTGAAGCGGACGCCGAAGAGGTCGAAGACTTCGCGCTCGTAGAAGTTGGCCGAGGGCCACACGCCGACGATGCTGTCGATGACGGCATCATCGCCGTTCAGCCTGACTGCGAGCCGAACCCGCGCCTTCAGCGCCATCGAAAGAATGTGATACGTAATTTGAAAGCGCGGCTCGGAGGGATACCAATCGACTGCGGTGACATCTTCGAGGAAGGTATAGCCTGCCTGCTTGACGGCCTCACAGGCGGCAATAATATTTTCCCGCGAAACGGTAATCGTGAGTTCGGCGTAGTCGAATTTCGCGTCTGTGGCAAGCCCGGACAGTGCCTTGACCGCAGCATTGTCCGGATGGGCCTCGAAGACGGCCTGGATGCCTGTCTGAGTGCTGGTTTGGGCGGCGTCCATTAGAGATCTCCCTTGTCGTTTGCCCAGTCCAGGATGCCCTTCTTCCACACGTAGAAGAGACCGACAGCCACAAAGCCGAGGTACACCAACATCTCGTAGAAGCCGAACATGCGCGAGCCGGTGATCGCCGGCAGCTTGCGGAAGATGACTGCCCAGGGAAGCATGAAGACCGCCTCGACATCGAACAGGATGAAGAGCATCGCGACCATATAAAAGCGGACCGAGAAACGTCCGCGGGCATCGCCGATGGGATCCATGCCGCACTCGTAGGCGCCGGCCTTGGTCCGTGAATTCTTACGCTTGCCGATGAGGAAGGAGACCCCAACCATGCCGCAGGCAACGCCCAGCGCAACCAGAATCTGTAGCACCAGGGGCAGGTAATTCCATATGTAGGGGTAACTTTGCATGGCCATCTTCGACTCTAAGATTGCGGCGGTCAAGTGTCAAGTTAGCGGCAGCATTTGCCGCCTCGTTAGAGCAGCGTTTTGTATAGGTTAATGAGCTTCTCCCCGTACAGCGCGGCGATCAGTCCGCCGGCGCAGAGAAAACTGCCGAAGGCGAGCTTCGAGGTAGCTCCGGCTTTGCCACGCGACAGCAGGATTAACCCATACGCACTGGCCGCCAGTGCACCGATGAACAGAGAGAGCATCGCCGGCCAGAAGCCGAGGAATGCTGCAATCAGTGCAAGCAGTTTCACATCGCCCAGCCCCATGCCTTCGCGGTGACGCAGCGACCGGTAGATCCATCGAACCAGCAGAAGAATCATCACAGCGCAGAAGACCGAGAACATCCAGTCGCTGAGTAACCTCTCCGGCCCGGTTAAAAAAACGTTGCCTTGTGCCGCCGAACTGCCTGGACTGCTGAGCCGAATATGATGGCTGCTGAGAAGGACTTCGTTCTCGTCGGGCGCAAGTAAAAAAGAGCGGACGCTGACGAGGAGGAACGAAAGGGCGATGCCGCCGAAGGTAAATGCGTCTGGCAGCAGTTGCGTCTGCCAGTCCATCACCATCAGGCCGATCAGCAGAAAGCCGAGGATAGCGATGCTGAACTGCGCGATGACGCCGGAGACGAGGTCCGAGGTGCTCAACCCCGCATGGGTGAAGTGGATGAGCGAGTAAATCTCCGCCGCCTGCGTCATGAACCACAGCCCCAAGCCGATCTCGACCAGCGGATAGTGCGCTGCAATTTTCGACCTGCAATCCCGGCAGCGGCCGCGCAACAGCAGCCAGCTTATGACAGGGATGTTGTCGTACCAGCGAATCGCCGCACCGCAATCGGGACAGCGCGAGCGCGGATGGACGACCGACTCCCCTCGGGGAAGCCGTGCAATGCAGACGTTCAGGAAGCTGCCTAAGATCAGGCCGAAAAGAAAACCAACGGCTTCATACGCGATCAGTGGGGTCACGTTTGAAAGTATACGGCGAAGGCTAAAAATCGACGTGCATCCTCAGAGCCGAGACCAGCGTTGGGCCGCGGTCCCGGTTGTAGCCGGGGTGGTCGATGAACTGTGTGTCCAGCGCGTAGTAGACCCGGCGCCATGCGTGGAGGTTGTAGTACCCCTCCAGAATGTCTTCGCGCGCGTAGTTCAGATTGCCGTCGCCGAGCAGAAAGCCCAGCCCACCCAGGCGCAGGTAGTTCTGGTGGTCGCGCTTGATAGCGTTGCTCACGAAGGCCAGCCCCAGCTTGTCGCTGGGGCGTGACCAGCCACGGCCAGAATAGTCACCGCCAAACTCGACCGTCTGATCGACCTCGGTGTAGGCGAAGGATTCGTGCTGGCCCTCGTTCCAGCCGACGCGCAGGAAGAGGCGCATATTCTGCGTCAACTCCTGCTCCGCGTTCAGCCCGAAGCCGTACTTCACCGCGCCATCCTTCTCATGCTTTGTAATGTCGGGCACCTTGTCGGTGCCATCGAGATAGGCGTTCACCGCGTCGCGATAAAGGCCCATGTGCGCGTGATTCACAAAGCCCAATACACGGACAACGCTTTTGCGATCCGGAGCGGTCAGCCTTCCCAGCAGCGGCCTGCGCAGCTCGAACTCCATGTTCTGCGCGCTGGCCCGGCGAAGGTTCCAATCCAGATCGATGCCATTGGCGACGGTTGGCATCAAGGCCACGCCGTAGCGAGCGGACCAGCTTCTGTCGTCATATTCGGCTACGGCGGCATAGGTGTAGCCGCGCGTATCGGCGGCATAATCCCATGCTCCGTTGTTGTCGACCGTCCAGTTCAGGAATTGGAGATGGCTGTCGCTCCCGACACTGTTGACGTCGAAATAGTCCGGCAGGCTCATCTTGCCGACGTGGAACTCCAGTCTGCGCTCCGGCACTTTGGTCGCCAGCGAGAACGGGGTCCGGTCGGCGTCGATCAGCTTGCCGCTCAACTTGCCACTCAGTCCGATGGTCTGGTGCAGTTGCACACGGGCGATGTAAGGCGTAGATCCCAGGTTCGGGTTGCGCACCACATCGAGATTGGTGAAACCGGCGAGCCCCAGCGCCTGGCTTACCCCGCGGCCGCCCGACGACTCCACATCCAGAATGATGTCGGTACTGCTCCGGGGACTTTTCCTTATCTGCGCTCCCAGAAAGAGCGTTCCCAGCACCGAGGTCTTGTACTCGCCACGGCCAAGGAAGCTGTTCGTCCCCTCGTAGGGCGAGTGGAATGGCCCGTGGCCCTGAAAGATGATGTTTGCCTGGCCAGAGATGAGCGAGCGGGAGTCGCCCGGATGCGGGAACATGGCGGGAGCATCTTGCGCAAGCGCCTGATGTGCCGGAATCGGCAGCAGAAAAGGCAGGCAGAAGATCAGGCGCCGGGCGCATAGGAGCGTCATTGACCTGTAATCTTCGTGCCTGCCCATGAATAGAGTAAGAATAGCGAAACTATTTGGCTTTGGCTCCCACCACCACGAGTCCCACACCCGCCACCAGCGCGATCGTGCTCAGGATCGGTGAGATAGGTACGGTCTCCTTCTGTTCGTGTGAGACCTGGACCGGGCCAAGATCCACATCCTTTTTCTGGTGCGTGAAGCTAATGCCGCCGACCGCAAAGCCGATGACGCCGAGGATGATAAGCAGAAATCCAATAATGCTTGCAGGTTTCATGCGTAAGTGCCTTTCACCGCAAAGATATGCGCGACTTTGGGTTCGATGCCGCGACCGATGCGGCTGGATGTACTAGCCGCGCGATATTGTTGCATTTGATTCTGCCCGGACCCGGTAGTAGTCTCGACCTACACGGGAAAGGAGGATGATCCAGCCTATGAAAATTGACAGTAACAGTTGCATCAGCGTACGTGAGGTGACTGAGGCTTAGAGCGTCCTTCGCTCTAGTCCTGGCGTTGCTTGTAACCGGTAATTTCGCCGAGGCCCAAAGTCCGAGTAAGGACGCCTCAAGTCAATCTCAACAGATCACCGCCAGACGGTCCGCAACTCTTTTCAGAGTGCGGACCGTTTGCGTTTTATTTGCGAGACGGCCTTAGAATGGTATCCATGAACCCCCTAGTCATTGCTGGCAGAGCCTTTCAATCGCGTCTTATCGTCGGTACCGGAAAGTATAAGGATGGAGCGGAGACGCAGGCGGCCATCGAGGCCTCCGGCGCCGAGATGGTTACGGTCGCGGTGCGGCGCGTCAACCTCGACCGGTCTACCGAATCGCTGCTCGATTTCATCGATCCGCAGCGCTACTTCCTGTTGCCGAACACCGCGGGATGCTACACCGCGGAGGAAGCCATCCGCACCGCCCGGCTGGGCCGCGAGGTCGGCCTCTCGGATTGGGTGAAGATGGAGGTTATCGGCGACAAGCGCACTCTGTACCCCGACGTGCAGGCAACGCTCGAGGCGACCCGGATACTGGTCAAGGAGGGCTTTACGGTGCTCCCTTACACCTCGGACGATATCGTCTATGCCAAGCGTCTGATCGATGCCGGAGCGGCGGCGGTGATGCCGTTGGGCGCGCCTATCGGCAGCGGCCTCGGTCTGCAGAACATCGCGAACCTGCGCATCCTGCGCGAGTTGATTACCGAGGTTCCCCTCATCGTCGATGCGGGCGTGGGCACGGCATCGGACGCCACGGTGGTCATGGAGCTGGGCTTCGACGGTGTGCTCATGAATACCGCGATTGCCCAGGCTAAAGATCCTCTGTTGATGGCCGAGGCGATGCAGCACTCGGTTCTGGCGGGGCGGCAGGCGTATCTCGCGGGCCGAATGCCGCGTAAGCTCTATGCCACGGCCAGTTCGCCGCTGGAGGGCATCTCTCGATAGCCTCCCGACGTCTGGATTCAGGCCGTTTGGTTGATGATTTCAATAGTTGAGTCGCTAAATAGTTTAGGACTTGACTATCTCTGGCCGTCGACTCAATCTCGATAGCTGGTTCTTGGTTTGAAATGCAGTAAACTTCGCCCATGCGGGTCTTTGGTATCGATTGCGGCACGGAGTTCACGGGGTATGGCGTGGTCGAAATGGACTGCGAGGCCAGGATGCCGCGTCTGATGCATCTCGCCGCAGGGACTATCCGGCTAAATAAGAAAGAGAAGACGCCGCTGCGGCTGGCCCAGGTCTACAGCGAGTTGACCGCGCTGATCGCTTTGCACCAGCCTGAGATCGTCGCCATCGAAGAGGTATTTTTCTCCGCCAACGCGAAGTCCGCTCTGAAGTTGGGGCAAGTGCGCGGCGTGGCGATGCTGGCGGCCGCCACCTGCGGTCTGCCGGTGGCCGAATACGCTCCGCTATCGATCAAAAGCTCCGTGGTGGGCTATGGGCTCGCGGCGAAGGAGCAGGTGCAATTTATGGTGAAGCGGCTGCTCGAGATCGACTACGAACTCGATTCGGCAGACGCGGCGGACGCGCTGGCCATCGCCATCTGTCATATCCATACGGCGCAGACGCTGCTGTTGCAGGGCGCGTCACAGCAGATCTTGCGTTCGGGGACGCGCCATGGGGGCCACCGATGAGGCTGGCCGCGCAATTTGCAGTTGGAGCGATGCTGGCGGCCGGCATCCCGGCCGTTTTCGCCCAGCCTCCAGTTGCGGCCGCAGCGGCAGCGACGCAGGCGGAGGTCAGCTTCCATATCGAACGTCCCGGCCTGCCGGTGCCAAAGTTTACCCTCCGCGTGCGCGAGGATGGAACCGGCAGCTACCAGGCCGAGGAGGTAGAAGGGCCTTCCGACCGCGGGACGGTGCGTTACGCGTCGGCGAAGCAGATCGACCGCACCTTGAACCTGACCCCGGTGACGGTGGCAAAGATATTCAAGGCAGCTCGGGAACTAAAACATTTTGATATGGACTGCGCCTCCAAGGCGAAGAACATTGCCAACACCGGGGAGAAGACTCTGAGTTATGCGGGCGCGGACGGCAAGGGCTCCTGCGTCTATAACTACTCCGAAGACAAGCAGGTCAGGATGCTGACGAGCGACTTCCTCGCCATCGCCGAAACCCTGGATGAGGGCCGCAGGCTTACCTATCTGCATCGCTACGACCGGCTGGGGCTGGACGCGGAGACCATCGCGCTGGAACAGGCGGCGGCAGCCGGGCGGGCAACCGAGTTCGGCACGATTGCGCCGGTGCTTTCTTCGATCGCCAGCGATCCCGCCGTCATGGAACGTGTACGATTGCGGGTGGCCAAACTGCTGGAGAGAGCGGGCGGCAACAAGATATGAAGCTCCGAGTGGAGATTCGCGTCTAATGCAACAGAAGTTGGTAGCGGCCGGAGGTGGTTATGAACGATCGTGCTCGGTTCGGGATGCGATATGCGGGCTGGGTCGCCACTCTTGCCATAGGCTGTCTGCTGTTTGCCGGCTCGGCGCAGGATGCGCGAGCGGCGGACACGCCAGCCCGCTCTGCGCGGCTTAGCTTCACTCAGGGCAATGTCACCGTCGATCAGGTAGACAATACCGGCAGCACGGAGGCGCAGTTGAACATGCCTCTGGCGCAGGGCGTGCGGCTGACGACGGGCGCGGACGGGCAGGCCGAGGTTGAGTTCGAGGATGGCAGCGTGGTTCGTTTGACGCCGAACAGCTCGCTGGCGCTGACGGGAATGACCGCCGATGGAAGCGGAAACTTCCAGACCAACCTTACCCTCGGATACGGATTGGCTTACGCGGAGCTGCGCTCGGCGGATAAGTTTGCCTACGGTATCGACGCGGGAGGGACGGTGATCTCTCCGGTGACCAACACGACGGTCCGCATCGAGATGGATAAGCCGCCAGCCGCGATTTCGGTGCTGGATGGGACGGCGCAGGTGGAGCGATCCGGTTCCGCAGGCGGCGGAAGCTACCGGACGAACGTCAATGCAGGCGAGACGCTGACCGGCGATGCCGACAACCCGGGGCGCTACAGGCTGGCGAAGGACATTCCGCAGAATTCGTGGGACCAATGGAACGACGACCGCGATCAGGCCGCCGCTCAGGAGGCGTCGGACCAGACCGCCGTACGCGATAAATATGCCGGGGAAGCGGGCTACGGATGGTCGGATCTCGACGCCAACGGAAGCTGGTACGACGTTCCCGGCGAGGGC
>Ga0207647_10001987_pt1 | contig 15638 bp, 13 predicted proteins | sample KBSCornC2_FD_184295 | JGI IMG/M metagenome (GOLD analysis project Ga0207647, IMG submission 184295) | Corn rhizosphere microbial communities from Kellogg Biological Station, Michigan, USA - C2 (SPAdes) (version 2) | ecosystem: Host-associated > Plants > Roots > Rhizosphere ...
TAGGAAAGATGCCCCGCAACCGCGGTGGCCAAGGTGACGAGGCTCATGACGACCGGTCTAGCTCAGCCCGCGCTCACCGGCAAACGCTTGACCCTTCGCACGCGATAGCCTCAGTTCGGCCCATGAAATGATGAAGGATGTTCAATGGCCTCCCCTTCGCGCCGACTTCTCTTTGCCGCCCTGCTGGCTTCACTTCCGACCATGATCCAAGCTGCCGATCCCGATCCCGCTGATGACCCCTATATCTGGCTGGAGCAGGTCTCCTCGCCGGAATCGCTCGCATGGGTGAACCGCGAGAATGCGCGCACGCTCGGCCTGCTCGAGGGCGATCCGCGCTTCGCCGCCTTGAACGCGGACGCGCTCAAGATCCTAGAGGCGACCGATCGCATTCCCATGCCGAACCAGATCGGCGGCCAGATCACCAACTTCTGGCAGGATGCAGATTATGTCCATGGCCTGTGGCGCGCAACCACGCCCGCAGATTATCTGACCGCCCGCCCGCAATGGCGCACCCTGCTCGATCTCGACGCGCTCAGCGCCGCCGACAAAACGGGCTGGGTATGGAAGGGGGCGAATTGCGAGCCCGTCGCCGAGCGCTTGTGTTTGCTGAACCTGTCGAATGGCGGCGAGGATGCGACCACGCAGCGTGAGTTCGATCTTGCCAGCGGCAATTTCGTGGAGCCAGGGTTCACGCTGCCCATATCGAAGCAGGATACCGCCTGGGAATCCCCAGACGCGCTGCTCGTCTCACGCGATTGGGGCCCCGGCACGATGACCACCTCCGGCTACCCCTTCGTGGTCAAGCGGCTGAAGCGCGGCCAGCCGGTCGAGCAAGCGGTGGAAATCTATCGCGGCTTGCAAAGCGACGTTGGGGTGAGTCCGACCAGCCTGGTCGACGGCCAGGGTCACCGCCTGACCTATATCGAACGCAGCATCACCTTCTTCGAAGGCCAGCTCTTTGCGGTAACGCCAACCGGCGTGACCAAGCTCGATCTGCCGACCAAATATCGCGTTCAGGGCTTCGCCGCGAACCAGCTTCTGTTGCGCGTGGACGAAGATTGGAAGGGGCTGAAGGCGGGGTCGCTGGTCGGATTTGAGATTGCGAATGGCAGGGTGATCGCCAGCCATGTGCTGTTCGCGCCCGGACCGCGCCAGTCGATCGACGGCGTGCTCGCGACGCGTGGCCATGTCCTCGCCGCGATCTACGATAATGTGCGTGGTCAGGCGTGGAGCTTCACCCCGAGCGCCAAGGGGTGGACCGCCAAACGCATCGCGCTGCCCGACAACAGCTCGGTCGATCTGGTCAGCTCGGACCGGCTGACCGAAGAGGCCTATCTGGCGGTGCAGAGCTTCACCGTTCCAACCACGCTCTGGCACGTGGACGCGGCCACTGGCGCGGCGCGGCAGGCGAAGGCAATGCCCGCGCGGTTCGACGCGGCGGGGCTCGTCACCGAGCAATTCGAGGCGACGTCCAAGGACGGAACCAAGATCCCCTATTTCGTGGTCCACCGCGCCGACATCAAACATGATGGCAGCACGCCCACGATCATGAATGCTTATGGGGGGTTTCAGGTCTCCGAAACGCCTTATTACCAGGCGACCCGCGGCAAATTGTGGCTCGAGAAGGGCGGGGCCTATGTACTCGCCAACATTCGCGGTGGCGGCGAGTTCGGTCCTGCCTGGCATGAGGCGGGTCTCAAGACCAAACGCCAGGTGATCTATGACGATTTCGCGGCGGTGGCCGAAGATCTGATCCGGCGCGGCATCACCTCGCCCCGCCGGCTCGGCATTTATGGCGGATCCAATGGCGGCCTGTTGATGGGGGTCGAGATGACGCAGCGGCCCGATTTGTGGCATGCCGTCGCAATCGAAATTCCGCTGCTCGACATGCTGCGCTACGAGAAATTGTCGGCCGGCTCCTCCTGGGTCGGCGAATATGGCAGCATGAGCGTGCCCGAAGAGCGCGCCTTCTGGGAGAAGACCTCTCCCTATCAGGCGCTGCGCAAGGACAAGGCCTACCCCGAACCTTTCATCTGGACAACGACGCGCGATGACCGCGTCGGCCCGGTCCAGGCGCGCAAGTTCGCCGCGCGGATGAAGGAATATGGCCTGCCCTATCTGTTCTGGGAGAATACCGAAGGCGGGCACGCCGCTGGCGCCAACTTGAAACAGTCGGCGCGCGCGATTGCGCTGGAGATGACCTATTTCACGCGCAAGCTGATGGACCCGGTCGAGCCGCCGTCGGTGCCGGTCAAGTGATCGTAACATCCGTCGTCATCCCCGCGCAGGCGGGGATCCATAAACTGAACCGTTTCAGATAGATCGGAGCAGCTAAGGGTTATGGATTCCCGCCTGCGCGGGAATGACGGAGTATAGGCAAGGTCTCCCATAGCGAGCGGGCCGGAGATAGACCCGCGTTCGCTGGAGTAACCGCGATCCAGATTGTTTCACTCCTCTCCCTTTCGGCGCCGTGGTAAAAGGCCGAAACGGGAGGAAGAGGATGGCTACAGCGACCTTACCGGGCGCGGGCGACACGTTGGTTGAGCCGACGCCCAAGGGCCTGACGCGCAGCGGCGCCGCGCGCCTCGACGCGATCGACATGCTGCGCGGGCTGGTGATCGCAATCATGGTACTCGATCATGCGCGCGATTATCTCCATTTCTACGCCTTCCGCTTCGATCCGACCGACCCGGCGCAAAGCTGGCCCCTGCTGTATGCGACGCGGTGGGTGACGCATCTGTGCGCGACTACCTTCGTCTTCCTGGCGGGCGTGTCGATCTTCTTCCAAAAAGCCAATGGAAAGACAGGCGCGGCACTCAGCGCTTTCCTGCTCAAACGCGGCCTTTGGCTGATCCTGCTCGAATGCACGGTGATTACCTTCGGCTTCAACTTCGGTGAACCGCTTTTCTTCCTTCAGGTGATCTGGGCGATCGGGATGAGCATGATCTGCATGGCGGCGATCGCGCGGCTTCCCGCGCGCGCGGTGCTGGCGCTTGGGCTCGCCATCCTGCTTCTCTACCCGCTCGCCGTGCCCGCTACCGCAGGCGCAACCGGTGCACTGGCCGTGGTCCGCACGTTCACAATCGCGCCGGGTCCCATCCCCGGGACGCCGATCCTGGCTTTCTATGCGTTCGTGCCGTGGCTGTCGGTGATGTGCCTGGGCTTCGGCCTCGCTCCCGTCTTCCGCCGCGCGCGGAAGGAGCGCTTTCGCCTGCTGCTGCCGCTCGCGATTGGGTTGCTGATCGCGTTCGGGCTGCTGCGCCTGCTCGACGGCTATGGCGACCCGTCACCCTGGACGTATCAGGCGACGCCGCTGCGCACCTTCCTGTCCTTCATGAACGTTTCCAAATATCCACCGTCACCTGATTATGTCTTCGCGACGCTCGGCATTTCGATCTTACTGTTCCTGACGCTGGAGGCATTGCGCGGCCCCATCGCCACCGTGCTGCTAGCCTATGGCCGAACCCCGCTCTTCACCTACGTCTGCCACATCTACATCCTGCACCTGATGACGGTTGCGGTCGTGCTTGCGACCGGCTTCCCGTTCGCTGCGGCCACGCACGTCGTCGACGATCCGGCGCGTCTGGTGCAACTCAATTGGGGCTTTGGGCTGGGCGTGGTCTATCTCGCCTGGGCGGCGACGCTGGTGCTGCTGGCACCTCTCTCGCTCTGGTTCGCGGGCGTGAAGGCGCGGCGGCGCGACTGGTGGCTATCCTATCTCTAACGGGGTGACGCGCCCGCGACCCCGCTCTATCAGGCAAGCATGGCGGCGGCGCGCAAGACCAGCAAAGGCATAGATCGGCGCACTCTTCTGATCGGCGGTGGGGTCGGCGTGGGCCTGCTGCTCGGCTGGGAATTGTGGCCGCGCACCTATCGCCCGAACGTCGCCGCAGCACCCGGCGAGACGGTGCTGAATGCCTTCCTAAAGATCGACACGGCAGGTCGCGTGATCGTGGTCGTGCCGCAGGCGGAAATGGGGCAGGGCATCTGGACCGCCCTGCCTCAGGCATTGGCGGACGAGCTTGGCGCGGACTGGCGCCAGGTTGCGGTCGAGCCCGCGCCGATCGGCCCGCTCTATGCCAATCGTCTGATCGCGGGCGACTATGAAGAAGCGCAGGTGCCGCACTTCCTGCGTGGCATCGGTCGCTGGGCCGCGGAGCGTTGGGCGACCGATCATGCGCTGATCGTCACTGCCGGATCGACCTCGGTCCGTGCATTCGAGCAGCCGTTTCGCGAAGCCGGCGCGATGGCGCGGGCTTTGTTGTGCATGGCCGCGGGCAAGCGGCTCGGCGCGGATTGGCAGGCCTGCGATACCGAGGCGGGGTTCGTCGTACGCGGGGACGATCGCTTTCGCTTCGGTGAGCTGGCGACCGAAGCCGCGGGTTTCACGCCCCCCAAACGGCCGCCGTTACGCAAGCCGGGCGAGGGGAATATATCCGGCAAGTCGATGCCTCGGCTCGATCTGCCGTCCAAGATCGACGGCACTGCACGCTTCGCTGGCGACGTACGCCTGCCGAACATGCTGTTCGCGAGCGTTCGCCACGGCCCGCTCGGCGACACCAAGCTTGTCAGCCAGGATATGGCCGCCGCGGATCGGGTATGGGGCGTGACCGGTGTGGTGCGAGGCACGGACTGGATCGCTGCGCTCGCGAACAATTGGTGGGCGGCCGAACACGCGCTCGACAAGCTGCGGCCACGGTTTTCGACCAGCGGCCCCTTGCCCGACACCGCGGGGATTGCACGCGCGCTCGACGCCGCGCTGAAGCAGCCGGGCAAGGCGATGATTTCGGTCGGCAAGCCCGACACCGTGCTTACCGGCCCGGGCCTGATCGACGCAATCTATGACGTGCCGCTCCAGGCGCACGCCACGATCGAGCCGCTCGTCGCGACCGCGCGGCTGGACGGGGACCGGCTTGAAGTGTGGATGCCGACGCAGGCGCCCGGCCTCGCCCGTGCGGCTATCGCTGAGGCGACGGGCTTCGGGGCGGGCCGGATCACGCTCTACCCGACACTGGTCGGCGGCGGCTTCGGGCGAAAGCTGGAGAATGACGCCGCGATCCAGGCGGCGACGCTCGCGCTTCGAGCCAAGCGCCCCGTCCAAGTCATGTGGAGCCGCGCCGAGGAACTGCGCCGCGGGCGCCATGGAGCGCCCGCGCGCGCGCATCTGACCGCGCGGCTCGGTGCGGCCGGACAGATTGCCGCGTGGCGTGCACGGATCGCGGCGCCTGCCACGTCAGGCCAGGCCGTCGCGCGTCTGGCGGGGGCACATGGCCATGACGGCGCGGAAGCCGCCGCGGTCGAAGGCGCGCTGCCGCCTTATGCCGTTCCAGCCGTCTCGATCGAGCATGCACCCGCCGAGATCGGCATCGAAACGGGAATCTGGCGTTCGGGCGCACATGCCTACACCGCCTTCTTTACCGAGAGCTTCATCGATGAATTGGCGGGAGTTGCTGGGCAGGACGCGCTCGCCTTCCGCATCGCCTTGCTGGCGGGATCGCCCCGCCTCGCGCGCTGCCTGAGCCGCGCTGCCGCAGCCGGCGGCTGGAGCGGCGAGGCACAATCGGGCGAGGGGCTGGCCTGCCATTCCGCCTTCGGCAGCAATATCGGCCTCTACGTCGAAGCCTCCAATGAAGGCGGGCAGATCAAGGTGTCTCGGATGGTTGCCGCGGTGGATGCCGGGCGATTGATCAACCCCGACATCGTCCGCCAGCAGATCGAGAGCGGACTGATCTGGGGTCTCGCCGCAGCGCTTGGCGACCGCGTCTCCTTCACGCGCGGCCTGCCCGATCAGCCCAATCTGGACGCGCTCGCCTTGCCGAAACTCAAGAACGCGCCCGAAATCGAGGTCGTTTTGATTCGATCGAACCAGCCGCCCGGTGGCGTCGCCGAACTGGCGGTACCCGTCGCCGCGCCGGCAATTGCCAATGCGATCTTCTCCGCGACGGGCAAGCGGCTGCGTAGCCTGCCGCTCACCCTGGCATGACTCCGCCGCCCGATCATCCGGCGATCCCGGCACCCAAGATCGGCGTGCTGATCGTCAATCTCGGCACGCCGGATGCGGCCGAGGCGGGCGCGGTCCGCCGTTACCTCGCGGAATTCCTCTCGGACCGTCGCGTGGTCGAACTCCCGCCGATCCTGTGGCAGCCGATCCTACGCGGGATCATCCTGCGGACGCGGCCCCGCAAATCGGCACATGCCTATGCTCAGGTGTGGCGCGAGGACGGATCGCCGCTCGCTGCCATCACGAGGCATCAGGCGGATAGCCTGCGCGGCCGCTTCGGGGATGCGGTGCTGGTGGAACATGCCATGCGCTACGGCCGCCCGGCTATTGCTGAAAAGCTGGCGGCGATGAAGGCTGCGGGATGCGAGCGGATCCTGATCGCACCGCTCTATCCCCAATATTGCGCGGCCACGACTGCCACCGCCAATGACTCCGCTTTCGCCGCGTTGGCCGGGATGCGGTGGCAGCCCGCCATACGGACCCTGCCGCCTTATTATGGCGACCCCGCTTATATCGCCGCGTTGAAGACGAGAATCGAGCAATCCCTCGCCGATCTTTCGTTCGAGCCCGACGCGATCATCGCCAGCTTTCACGGTATGCCCGCACGGACGCTTGCGCTGGGCGACCCCTATCATTGCCACTGCCAGAAAACCGCGCGGCTGTTGGGCGAGGCGCTGGGCCGCGACCTGATCGTCACCTTCCAATCACGCTTCGGCCGAGCGAAATGGCTGGAACCTGCGACCGATACGACGCTGGCCGCGCTTCCCGGCAAGGGCATCAAGCGGATCGCGATCGTGGCGCCGGGCTTCTCCGCCGATTGCCTGGAGACGCTGGAGGAGCTGGCGATCCGTGGGCGCGAGACCTTCCTCGCCGCCGGAGGCAGCGATTTCGCCTATCTGCCCTGCCTCAATTCGGATCATTCCGGAGTCGAAATGTTGCACCTTTTGCTGCAGCGGGAACTTGCGGGCTGGATTGGGCCTTCCTAGGCTGCAATCGGACCCGAAACCTAAGGCCCAAGGAGAGAATGGATGGCGCGCGTTGCGATCGTGACCGGCGGAACCCGTGGCATCGGCGAGGCGATCAGCCTCGCGCTCAAGGCGCAAGGCGTTACCGTCGCCGCCAATTATGCGGGCAACGAACAGCGCGCCAAGGAATTCAGCGACCGTACCGGGATCGCGTCCTTCAAATGGGACGTGTCCGATCATGAAGCCTGTCTTGCCGGCGTGGCCGAGGTGGAAAAGCAGCTCGGCCCGGTCGATATCGTGGTCAACAATGCCGGCATCACGCGCGACGCCACGTTGCTCAAGATGAGCTATGAGGATTGGAAGCAGGTAATCGACACCAACCTCGGCGGCTGTTTCAACATGGCCAAGGCTACCTTTCCGGGCATGAAGGCGCGCGGCTGGGGCCGCTTCGTGAATATCGGATCGATCAACGGCCAGGCGGGCCAATATGGCCAGGTCAATTATGCCGCCGCCAAATCGGGCATTCACGGCTTCACCAAGGCGCTGGCCCAGGAAGGCGCGCGCTTCGGCATCACCGTCAATGCCATCGCGCCTGGCTATATCGACACCGATATGGTCGCCGCCGTCCCGCAAGAAGTCCTCGCCAAGATCGTTGCCAGGATCCCGGTGGGCCGGCTCGGCCATGCCGACGAGATTGCGCGTGGCGTAACCTTCCTTTGCTCCGAAGACGGAGCCTTCATCACAGGCTCGACGCTGTCGATCAACGGCGGCCAGCACATGTATTGATGGTGGGGCTCCCCCTCCTGCCCGCCATTCCCGCGCAGGCGGGAATCCATATTCCTGAGATTATCGCTTCGGCCGAGCCGGTCCGACATATGGATGCCCGCCTGCGCGGGGATGACGCATAGCTCATGGCGGGCCCCATCAAGCGATCCGTCATGATCGCCGGCCACGCGACTTCGGTCAGCCTCGAGCCGATCTTCTGGGAAGCCCTGAAGCGCGCGGCCGAGGCGGAGAGACTGCCGATCAGCGCGCTGGTCGCGCGGATCGACGCCCAGCGGATAGCCGAGGCCGAGCCGGTGAACCTCGCCAGCGCAATCCGCGTGTGGCTGATGGAACGGCTGCTGGATTCTCCAAGGAACGACGAGGAGACATAGGACTCGCCTTCCGCGTCAGGCACGCTAAAGGCGCGCGCATGACCAGCATCCCGATCAAGCGCGCACTCCTTTCCGTTTCCGACAAGACCGGCCTGGCCGAACTCGGCAGGGCGCTCGCCGCCAAGGGTGTGGAACTGGTTTCGACCGGCGGCACGGCCAAGGCGCTGCGCGATGCCGGCCTAACGGTGAAGGACATTTCCGACCTTACGGGTTTCCCCGAGATGATGGATGGGCGCGTCAAGACCTTGCACCCCAAGGTGCATGGCGGCCTGCTCGCCGTGCGCGACAATCCGGAGCATGCGGCGTCGATGGCCGAGCATGCGATCGGCGCGATCGACCTTGTTGTCGTCAATCTCTACCCCTTCGCGCAAACGGTCGCGAAAGGCGCGGACCGCGACGAGATCATCGAGAATATCGATATCGGCGGCCCCTCGATGGTGCGTTCGGCCGCCAAGAACCACGATTATGTGGCGATCGTAACCGATCCGGCCGATTATGAAGTGGTCGCGCAAGGATCGACCACGCTTGAGCAGCGCCGCACCTTCGCCGCCAAGGCGTTCGCGGCGACTGCTGCCTACGACGCGATGATCTCCTCGTGGTTCGCCTTCGCCGATCAAGGCCAGACCTTCCCCGACACGCTCTCAGTGCCCCTCAAGAAAGGCCCGGAGCTGCGCTACGGCGAGAATCCCCACCAGTCCGCCGCGCTCTATCTGCCGATGGGGCCGTCCGCGCGCGGCATTGCGCAGGCCGAGCAGGTTCAGGGCAAAGAGCTCAGCTACAACAATTACAACGACGCGGATGCCGCGCTCGAGCTGGTCAGCGAATTTCGCGACGGTCCGCCGACGGTGGTGATCGTCAAACACGCCAATCCGTGCGGCGTCGCGACCGGCGAGAGCTTGATCGAGGCCTATCAGGCGGCACTGGCCTGCGACAGCGTGTCGGCATTCGGCGGCATCATCGCCGTCAACCGGCCGCTCGATGGCCCGACCGCGGAAGCGATGACCGCCATCTTCACGGAGGTGGTTGCAGCTCCCGCTGCGGATGATCAGGCTCGCGCGGTGTTCGCCAAGAAAAAGAATCTGCGCCTGCTGATCACCGGCGAACTGCCCGATCCCAAGCGACCGGGGCTGCAGATCAAGTCGATAGCAGGCGGAATGCTCGTCCAGAGCCGCGACAATGGCCAGGTGATCGAGGGCGACCTTAAAGTTGTGACGAAGCGCGCACCGACCCTGCAGGAGCTGGCCGACTGCCGCTTCGCCTGGACGGTGGCCAAGCACGTCAAGTCGAACGCGATCGTCTATGCCAAGGACGGCGCTACCGCAGGCATCGGCGCGGGCCAGATGAACAGGCTGGAAAGCGCGCGCATCGCCGCATGGAAGGCCAAGGACGCGGCCGAGAAAGCCGGCTGGGATCAGCCACGCACGATCGGCTCAGCGGTCGCTTCCGACGCTTTCTTCCCCTTTGCCGACGGCCTGCTCGCCGCGGTCGAGGCGGGCGCTACGGCGGTGATCCAGCCGGGCGGATCGATGCGCGACGCAGAGGTCATCGCCGCCGCCGACAAGGCAGGACTGGCGATGGTCTTCACAGGCATGCGCCACTTCAGGCACTGAGCCGCTACGACCAAAGTCGGACGGCGAGACGATTGTCCCCATCCGGCCGCCAATCTAGGTTCCTCCGCTGGCGCAATCAGCCTGGAGGGCGAAACCTATGCACGCGATCAGGCTGATTACCGCAATCCTGGCTCTCGTCGCGGCGTCCATGCCCGCCATCGCGCACGCCAGCCGGCCGATCGACTGCCCGCTGCGCGATCAGCCTTATTCCTCGCAATCACCGCTGATCGACCTGCTGCTCAAACCTGAAGCTGTCGCGGTGATTGAGCGCAATGCGCCCGGCTTGATCGACACATTCTGGGCGGGTCTCAAGAGCACGACAGTGCCGAGCTTCGGATCGATCGTCACGCTGCGCAAGGCTGCCGAGGGCCGCAACCTGTCGGAGGACAAATGGGCGGCGATCGACCGCGATCTGGCGCGCCTGCCCGTCACGGGTCGCGACCAGCAGGCACGGTGCGCGCGATACGATAATGATGCGACGCTCTTGGCGCTGCCGTCGCACCACCCAGCCATACTTGTGTTCGAGAAAATGACGGGTTTCCTGGACGCGCCCTCGGTCGAGGCGGCGCATGCCGCGCTGGTGGGGATTGCCAAGCGCAAGGGATGGGAGATTGCCAGCACTGATCGCGGCGGCGCGATCACGCCCGCCAATCTGCGCCATTTCGACGTGGTGATCTGGAATAATGTAAGCGGCGACGCACTGACGGTGGCGCAGCGGCGCGTGTTCCGATCCTATATCGAGCATGGCGGCGGCTTCGTCGGCCTCCACGGCGCTGGCGGTGACCCGTCTTATTTCTGGGACTGGTATGTCGATACGTTGATCGGTGCGCGCTTCATCGGCCATCCGATGGCGCCCCAATTCCAGGATGCGCGCGTGATTGTGGCCGATCCAGCAAGTCCGATCGTCGCTGCCCAAGCGCCGGGATGGACGATGAGCGACGAATGGTATTCCTTCCGTCCCAATCCGCGCGCCGCCGGCGCACATGTCCTGCTGACGCTCGACGAAGCAAGTTATTCGCCGAGATCAGGCGAGAAGGATTTGCGGATGGGCGACCATCCGATCGCCTGGACTCGCTGCGTCGGCGATGGCCGATCCTTTTTCTCGGCGATCGGCCATCGCCCGGAAAGCTATTCCGAACCGCATTATGTGCAGGTGCTGGAGGCGGGCATCGCCTGGGCGGCAAACGCCCGCGCGACCCGCTGCAAAGCGGGTCACGAGATCGCCCGCACTCGGCTCAGTCCGCCGTGACGGTCTGCTCGCGCAGGTAGGTGGCCAGGTTAGCGAGCGTCTGCCCGGTGCCGACCTGGACGCCGACCTCCAGATAATGATCGAGATGTTCGGCTGAATTGCAGACGATCTCGACCGTCATGCGCGTGCCCTGCCCTTGGCGATCGAGCAGCACGCGACCCTCGGCGCCATTGGCATCGAAGATCAGCCGATCGGGCGGCGCGATCTCCCGGTAGGTGCCGGAAAAGGGATGGTCGGGCCTGGTCGAGGAGACAAACAGGAAGCCGCCGCCGGGGCGCAAATCGATCTCGCACCGCTCGAGGCGCGCACCGCCCGCGTCCCACCAGCAGGTGACATGTTCGGGCTTTGTCCACGCCTCGAACACCTGTGATGGCGGCGCAGCGAGCTCACGCACGAAACGGATCGTGTGGGCGGCGCGATCGATCACGCAGTCGGTGGTGCTTTGAAATGCTGGGGGCATGTCATTTCTCTCCTGAGTTCATGGTGGCGAGATGGCCGGCGAGATTGTCGAAGCGCTGCTCCCATTCCTTGCGGAAGGGTTCGATCCAGTCGGCGGCCTCTTTGATCGCTTGCAGACGCAGCCTTCGCGGGCGCCGCTGCGCATCGCGCCCTCCTTCGATCAGCCCCGCCTGCTCAAGCACCTTGAGGTGCCGCGAGATGGTCGGCTGGGTAAAGGAAAAGGGCCGCGACAATTCCGCGACGGTCGCCTCGCCGCGCATGAGTCGACCGAGGATCGCGCGTCGCGTGGGATCGCTCATCGCCGAAAAGATCATGTCGAGCCGATCGGGCTGCACATCTTGTATAGTCATATCGCTATATAGCTATTCCGCTATCTTCCAGTCAAGCGGCCCGTCTTCGGCAAGTCGCGCCCCGCCGCGCATGGGTTTGCGCTCGCAGAACATTTCATGCACAATTGCTGTGAAATGAGGGGCCTCGAGTAATGGCGACGCGGATCGCGGGAACGGGCAACTGGCGCGGCCAGGTGCAGCATATCGGCCGGCGCACCGGCGCGATGGTGAGCGCGCTTCTGGTGCTGGGCTTCGCGCTGATGATCGGCTTCGCGCTCGCCTCCTACAGCTCGACCGATCCCGCGATGATGACCGCGGCGGGCGGCCCCGTGCGCAACGTGCTCGGCCCGGCGGGCGCCTGGAGCGCCGATCTGCTGCTCACCTTTTTTGGCCTGCCATCCGTTCTGCTCATCCCACCGCTCGTCGTGGTGGCGCTACGGCTGTGGCGCGGTGTTCACCCGGGTCAGTGGAAGCGCGCCCTGCCGATCACGATCGTCGCGATGCTGCTCTGCGATGTTGCGGTGGCGCTGGTCCATCTCGGCCTGTCGAGCGCACTCCCGGCCGGTGCCGGCGGCGCGATCGGGCTGAGCGCGGTCAGCCTGATCGACCGCGGCCTCGCCTCGCTTCAACCGGGCTGGGCAATCGGCATCCGCATCGCCAGCGTATTGCTGCTTGGCATATTGGGCATCACCATGGCACTCTGGTCGCTGGGACTGGACGCGGAGGAACGCGCTGCGCTCTTTCGCGGTCGCGAGAAGGCTTCGCGAGCCGAGCGCGTTTCGGTCACGCGGCCGCTCAAGCAAGCTCTCGCTCGCTCGCCGCGTGTGGAGACCCGCGACACGCCCGACGTGGACGAGCCGGAGGCGCCGCGCCCCACGATCACCACGCCCGCGAAGCCGGCCCAGCCCAGCGCGCGCACACAGCGCGAGCGCCAGGCCAAGCTCGACCTCGGCGACACCTGGATATTGCCCACGCTCGACCTGCTGAGCCCGCCCCCGCCGCCCAGCACGGACAAGCTCGACAAGAATGCGTTGGAGCGAAATGCGCGCCTGCTCGAAACCGTGCTCGAGGACTTCCACGTCCGCGGCCATGTGACCGAGGTCCGCCCCGGCCCGGTCGTGACCATGTATGAACTTGAACCCGCGGCCGGCATCAAAGCCAGCCGCGTGGTTGCGCTGGCGGACGATATTGCGCGCAACATGTCTGCGCTATCGGCCCGCGTCGCGACCATCCCCGGACGCACCGTGATCGGGATCGAGCTTCCTAATCAGAAGCGCGAGGCGGTCGTCCTGTCCGAGCTGATCGCCAGCCACCAGTTCGAAAATCAGGGGCCGGGCAATCTCGCGCTGATCCTGGGCAAGAATATCGCGGGCGATCCGGTCATCGCCGATCTGGCGCCGATGCCGCATCTGCTCGTCGCCGGCACAACCGGTTCGGGTAAGTCGGTCGGTCTTAACGCCATGATCCTGTCCCTGCTCTATCGGCTCACGCCCGATCAGTGCCGGATGATCATGATCGATCCGAAGATGCTGGAATTGAGCGTCTATGACGACATTCCTCACCTGCTCTCGCCGGTCGTGACCGAGCCGGCCAAGGCGATCCGCGCGCTCAAATGGGCGGTCGAGCAGATGGAGGATCGCTATCGCATGATGGCGACGATCCAGGTGCGCAGCCTCGCCTCCTTCAACGAGAAGGTGAAGGCGGCGAAGGCCAAGGGCCAGCCGCTCGGGCGGCGGGTGCAGACGGGTTATGACGCCGATACCGGCCAGCCGATCTACGAGGAGGAAAAGCTCGAATATGAGCCGCTGCCGATGATCGTGGTGGTGGTCGACGAGCTTGCCGATCTGATGATGACCGCAGGCAAGGAAGTCGAATTCCTGATCCAGCGCCTGGCACAGAAGGCGCGCGCGGCGGGCATTCACCTGATCATGGCGACGCAGCGCCCGTCGGTTGACGTGATCACCGGCGTGATCAAGGCCAATCTGCCGACGCGGATCAGCTTCCAGGTCGCCTCCAAGATCGACAGCCGCACCATCCTCAATGAACAGGGCGCCGAGCAGCTGCTTGGCAAGGGCGACATGCTCTATGTCGCGGGCGGCAAGCAGATCGTGCGCGTGCACGGCCCGTTCGTCGCCGACGAGGAAGTGCGCAGCGTGGCGGAGCATTGGAAGGCCCAGCGTCCGCCCGAATATATCACGGCCGTGACCGAAGAACCGATGGACGGCGGCTATGCCATCGAAGGCGCGCCTTCCGGTCCCGACGACCCCGAGACGCAGACCTACCGCAAGGCCGTCCAGCTCGTGGTCGAAAACCGCAAGGCTTCCACCTCCTGGCTCCAGCGCCAGCTGCGCGTCGGCTATAATGGTGCGGCGCGGCTGATCGAGCGAATGGAGAAGGACGGCATCATCTCCACGCCCGACCATGTCGGCCGCCGCGACGTGCTGATCGAGCCGAGCGACCTGCCGAGCTATCTGTAGGACTGGTCCGTCCAAACGTCATTCCAGCGGAAGCTGGAATCCATTTCCCATCATCGGACCGTAAGTTTGGAGATGGACCCCAGCTTTCGCTGGGGTGACATAGGTGCCGGTTGATCCCCCAGAGCTGCCAGCCTACCAGCCGGCCCATGCACCCCGCGCTCGCCCATATCGACGCCTGGATCTTCGATCTGGACAATACGCTTTACCCGGCGTCGTCGGATCTGTTCGGGCTGATCGACAAACGCATGACGGCCTATGTCGCGCGGCTGACCGGTCTGCCGCGCGACGAGGCCTACCAGCTGCAGAAGCGCTATTTCCGCGAATATGGCACGACGTTGAGCGGTCTGATGGCCGAACATGGCGTCGATCCCCACGAATTCCTGGCGGACGTGCACGCGATCGAGATGGACGTGCTGCAGGAGGATAAGCGGCTGGTCGATGCGATTGCGCGGCTGCCGGGGCGGAAACTGATCTTCACCAATGGCGACACGCCTTATGCTCAGCGTGTGCTCGCGGGCGTTGGCCTGTCCGACAGTTTCGAGGCGATCCACGATATCCATGCCATGGCCTACAAGCCCAAGCCCGATCTTTATGCTTACACATCGATGATCGAGGCGTTCCGGCTCGATCCGGCGCGATCGCTGTTCGCCGACGATCTGGCGCGCAACCTGCCGCCGGCCAAAACGCTCGGCCTCACCACATTGTGGATCGACAATGGATCTGAGCAAGTGGGGGACGACAGCAGCCGCGCGATCGACTACCGGGCCGCGGACTTGGGCCTTTGGCTCGACGAAATCATGGGGACACGATGAGTACCGACCTGCAAGCCACGATCGAAGCTGCCTGGGAAACGCGCGACGCGCTTTCCACCTCGAGCACGGGCGCGGTGCGCGAAGCAGTGGACGCCGCGCTGGCGGGGTTGGATGCAGGCACCTACCGCGTTGCCGAGAAAGCCGGTGATTCCTGGCAGGTGAATCAGTGGCTCAAGAAAGCCGTCCTGCTGTCCTTCCGTCTGAACGATAATGCGTTGGTGGATGGCGGCACCCCCGGCGGGCCGGCATTCGACAAAGTGCCGACCAAATTCGCCGATTGGGGCGAGGCCCGCTTCCGCGAGGCGGGCTTCCGCGTCGTGCCAGGCGCGACAGTGCGCCGCGGCGCGCATATCGCGAAGGGCGTCGTGCTGATGCCAAGCTTCGTCAATATCGGCGCCTATGTCGGCGAAGGCACGATGGTCGATACTTGGGCGACCGTTGGCAGCTGCGCGCAGATCGGCCGCAACGTCCATATCTCGGGCGGTGTCGGCATTGGTGGCGTGCTCGAGCCGCTCCAGGCCGGGCCGGTGGTGATCGAGGACAATTGCTTCATTGGCGCGCGCTCCGAAGTGGCAGAGG
>Ga0207647_10001991_pt1 | contig 15624 bp, 15 predicted proteins | sample KBSCornC2_FD_184295 | JGI IMG/M metagenome (GOLD analysis project Ga0207647, IMG submission 184295) | Corn rhizosphere microbial communities from Kellogg Biological Station, Michigan, USA - C2 (SPAdes) (version 2) | ecosystem: Host-associated > Plants > Roots > Rhizosphere ...
GCGGCGAAGGTGAGGCGTAGGCGCCACACAGCCGGCCCGGCCCGCACATCCATTCACGCCGTGCGTCAACACGTGCGTCAACAACAGTTGCACGCACGCCGTGACAATCTTTGCTGCAGGATGGGATCAATCGCTCCAGAAGAAAACATCACGCTGAAGGTCAAATAGCTCTAAATACTTTTAGAGCGAGTAACGGTCCAGCGACTCCCTCAGCCTTTGTACCTGCTCAGGTATCACCAACTCGGACTGCGTGATGCGGGAGTCGACCGTGATGGAGAGCTGGAGCACCTTGCGGTTGCGCAGCACCACCATTGGGATCGGACGGCCAGCGTTGATGCGGAGCGTTTGTAGCCAGTCGGCCGTCGTCTCGAGCGGCATGTCATTCGCGGTGACGATGATGTCGCCAACACGGAGACCGGCGTTCGCCGCCGGGCTCTTGTCCTCAACGCTGCGAACCAGCAGCCCATTGCCTGCGCGAACGCCGAAGAATTTGGCAAGCTGCGGCGTCAAGGGCTCGACCTGAGCGCCCACGTAAGCCTGTGGATCAGGTGTCTCGCTGTCTGAAGGTGCGCCGTCACCGGCATAGCTACGTTGTCCCGCGAAGCCGTTGACCATGGGTGCAGGCTCAGGGATGGGGACGTGGAAGTGGTGCGCCCAGGCGTGCTGCACCAGCGCACTGCGATCTGCGAGCTGGAGGTGCACCCGCTCCACCTTCGCATTGTGGACCACCTGCAGCTCAATGAACCTTCCAACCGGCATGTCGCGCAGGAGGCGGGTCAAGGTCGCGGCATCAGTCACGGGCTGCCCGTTGATCGCCTGAATAATGTCACCTGTATGGATGCCGGCCTTGGCGGCAGGAGCATCGTGGTCGAGCGAGATAACCTCTGCCCCAATCGGATTGGAAAGCTTTTCCTTCTCGGCCCGAACGGGATCCACATCCCGGACATTAACGCCAAGGTACCCCTGGGAGACGGAGGCAAGGACGATGCGGGCATTGCTATCCAGGACTGTCTGAGGAAGCTCTGCGGGCACCGGAGACGGCGCAATGGTGGACTGCCACGCCCCAAACGCGGGTAGCGCCACCATGGTCAGAAGCACGGCTGTCGAACCCCGTCGTACGGCGCTCAGACTACTGGTCGACAGGAAAACGGATGGAAAGTGGTAAGGCATGGAAAACCGAAGCTCCCAATGGAGGCAAAAGTACAGTACAGCGGCCATTTATTCAGACGGACAAGAATCCGGAAAGTCACCGAAAAGTCACGTTCCGTGGCAGAACCTCAACTCATGGCGACGCGAACGGCTACTGGACTTGCGGCATTTGCTGCAGCATGGTGCGGGAAACATTACGCAGCAGAGGGTTTTCATCGTGGGTGGCAACGTTCTGGAGGACCTGCTGGACGCTCGAATCAGCCGAGACTGGGGCCAGCATGTGGATGGCCTGTGCCCGGACCTGCGGGTCGCCGTCGTCGAGAACTGCTTCGAGAACGGCGTCACGGACGTGCATGTCGTCGGTGAGGTAGGGCGCTAGGCCGCTGAGAGCCTGCGCCCGCACAGTAGAGTGCGGATCGTAACGCAGGGCAACCATGAGGGCATTGCGCACGCTGTCATCGGCCCCACAATCCACAGTGCCAACACAGGTATGGGTCAGGAGTCCCAAAGCGGCGTTCTGCACCGATGTATTGAGCGGCGCACGCGTGCCGAGGAGCAGCAGGTAACGAATGTTCGGGTCGTCCGCGGGACCGACGGCTTCGAGTGGCATGAGGCTGCTGTACTCGACGTGGACTAGCCCTGTCGGATCCTGCTTGACGCCGGTTACAGCGGCGATCCGCTGGGTGGCGGGCATTCCTGGCGAGGACTGGGGCGTTGGAGGCGTATTGGCGACCCGGAAGCCGGCGAAGCCGAGGCCCACGCCCGCGAAGAGCATCGTAGCGGCGGCGAGTGGTGCGGTGCGCAGCAGGCGGAAGTCAGTCCAGAGCGAACGGCGGAGATGCGCGAACCACGAGTCGCGAGGCGCTCGCTCCAGAGCTTCATCGATCTTGAGGCGGGTCTGGGCGATAAGGTTTGGCGAAGGCTCCCGAACCGGAAGAATGGCCATCGCGCTCGAAAGCGCGCGAGTGACTTCGAGTTCGTCGCGGCAGTCGGCGCAGCTCGCAAGATGCTGCTCCAGCCGATGGCAGGCCTCGTCGCTCAACTCGCCGTAGAGCAATAGCGTGATTTGCTCATGTGCTGCGTCGCAGCTCAAACTGGTGTCGTGACCGGGCCAGGTCATGGAATCACCGCCACAGGACCCTCATCGAACGACCGCCAGGCTGGCGCGCAGCTTCTTGGTGGCTCGAAAGAGGGTGTTTTTGGCCGTCTCCTCAGTCGTGCTAAGCATTTCGCCGATCGTGCGAAGGCGAAGGCCCTGATAGTGTTTCAGCTCGAAGACCATCCGTTCACGCGGAGTCAGTTTGTCGAGGGCCGTCGCGATCTTCGCCCCGAGCTCTTTACGCTCAAGCTCACGGCCAGGGTTCGCGGAGGCCCGCTCATCGGAGACCATCCCCAGCAGATCCAGCTCTTCCCCGGAGGCGTCCATGACCACCGCCGGGTCCTCGCGGCGGGTCTTGCGCCGACGCATCAGGTCGAGGCAGAGATTGGTCACGATCCGGTAAATCCAGGTGTAGAAGGAGCACTCGAAGCGGAAGTTGCCCAAGTACCGGTAGGCCTTGAGGAACGCCTCCTGGGCGATGTCCTGCGCATCGGTTTCCGAGCCCAGCAGATGCAAGGCGAGGCGCAGGACCGCCTGGTCGTACTGGCGGACCAGTGTGTCAAAGGCTTGCCGGGAACCCTTCTGTGCCTGGCGGATCAGCTCAGTCTCGGACGCGCGGTCCTCCGGACTCATGCTGCTGGCACTGCGGGTCTGAACCACGCGGCGGCCCGGCCAGGTCTGGCTGGTGCGGTTTGTCGGAAGGGTGGTGCTAAGCCCGGGCTGAATACGGAGAGCTTCGGTTCCCATCGTGCTTTACCTCTTACAGAAGATACGTCCTCAGCAAGATAGACGTTCCCCTGGGTATCAGGACGCAGAATCGTCGCTTTCGGTAGCAGAAAATGACAAGCCTATGACAATCCGATGGGATTTGGGCCAGAGCCGGACTCCTGCAGCCTGAAGCTCATCTTGCTCCGGAGGCGGCTAAAACCCTCCGCGGAGCAGCTCCGGGGTTTATGCTGGCGTCGCCGAAAGCCCCGCTTCCGGCTACATTCCAGATCCGGTGTCCGCCCAAATGACTCGTTTCCGCACGCTGCTTCGACTTCTATTGGCTTTCCTCGCCGCCTCCGTTCCAGCTCTCGCCCAGAACAATCTTTCTGTGCATTGGGAGGAGCTCACCGGGCCGGACTTCATTGCGGCGATTCACCAGTCCCAGGGCGTGTGCCTTCTGCCGTTCGGCATCATTGAGAAGCACGGCCCGCATCTGCCACTAGGGACAGACCTGATCAACGTCCGGTTCGTGACCGAAAAAGCGGCACAGCAGGAGTACGCGGTTGTGTTTCCCGCCTACTACTTCGGCCAGATAGCGGAAGCCCGGCAGCAACCGGGCACCGTGTCGTACAGCGGGCACATGCAGCTCGATCTGCTACAGGAGACGACCGATGAGATGGCGCGGAACGGGTGCAAGAAGATCGTGATCGTGAACGGCCACGGCGGGAACCTGAGCCTGCTGCCATACTTCTCGCAGCTTCAGATGCAGACTCCACACGATTATGTGGTCTATGTGTATTGGAGACCCGAGGTGAAGGGCGCGGATCGGCCTTACAAGGGTGGCACGGTCGATATGCACGCGGGTGAGAGTGAGACCGCTCATACGATGGTGAGTGCACCTGGGCTGGTTCACACAGATCGGGCGCAGTCGGAGTCAGGCACGGACGAGGCGCGACTGCATTTGCCGGATGGCCTCTATACCGGTATCTGGTGGTACGCCAGGTTTCCGAATCACTACTCGGGCGACGGCTCACTGGCCACGAAGGAACTCGGTGAGTACGACGTGAAGGCCTACGTGAAGACGCTCGCGGACGTGATCCGGGCAGTGAAGGCCGACAGCGAAGCCGCGAAGCTTCAGCAGCAATTCTATGAAGATGCGAAGCATCCACTCGACACGAAGCAGTAGGCGCCGGGCAGTGGCCCCGTGTTGCACAACGCCGCGTCTTCTACACTCGTGCTGATGACACAGGCGAAGACGACGGATTTCATCACTGCCTATTGCGATGGCGGGTCCCGGGGCAATCCCGGGCCCTCAGGCTATGGCGTCTCGATCGAGGACGCGGCCGGCAAGCCGATCGCTGATCTGAGTGAGTTTCTGGGCGTGAAGACGAACAATTTTGCGGAATACTCTGGGCTCCTGGCGGCCCTCGAGTACGCCTTGCGGCATGGACACACGCGGTTGCGCGTTGTGGCTGATTCCGAACTGATGGTGAAGCAGATGAAGGGCCAGTATCAGGTGAAGAGCCCCGACCTGCGGCCGCTGTGGGAAGAAGCGAAGCGCCGTGCCGCAAAACTTGAACGATTCGAGATCCAACATGTGCTGCGGGGCAAAAACAAGCGCGCCGATGCCTTGGCGAATCAGGCGATGGACCACGGGACCGGGAAGACGGTTCGGGAGTCCGGTGGCGGCTCGCCGTCATCATCGTCTGCCGGTCCGCTTCCGCGTATCGCGGCAGCAGCGCCGGCAAAGCACGCAAGTAATGACGACAAGCCCCGGACGCTCAAGGGCTTTGTGAAGAATGGTGTGGTGCATCTGCTGGAGGGTGAGCTGCCGGAGAACTGCTTCGTCCGTGTCACTCCTGAATAGCTACCCTCCGAATTGTCGTTCCGCGAATTCGGGAACCGGCAGCCCTTTGCGCGCGTAGGCAAGAGCATCATGCGCCGATTCCTGCTCGCCGCAGCACTGGCTCTCGTTGGGAGTTTTTCTTTCGCTGCGGAATCTGCTCCGGCCACGTTGACCGCTGACGAGATCATGGCACGTGTTGCAGTGAACCAAGACCGCACTGAGGCTGCCCGTACGCACTACATCTACCAACAGCACATCCGCATGGTTTCGCGAAAGCCGGGCGGCAAAGTGATGTGCGAAGAGGTAACGGACAGCCGCGTGAGTCCACAGCAGAAGGAGTCACAGCAGCAGTTGATCACGCTGGACGGCCGATATTGGCACAAGGGAGCCTACGTCCACTACACGACATTGCAGGATCAGGAGAGCACAGAGCCGGGAGAGAAGGACGCAAAGACGGAAAAAGAAGAGCTTGAGGGCATGGACATCGATCTCGTCGAGAACCTGCGCAAGAATCTCACCAATGAAGGGCCGAGGGAGAAACCAAAACAAGGCCACGTTCAGGTAGACGTAGCCGACAAAGACGACCGTTCAAAGGACGGCCTCGCGAAAGGTCTGTTTCCCCTCACTAGCGAGCAACAGAAGAAGTACTTGTTCAAGCTGGAAGGTCGGCAGACGATGAATGGCCGTGATGTATATCACGTGAGCTTCCGGCCGAAGGACAAGAACGAGTTCGACTGGAAAGGCGAAGCCTTCATCGATACCCACGAGTTCGAGCCGGTTGTCGTCTACACCGAGATGTCGCGCAAGATCCCGCTGGCGGTGCGTACGCTGTTGGGCACGAATCTGCCCGGCCTGGGTTTCTCTGTCACCTACGATCGCCAAGCCGATGGCGTGTGGTTTCCAGTAAGCTTCGGTACGGAGTTCCGCATGCGCGTGCTGTTCTTCATTGCGCGGGATATTTCGATGTCACTGACCAACGCGCATTTCGAGAAGACCCACTCGGATGTGCGGATTCTCGATGGCGTGAAGGTGGTGGACAATGCAGCGCCTCCCTCGCCGAATCTGTCGCATTACCAATGCGAAATATTGCGACGGTGCTTGCTACAGTAGAAGCTGCCAGTAACCGACGTCGATCCAGCGGCCAAACTTCCAGCCAACCTGCTCAAAGTGCGCCACCTTCCGAAAGCCAAGGCGCTCATGCAGAGAGATGCTCGCCGGGTTGGGCAGGGCGATGCCCCCAATGACGGCATGGAAGTTGCGCTCGCGCAGCGCAGCGAGCAGCTCCTCGTAGAGTTTTGACCCAATGCCACGACCGGTGCACCTCGGCTCGAGGTAAACCGTCACCTCCGCGGAATGCCGATAGGCGCAGCGGCCCTTCCATTTGCTGGCGTAGGCGAAGCCCAATATCTCAGCGCCGTCCTCCCACACGAGCCACGGAAGCGATGGGAGCGTTTCGCGGATACGGCTGTGCATATCGCTGGGAGTAACCGCTGCTTCCTCAAACGTGATTGTGGTTTCCAGGACGTAGTGGTTGTAAATGGTGCAGATCGCCTCGGCATCGGCTGTCGTGGCGGATCGAATCATCGGTCGAGGATCAACCCTTCGCCAACTCAGCTTTCACAATTTCGCTGACCACCTTGCCGTCGGCGCGCAGACCAGTGGCGGCGATCTTTGCCTGCACATCCTTGATTACCAGGCCCATTTCTTTCGGCGTGGGCCGATTGCCGGCCGAGCTCATCTCTGCGATCGTAGCGCCGACAAGCGAGCGAACTCTTGACTCATCCGCCTGCTGCGGCATGTAGGCTTCGATCACCTTGATCTCGGCCGCTTCCTTGTCGGCCAGTTCCGGCCGGTTGCCCTTCGTGAACTGCTCGATCGAATCACGGCGCTGCTTGATGAGGGTGGTGAGCGTCTGCAGGACTTCCGCGTCGCTCAGTGGAGAGCGCTTTTCGATCTCTTTGTTCTTGATCGCCGCCTTTACCATACGCAGCACATCAAGTCTGGCTTGTGCCCGTTCTTTCATTGCCGCGACCGTGTCCTGCTCGATGCGTTGCTGAAGGGTCATGCGCTTTCGTCCACCTCGTTCAAAGGCCAAGTTACCAGTATAAAGACCAGCGGCCTCGATAGAATAGAAGACAAGGAAACCGCACAGACATGATTCGAAAGACGCGCCTCTTTACGCCTGGTCCTACGCCCTTGCTTCCTGCCGCCCAATTCGCGATGGCCGCGGCTGACCTGCATCACCGCACGCCGGAGTTTCGCGCGCTGTATGTGCGCGTGCTGGAGCAGTTACGTGCCTTTGTCGGAACGAAGAACGACGTGATTCTCATGGCCTGCTCGGGCAGCGGTGTCATGGAGGCCTCGGTAGCGAACATCACCTCGCCGGGAGATCGCGTGCTGGTGCTTTCCGCCGGCAAGTTTGGCGAGCGCTGGACGGGCATTGCCAAAGCCTACAACTGCGAGGTCGATGTGGTGAGCGCGCCCTACGGACAGACCTTCTCGCTGGATGCGGTGAAGGCTGCCCTGAAAGTGGAGACACGGGCGGTCTACATGCAGGCGAATGAGTCCTCGACCGGCACCCGGCACGATGTTGAAGGTGTGGCAAAACTGCTGAAGGATGCGAAGAGCGATGCGGTTCTGGTGGTGGACGCCATCACTGGTCTGGGAACGACCCACTTCGATGCGGATGCCTGGGGCGTAGATATCATGATCGGCGGGTCGCAGAAGGCGGTGATGATTCCGCCCGGCCTCGCATACTGCTCGGTAAGCGAGAAGGCGTGGGACCTGATGGGTAACGCGCTGAACCCGCGCTACTATTTCGATCTCCGCAAGGAGCGTAAGAACGCCGCGAAGGGGGAATCGTCGTACACGCCGGCGATCTCGCTGATTGCGGGATTGAGCACTGCGCTGGACTACATCGCCTCGCAGGCAGATGGCGACCTTGCTGCTGGCCGCGCAAAACTGGTGGACAACGCCGAGACGATTGCCGCGATGACGCGTGCCGCGGCTGGGGCGCTGGGACTGAAGCTGTTCTCAAGCTCGCCAGGCGCGGCATTGACGGCGGTCCTTCCTCCCTCCGGCGTGGATTCCGGTGTGGTGGTGAAGGAACTGAAGTCGCGCTTCGGCGCGATCATCACCAACGGCCAGGGCGAGATGAAAGGCCAGCTCTTCCGCATCGCGCACATCGGTTACTTCGACTATCTGGATACGATTGCAATCATCGGTGCGCTGGAGCAGGTGGCTGCAACTTCGCTGAAGCTGCCGGGATTCCAGTTTGGTAAGGCACTGGCCGCGGCGCAGCAGACCTTCGCTGACCGGACGATGAAGTCACCAGAACATGCGGAGCTGGCGGCTTCGCGGTAAGTGATCAACATACTGTGCGTGGGCTAGGCCGAGCTGGTCCAGCCCGCATAGCGCCGACCTTCCTCGCCCACCGGCCATCTCGCATCGTCACACTCAGGAGCCTGCCGTGAAGATTGTTCTCGCAGAAAAAGTGTCACCTGCCACACTGGCCGTCTTTCAGGCCGAACCAGGCTGGAAGATCGTAACGCATGATCAGATCAAGAATGGTCTGGCGCAGGAGCTGAATGATGCCGATGGGCTGGTCGTTCGCTCGGCCGTGCAGGTGGATGATGCGCTGCTGGAGAGTGCGCCAAAGCTGCGCGTGATCGGCCGTGCCGGCGTGGGCGTGGACAACATCGATGCCGACGCCGCAACACGACGCGGCATCGTCGTGATGAACACGCCGGGCGCGAATGCGATTGCCGTGGCAGAGCTGACGATCGCGCTCATGCTGGCGCTCGCCCGGCAACTACCCAAGGCAAACGGCGCTCTGCACCAGGGCAAGTGGGAGAAGAAGTCGCTCAGCGGTGCTGAGCTGCGCGGCAAGACACTCGCAGTCCTTGGCCTGGGCCGCATCGGCCTTGAGGTGGCGCAGCGCGCCACGAGCTTCGGTATGCAGATCATCGGACACGATCCTTTCGTCGCGCCGGCCGTGGCCCGCGAGCGCGGCGTGGAACTGGTGCCGCTGGATACGCTCTTCGCGCGTGCGGATTACCTGACGCTGCATGTCGGGCTGACGCAGCAGACGGCGGACATCATCAACGCGAAGAATCTCGCTGCTATGAAGAAGGGTGTGCGCATCGTGAACTGCGCCCGCGGCGAACTCGTGGAGGACGCTGCACTCCTGGCCGCCCTCGACAGTGGACAGGTGGCAGGCGCGGCGCTCGATGTCTTCCGCGATGAGCCGCTAAAGAACTCGCCCTATTTCAATCGCGACAATGTGATCCTGACTCCGCACATCGCTGGTTCGACGGCGGAAGCGCAGGAGGCGGTCGGCATCCAGATTGCCGCGCAAGTGCGTGAGTACCTGAAGCTGGGTGTGGTGCAGAACGCAGTGAACCTGCCCTCGCTGTCGCATGAGGAGTATGTCGAGCTGTCGCCCTACATCGATATGGCGGCGCGGCTGGGAGCATTCCTCTCTGCCACTGCGGACGGCAATGTCGAGAGCATCTCGCTCGTCTATCGCGGGCGACTGGCGCAGGGCAAGACAGACCTCGTGCGCAATGCTGCGATCGAGGGCGTACTCGCCCACTCGGAGAATGTGAACCGCATCAATGCGGCCGCTGTGGCCGAGGAGCGCGGCATCCGGCTCCACGAATCGAAGATGGAAAATGGTGGGGCGGCGGGCGTTACGTTGACCTTGCACACGCGCGGCGGCGAAACCAATGCGACTGCGACGGTGCTCCATGGACGCTCGCCGCGGCTGCTGGCCAGCGACGGTATCGATATCGAGGTCCCGCTGCACGACACGCTGATTGCGATCCGCAATCATGACGTGCCCGGTGTGATTGGGCGTGTCGGCACAGTTCTCGGCGAACACCAGGTGAATATCGCCAACTTCGCGTTGGGCCGCGGATCCACCGCGAGAGACAGCGCCGGTAGCGCAATTGCCGTGGTGCAGGTGGATGGCGAAATCACGCCTGCGGTAATAGGCGCGCTCGAGGCCATCGAGGCGGTAACGCGGGTGCGGCTGGTCAAGCTGTCGCCGCTACCCTAGAGTAGCGAATTGCGCAGCTTACAATAAGCGCAGGCAAAGTCGCAAAAACCAGCAGGAGTCATCATCCGTGCCGCTTTACGAGTATCAGTGCAAGCAGTGTGGGCACCGTTTTGAAAAGATCCAGAGCTTCAGCGCGCCCGAAGAAAAGGTGTGCCCGGAGTGCGGCGGTGAAGTGGAGCGGCTTATCTCCGCGCCTGCGATCCAGTTCAAGGGTGCGGGCTGGTACGTAAACGACTACGCCGGGCGCGGCAAAGCGCCATCAGATCGCTCAAAGGGCGACGGTTCGAAGGGTGACGGTAAGGATGTTGCCGCGAAGAGTTCGGAAGGTTCGTCCAAAGTCGAAGGCGGAAAGAGCGACAGCACCAGTAAAAGCGACTCCGGCGCTGCCTCGTCAAATTCGGGAAGCAACGCCGCGAGTGCCGGTTCCGGCTCAACTGCAAAGTCGTCAGACTAACTCGAGGATTTCTTCGAAGAAGACTTCTTGGGCCCGGACGATTTCTTTTTCGCGCTGGATTTAGTCGAGCTCTTCTTCTTTGAGGATTTCTTCGAGCTCGACTTCTTTGCGGGCACCTTCGCGCCCTCGGCGCGTGCTTCGGAGAGTCCGATTGCAATGGCCTGCTTGCGGCTCTTCACAGTTTTGCCGCTGCGGCCGCTCTTCAGCTTGCCCCGCTTGTACTCGTGCATCTCGCGTTCGACGGACTTTGAAGCCTTCGGGCTGTACTTTCGTTTCGAAGATTTCTTTCTTGCCATGCTTGCCTCCGTGCACACGTGTGTGTCTGTTGCCTACGTAGGTTGAGAGGCAAAAACGACTTATCTGGTTGTTACGGAGCTTTTTGTCCGGCGGCAGATTTGTGTTTTATGTTTCCGCCATCGCAGGCAATATCTCGTCGACGTCGACCCAGTCTGTTGGGTAATTGCCCGTGTAGCACGCCGTGCAAAACATCGGCTTGCCGCCGCAGGCTTCGAGCAATCCATCGAGTGAGAGATAAGCGAGCGAGTCCGCTTCGATAAAGCTGCGGATCTCGTCGATGGTGTTGTTTGCGGCGATCAAGTCTTTCTTGCGCGGCGTGTCTACGCCGTAGAAGCACGGCGATGTAGTGGGCGGACAACTGATGCGCAGATGGACTTCCTTTGCGCCGGCGGCCCGCACCATGCGGATAATCTTGCGGCTGGTGGTACCGCGGATGATGGAATCATCGACGAGTACGATGCGTTTGCCCGCGAGCAGATTGCGCACCGGATTGAGCTTGAGCTTCACTCCGAAATCGCGTACGCGCTGCTCCGGTTCGATGAAGGTGCGGCCAACGTAGTGGTTGCGGATGAGGCCGAAATTAAACGGGATGCCGCTTTCCGCGGCGTAGCCGAGCGCTGCGGTCACGCCGGAGTCCGGCACTGGCACGACGAGATCAGCAGGCACGCCGGACTCGCGCGCAAGCTGGCGCCCCATCTTTTCCCGGCTCTCCTGCACCCAGCGGCCAAAGATGCGGCTGTCGGGTCGCGCGAAATATACGTGCTCGAAGATGCAGCTTGTCTGCGGGACGCCAGTCGCGTACTTGCGCGAGGTGACGCCGTCAGGTGAGACCATGACCAACTCGCCGGGCTCGACATCGCGGACGTATTCGGCGCGCAGCAAATCGAAGGCGCAGGTTTCCGAAGCGAAGACGAAGACGTCAGGTGCGCCGTCTTCGCCGACGATGCGACCCATAGAAAGCGGACGGAAGCCGCGCGGATCGCGGGCCGCGAAGATGCGGTCGCGCGTCATCATGACGACGGAGAATGCGCCATCCACCTGCGAGAGCGAGTCGGCGATGGCATCGACCAGCGTGGTGGCCTGCGAGTGCGCGATGAGCTGGACGATGATCTCGGAGTCGGAGGTGGTCTGAAAGAAGGCGCCCTCGCGCTCAAGCTTGGCGCGGATGTTGCCGAGGTTGACCAGGTTCCCGTTGTGCGCGATGGCGATGAGGCCCTTGGTGGACTCGACGCGGATGGGCTGCGCATTCAGTAGCGCCGAATCACCCGTTGTCGAGTAGCGCGTGTGCCCGATAGCGAGATTGCCGGGCAGCTTCTGCAGGACCTCTTCGGTAAAGATGTCGGCGACCAGCCCCATGCCCTTGATATTCGAGAGGTGATGGCCATCGGCAGTGGCGATGCCGGCGGACTCCTGCCCGCGATGCTGCAGCGCGTAGAGCATGAGGTAGACCTGTCGCGCGGCCTCGGGATGAGCGAAGATCGCGGCAACGCCGCACTCTTCGTGAAGCGTGTCGGCGTCGTGCTCACGCACGATGGCGGTCTGCGAGAAGGGAAGCGTTTCCTCGATGCCGGGTACGCCTTGATAAAGACGCTCGGTCATGCGGTCACCGTGTCGACGCTGAGGGTGGATTGGAGGGCGCACGACCATGCTGCCTTCAATTCAGTAATAGTCGTCTCGATGACGGTCGCAGTTTCTGCTGTCGTGTACTTACCTGGAGCTATTTCCTTCGATTCATCCATCCGAATGCGGAAGCTGCCATTTGTAACAGTACCAATCGGCCACACGCCCGGACTGCTGCCGGAGAAGATCTGCTGGATACGAGAGACTTCCTCTGGCGAACAAGCTATGACAACGCGGGTCGGGTCCTCGGCAAAAAGTCTTGTGTACGAGGGAAAGCCGACATAACCGGAAAAATGCACGTCAACACCAGTGCCATGAACGAAGCAGGCTTCCGCTAATGCAACGGCGAGACCGCCGTCAGAGATATCGCAGGCTGCATGCACTAAGCCGGCCTTCGTAAGAGCGGCCAGTCGGCGATGCAATTCCGCCTCCGCCTCTAAATCGATCGGACAGGGGGTGCCCCATATAGAGTCCATCACTACGCGAGCGTATTCACTAGTTCCAAAGTGCTTCCAGCAATCAAGTTGTGCGCCACCATCGATCAGTAGCAGCACATCGCCAGGATGAGCGAAATTTGCCGACACCGCCTTCGAGACGTCCTCAAGAATGCCGACGATCCCAATCACCGGCGTGGGATAAATCCCTTCACCCTTGGTCTCGTTGTAGAGCGACACATTCCCGCCCGTAATCGGTGTGCCGAGTGCGGTGCAAGCTTCGGCGATGCCGTCGATGGCGGCCGAAAGTTGGGCCATGATCTCCGGCTTCTCGGGGTTGCCGAAGTTGAGGCAATTCGTCGCAGCCACAGGTACAGCTCCCGTGCAGGCTACTTTGCGCGCCGCTTCGGCCACCGCGAGCTTCGCACCCTGCTTCGGGTCGAGATAACACCAGCGGCCGTTGCCATCGAGCGCCATCGCGAGCCCGCGCTCGTGCCCCGGTGTGCCTGATCCCTTCACGCGCATCACGCCCGCTTCGCCCCCCGGGCCCTGCACCGTGTTGGTCTGCACCATGGAGTCGTACTGCTCAAAGACCCAGCGTTTCGAGCAGATATTTGACGAGGAGAGTAGCCTTTTCAGGTCCGCGGTGTAGTCGCGCGGCTGCTTCAGCGCTTCTAGGACATCTGCTGGCGGATCAAGCGGGACGGGTGCCTTCCAGGTCCCGACCGGACGGTGGTAGACCGGCGCATCGTCGGTGAGCGACTGGTTCGGAATGTCGGCTATCAGTTCGCCGTGCTGGCGGATGCGCATGTGCGGCTCGGCGATGACTTCGCCCACGATCACGCCATCCAGCCCCCACTTCTCAAAGACGCGCAGCACTTCGTCCTCGCGTCCCTTTTCGGCAACGAGCAGCATACGCTCCTGGCTTTCCGAGAGCATGATCTCGTAGCCGGACATGCCGGTCTCGCGCTGTGGAACTTTGTCGAGCTCGACATCCAGACCCACACCGCCGCGCCCACCCATCTCGCAAGTCGAGCAAGTCAGGCCCGCCGCACCCATGTCCTGGATACCGACCACTGCGCCGGTTTGCATCGCCTCCAGGCAGCCCTCAAGCAGCAGCTTCTCCATAAATGGATCGCCCACCTGCACGTTGGGCCGCTTCTGTTCCGAACCTTCCTTGAACTCCTCACTCGCCATCGTCGCGCCGTGGATGCCGTCGCGTCCGGTCTTTGCACCGACGTAGATCACCGGATTGCCGACCCCGCTGGCCTTGGCGTAGAAGATCTCGTCCTTCTTCACCAGCCCAAGCGCGAACGCGTTCACGAGAGGATTGCCGCTATAGCAGGGCTCAAAGCGCGTCTCTCCGCCTAGGTTCGGCACCCCGAAGCAGTTGCCGTAGTGGGCCACGCCTGCGACCACGCCTTCAACGATCTGGTGGTTCTTGCGGACCAGCGCCGGATCGCTCTCGCCGTCTTCAGTAGAGAGGGGGCCGAAGCGCAGCGAGTCCATCACAGCAAGCGGCCGCGCGCCCATGGTGAAGATATCGCGCAGGATACCGCCCACTCCCGTGGTCGCCCCCTGGAAGGGCTCTATATAAGAAGGGTGATTATGCGACTCGATCTTGAAGGCGCACGCCCAGCCGTCGCCGATATCGATGATCCCGGCGTTCTCGCCTGGTCCCTGCACCACACTGCCCGGGCCGGTAGTGCGCTCGCCTCGTGTTGGCAGCCGTCGCAAGTGCACGCGTGATGATTTATAGGAGCAGTGCTCGCTCCACATCACGCTGTAAATGCCTAATTCTGTGAGGGATGGCGTGCGGCCCAGCGCCTTTTCGATGCGGGCGTACTCCTCGGCCGTCAGGCTGTGCTGCTTCAGTAGCTCGGGAGAAATGCTAGCCGGTGCGGGCACCGCGGGGAGCGTCCTGGTTGTCATGGCTGTACATCTATTGTCGCACGATCAAACCGGATTGAAGCGCGTCCCTGTCCCCGAGCCGGACGCCGTCGCATGAACTGGAAATTAGCCGGAAAAGCAAAGGGCGCGATCCCTTCACGAGACCACGCCCCAATGCTATTCGTATTTCGAAGGTCTGGATCGACTATCCAGATCACAACGTTACTGTCCCAGGTTTATTCGGGACCTTCGAGCTCTGCCCGAGTCTCCCTCACTCTCCCGTCGTAACGTTCAATAAACGAGTTTCTTAACTGCCAATCGCGAGTATCGTTGCCGATTCTCTTGATGGCCATTCAGTTACTCTCTCCTTCTGGAAGATTGCTCTTCCGATATTTATTAGGACTCGAGCCAGCTCAGGAGAGTTGTCGCCCGCATGTGCTTTTTTTTATTCAAAGGCAGCTCAGCTTTGTCACGATTTCGAGGCCTGGGCGATGGCGCGAATATGCTCCGGGCCGGTGCGGCAGCAGCCGCCAATCCATTCCGCGCCTGCCGCCCGCCACGCCTCCGCCAACGCGCCGAAGCTCTGGGGGTCCGAACTACCTGCCCAGCTTCGCGTCTCTGCTACCCAGCTTTCGCCGGAATTGGGATACACCGCGATACGTTTCGTGCTGACCGCGCGGATCCTATGAATCAGTGGCAGGATATGGCGTGGTGCAGTGCAGTTGATGCCGATGGCGACGATTTGGTGCCGCGTATCGAGCAAGCGAGCGCATTCGTCGATGGGCTCCCCGTGGCCGGTGTGACCGTCGTTCCGGCAGGTGAAGCTGATATAAGCCGCCAGATCAGGAAAGTGTCGATCGTGCCGAAGCAGAGATCGCCCCTGGCAGCGCGCGCCCGCGCGCCCTTCACGTTTGCAAGCATCCAGGAAAGTTTGGTGCCGGAAAAATAAGGATCGAGGATCAGGCCGGTCTTCTTCGTGAACAGCCGCTCGAGATCCTGCCTTTTCAGATTGTCGCAATAGCTTGCCGTGCGCCGGTCCTGCCAGACGATGGCATTCTGGATCGGCTT
>Ga0207647_10001995_pt1 | contig 15615 bp, 15 predicted proteins | sample KBSCornC2_FD_184295 | JGI IMG/M metagenome (GOLD analysis project Ga0207647, IMG submission 184295) | Corn rhizosphere microbial communities from Kellogg Biological Station, Michigan, USA - C2 (SPAdes) (version 2) | ecosystem: Host-associated > Plants > Roots > Rhizosphere ...
CCCGCGAACAATGACAGGCTGCCGCCGATGAACAGGCAGAGGATCAGCAGGATGAACACGCCGCGGGTCGGATCGGTGGCAAAGGCATGCACGGAGGTGATGACGCCGGACCGCACCAGGAAGGTGCCGAGCAGCGACAGCGAGAAGGTCAGGATCGACAACAGGATGGTCCAGACCTTCAGCGCGTTGCGCTTCTCCATCACCAGCGCCGAATGCAGCAGCGCGGTGCCGGCAAGCCACGGCATCAGCGAGGCGTTCTCGACCGGATCCCAGAACCACCAGCCGCCCCAGCCGAGTTCGTAATAGGCCCAGTAGGAGCCCATCGCGATGCCGAGCGTCAGGAAGATCCACGCAACCAGCGTCCACGGCCGCACCCAGCGCGCCCAGGCGGCGTCGATCCGTCCCTCCATCAGCGCCGCGATGGCAAAGGAGAACGAGATCGAGAAGCCGACATAGCCGAGATAGAGCATCGGCGGATGCACGGCGAGACCGATGTCCTGCAGCACCGGATTGAGATCGCGTCCCTCGATCGGCGGGCTGGCGATACGCAGGAACGGGTTCGAGGTCACCAGGATGAAGAGATAGAAGGCGCTGGCGATCCAGGCCTGCACGGCGAGCACATGCGCGCGCAGCGACAGCGGCAAATTGTTGCCGAACGCCGCGACCAATCCGCCGAACAGCGCCAGGATCGACACCCACAGCAGCATCGAGCCTTCATGGTTTCCCCACACGCCGGTGATCTTGTAGAGCAGCGGCTTCATGGAGTGGGAATTCTCGTAGACGTTGGCAACGGAGAAATCCGAATTCACATGCAGCATCACCAGCGCCACAAACGAGGCGCCGACGAACAGCAACTGCGCCAGCGCGGTGGAGCGCGCGACGTTCATCAGCGCATCGTCGCGCAGCCGCGCGCCGATCAGCGGCACGATGGATTGGATCAGCGCCAGCCCGAGCGCCAGCACCAGCGCGTAATGCCCGGATTCCGCGATCACCGCACCGCTCCTTGCGGGTTGCCCTGCGCTGTCGTGGCCGCAGGCTTGGCGCCATCAGAAGCCTTGCCGCCGTAATCGTCCTTCCAGTGCCCCTGCTTCTTCAGGGCATCTGCGACGTCCTTGGGCATATAGGTCTCGTCGTGCTTGGCAAGCACGGTGTCGGCCTTGAACACGCCGTTGGCATCGAGCGCGCCTTCGGCGACGACGCCCTGCCCTTCGCGGAACAGGTCGGGCAGGATGCCCTTATAGGCGACCGGCAGCTTGGCGTTGCCGTCGGCGACCTCGAAGCTCACCGCGAGATTGTCGCCACGCTGGAGCGAGCCCGGCTGCACCAGGCCGCCGAGACGAAACCTCTTGCCGGCCTGAACGTGCTTCTCGGCGACCATGGTCGGGGTCGAGAAAAACACGATGGAGTCGCGAAGTGCGTTGAGCACCAGCGCGGCGGCGAGCGCGAGCACGGCGAGCGAGCCGCCGATGATGGTCATGCGTCGCTGCTTGCGGGTCATGGCGTATCCGTTCTCCGCTCGTCTCGTCCTGACATCGTCATCCGTCGAGCCCGAGAGTTTTGAGGCCTTCGTTGAGCTGGCGGAGCCGTTCGCCATCCTTGGCGACCGCTTGACGGGCATCGCTCGATGCGCCGACCGCCTTGTCGCGATCGCCCATCACGAGATAAGCGCGCACCAGGCGCAACCAGCCCTCGACATCGTCGCCGTTCTGCTTCAAGCGCGTCGCCAGACGTTCGACCATGCCGCGGACCATGGCGCCGCGATCGCCCTCGCTCATGTCCTTGGAGGCTGCAATGGTCTCGTCCGACAGTGCCGGCATCGTGCCGCCGCCGACCCGCGCCAGCGAGGACTGCACCAGGGGCCGCCACGGCGCATCCGCCGGGGCCTTGGCCAGCAGCGCGCGCCAGATGGTGGCGGCCTCGTCCTTGCGGCCGTCCTGCTCGGCGGCGAGACCGAGGAAGTAGTTCGCCTTGGGATCGTCCGCGTCCAGGGCATGCGCGCGCTCGAACTCGGTCTTGGCCTCGGCGGTCACCACGCCGCCCGCAGCGGCCGAGATTGCTTCGCCGAGATCGGATCTGCGCTCCGGGCTCTCACCATTGTAGGTGAGCGAGTTGCGATAGGCCCGCACGGCATCGTCGAAGCGGCCGAGCCGCTGCAGCACCGGCGCGAGAACGTTCCAGCCGCGTCCGTCGGCCGGATTCTTTTCCAGATGTTGCTCGACCTGCACGACGAGGTTCTCCAGCGATCGCGCCATGCCGGAGCCGGACCCGCGCTCCCGCTGCGCCAGCGGAAAGTCCTGAAGCCGGGGTGAGCCGAGCGGCATGTAGACGCCGATCGCAACGAGCGGCAGACCGACAAGCGCCAATACGGCTGCCGTGCGGCGCCATTTGAGGCTCGATGTCGGCTCCGACACGGTCTCGCTGCTGGCGGCAGCGAGCAGCCTGCGGCTGATCTCGACACGCGCAGCCTCGGCTTCAGGCGCAGCGATCAGTCCCGAGGCAAGGTCACGCTCGATCTCGGTCAACTGGTCCTTGTAGACCACGACCTCGCTGCCCTGATTTTGCACGCGCGCGCTGCGGCCGAGCGGCCAGAGCACGGCGAAAATCGCCGCGACCGTCATCAGCGCGAACACGAACCATAACGTCATCAGGCAAGCTTCCGGCAGCGCTATCCGCGCCCATAGGTCGCTTTACACCACGGCCGGACGATGCGGCAATTGACAATTATCAATCTGGCGCGACCGGCCACAGCCCCGAAACGGCGAAAATCCAACGGCTTAGCCGATCTCGAAGTCCGCGCTCCGAGCGGCGTCCTCGCCGTGACCGTTGAAGGCCTTCAGGAAGTATGTTCCCGGCTCGATGGCGTCAGGCAATCTGATGCGCAATGCTCCGACCGGAACCGGAGACGCGACCCTCGTGACCGTTTCAGACAGTTGCCGACCGCTTACCTTCTCGACCAGCACCACCTTCGCGCCGACCATCAGCCTTTGATATTTGGCAACAATGACGCGGTTCTCGATTTCGATGGAGCTGATAACGGGTTTCATGCGCCCACAAATAGAAATTCCCCGGACTTGCACCGGGACCGTAGGGCTCGTCACCGGTAGCGTCAACTACAAATTGTGGCCACAAAATATGCGCTTGGATCAGCTTGCGCGCGACGATTTGCGCTCGCCCGTGAGTGCGTTCTCCGCGGCGCGGCTCATCAGCGAGGCGTAGTCATCGCCGAACAGCACCTGGCAGAAGCGAATCGCGGCCTGCACCTGCTGCTGCCGATAGGCGCGGACCTTGTGATCGGCGGCGCGCAGCGACTGCACCAGCTGCTCGGTCGAGCGCTCGACATATTGCTGCAGGTCGGAATAGGTGCGCAGTGTCACCTCGTTGATCGCGAGCTCGCTGGCGTAGTTGCGGCAGGTCGCGACGAAATCGATCAGCGCCGCGGTTTCCTCCACCTCGGTGCTGTCGATCCGCGCGCCCGGCGGAATGTCCTTCTCGGGGCGCTGGCGCAGGATGCGGCGAACGCGGCCGGGAACGCTGTCGATCTCGGATTGCAGGGCATTGGAGATATCGGCCCGGATCGAGGTCAGCTGCTTGCCCCAGGCGGAATCGTTGCGCAGATCGAGCTCGGTGCGCAGGCCGCGCACGCCGTCATGCAGCGCCTTGAGATTGTCGGCGACGTTGTCGAAATGTCCGCGCTTGATGTCCAGGCGCAGGATCGCGGCCACGCAGGACAGATCGTGCAGCGCGATCGTGACGGCGACGCCATAGGGTGTTGCCGCCACGCGGATCTCGTCGTCTGATGCGGCAATCTTGATGGCGAGGCGGATGATCTGCCACGGCGCGGTCATGCGTTGCACGACGATCGACAGCGCGAAGGGCAGCATCTGCGGCGTCTGGAGGACGGGGATGTTGAGCGCTGACGACACCGAGGCGATCTGGGAGTCGCCGAAGGCGCGCAGGAAGCGCGGCAGCTTCTCGTTCAGGGTGGCGATGGCGTCCCGGACCTGGAGCACCGCCCCGACCGAATAGAGGTCCTCGATCACGTTGGGCGGGCCGACGCGGGCCAGCGCACGCGACTTGTCGCCGCCGCCCGGTCCGGTCAGCTGGACGATGGCGTCCGCCGCCACCGTCTGGAGCTTCTGGGCAAGCGCTTCGACCTGCCCCGCGCTGTCGGCAGCCGGCATGCGCGCCAGCGTCGCCTCGAATTCGTTCACCTTGTCCGGAGCGCCGTCACGGCCGAGCCATTGCCAGATCGGATGCAGCGAGGAGCGGCGAATCTGTCCGACCCGGATCGGAGCGCCCGCCTCGACGAGGAACGGTTCCAGCACCTGGAACAGGAGGCGCGACAGGTCGTCCGTGCGCGGTGGCGGGGTTTCGTCGGCTTCCGTCTTGCGGACGATCTTGCGCAGCTGCTCGAGCACGAGGGTCGCCACAGCCGTGTCCTGGCCACGCTCGAGCGCGCGCTCGAACTCCCGCATCAGCAGCGCCTGCGACTGCGGCGGGAGCTGCGCGAGATATTCCCTCAGCCGCTCGATCGATGTCTGGCTCATGCGCCCGGGTAATGCACGGTAAAGTGGCGGACATGGGATGCGTCCGGGGCGCGATCATAGGAGACTGCGCCTTAAGAAGCCGTTGAGGACGTTGGCTCGAATCCTCCCATTTGCCTGCGGATCGGCGGTTCCTGAGCCAAAAAATCCTGTTGGAACAAAGGATTATATTCCGGGGAGGACCAACTCGGCCCGCAAGCCGCCAATCGGCGCGCCGCCGAGGGAGAGGTTGCCGCCATAGAGCGCGGCAAGGTCGACCACGATGGAGAGCCCGAGCCCCGAGCCGGGCTTGGACTCGTCGAGCCGCTGGCCACGCCGGGAGACCTGGGTGCGCTCCGCCTCCGACAGGCCGCGGCCATCGTCATCGACGATGATCCGCAGGCGCGGGCCCGCGCCTGCCTGGTGTGGCGCTTCCACCAGCACCTCGATGAAGACCCGGGAGGCGGCCCATTTGCAGGCATTGTCGACGAGATTGCCGACCATCTCCTCAAGATCCTGCCGCTCGCCCCGGAATTTTGCCGACGGATCGGCCTTGGCCTCGACCATGATGCCGCGGTCACGGTGGATCTTCTCCATCGTCCGCCGCAGCGCCTCGATGGCGGGCGCCACCTCGGTCACGGTCGCGACGACCGAGACGCGCGCGGCGATGCGCGCCCGCTCCAGGTGATGGGCGACCTGGTCGCGCATCACGTCCGCCTGCTCCATCACCTTGACCGCGAACGGATCGGCGGCGTGTACGCCGGCCTCGTTGACGATAACCGAAAGCGGCGTCTTGATCGCATGGGCGAGATTGCCGACATGGGTGCGCGCGCGCTCGACGATCTCGCGATTGGCGTCGATCAGCGCGTTGGTCTCGCGCGCGAGCGGCGCGATCTCGACCGGGAATTCGCCTTCGAGCCGCTCCGCCCGCCCGGAGCGGATGTCGGCGATCGATTCCGAGATGCGCTTGAGCGGCGCGAGGCCGAAGCGGACCTGGAATACCGTGGTCAGGAGCAGCACGATGCCGAGCGCGGTGAAGGTGCCGCCGAGATAGTAGTCGAAGCTGCGCGTCTCGTCGAAAATCTCGGTGTCGTCGCCGGCGACGCTGACCAGATATTTGCCGTCGGCGCCGAGATCGACCGGCCGTTCCACCATCCGCAGGTTCTGCCCCTCGGGACCGTCGACATAGCCGAGCCGGATGCCGGCGGCGGTGAGCTCGGCGCCCTGCTCCTCCAGCTTCGGCAGCTTCTTGTCCCAGAGCGAGCGCGAGGAGCGCACCTCCGGCTTTTCGGTGTCGGTGCGCGTGATCTGCCAATACCAGCCGGACAGCGGCAGCTCGAACAGGGGCTCGCCGAGCGACTGGAACTGACGGTCCGGCGGCTCGTCCGGGGTCGCGACCTCCGCGATCAGCGTGCGGAGATAGAGATTGAGCCGGCGGTCGAAGGCGCGCTCGGTCGCGTTCTTGTAGACCGACGACAGCACCACGCCGGTGATGGCCAGGATCACCACGAGCCATGCCGTCGCCGACAGGAACAGGCGGGTCGCAAGCGAGCTAGCGGCCATCGGAACGATCCCGGGAGGCGCAGGATGGAAGGGCGGCGGACGTCATGACCGGACCAAGGCCCCTGTTCGGCCTCCCGTCAAGTCCGAGAAGGCCTCAAGCGCCCGGAGCGGGCGGCGGGGTCAGGAGATAGCCGAGGCCACGGACGGTCTGGATGATGTCGACGTCGAGCTTCTTGCGGATGCGGCCGACGAAGACCTCGATGGTGTTGGAGTCGCGGTCGAAGTCCTGGTCGTAGAGATGCTCGACCAGCTCGGTGCGGGACACGACGCGCCCGGAATGGTGCATCAGGTAGGCCAGAAGCCGATATTCGTGCGAGGTCATCTTGACGGGATTGCCGGAGACGCTGACCCGCCCGGTCCTGGTGTCGAGCGTGACCGGGCCGCAGCTGAGTTCGCTCTGGGCATGGCCGGTGGAGCGGCGCAGCAGCGCACGGATGCGCGCCAGCACCTCCTCCAGATGGAACGGCTTGGCGACGTAGTCGTCGGCGCCGGCATCGAAGCCCTGGACCTTGTCGCTCCAGCGGTCGCGCGCGGTCAGGATCAGGACCGGCATGGTGCGGCCGTTGCGGCGCCAGGCCTCCAGCACCGAGATGCCGTCCTTCTTCGGCAGGCCGATGTCGAGCACGACGGCATCGTACGGCTCGTTGTCGCCGAGATAGTGCCCCTCCTCCCCGTCGAAGGCGCGGTCGACGACATAGCCGGCGTCCGTCAGCGCCTTGGTGAGCTGGCGATTGAGATCGGGGTCGTCCTCAACAACGAGCAGGCGCACGCTTCTCTCCAAAGATAGGCCGCATGAATGACAGCCTCAGATGAACAATTCCGGCGTGAACTGAATATGAACGCGGGGAACCGGCCGCGTTACTTTTTGGTCATATACGCCCTGTCACGCGCCGACGCGACTGCGCCCGCCAGGCAGCCGGACGAGCCGGCGGCATGGCGGGCGCAATGTGCCGCGTTACGCGGCGAGTCGGAAGGCCCGGGACCCTCGGATCCGGCCGTCAGGTCCGGAAGAACACGAACCAGATGACGGCGAGGATCAGGATCGCAAGCCCGGTCGAGATGGCGAGCAGCGCGGCCACCGACGGCCCGGGCTCACCCTGGCGCGCCTCGGTTGCAGTTTCGACGATCTGATGCTGGTCTCGCGTGGTTGCCATGATGCCCTCAATCTCTGCCCCTGCGTCTCGCCTCCGATGACCGCAACCTCCTCACGGCCCTGTGTCCCGAGCCAACGCCCGATCCGATGCGATGTTCCGGCTTTTGCCCTGGGCCCAGGCAGCAACCGCATGCGGGGCGGCCGGTTAACGCAGTTGCAAGATTCCGCGCCGAGCCGTGTATGATTCGGAGTTCCCCGATGGTATCTTCATAAGTCGGTCCCCGTTGCGTTTGGAGTAGCCCATGGCCCCCCGCGCCAATTGGAAGGGTTTTTTGCGTTTGTCGCTCGTGACCTGCCCGGTCGCGCTCTATCCGGCCACTTCGGATACCGAGAAGGTCTCCTTCAACCAGATCAACCGCAAGACGGGCCACCGGATCAAGTACCTCAAGGTCGACGCCGAGACCGGTGACGAGGTGACCTCCGAGGACATCGTCAAGGGCTACAAGGTCGACACCGACACCTATATCGAGGTCACCAAGGACGAGCTCGACGACATCGCGCTCGATTCCACCCACACGATCGACATCGACGAGTTCGTACCGAAGGCCGACATCGACAATCGCTATCTGATCCGCCCCTATTATCTCGTGCCGGACGGCAAGGTCGGCCACGACGCCTATGCCGTGATCCGCGAGACCATCCGCAGCATGGACAAGGTCGCGATCGGCCGCGTGGTGCTGACCAACCGCGAGCACATCATCGCGCTGGAGCCGCTCGAGAGCGGCCTGATGGGCACGCTGCTGCGCTACCCCTACGAGGTCCGCAGCGAGAAGGAATATTTCGACGACATCCAGGACGTGAAGCTGACGAAGGACATGCTCGACCTTGCAAAGCACATCGTCGAGAAGAAGTCCGGCGCGTTCGAGCCCGAGCTGTTCGAGGACCATTACGAGGCCGCGCTGATCGATCTCATCAACAAGAAGCGCGCGGGCGCCCCGATCGCGGCCAAGGCGGCGCCGAAGACGGGCGGCAACGTCATCAACCTGATGGACGCGCTGAAGAAGAGCCTCGCAAGCGAGAAGGACGCAGCTCCGGCCGCGAAGGTCGCCAAGGAGACCGTCAAGGAGGCCGTCAAGGGCAAGAAGCCGAAGAAGCGCGCCGAAGGCCAGCGCGAGATGCTGCTGCCGATATCAGGCAAGGGCGGCAAGGAGGCTGCGGCGAAGCCGGCCCCCAAGGAAGCTGCGAAGAAGGCCGACAAGCCGGTGCGCGCGCCGGCGCGGGCGAAGAAGGCCGGCTAGCTGCACGCACCTTACGATCGCGCCGTGATGTCTCCCCTCGCCGGTCGGCTGGCCTGACATGCCCTGGTCGACGGCGTTCGACGATCCGATCTCGTTGCGCGACGGGCGCAAGCTGCGGACGCTGCAACAGGCGGCCGATCACATCATGCAGCTGCCCGAGGACGCGCAGCACGCGAGCCACTGGCAGACCGCAATCGAGACCCTGATCCATGCGGCCGAGACGGGCGGCGGCTGGATGATGTTCGCCCGCATCGCGATGTTGCGGGCGCTGAACGCGGACATCGGTCGCAAGTGAGCCCTCCCTGGCGCGGCGTCGCCTTGCAGCCTTCGCCTTGCCGAGACATAGCCTCAACAATCCGTTAAGCGGCACCATCGCTTTCAGCGCCCGCCAGCGAGGCAGCAAGTAATCCTACGGTAGACAAAATTAACCGTCGATTCCCGTTGCGCGCCACAAGGTCGCGCCGTCGATCGAACCAGGGTTTGCACGCCGTGCAGCAGCAGGACGCCAGAAAGAACTACATCGGCCTCGTGAACGACACGAGCGAGGACAAGCGCCGCGCAGACAGCGCGGCGCGGTCACAGCCGCGCGTCATGCGCAATCTGGTCGGGCGCCTCGCAGCGGTGCTGAGACGCCCCGGCAAGGCCGCACCTGGGCGCGCGATCGAGTCCTGAAAGCGACGACGCCGTCAAATCCACCCGAATTGGGTGACGAAACCTTAAGTCAATAAATGCCAGCATAGAAGGTCTGAGGTCGCGGTCCGCCCCCGCCTGCAATTTAACGCGCGCCCTGCAAAAGTTAGTGAATCAATTTACCATTCCGAAAACGGCGCCAGCCTACGTTGGACGGATGAACGGGAGTTGACGATGGCATTGCTCAGGTCCTTTCTTGCCGATGAAAGTGCAGCTACCGCTATCGAGTATTGCCTGATTGCCGCCGGCATCGCGCTCGCGATCGTCACGGTCGTGAACAACACGGGCAGCGCGCTCCTGAACAACAAGTTCAAATCGATCGAAACGGCCACGAAGTAGGCGGCATATCCCGGCCCGAGGTAACCTCCCGACATCGGCGAGACCGCGACGGCGCGCAGGCCTGCCGGCGTGGCAGACCATGATCTGGGTCAACAGCACCTGGACCGCGATGGCTCAGCATGGAGGCCGAGCTTCCTCCCTGCCGGCCCGCACTCCCAACTGAAGATCCGCCGCGTTCGCCTCGATACCGGCCGCGAGAACATCGCGGAATTTCCCTTTCATTAGCGCTGTGCATACGGCAACGGCGCCCGGCTTCCGCGTGACGTTTGATCTTTACGATGTTCGCGCTATGCACGTTGCGTCGTGCAATTGCACCTTTGCAGAGCGCAGGCTCGAACTCCAGCGGCCGATCACATGGCATCTTCCGACAGGCCGACCTTGACGATCCGGGCTCGTCTTGGCTCGGACCGATCGGTGACGATCACCGTTCTTGCAATGCTGGCGGCCGTCTCGTTTCTTCCGGTGCTGCTGACCCCTATTCCCGCGATGGTCGATTATCCCAATCACCTCGCCCGCATGTATATTTTGAGCCAGAGCGGCACTCCCAACGCCAATCCGCATTACGAGGTGGCCTGGGCATTCTATCCCAACCTTGGAATGGACCTGGTGGTCCCGCAGATGGCGCGGCTGATGAGCGTCGAGAACGCCACACGGCTGTTTCTGCTCCTGAGCCAATTGTTGATCGTAGGGGGCGCGCTTCTGCTCGAATGGGCCCGCAAGGGGCGTGTCCATCTCGCCGGCTTTGCGGCGCTCGCCTTCCTCTACTGCCTGCCGTTCAGCTGGGGCTTCGTGAATTTCGAGTTCGGACTGGGCCTCGCCCTCTGGGGCATCGCCGTCTATCTGACGCTGGCAGACGGCCCATGGCCACTGCGCTTCGTCGTCAACACGGTCTTCGTCGCTGCACTGTATGCGGCGCATTTCTTCTCCCTCGGCATCTACGGCGCGACGCTGGGCCTTTACGAGCTCTGGCGCATCCGCCACCACGGAATATCGTACCGGGTCGCGGCCGGGCGGCTTGGCGCGCTGGCCATACCGGCGCTCGTCCTGTTCGGGATCATGCATATGACTGCAGGCTCGATCGGAAGCGAAGGTACGAGCTGGTTCCTCGGATTCAAGCCGATCTGGCCGCTGCGCATCATGAACGGCTACAATTTGACGCTATCGGCAATGACCGGGCTGGCGCTGATGATCTCGTTGCTCTTCGCCGCAAGACGCGGCGTGCTCAAGCTCGAGCCGGCCGGAATCTGGCTCGCGATCGGCTTTGCGCTCTTGTACCTCGTCATTCCATCGAAGCTGTTCGGAACCTCGTTTGTCGACCTCCGCGTGATTCCCGCCGCGGCTCTGATCCTGCCGGCCTTCTGCACGCTGTCGCTGCCCAACCGTGCCTGGAGAATGGCTGCGCTCGCTGCGATCAGTGGCATCATCCTGATCAATCTCGCCGTCGTCCTCGCGGTGTGGCTGCCTTACCGCGCCGACTATGCGGCTATCGTCGCGTCGTTCCAAAAGATCGATCGCGGCTCACGCGTCCTCGTCGGCAGCACGGGCGATCCCGGAGACCCGCCCTTCGCCGACCTCACGTCCTATCCAATGTTCTATGCGCCGACGCTGGCCGTGCACTATGCCAACGCCTTCGTGCCCAATTTATTCACGGAAGAGGGCAAGCAGCCGGTGCGGCCACGCGGGGCCGTGCGCCGTCTTGCCATTCCCTACGGAGGGCCGGTGCCGTCGAGCCTGCTGACGGCGATTGCGACAAGCCAGCCGCGGGCGGACGTTCCGCCGTTCGTCCGCACCTGGCACCAGGATTTCGACTACCTCTATGTGCTTGGACCGCCCGGGCCCAACCCGCTGCCGGATCTGCTGGACGAGCTGGACACCTCGGAGCGATTTGTTCTCTACAAGATCCGCCGCGGGTCCTAGACCGAAGCCACAGCTGCACAGCGTGGTTAATCGGGCATCACCATCCCTGCTCCCTCCCGGCCCCGGCCGCCCCCCGGGCCGACTGCATCGCCCGGGAGCCCTAGATCCTTAACAGTTGCGGCAAGGCGACCTTAACCACCGACGATTTAGACTTGCGCCCCTGCAACCGAGTTGGACACCCTCGCATGGCGGCCAGTTTCAAGTCGATCCGCTACAGCCTCGTCATCCCCGTGTTCAACGAGGAAGCCGTGCTGCCGATCCTGCTGCGCCGGCTCGACCTGGTCTTGTCCCGGCTCGACGGGCCCGCGGAAGCGATCTTCGTCGACGACGGCAGCAGCGATTCCAGCTCGATCGTGCTGCGGGCGCTCGCCACGCGCGACCCGCGCTTTCGCTACATCGGCTTGTCGCGCAATTTCGGCCATCAGGTCGCCATCACCGCCGGCATGGACGCCGCGCAAGGTGAAGCGATCATCGTCATGGATGCCGATTTGCAGGATCCTCCCGAAGTGATCGAGCAATTGATCGCAAAATGGCAGGAAGGCAACGACATCGTCCACGCCCGCCGCCTGTCGCGCGACGGCGAAAGCCGATTCAAGCGCGCGACCGCGCATCTCTTCTACCGGCTTCTCGGCAGGATGTCCTCTGTCGGCATCCCCGCCGATGTCGGCGATTTCCGCCTGATCGACCGCAAGGTGCTCGACGCCCTGCGGCAGATGCCGGAGCAGGACCGCTACGTCCGCGGCATGATCGCCTGGCTCGGCTTCCGGCAGACCGAGGTCACCTTCCACCGCCTCGAGCGCGCAGCGGGCGAAACCAAATACCCGCTGTTCAAGATGGTGCGGCTCGCGATGAACGCTGCGCTCGGTTTTTCGGATCTGCCCTTGCGGCTGGCAGTCTGGTGCGGATTGACGGTCTCGGGACTCGCACTCCTCTACGGCGGCTGGGTGATCCTGTTGTGGCTCAGCAAGGACAGCCATCTCGTGACCGGCTGGTCCTCGACGATCGTCGTCGTGTCCCTGCTGTGCGGGATCAACATGCTGATGACCGGCATCGTGGGGCTTTATGTCGGCCGCATCCATGCCGAGGTGAAACGCCGTCCGCTCTACGTGGTGCAGACGCGCGCCGGCTTCGATCGCAGCGAGGCCGCGGCCGCGGCACCCGCGATCCACGCTGTCAACGAGTGACCCGGCGCATGACCGAACTCTTCGACGGTTATCACGACAACTACCGTGACGTGGTCCAGTCATCGATCGACTTTTCGGGCTTGCCGCATCATTTCTTCATGCGCGCCAAGGCCGATCTCCTGCGTGATCTGATCGCGCAGCGGCTGGACGCAGAGCGGCCCGAAATGCTGGACGTCGGCTGCGGCGTCGGCAGCCTTCATCCCCTGCTGCACGGCATGGTCGGCCGCTTGAGCGGTATCGACGTGTCTTCGGCCAGCCTGGCGCAGGCCCGCGCCGACAACCGCGGGGTCGACTACCGTGAGTTCGACGGCCGCACCTTTCCTTTCGACGACGCCAGCTTCGATCTGGTCACGGCCGTCTGCGTGATGCACCATATCGTGCCGGCCGAATGGGCGCAGTTCATCGCCGAGATGCGGCGCGTGACGCGCCCCGGCGGGCTCGTCTGCGTGATCGAGCACAATCCGTACAACCCGCTGACGCGCCTCGCCGTGGCGCGCTGTGAGTTCGACCGGGACGCCGTCTTGCTCAGCGCCGGCACGACCCGGAAGTTGATGGCTGCGGATGGATTACGCGAGGTCGGCTCGCGCCATTTCCTGTTGCTCCCCTGGGACACCAAACCGGCGCGGCGTCTGGAAGGTGCCTTGCGCGGCGTGTCGCTCGGGGGCCAATACGCGGCCTTCGGGACCGCCTGACTTACCTCTGCGGCGCATCTCGCCGCTTGTGCACGACCGCCACATCGTCGCTGTAGACGCGCTGCCACTGGGGCAGCCGGTCGAGCATCGCGACCGCCGGTGTCCGCGGTGCGAGCAGCGTCGCGCCGATCTTGTACTCATCGAGCAATTTGAGAAAATCTCCGAGGTCGACCAGCGCTACGGCGCGGTTGTAGCGGTCGATGAACGGTCCCCCGTACAGTTCGCCGCGACCATCGATAAAGGTCGGAATGCCGGCGAAGATCAAATAGCCGCCGAAGGAATAATCGTTGAGTACGGGCCCCGCCTTGGCGAGGTCGGCTTGAGCAATGGCAGCCTGAGGGGTGATGATCGGAGCCGGCCGGATGTCACGCGCCAGGGCCGCCCCGCTCACCGCGATCAACCCGGCGAACGCGGCCAGAGTCAGGCCGCGCGACGAGCCGGCCGCATCGTCCCCGGTCGGTCCGCCGAACATCCGACCCAGCGGAGCCGCCAGGTAAAGCGGCGCCAGCATGGCCAGCAGATCCGCATTGCGTATTTGCGCCAGTGCGAAATGGAGCAGGCCGATCACCACCAGGGCCCGCACGAGCGGCAGCGTCACACCGCGCGACAGCGCAAAGATGCCGGCCAGCAGCAGTAACTCGAAGCCACCGATGCGGCTGAAATCCTGCGGCCGCCATTCCGAGATCCAGGCGAGCGCGGGGCCGAGGCCGAGTGTCGTCAGCGGCATCAGCAGCGGTTCCGGCCCGTAGGGCGTCAGGCAGGACGCTGCGAGTGCAAGCGCCGTGAATGGCAACCATCGCAACAGCACGTGCGACCATCCGCTTCGCCCCTCACGCAGCAGCGCCTCGAGCACCGCCGGGCCGATCAACCCAAGCGCCAGCACCACGCTGCCGTGCAGATTGGCCCACAGGACCAGCAGCGGGAGGGCCCAGTAGGGCGGCGGTCCCCCACGATCCATGCAGCGCACCAGAGCGGCCGCCCAAATCACCATCACCGGCAGCACGAGCACGTGTGGCCGTGCCAGCATATGCGGCGCCAACAGGATGACGGCCGCGATCACCATGAGCAGCGTCAGGGCTGGCGAGAGCTCGCGCTGCAGGAAGAACGTCAACAGGCCGAAGGCGAGCGCAATCGCCGCCGCGGCGACGACGAGGACGCCCGGCCAGCCGGCAAGCGCGTAGACTCCGGCGTAGACGATCTCCGAAAGCCATTCGAAAGTGATCCAAGGCGCGCCGTGCATCGAAAAGGAAAACGGGTCGCTCGCCGGCAGGGCGCCATGCGCCATGATCCAGCGGCCGACCTCGATATGAGAATAGCTGTCGGGATCGTTGAGCAGCCGCTGTCCAAGGATCAGCACCACGGCATAGACGCCAAGGCTCACCAGCCAGGGCAGCGCCGCACGCGCCGAAAACGGTTGAACCTCGCTGTGCACGACCTGCTCACTCATGGCGAGCGCAAGTTAAGGCCCAAGCGTTAAATTCTTCTTCGATGGTCACCGCGCCTGGCCGAGCGCAGGGCGGGCTGGTTACCGTTTGTGAACCATGTTCTTGACGCTGGGCGGACGCATCCTTCGCGCCGCGAAGATCCATCAGCCGGGAATGCGGCGCTCTCCGGAAAATCAAGCTGTTCTCAAGACAAACAAAAGCCCTCCCGAAGGATTCCACCAAGCTGGAACTTGCATCTCGGCCTACAGCCGTCGTCGTTTGCCGTTCACCCCGGTGGCATCGCGAAACGCGTCATGATCCTGCCATACGGTCCGTTCCGACGATGACGCGAGCGAGAAGCGCACATGGCTGTCACAGCAAACTTTTCCGCCGGAATTCTCACTACCTTTGGCAACGGCCAGAACAACACGATCGCGTTGGGCCGCAATGCGGCCGGAACGATCGTCGTCAACGGAGGCGCGGTCGCGATCAAAGGCGGCCCCGCGACGGTCGCCAACACCAAGTTGATCCAGGCCTTCGGCCAGGACGGCAACGACACCATCACCATCGACGAGAGCAACGGCGCGATGCCTGCGGCGAATCTGTTCGGCGGCGCCGGCAACGATACGCTGACCGGCGGGTCCGGCGGCGACATGCTGTTCGGGCAGTCCGGCAACGACACGCTGCTCGGCAAAGGCGGCAATGATCTGCTGTTCGGGGGCGCCGGCAATGACGTGCTGATCGGCGGCGACGGCAACGACCAGATGTTCGGTGAGGCCGGCAACGACCGCATGATCTGGAACCCCGGCGACGACAGCGACCTGATGGAAGGCGGCGAAGGCATCGACACCGCCGAGGTGAATGGCGGCAACGGCAGCGAGACCTTCACCAT
>Ga0207647_10001996_pt1 | contig 15612 bp, 14 predicted proteins | sample KBSCornC2_FD_184295 | JGI IMG/M metagenome (GOLD analysis project Ga0207647, IMG submission 184295) | Corn rhizosphere microbial communities from Kellogg Biological Station, Michigan, USA - C2 (SPAdes) (version 2) | ecosystem: Host-associated > Plants > Roots > Rhizosphere ...
AGCCGGCGAAACGGCGCAAGCGGACCCCGTCCCGCACACCGTCGGCAAGGCTTCCACCGACCATCAAAGCGGCGGCGGTCACGATCCGCTCCATAACGCTCGCCAGGCCGGCGAAACGCCCCAAGCGGACACCGCAAGGGCGCCCGCCGTCACGCCCACTGCGCCCGTCCTCGATGCACGCGATTCCGTATCGCCCACCTTCCGCCGACTCGCGCAACTGATCAGCGCGTTCGAAACGGGCGGCGTCGCGCCGGCCGAGCGCGAAAAACTGTCGGCGCTTGCGAAGGCGAGCGAGGTTCCCATCCTCGGTATCACCGGCACCGGCGGCGCGGGCAAATCCTCGCTCACCGACGAACTGGTTCGCCGTTTCCGGCTCGACTACGGCGACGCGCTCACCATCGCCGTACTCGCCATCGACCCGTCGCGCCGCAAATCCGGCGGCGCGCTGCTCGGCGACCGCATTCGCATGAACGCGATCGGCGACTGGGGCGGCGGCGCGCGCGTGTACATGCGCTCGATGGCGACGCGCGAAGCGTCGAGCGAAATCTCCGACTCCTTGCCCGACGCGCTCATGCTGTGCAAAGCGGCGGGCTTCGATCTGATCGTCGTGGAGACGTCCGGGATCGGCCAGGGCGATGCGGCGATCGTGCCGTTCGTCGACGAATCGCTGTATGTAATGACGCCCGAGTTCGGCGCGGCCAGCCAGTTGGAGAAAATCGACATGCTGGATTTCGCGGGCTTCGTCGCGATCAACAAGTTCGATCGCAAGGGCGCGCCGGACGCGTTGCGCGACGTCGCCAAGCAGGTGCAGCGCAATCGCGGCGACTTCGCGAAGTCGCCCGACGCGACGCCGGTGTTCGGCACGATCGCCTCGCGTTTCAACGACGATGGCGTGACCGCGCTGTATCAGCAAGTGGCAAACGCGCTGCGCAAGCACGGCTTGCGCGCGGGCGGCGGCCGTCTGCCCACGCTCGATAACGTGCGCTTTTCGAGCGGCCGCAACGCCATCGTGCCGCCGGCCCGTGTGCGTTATCTCGCCGATGTCGCGCAGACGGTTCACGCTTACCGTGAGCGCGCCGACGCGCAAGCGCGCGTGGCGCGCGAGCGTTGGCAACTGGTCGAAGCGCGCCGCATGCTCGGTGAAGCAAATGCGGGTGAGGGTGCAAATGCGGGCGCACATAGCAGTGCGATCTCGACGTCAATGGCAAGCGTAGCGTCCTCCGCAGAACAAGCGCCCGAACAAGCCACCACCGCCGAAACCCCGCTCGACAGCTTGATCGCCCAGCGCACCGCCGCTCTCGGCGAACGCGAACGCCAACTACTCGAAAGCTGGCCGCACACCGTCGCCGCCTATGCCGGCGATGAACACGTCGTCCGCATCCGCGACCGCGAAATTCGCACCGCGCTCACCGTCACAACACTGTCCGGCTCCGAAGTCCGTAAAGTGGCGCTGCCGAAGTTCGTCGACCACGGCGAAATCCTGCGCTGGCTGATGCTCGACAACCTGCCCGGCTACTTCCCGTTCACCGCCGGCGTGTTTCCGTTCCGCCGCGAAAACGAAGACCCGACGCGCATGTTCGCCGGCGAGGGCGACCCGTTCCGCACCAACCGCCGCTTCAAGCTGCTCTCCGAGGGCATGCCGGCCAAGCGTCTTTCGACGGCCTTCGATTCCGTCACGCTCTACGGCGAAGAGCCGGACGAGCGGCCGGACATCTACGGCAAGGTCGGCAATTCGGGCGTGTCGGTGGCGACGCTCGACGACATGAAAGCGCTCTACGACGGCTTCGATCTGTGCGCGCCGGAAACCTCGGTCTCGATGACGATCAACGGCCCCGCGCCGACCATCCTCGCGATGTTCTTCAACGTCGCGATCGATCAGCAGATCGCGCGTATGGAACAACAGCACGGCCATCCGCTCACGCAAGACCAACTCGCCGCGGCGCGCCGAGCCGCGCTTGAAAACGTGCGCGGCACCGTGCAAGCCGACATCCTGAAGGAAGACCAAGGCCAGAACACCTGCATTTTCTCGACCGAGTTCAGCCTGAAAGTGATGGGCGACATTCAGGCGTATTTCGTCGAGCACGGCGTGCGCAATTTCTATTCGGTGTCGATCTCCGGCTATCACATCGCCGAGGCCGGCGCGAATCCGATTTCGCAACTCGCCTACACGCTCGCGAACGGCTTCACCTATGTCGAGGCCTATCTGGCGCGCGGCATGTCGATCGACGATTTCGCGCCGAACCTGTCGTTCTTCTTTTCAAACGGCATGGACCCGGAGTACACGGTGCTGGGCCGCGTCGCGCGACGCATCTGGGCCATCGCGATGCGCGAGCGCTACGGTGCGAACGAGCGCAGCCAGAAGCTCAAGTATCACGTGCAGACCTCGGGCCGCAGCCTGCATGCGCAGGAAATCGACTTCAACGATATTCGCACCACGCTGCAGGCGTTGATCGCGATCTACGACAACTGCAACTCACTGCACACCAACGCATTCGATGAAGCGATCACCACGCCCACCGAGGACTCGGTGCGCCGCGCGGTGGCGATCCAGTTGATCATCAATCGTGAATGGGGTTTGGCGAAGAATCAGAACCCGAATCAGGGCAGCTTCGTGATCGAGGAGTTGACCGATCTGGTGGAAGAAGCGGTGCTGGCCGAATTCGATCGGCTCACCGAGCGCGGCGGCGTGCTCGGCGCGATGGAAACCGGTTATCAGCGCGGGCGCATTCAGGACGAGTCGATGCTGTACGAGCATCGCAAGCATGACGGCTCGTATCCGATCGTCGGCGTGAATACGTTTTTGAGCGCGCATCCGCATGAAGCGCCGCAGCCGATCGTGCTGGCCCGCTCCACCGACGCGGAAAAGCAAAGTCAGTTGAAACGTCTACGCGACTTCCAGGCGCGGCATTGCGAGGACGCGCCCGCCGCGCTCGAACGCCTGAAGCGCGCGGTGATCGACGATGAAAACGTGTTCGCGGTGCTGATGGATGTCGTGCGCATTTGCTCGCTGGGGCAGATCACGCACGCGTTGTTCGAAGTGGGCGGGCAGTATCGCCGCAATATGTAAGGCGGGTATGAGCCGCGGCTCGGCAGCAGACGTACGAGCCGCGGCGAACCGCCTTGAAGCGAAGCACTCGCCTCGCGTTCAGCGCGCAATCCCCAGCCGCGCCTTCGCATCGTCGTATTCCTTCGACAAGCGCCGCACCAGTTCCGCGACGCTCGGCACGTCATCCATCAAACCGACGCCCTGGCCCGCGCCCCAGATGTCTTTCCACGCCTTCGCCTTGTCGCCGCCGAAGTTCATCTTGGTCTTGTCCGATTCCGGCAGCGCGTCCGGGTCGAGCCCCGCGTTCACGATGCTTTCGCGGATGTAGTTGCCGTGCACGCCGGTGAACAGGTTCGTGTAGATGATGTCCGACGCCGTGGAATTGACGATGGCCTGCTTGTAGCTGTCCACGGCGTGCGCTTCTTTCGTGGCGATGAAACGCGTGCCCATGTACGCGAGGTCCGCGCCCATCGCCTGTGCGGCGAGAATCGAGCCGCCGTTGGCGATCGAGCCCGACAGCACGATCGGGCCGTCGAAGATGCGCCGCACTTCGCCCACCAGCGCGAACGGCGAGGTCGTGCCCGCATGGCCGCCGGCGCCCGACGCCACCAGGATCAGCCCGTCGACGCCCGCTTCCAGCGCCTTCTGCGCATGGCGCAGATTGATCACGTCGTGCAGCACGATGCCGCCGTAGCCATGCACCGCATCGACGATTTCACGCGCGGGCGCGCGCAGGCTAGTGATGAAGATCGGCACCTTATGTTCGACGCACGCACGCACGTCGTGCTCGAGCCGCGTATTCGACTGATGAACGATCTGGTTGACGGCAATCGGCCCGATGATCGCATCGGGATGGGCGGCCTTGTGATCGGCGAGCTGCGCCTGAATCTGCGTGAGCCATTCGTCGAGCAATTCCGCGGGGCGTGCGTTCAGCGCCGGAAACGAACCGACGATGCCGGCCTTGCATTGAGCCAGCACCAGTTCGGGATAGCTGACGATGAACATCGGCGAGGCGACGACGGGCAGCGCAAGTTTTTGCAGGACGGCGGGCAATGCCATGATGCGAGTCTCCTGATTTGAGCGACCGGTGCGGCATGCAGCGCCCGGCGATGATGAGTTTAGCGGCACCTGGCCGACGGCGCTTCGACGCTCGCGCATCTGTCCATCATGCCGCCGTCTATTAAAGAACGGTCGTTCGATTATAGGCGAAGCGCTTCGCTTGCGTTCGCGTGTTGGTTTGGAACGGTTGGAGGGAGTGTTCAGGTTCTATGCTTGCGTGGGCTAACCCACTCGGGGTGTACATATTGCGCTCCTACAATGCACAGACTTCCAAACGACACGAGACTCCGTTATGGCCTTCGAGAATTTCACGCCCTTTCGCGTCGCCACGGGCGATGTCGACATTTTCGGAGTGAAGGGCGGAGCGGGGCCGCCGCTTCTGTTGCTGCACGGTCATCCGCAATCGCATCTGATCTGGCGGCGCTGCGCCGCGCAACTGGCCGAACACTTCACCGTCATCGCCACTGATTTACGCGGCTACGGCGCGTCGGACAAACCGCCGAGCGACGCCGCCCACACGCCCTATTCGAAACGCGCGATGGCGGCCGACCAGGTCGCCGTGATGCGCCATTTCGGCTTCGAACGTTTTCTGGTGTGCGCGCACGACCGCGGCGCGCGCGTCGCGCATCGCATGGCGCTCGACCATGCCGACGCCGTCGAGCGTCTGATGCTGCTCGACATCGCGCCGACGCTCGCGATGTACGAAGCCACCGACCGCGCGTTCGCCACGCATTACTTCCACTGGTTCTTCCTGATCCAGCCCGAGCCGCTACCTGAGACGTTGATCGGCGCGAACCCGGCCGCGTATGTCGATTCGGTGATGGGCAGCCGTCATGCGGGGCTGGCCGCGTTCGAACCCGACGCGCTCGACGCCTATCGCTCCGCGCTCGCGCAACCCGGCGCGGTTCACGCGATGTGCGAGGACTACCGCGCGGCGGCGAGCATCGACCTCGAGCACGATCGCGCCGATATCGAGCGGGGCCACAAGATCGGCTGTCCGCTGCGTGTGCTGTGGGGCGACAAGGGCGTGATCGAAAAGTGCTTCGACGCGCTGGCGGAATGGCGCCGCGTGGCGCGCGACGTGAGCGGCCGGTCGCTGCCTTGCGGGCATTACATTCCCGAAGAGGCGTCTGAGCCACTGCTCGCGGAAATGCTGTCTTTCTTCGAAGCGGTCGAACAGTAAGCCGCTTCATTCATGCGCGAGCGCGCGCTTCTTTATGACCCGCCGCGCCCGCCGCTCAACCGAGCGGCGGCAAGCGGCGCGCCACCGGCGTCGACTTGACGATCGCGGTGCTGGTTTCCGCCCGCTCGGTGACTTTCGACAGAATCTCATCCAACTGCTCGATCGAATGCAGATACAGGCGGCAGATAAAGCAGTCGTCGCCCGTCACCTTGTCGCATTCGACGAACTCCGGAATGCGCCGGATCACTTCCTCCACCAGATGCAACTGACCGGGCAGGGGCTTCACGCGCACGATCGCCTGCAACGTGAAGCCGAGCGCGCGCGGATCGATCTGCACCGTGAAGCGCTCGATCACGCCTTGCGCTTCGAGCCTGCGGATGCGCTCCGCCGTGCTCGGCGCCGACAGGCCGACCGCACGCGCCAGTTCGGCGACCGGCTGACGGGCGTCCTCGGCGAGCGCGGCGAGCAGCGCCCGGTCGGTTTCGTCGAGCGACGCGGGCACGGAGGGAGCGAGGCGTTTAATCATGATGGCCTTCGATTCTTAGGTTTAATCGCCGGAAGGCTTAAGTTTAGCCATGTATTGGCGTCCTCGGATTAATTACACTGCCTGTCATGCAGGATTCAATTCGAGGATCGAATCATGGCTTCAAATGAAATTCGCCGCGGCGCCGCGGAGATGAGCATGGCCATGCTGATGTCGGGCACCATCGGCTGGCTGGTGGTGTCGTCGCAGCAGAGCTCGTTCAACGTGGTGTTCTTCCGATGCATTTTCGGCGGCGCGACCTTGGCGCTGGTGTGCGCCGTATTGGGTCTCTTCAGGCGCAAGCTGTTTTCGTGGACGATGCTCGGCCTCGCCTTGCTCGGCGGCGCGGCGATCGTGCTGAACTGGGTGCTGCTGTTCGCGGCGTATTCGCGCGCGTCGATCTCGATGGCGACGGCCGTCTACAACACGCAGCCTTTCATGCTGGTCGCGCTTGGCGCGCTGATTTTTCGCGAGCGCATTAGCGCGTCGACGGTGGCATGGCTGGTGATCGCGTTCATCGGCCTCGTGTTCGTCGTGAAAGTCGAGCCGGCGGTGTTGGCGGTGCCGGGGCAGTATCTGGTGGGCGTCGCCTATGCGGTGGGCGCGGCGGCGATGTACGCGGTGTCGTCGATCATCACGAAGCGGCTCAAGGGCACGCCGCCGCATCTCATCGCGCTGATTCAGGTGTCGCTCGGCGTGGTGATGCTCGCGCCATTCGTGCGTTTCGACGCGCTGCCGACCAATGGCGTGCAGTGGCTCGAATTGATCGTGCTCGGCGTGGTCAATACCGGCCTCATGTACGTGCTGCTTTACGGCGCGATCCAGAAGCTGCCGACTTCGATGACCGGCGCGCTGTCGTTCATCTATCCGGTGGTGGCGATCATCGTCGATCGAATCGCGTTCGGGCAGACGCTCGCATGGATTCAGATACTCGGCGCGGTGCTGATTCTGCTCGCGGCGGCCGGCGTCAATCTCGGCTGGCGAATCGTGCCGCAGAAGCGCTTGTCGTCGACGTGACGAGCCTCCGCTTGCTCGCGTTCCGTGCGGATGCTACGGATTCCGGAACGAGGCATTGTTCATATGGGCGGATCAATGCGCGAACGGATCGCGCGCAAAGCGAGCGGCCATGCGGGTTCGCGCGACACCACCTGTATGCCGGATTAAAACGCGGCGTCAAACTTCTGTAGGGAAATCACTGATGCGGTCGCAAATCCGGCGCGCGTATCATTCGTAACGACGCTGATCACGTCCGACAGAATTTCCGCCGCTCGCCATTCTCAATGGTCGAGCGGCTTTCTTTTTGTGGCGACGGTTTTTAGCCGCACGCCGCTTGGACCCCGCGCCAGCGCGCGAGCGTCAAGCCTGACGGGCGACAAGGCGCGCGCCGTCCACCGCCAGCGGCCCATTTCGCGCCGCGAGTTCCTCGACGATCTCCCGCATCAGCGCCGGCCATTCGCCGCGCGGCTTGAGCATCGACGCGGCGGCGCGCATCGCGGCAGCTTCATCGAGCATTCGCAGCAGGACGTCGAAGCCCATCTCGCGGACTTCGAGCAGCTTGAACACGATCAACACCTTCAACGCATTCCTGGCATTGCGCGCCGGATCGGCTCGCAACCATGCGACGCGCGAAAACGCCCGCTCCAATGCTTGCTCGACATTCGTGAAAGGCGCGCCGTGGCCGGGAATCACGAGGCGCACGTCCCGTTCCGCAATCGCTTCGAGCACCGCTTGTTCCTCGGCGAAACCGCTTTCACCTTCCAGCTCGGGGAAAATCACGCCGAAGCCGTTTTCCCACAGCGCGTCCGCGCTGATCAGGATGCGCTCGTCCGCGCAATACAGCATCAACGAATGCGGATCGTGGCCGGGCGCACCGAGCACCTGCCAATCGAGCGCGCCGAGCCGCAACCGCACGCCGGGCGCGATGGTCTCGGTGAAGCTGAAGCGCTCGCAAGTTTGCCCCGTCGCGCGAAACGTCAGACTCGTTTCGTCCCATGCGCGCACGGCGTCGGCTTCGGAGACGGGAATCGCGGTCCTGCACGGCCACGTTGCCTGCAAGAGCGCGTTACCGCCGCAGTGATCCGAATGCAGATGCGTGTTGACGATCAGATCGAGCGGCCGCGCGCCGAGCGTCTGCCGCACCAGGGCGAGCGTTTGCGGCGCATGTGTCGCATAGCCGGTATCGACGAGCGCGGCGCACGCATCGTCGATCAGCAGCACGTTGTTCGACGAGAGCCAGCCACGCTCGAATACCTTGATGGATGGTGGCAGCGCAATCACGATGCGTTCGCCGATGCTTCGGGCTTCGGCATCACCAGAACGGTGGACGTGCCGATCAACACGGTGTCGCCGCGCTGGTTCACCACCGCTCCATCGAGATGCGTCAGATCGCCGTTCAGGCTCTGCTTCCAGTAGGCGTCGCGCACGCGCCAGGTGATCGTGAGCGTGTCGTTCGCATGGACCGCCTTTTTCAGCTTGATGTCGAACTCGAGACCGAGCGGCTGCGCGTAGGTCGAAAAATGCGTCGCCAGCAGCGCCATGAAATAGGCGGTCGGCTGCGTGCCCGAAGCGATCAACCCGCCGAAGCGGCTTTGCGCGGCATAGGCGTCGTCGTGATGCAGCGGGTTCAAGTCGTTGACGAGCGTGGCGAACGATTTCACCGACTCCGCCGAAAGCGCGAGCGTCGAGCTGAACGTCTCGCCTATCGTGACGATGCGCGGCGGCGCGTTCATCGCGGCACCTTCGCTTGCATCGCCATGACCTGCGCGTGACGCGCCTCGATCGCGTCCCACACCGCGCGCTTCGCGTCGTTGTCGAACGAGGACCAGCCGGCGATTTCGTCGATGCTGCGCAGACATCCTTCGCACCAGCCGGTCGACGCGTCCATCTTGCAGACGTTGATGCAGGGCGACGGCACGGCAGCGCCGTCGTCGTGGCCGAGGCTTTCGGTCATGGCTTCACGCGGTTTCGCGCAGCGCCACGTCGATCACCGGCGCGCCCGTCAGCGTAATCAATTCCTGCGCCGTGAGATTGAACACCGCATGCGGATGGCCCGCCGCGGCCCACAAGCTGTCGAGCGCCAGCAGGTCGGCATCGATCAGCGTCACCGGTTCGGTCGCATGGCCGATCGGACACACGCCGCCGATCGCATAGCCGGTTTTTTCGCGGACGAACTTCGCATCCGCGCGGCCGATCTCGCCGACTTGCGCGGCCACCTTTTTCTCGTCGACGCGATTCGCGCCGCTCGCGACCACCAGCACGGGCGCGTCGTCCTCGCGACGGCGAAACAGGATCGACTTGGCGATCTGCGCGACCGAGCAGCCGAGCCCGGCGGCGGCTTCGGCGGAAGTCTTGCCGGTTTCCGGCAGCATCACGATGCGGCCGGCGTGGCCGCGCTCGCGCAGCAACAGCGCGACGCGGCGCGCCGAGTCGGGCAGCGCGGCGAGATTGTCGGATTCGAGGAAAGCGTCGTCCATCATTGTTTTAGATCCTGATTGATTGGCTGAGGTCAAACACAGTTGCCCGCTTCGCTGCGCGCCTTGGCGAGCAGCGCCTTGCCGGCGCGCGATACGTTGGGCCGGCCGATCGACGTCGAGATGAAATCGCCGATCGCCACGACTTGCGCGAGGTCGATGCCGGTTTCGATGCCGAGGCCGTTCATCAGATACAGCACGTCCTCGGTCGCGACGTTGCCCGTCGCGCCCTTCGCATACGGACAGCCGCCGAGCCCCGCCACCGACGCGTGATAAATCTCGATGCCTTCCTGCAACGCGGCGTAGATGTTCGCGAGCGCCTGGCCGTAAGTGTCGTGGAAGTGGCCCGATAGACGTTCACGCGGAAACACCTTGGTCACCGCATCGAACACTTCGCGCGTGCGCTTCGGCGTGCCGACGCCGATCGTATCGGCAATGTCGATTTCGTCGCAGCCGAGCGCCGCGAAACGTTCGACCACATCGACCACCGAGGCCACCGGCACCTCGCCCTGATACGGGCAGCCCAGCGCGCACGACACGCTGCCGCGAATCCGCAGGCGGTTTTCCTTCGCCGCGCGCGCCACGGGTGCGAAGCGGTCGATGCTTTCCGCGATGCTGCAATTGATGTTCTTCTGCGAAAACGCTTCGCTGGCCGCGCCGAAAATCACGATCTCGTCGGCGCGCGCGGCGAGCGCGCCTTCGAAGCCGCGCATGTTCGGCGTCAGCACCGAGTAGATCGTGCCTGGGCGTCGTTCGATACCGGCCATGACGTCGGCGCCATCGGCCATTTGCGGCACCCATTTCGGCGAGACGAACGACGCCGCTTCGACGTTGCGAAAACCCGCCGCCGACAAGCGGTTGATCAACTCGATCTTGATCGCCGTGGCGACGAATTCTTTTTCGTTCTGCAGCCCGTCACGCGGACCGACTTCGACGATTTTCACTTGCTGCGGTAAGGCCATGATGTGTCTCCTGCCGCGCTTGGCGGCGCTCCTTCATTGATGTCTCTCAGTGCCTGCTCGAAGCTCACCCGGTTCTCAATACCCGCGTTCGATATTCACCACGCCGCTGACCGTTTCGCCGCGCGCGAGCGCCGTGATTTTCCGCGCGACCTGCGCGACGCTTTCCTCGCGCAACGTCAGCGCGGAGATGTGCGGCGTGATCGTGATACGCGGCTCCCGCCAGAACAGATGATCGGGCGGCAACGGCTCCTCGCGGAACACGTCGAGCGTGGCGGCGGCGAGTTGGCCGCTCGCGAGCGCTTCGAGCAGATCCTGTTCGACCAGATGCCCGCCGCGCGCGACGTTGATCAGATAGGCACCGCGCGCGAGCTTCGAGAAGGTGCGCGCGTTCAGCACGCCGGCTGTATCCGGCGTATGCGGCAGCAGATTCACCAGCACTTTCACGCCGTCGAGAAAGGCATCGAACTGCGCCTCGCCGGCGAAGGTCGTGATGCCCTCGATGTGCCGCGCGCCGCGGCTATAACCGCGCACCGGCATGCCGAAGCCCGCGAGCGTTTGCGCGACATGCGCGCCGAGCACGCCAAGCCCGAGCACGCCGACCGTGAAGGTCTCGCGCGGATGCGGTTCGAGCACTTCCCAGCGGCGTTCGCTTTGCAGCGTCTGGTATTCGTCGAAACGGCGCAGGTAGCGCAGCACCGCGTGCGCGACGTACTCGGCCATTTGCGGCGCCATGCCGGTGTCCTCCAGGCGGATCAACTGGGCATTGCGCGGCAACGTGCCGGGCTGTTCGCTTTCGAGCGCGAGGATCGCATCCACGCCCGCGCCCAGATTGAAGATCGCGCGCAAGTCGTCGCGGCCGGCCAGCATCTCGCGCGGCGGCCGCCACACGACCGCGAAGTCCGCCGGCGCGGTGTCGCCAGGCTGCCACTCGCGCAGATCGGCCTCGGGCAGCGCGCGGGCAAAGTCGTGAAGCCAGGCGGCGGCATCGGCATGCGGCATGTAGAAGAGGATTTTCATACGGTCAGAAAGACGCCTGCGTTGTCGGGCCGGATTGCGGGAAAGGCCCGTTGTGACGGCTGCGACGCGCGCGGCGCTTCAGACGACGCTTGCGGCATGGGGCCTCCTCCTTTTATGGGTAGGCTTCATTCTACTTTTTCGACGCCGATCGCGCGCGTTTGCGGACGGCCGTGCAATTCGCCGGTCACGCGGCACATGGCACCGGCCGTCGCTCGGGCCAGTCGCCGGCCACGTCGCCTGCTACGTCGACAGTCACGGCGCCGCCATCTCGACCGCCATTTAGCCCGATAAACAAAGCACAAAAACTTGGTTCGTTCGCGCGGCGCGCAGCGGGACAATACCTTCCCGGATTCCCTTTGCGAGGGACAGACATGCTTTCATGCACCAAATCGACATGGCCGCCGCGGCTCGTGACCGTGCCCGGTCTGCACGGCAGCGAGGGCGCGCATTGGCAAACATGGCTGGAGCGGCAGTTCGCGCGCTCGCTGCGCGTCGAACAGGCCGACTGGGACGCGCCGGACCTCGCACTATGGGCGAAGTCGCTGCGCGATCTGCTCGCGCGCGAGCGCGGACCGTTCGTGCTGGCCGCGCATAGCTTCGGTTGCCTCGCGACCGCGCATGCGTTGCAGCAGGCGTCGTATGCGAACGACGTGGTCGGCGTGCTGTTCGTCGCGCCCGCGAGCCCGGAGAAATTCGGCTTCGCGGGAACGTTCGACGCGCGGCGCCTCGGCGTGCCGTCGATCCTGATCGGCAGCGAAACCGATCCGTGGATGCCGCTCGCCGGTTCGCGCGATCTCGCGCAGCGTTTCGGCAGCGCGTTCGTCAATCTCGGCGACGCGGGGCACATCAACACCGCGGCCGGTTTCGGCCCCTGGCCGCGAGCCAAGTATTTCATCGACACGCTGGTGCATTGCGCCGCGCCATTGCGCTTTCGCGAGGACGCCTTCGAGGCCGCGCAGCACGCATTCGTTTGAGGCTTCGCGCCGCGCTCGATGCACCGGCCCCGGCACGAGTGAGCCAGTAAGCGATCCGTTAGAATCCCGCTTCATGCCGCGCGTTCGTGCGGCCACCGGTTTTCATCATCGATAGGCGGGGACAAGATGGCAGGCAAGACGGGCACATCGCGCTGGCTGGCAGCCGGCATGACGGCAATCACGCTCGCGCTCGGCGGCGTGTCGACGGCGCACGCGCAAGCGTCGTTGCTCAACGTCTCGTACGACGTGACGCGTGAGTTGTACAAGGACATCAACGCCGGCTTCATCGCGGCGTACAAGCAGAAGAACGGCGAGACCGTGTCGATCCGCCAGTCGCACGGCGCGTCGAGCGCGCAGGCCTTGTCGGTGCTGCAAGGCTTGCAGGCCGACGTGGTGACGATGAACCAGCCGAACGACATCGACCTGCTCGCCGAAAAGGGCCAACTGGTGCCGACCAACTGGCGTGCGCGCATGCCGAACGACAGCGCGCCGTACACCACGACGATGGTGTTCCTCGTGCGCAAGGGCAACCCGAAGCACATCAAGGACTGGGACGATCTCGCCAAGCCCGGCGTGCAGGTGGTGATCGCCAATCCCAAGACCTCGGGTAATGGCCGCTATACGTATCTGGCCGCGTGGGGTTATCGCAAGCAGCACGGCGGCACGGACGCGCAGGCGCTCGACTTCGAAAAAGCGATCTTCAGGAACGTGCCGGTGCTCGACACGGGCGGCCGCGGCGCGACCACCACGTTCACGCAGCGCGGCATCGGCGACGTGCTGGTGACGTTCGAAAACGAAGTCGCGCTGATGAACACGGGTGTGGGCGCGGGCAATTTCGAAGCGGTGTATCCGTCGGTGAGCTTGCTGGCGGCGCCGCCCGTGGCGATCGTCGACAAGGTGGTGGACAAGCGCGGCACGCGCAAGGAAGCGCAGGCGTATCTCGACTATCTGTGGTCGGCGGCCGCGCAGGAAATCATCGCGCAACATCATCTGCGTCCGCGCGACAGGAACGTGCTCGCCAAGCATGAGGCGGAGTTCAAGCCGATCAAGACCTTCACCGTCGAAGAGATGTTCGGTAGCTGGCAGAAAGCGCAGCAAACGCATTTCTCCGATGGCGGGACGTTCGATCAGATCATCGTGGATAGGAAGTAATGTGACGCGGCTTGGGCGGTCGTTTTTTCAACGACTGACCTTGCCGCTGCATTGTTTGTCTCGTATTGAAGTCGTATAAGGATCGCACGAAGTTGCCTGCGTGCCATTCAGGAACAATAGGAGGACGCCTGTAAAGGCGATCCTAGCGAATGCTGGATTGATGTTTCGCGAGCAAGTTATTCAGCCTTTGAAAAAACTCCCAGCGGGCTTTGAGCGCGTTTAGGTCAGGACCTACCGTTCCATTTATAAAGAGGCGTTGACCCTGAAAGACGGCATACTCCATTTTCATTAGATCTGTGTGGAGTGCGACGGTCAGGTCGACCGGATGAATCGCCACCATGCCGAGATCGAAAAGAATGTGTAGATCGCTTCGTAGCAACAAGCCATTATGCGCCCCGTTTTCGTTGCTCAATGCATAAGGCTTGATGTGCGCCGCCTCGATAAGACCCGGGTAGTCGCAGCGCGTGATCTGGCAGGCGTTGCCATACCGTTGGATAAGCCGCTGACGGAATTGTGCCTGTCCCCGCCTTAGGTTGACCTCGCGCAAGACGCGCCGTCTCGCATCAATGATGGAGGATGGCGCATCCGAGCCATCCGCCGCGTCCTCAGAAATGTCGAGACTCATTGCTCCAGCGAAGTCTTCGACTAGCTGCTGGCATCCCGCGTCGCTCGATAGCGCCGTTTCGAGTTTGGCCAGATCAATCTCTTTGATCGACATTTGATCACTGGGCCGTACCACGGCATCGTTAATGTGGTTGAGCGTGAGCGTGTCCGGTGCCTGTCGAAAAGTCTTCCCATAGTGCGCTTCGAAGGTTTGAACTGCAACGGACTCACAAAGCGGAAGATCGAACACATGACGGTCCTTACATGCCCAACGAGGAGTCATGGTCGCGCGCTCCTTGATGTTGGAGGTGCGACAGGTCGGGCAGCGCATCCTTGTCTTCTCGCCCTGCCCCGATACAATGTCTTCAATCCTCGCCATGCCCAAGATGCTTGTCCGTGATCGCAGCACAACAACGTCGTCTATCTTGACTTGCCGATAGTTGGCGACATTACTGTCATACCGATAGACTTCGGCCGAATTGTCCTTGTAGCCTGCATTACCACCGTATTGGCGCGCGCCTTCAATCGTGAGAAGTGACCATGCGCGAGGACTTGTTATCACGGTATCCTCCGGTCGTTTTTGAATCCGCTAAATACAGCGACCGAAGGCTGAAGAAGTTGGTTTGGCGTATAGCAAACAGGCATAGAAATTCCGCATTTATAAACAACCGCCGCGAAATTGCCACAGGTGCGCCATAGCGCGCAAGCATCTTTTGAGGTTTTTGAGTTTCACTGAAGGTTGAGCGGAAAACGCGGAGAAAAGTTGCCCGACTCGGGAAAAACAGTGCGGAGTCGGGTAAACAAATCTTGCCGCAAAGAACTACCGTTTAATTCGTTGAGCATGCGGTCGAGCAACCGTCCTTTTTTGCTTCAAGTTGTTGCGCCGCTTCCGCCCGAATACCCAGGCGCTCCAACAGCTTGCGATCCGCTTCCGCTTGCGGATTGCTGGTGGTCAGCAACTGATCGCCATAGAAAATCGAATTCGCGCCGGCGAGAAAGCACATGGCCTGCAACGCTTCGTTCATCTGCTCGCGTCCCGCCGACAGACGCACCATCGCGCGCGGCATCGTGATGCGTGCAATCGCGATCGTGCGCACGAACTCGAACGGGTCGATCGCTTCGGTGCCGGTCAGCGGCGTGCCTTCCACTTGCACCAGGTTGTTGATCGGCACCGACTCGGGATACGGCTCCATGTTCGCCAGTTGCGCGATCAAGCCAGCCCGCTCGCGGCGCGACTCGCCCAAACCGACGATGCCGCCGCAGCACACGTGGATGCCCGCGTCGCGCACCCGTTCGAGCGTGTCGAGACGGTCCTGATACGTGCGCGTCGAAATGATCTGGCCGTAGAACTCCGGCGACGTATCGAGGTTGTGGTTGTAGTAGTCGAGGCCCGCTTCGCGCAGAGCTTGCGCCTGGTGCGTCTCCAGCATGCCGAGCGTCACGCAGGTTTCGAGACCCATCGCCTTCACGCCGCGGATCATGTCCTTGATCGGCTCCAGATGCCGGTCTTTCGGATTGCGCCATGCGGCGCCCATGCAAAAGCGCGTTGCGCCGTTTTGCTTGGCGGCGCGCGCGGCGGCGAGGACTTCGTCGACCGGTATCAGCTTGTCGGCCTGCAGGCCC
>Ga0207647_10001997_pt1 | contig 15607 bp, 17 predicted proteins | sample KBSCornC2_FD_184295 | JGI IMG/M metagenome (GOLD analysis project Ga0207647, IMG submission 184295) | Corn rhizosphere microbial communities from Kellogg Biological Station, Michigan, USA - C2 (SPAdes) (version 2) | ecosystem: Host-associated > Plants > Roots > Rhizosphere ...
GTCTCGCATGCTGATCACTAACCAGGTCGCTACCGCTCCCTGTACTGACCCGATCCAAGTGAACACTCTACTCCTGAAGCAAAGCTATTATGCGAAAGGATTTTCATCGGCACTACGACCATAGATCACAGGCACCGGTACTTCCAACAGTCTCAGGTAAACCGCTAACTGGCCGCGATGGTGATACCAGTGGTTCAGCATGATCGTGCGCAACATACTGATCCGCGGCATGCTGAAAACCTCCTCACCTTTTGAGGTAAGGCGCCATGTGTCGCTAGCTGCTTTATCGTCGAGGCCTGAGAGATAACTCTCTGCCGAATTCAGGCTCTCGTCGAACGCGCTAAGAATCTGTTCCACGCTTTCTGGTTGCGGCGGGATGAAATTCGCGTCCGACGCATCAAACGCGTCGAGTTGCGCCAGGCGGGTAACATTGCCGGGAATACTGGCAACGTGCAGTGAAAGCTGGCCCAGTGACATAGATGTTTCGTGTGGTTTCCAGGACAGCTTCTCTTCCGGAAGACGTTCAAGCACGCGTTTTGTCGTAACAGCTTCCTGGCGTAGTTCGTTAATTAAAGAATCAAGCATATGGAGTCCTTCCTCAGTAAGTGATTACTTGCGATTTGCAAGCATTCTAATCCGTTCGCTTGTGAAATGCAAGTAAAAATTGTTACTGTACAGTTATGCGAGGCAAGAAGAAAGCATCACGTCGATCGTCCTGTCCGATTAATATCTCATTGGAGATCCTTGGAGACCGTTGGTCGCTGCTCATCGTTCGGGACCTGATGTTCAGGGGATTTCGCACGTATAAAGAGTTAGTGGACTCTGAGGAAGGGATTGCGACGAACATTTTGGCTGATAGACTTCGCCGGCTCGAGCAATGCGGGATCATTCGAATCGAAGAAGACACCACCGATCGCCGTAAGCAAATATACAGACTCACCGCCAAGGGAATGGATCTGGCGCCAGTCCTTGTGGAATTAATTCTCTGGGGAGCCCGTTATGAGGATACGGAGGCGGCGCCGGCTTTACTGCGGAAAATGCAGAAGAACCGCACAGAGTTTCTTTCAGAACTTCGCGCTCGCTGGGCAGCAGCTGAATCGCACCAGGTTTCTTAGATCTCCACTTCCCCTTCGAGGTAGAAAACGCAAGTGCCTTCAAGTTCGACGCGGTCTCCATTCAACCTGCAAACAATCTCGCCACCCCGTCGTGAAGCCTGATACGCACGAAACTCTGTTCGCCCAAGCCGCTTAGCCCAATAAGGCGCCAGCATGCAATGCGCCGCACCAGTCACGGGATCTTCTGGAATACCCTTCGCGGGGGCAAAGTACCGGCTGATAAAATCGTAAGTTCCGTCGCCTGGCGCCGTGACGATCACCCCTGGTCGATCTATGCGCGCAATCGCCGCCATGTCAGGGACAAGCTCACGCAAGATCTGTTCGCTCTCCAGCAACGCCATGTAGTTGAAGGAATTCGCGACCACTTCGAGAGGAACAACTCCCAGCGCATCAGCCAGGCCGCGTACGTTTGAGACCGGTTCGGATGGTCGCGCCGGAAAGTTCATGACATAACCCGTATTCGTCCGATTCACCGTAAGAGGGCCGCTGAGAGTGTGAAAGACGACGGTGTTCCGTTTCTGATCTAAACGCTCCATGACGACTGCTGCGCTGGCCAGTGTAGCGTGTCCACACAGCGGCACTTCAGTGATTGGCGTGAACCAACGCAACTTGTAATCAGCACCTTCGCGTATCAAAAAAGCTGTCTCGGCAAGATTGTTTTCGGCAGCAATGGCCTGCAACGTTGTGTCAGACAGGAATTCATCGAGCGGCATTACCGCTGCGGGATTTCCTTCAAATCGTCGTGAGGCGAAAGCGTCAACCTGAAATATTTGCGTACGCATTCATTAGCTCGCTTGCGTGAGCTCCTTCACCAGATAGATCATCTGCCCAATGTGATGGTGAAAATGCACTGCACATCGCAAGTAGATACTAAACCGATCCTTCACATCGTCGGCGCCTACAGCATCGAAAGCTTGTTCCCAATCGCCATCCGTTTGGTTTCTCAAACTCGTAACGACCATATCAACTGCTTCGTCGAGTTTCCTTAGCACCTCTTGCTTTTGACCAATATGGTTTTGCGTAAACTCGAGGTCTCGCTGCCGAACATAGCCTGTTTGAGCGATCCGGGCGCCAATGTAGTAGTTCAGGTTTCCGGTGACATGTAGCACCAGGTTTCCAAAGCTGTTTCCGTACGAGTACGGTTTTGTCCAGAATTGTTCTTCGCTTAGATCTTCCGCCAGCCTATGCACGCGAAGACCGAAGTCTGTGTAGTGATCGACGAACCCAGAAGCGATAGTAGTTGATAAGCTGCTCATACTTTTTCTCGCAAGTCTCTTTGGTCCAATTTGTGCCTGATCTTATCGTAATAAGAAAGTGTAGTCATCTAAGTCTGAGATCCGCGGCTTTGCACTATAAGTGCAGTCTTAGCCTGCGAAGCAGGCGCGAGCATAAAGCCTGGGGCGCAAGCCCCAGGAGCAGAATTAATCGAATTACGAGCCCATTAAATGGGCGACAGCTCGCCGCTATAATCGTTAAGCTTTTGTCTTGATCAGTCTATCGCCCGCATTCGCGGGCTTGAAAAATCTCTTGTGCTTTGATCCTGGGGCTTGCGCCCCAGGCTTTATGCTCCGGCCTGCTTCGCAGGCTATGACTGCGCTTTGAAGCTACTTGAGAGTTGCGGCTGCTAGCGTAGGGGGCCTTGTTTCATTTGTGCGAATTGTGGCTATGTTCGCCCACATCGAAGGCACGCTCGCAAAGTGTCATAATGGCCCGTGGGTCGCCCGCTCCATCCAGGCCACACGCAAGCTTGGAGTTTGCACAGATGCTGAAGGTGATTTCTATCCTTGGACTGGTCGTGATGATTGGCGCGTTGGTTGGCCTTTATAAAATCGGCGTGCTCTTCACAGCGCAGCCGATTGCTATTGCTCTTCAGCTAATGGCAGTCGCATTGATGATATGGGCCCGCATAACCTTCGGACGGCGAAGCTTTCATGCGGCTGCGAACGCCACGGCGGGTGGACTGGTCACGACAGGCCCTTACCGAATCATAAGACATCCGATCTATACCGCAGCATGTCTCTTTGGTTGGGGTGCGATCGTTGTACATTGGTCTTTGGTAAGCGTCGCGTTGGGACTATTGTTGCTACTCGGTGCGCTAGTGCGAATGATATGTGAGGAGCACCTGGTGAAGCAGACGTACCCGGAATATGTCGAATATGCAAAAGTCACGAAACGTATGGTTCCGTACCTGTTCTGACTTCGCCATTGTGAGTATGCTAAGGATATGTGGAAATATATTTTGGGCACGATTCTGTTACTTATCGGGATTCTCGAGATAGTCCTGGCGTTCCACGGAGGTCTCCGTGAGGCGTTGATGCAGACGAGTCCTGTACGTGTAAAGCAAGCCGAATCGTCGGCGTTCTTGTTAGCCGGAATCTCTGCCTTAGTGATGGGAATCGGGATGCTCTTCTATGGATTCTTCTGGTAAGACTTGATCATGAAAAGAAGTTTGCACTTTACACTCTGCATTGCGACAGTGTTTTTTTTAACTGTAGTTCCTGCCAAATTGCTGGCGCACCACTCCGGAGATCCCAAACTTGATCGAGCGGTGGAAAAAGCGAACTCAGAGTTTATCGTCGCCATGAAGACCGGCGACGCCGCGACGATTGCCGCGCCTTACACAGAAGACGCGTCGTTCATTACGATCGATGGCGCCTGCATTCAGGGTCGGACGGAAATTGAGAAGATGTACCGCGATCGATTCGCACGCTCTGGTGTGGCACGCTCGGTAAAAATCAACTCGAAGAGACTCGTCGTCGACAATGACCTCGCCTATGAATCAGGATACGGGGAAATCGGGTTGCTCAAAGACGGGAAGCTGTCGATCAACGGCGGCCGTTTTCTCACAGTCTGGCAGCGCCAGACGAACGGCGATTGGAAGATCCTTCGGAATGTCGTTCTGCGGTGAAACTGCTATTCGTACCGCAGCGCGACCAGCGGATCGACTTTCGTGGCGCGGCGTGCTGGAAAGTAACACGCAAACAATGCGACGCCAACTAACAAAACGGCGACGCCGATAAACGTCACAGGATCTGTCGCGCTAACTCCGTATAGCAAACTCCTCAGCACTCTTGTCACGGCAAAAGCTGCAATCAGACCAAGCGCAATACCCGTTAGCGCCAGTCTCATTCCCTGCCCGATGATGAGTTTGCGGACCCCGCTAACTTGCGCTCCGAGAGCCATGCGTATGCCGATTTCATGAGTGCGGCTGCCCACCAGGTAAGCCATCACTCCATATAAGCCGATAGCTGCCAGCAACAATGTGAGCACGGCGAAGCCACTCGACAGCGTAGCGAAGAGTTTTGCCGGCGCCAGCGGCAAACGCATGTGCTCTTGCATGGTCTTGACGTCCGTCAGCGGAAGATCAGGATCGAGCGCCTTAACATCTGAACGGAGCTGGCCGATTAAGGCACTCGCGTCACCCGCCCCCCGTACATGCACGGTCAAAACTGATCGGTAACGCTGGCTCAGAGGTCTGTATCCAAAGTACAAAGGCGACTCTGCCAGTTGATGGTATTTAATGTCATGCGCTATGCCGACCACCTCCAGGTACTCACCCTTGGAGTCCATGCGCAAGCGCTTACCGATAGCATTGCCGTCCGGAGCCAGGCGACGCGCCAGTGTCTCGTTCACAATAACTACGGGCGCACTCGATGCAGTATCGCGATCATTAAAATCACGCCCGCGCACCAACGGAATACCGAGCGTCTTGAAGTAATCAGTCGCAACCGTAGTGTGCTCGATCAAAGAACTCTCATCGAAGTGCGTGGGGATGGCTTCGCCCTCCACGTAGAGCGGTGACGTGTTGCCGCCCTCGCCGAGCGGCACTGACTCTGCATACGACGCCGAGCGGACCAGCGTTGAAGCCCGCAACTGCTCGAGCAATTGCTGTTGAAATACCCTGCCGCGCGCCTCGTTGTAACCCGCCAATTGAAGGTCGAACGATGCCATCAAGCCGGCATCGGTACTAAAACCTGGTTCAGCATGCTGCGTGTTGCGTAGGTTTCTGATGAACAGACCCGACATAACCAGCAAGAGCATGGATACAGCAATTTGGGTGACGACGAGAAGATTGCGGAATGATAAGCGCCGGTGAGTACGGCCCACCCTGATCGCTTCGTCCTTTAATGCTGTGATTAAATCCGACTTCGAACTCTGTAGGGCAGGCACCAGCCCAAACATCACGCCCGTGGCGAGAGATAACAAAATGGTATATCCGAACACACGTACATCCGCAGTCAAATCCGGAGGGATCGAATTCCCGATCAACGACTGAGGCAAGAGGGCCTTCAGCAAAACAGTACCCCACGACGCTAGTAGCAAGCCCGCGACGCCGCCGGCTCCTGAAAGCAACAGGCTCTCAGTGAGCATTTGACGAGTGATGTGCCAACGGCCGGCTCCGAGTGCAAGGCGCACGGCGATTTCTTTATGACGTTTTACAGCGCGTGCGAGCAGCATGTTGGCGACATTCGCGCACGCTACCAGCAGGACCAAAGTGACGATCGCCATCAGGATACCAACCACCACGAAAGCCGGAGTACGGCCCTGCGGCGGAACCATCAAGCCTCGCGCCGCCGTTACTGCCACGACTCGGCCGCCTGGCGATTCTGGTCCTGAGTTACGCTCGCGCCGTGCCTGGTGAAGTTGCACGGAAATGGTTCTGACTTCGGCCTCAGCTGTTGCAAGCTTCGCGTCGGGTCGCAAACGACCCAGCATCATCAACCAACCATCATCAGGTGAAGTGAGAGTACGCGACCCGGGATTAGCGACTGGCTCCATCGACAGTGGAACCCAGACGTGTGGCGCTGAGATGATCGTAGCCCCCACAAACTGCTCGGGCATTACTCCGATGACTGTGTATGGCCGCTGATTAAGGCTAATAGTTTTGCCAACGACGCTGGGGTCAGAATTGAAGCTTCCGCGCCACAGCAAATTGCTGATCACTACGGCGGGGTTTGTTGTACCCACGCGATCTTCCTCCGCGAGGAAAGTACGCCCCAGGACCGCATTGACTTTTAGGACATCAAAATAATTACCGCTGACAAACTCGCTCCAGACGCGGTTAGATTCGCCATTGACTGTCAGGCTCATGGGCCGCTGAGCATAAGCCGCCAAACCTGAGAATGCCGTGGCGCCATCTCGATAAGCAACATAGTCAGGATAGGAAACTGCATTTCCATCCCAGACGCGCGCCAACCGATCCGGCTCAGCAAAAGGAAGAGGCCGAAATAGCGCCGCGTTAACGAAACTAAAGATCGTAGTGTTGACGCCGATCCCCAGAGCGATGGAAAGCACGGCCACGGCCGTAAAGCCCGGCTGCTTAATCAAACCTCTGAGACCGTATCGAAGATCCTTAATTAATGTGTCCATGGGGTTGTCCAATCGACTACTGTATGTAAGCCGGTTGCGCGCTCGTGAATTGCAGATGGCGCTGCTGTGGCTTATCAACCTGCGTGCCAGACCTTCCACAACAGCCGACGATAAGATCTTTCCCGCACGAAGATTAAATAAACTGGGAGATTGTGGGCCGATAGACTATATAAATAGATCGCAGAGACGGTAGGTTGAGTCCCATTTTCGAAATAGATCATTCCATTATTAGGATCAATGTCCTTGGAATGCATGCAAGGTGAAGTTGCGGATGGCGATGTGTCGTAAAGAAATTGTTTTGGCAATCTGTGGATTGATTATGGCGTGCTCGGCTTGCAGCCAGTCGAATAACTTGCTGCTCGGGCGTGTCGAGGCGACAGTCGGCAGCCATAAGGTTGTCGTCACCGATTGTTACCGCACAAGTGTCACGCCGCCGGAGAAAGTCGGAGGTCCAAGTGAACAGTCCTACCGTTTCAAGCCATGCCGCGATGCCGATGTCCTGATTCGCAATGACGAGTTGATCGTCAACGGCAGCTCGTACGGGTTGCTCAAACAGGCGGATGCGGTGACGGTTGATCATGGCAAGGTTTTGATTAATGAGATGGTGGTGCCCGCAGTCGCGCCTCGTTGAACGATCGTTGGCTATCGATACCAAATCGACATGACTTCTTTAAACGATCACAGCAAATAAGTTTTAGCGTCACTCGTCGAGACCCTTTCCCTTCCCAAAACAATCCCCTTACTTGCCCCCAGGTTAGTTGTGGAATCGTGTCACTGTAGGAAGATCGAGAAATCTAGAACATCTACACGAGGATGGTAACGACCACACAATCGTCGCACCTGGTAAGAACTGGCCCGTCAAGGAATCCATTCATGCGATGGTTGCTGCAGGGGTACGTCAAGGAGTTAGAAGGACCATTTGAGCGTGAGAAAGAGCATCATCGTCACCATCCATGGTTCAAGGTCATGTGCCTCACCGGCGTCGATTATTTTTCAACGCTGGGCTACCAACCAGGCATCGCCTTCCTTGCCGCCGGTGCGCTCGCTCCGGTCGCTACAATCATCCTGGTCTTACTGACGCTGTTGGGCGCCCTGCCGATTTATCGTCGAGTCGCTGACGAAAGTCCACACGGTGAAGGATCCATTTCGATACTGGCAGGGCTCTTGTCGTGGTGGAAGGGCAAGCTCTTCATTCTTATTCTGCTGGGATTTGTCGCTACGGATTTCATAATTACGATTACTCTCTCGGCTGCGGACGCGACCGCACATCTTGTCGAGAATCCCTTCCTGCACGGACTACTCAGAGGCGGAGATTCGAGACCGCTGAACATCGGTATCACCCTTGCCCTCATTGCGTTGCTCTCCGGTGTCTTCCTAAAAGGATTCAAAGAGGCGATCGGCGTTGCTGTTGTACTCGTCGTCATCTACCTGGCGTTGAACTTCGTCGTAGTCTGCGTGGGTCTCTTTCACGTGATTCAGTCTCCCTCGGTCATTTCAAATTGGCAACAGGGGCTACTGGGCCACCCACGGGTCGGTGGCAACTGGACAATGATCGTACTCCTCGCGCTGATAGTTTTCCCTAAGCTCGCATTGGGACTCTCGGGTTTTGAGACCGGCGTCGCGGTGATGCCTCTGGTGAAGGGCGAAGCCGGCGATACGGATGCAAAGCCGCTGGGACGTATTCGCAACACCAAAAAGATGTTGGTCGTCGCTGCTTTGATTATGAGTGTGATGTTGATTGCGAGCAGCTTTGTTACGACATTGCTTATCCCACCCGAGAAATTTGCGGCCGCTCATGGCGACGTAGCCGCGGGTGAAGCTTCCGGCCGTGCACTCGCATACCTTTCACACCAGTTCTTCGGCGATATCTTTGGAACCGCTTACGACATCAGCACGATACTGATTCTATGGTTCGCCGGGGCATCGGCGATGGCCGGATTACTAAACATCGTTCCACGTTATTTGCCGCGTTACGGGATGGCGCCGGATTGGACGCGCGCTATGCGTCCTCTCGTTATCGTTTTCACGATCATCGCTTTTGCAATCACGATGATCTTCAAGGCGGATGTGAATGCCCAGGGTGGCGCTTATGCAACGGGCGTTTTAGTTTTAATGAGTTCAGCGGCTATTGCGGTAGCAATCTCGGCGTGGCGTCGAATTCAGAGAGTTTGGGCCGCGATTTTTGCGTTAATCGCACTCGTCTTCGCTTACACAACCGTGGTCAATGTCATTGAGCGTCCCGACGGTATAAAGATCGCCGGTTTTTTCATAGCTCTAATAATTGTCATCTCGTTTCTTTCGCGAATTGCTCGGACGACCGAACTACGAGTCGAGCAGATTGATATCGATGAGAATGCGCAGCGATTCATCGACGAAGCTTCGCGGCACGGCACGGTTAGGATCATCACTAATGCTCCTGCAGAAAATGATTCGGACGAGTACCGGAAGGAAATAATCGAGAACCGTCAGGCTCACAACCTTCCATCACAGGATCCGATTCTATTTCTCGAAGTGGAAGTGTGTGATGCCTCAGATTTCGCTCAGGCCATGAAGGTAGAGGGCGTCGAGGTGGGCGGTTATCGCGTGCTGCGCGCCGAAGCGTCTGTGGTTCCCAATGCGATTGCGGCCTTTCTGCTTTATCTTCGCGATCAAACCGGCAAGATTCCGCACGCGTATTTTCATTGGGGCTCAAAGAATCCCGTCGCTTATCTTTTCGATTATGTGGTTTTTGGTCAGGGTGATACGGCGCCAGTCACCCGAGAAGTACTCAGACAGGCCGAACCAAACGAGGACAAGCGGCCTTCAATACACGTGGGCGGTTACTGACGCCAGCCACACACTTGAATCACACTCCGGCATTGCCTCAAAAGTTCAATTTCGCACTTGGACACAGTCAGTACCGTCTGCGGTAGCGGATGGGTCAACCATCAGGATCGAGCGCGTCTACGACGTACCCATCCGCTACCGCGGACGGTACTGACTGTGTCCAAGCCTGACGTCCGACTTTTTGGGGGCAAAGCTCACGCAACAAAAAACGCGTGGCATTATCCTCGCAATCATCTAATACCAAAGTCTGATAGAAACGGCCGCCACCGAAGTGTAACCTCACGCCTAACTAACGAGCACTAATTTAATTTACCAGGTGTCCAACACCGGAAAGAGACGGTCAACATGAGCACTATCACAACCAAAGATGGAACGCAGATTTACTACAAGGATTGGGGCACGGGACCCGCGATTACGTTCTCGCATGGGTGGCCGTTGAATGCCGATATGTGGGACGGGCAAATGCTCTTCCTCGAACAGAACGGCTTCCGCGTGATCGCGCACGATCGGCGTGGTCACGGAAGATCGAGCCAGACATCGTCCGGCAATGACATGAACGGGTATGCCGACGATCTTGCGGCAGTAATCGAAGCCCTCGACCTCAAGCAAGTCACGCTCGTGGGCCACTCCACCGGAGGCGGAGAAGTCGCACGATACATCGGCCGCCACGGAACCAGCCGAGTCGCCAAAGCCGTCCTGATTGCCGCCGTACCACCGCTGATGCTGAAGACCGCTGACAATCCTGAAGGTTTGCCCATAGAGATATTCGACGACCTGCGTGCGAAACTTTTCAAAGATCGCTCGCAAACGTATAAGGAGTTCGCAGCTCCGTTCTATGGCGCCAACCGCCCTGGCGCTAATGTCTCGCAAGGCGTGCTCGACCAGTTTTGGGCGTGGAGCATGCAGTCCGGTCTCAAGAACGCTTATGAAAGTATCAAAGCCTTTTCCGAAACGGACTTCACCGAAGACCTCAAGAAGTTCGATGTGCCTACTCTGGTACTTCACGGCGAGGACGACCAGATCGTTCCGGTGCACAATTCTGCCAGGAAGTCGGCACAACTAATCAAAGGTGCAAGGGACATCTACTACCCAGGCGCGCCGCACGGCATCACCGCCACACATCAGGATCAGATCAACGCCGAGCTGCTCGCATTCATCAAGGAGGAGCAGTTCCGCGTCGCCAACAGTTGAGCCAGGCTTAGCCTGCGAAAGCAGGCGGAAGCATAAAGCCTGGGGCGCAAGCCCCAGGACCAGAATCAGTAGATTTGCGAGCCCATGAAATGGGCGGCAGTTCGTTGAGGGTAAATCATGGACATTTTTCACATTCATTCTGTCGCCCGCATTCGCGGGCTTGAAAATGTGTTGTGCTCTTGACCCTGGGGCTTGCGCCCCAGGCTTTATGCTTCCGCCTGCTTTCGCAGGCTAAGATCGTTTGTGCCGAGCTACGCGCCGGTGACTATTTGCTGAACTCTCTGTTTAAGGAGTGAGCGACTCCGCGTCGCACGTAAGGAGATTCACCATGAGCGATGAGGACCTGGAGTTGCTGATAACACTAGATGATCCGGAAGGTGCGCCGGAAGAAGATACTTTCCACCACCTTTCGGGAGAAAATACGTACGACAGTATGGCATCTGCTTTACACAAAAACCCCTGAATCCCGCCAACTCCCGTTGGCGGGATTTATGTTCGTCGTTTTGTAACGGACGAATAAGCACGACCTAGTGTTGTCGCCGGAATACGAAGATCGAATCTCCAACCATCATCTCCGGCTTCTGCTGTCTATAGCGGTCGATAATCTCTTTCTGCTTGTCCGATAGATCAATCTCGGACAGATACCACGCACCGATTGCTATGTACTCTGTTTTAATCGGTTCAGCGGCGTCCTCCGAGTCTTCATCGTCATACCATCCGGGAAAGTCATCCGCCTGGATTCCATAAAACTTCAGAAACTCTCCACCAACCATAATGCCCGTGATTCGATTCTCGCCGTGATCCTTGAGGTAGCGCGCCAGTGGCTTTACCTCCTGCCCCGTTTCGACGTTCGAGTCAGACAGCATCTGCCAACCGCGAGCAGCGCCGCCAGCGAGCGGGCTGAAGTATGTCAGGTAGTTTGGAAAAGCTGAGACTGCAATCACCAGACAAGGCACGAGTGCGACTGCAGCAACCGCGACGCCGAGGCCTCTGGAACGCTTCAGCCCACATTCAATAACAGCGGAAACAAATCCAGCTCCAGCTATTGCGGCGAACGAAAACATCGGTAAGAGGTGACGCACACCGATGTTGAGATGTGACGTCATCGTGAGCGCTAAATAAAATACGCCTGGCAGCATGACATACAGGATCGCGTAGCATTTGCGCCTAAGCACTTGATATACGGCCCACACAAATCCACCGATGGAAGCGAGAAGAAACGGGATTGTTGTTTTCAGTGCGAACGCGACTGGAAAGTAGTACCACCACCCTGTGTCTGAAATCTGGCCCAGCAGAAACGCCGGCCTGCCGTCGCGACTATCCTGAACCACCATGTCGATGCCAGACACGAAATACCGTGGCAACAGCGGCGGAAGCCACATCAAGAATCGCTTAAAGACTTCAGCAGTATGTCCTGACAGGTAAAACCAACTGGCGATTTCAGAACTTTCGTTTGCGTCTATTCTGTCGATGTGAAACGCGTAACACGCGATGAGGATCAAGTAGGCTGTAACGAACACGACAAATGACGACAGCACAACCGCTCCAACCGACGATCGCTTCCGTATCAACCGCCACATGACACACGCAATCACTATCACGCACGAAACCGGCACGAGAACTACAAGTGAGTACTTCGTCACCAAGCCAAGACCGAGTGCGCCTCCCAACGCCAACGCTCCTATCACTCGAGCATCAGTCACAAACTTTTTGACTGCAATCACAAACAACAGAAGCGCGAGCGCGGCAGCAACATCGTTCTGCACAACGATAGCGTTCCCTGCGATGTTTGGTTCCGTCGCGAGTAGAAAGACGCTGATCAGCGCTGGTACTGGCCCAAACAACTGGCGTGTAAACCACCACGCAGCCAACAGCAATAACAGCGGGATAACTAATACGGGCAGTCTTCCGTAAAACGCGATCCGCTCAAACTGTTTCGCGTTACTCTCAAAAAACGCTTCCTCGATCCGGACCATTCCATCTTCCGGATCGCCGGGTGTTGCGGCCTGTTGCCATCCCGGTGATTCGAAAGGGAAATATGGATGTAGTTCCCACAGCCCTAAACCGCTGAGCAGTTTTATAAGTGGAGGATGCTCCTGATTCAACCGGTAGTCGTGAGTTAAAAGGTAGGAATAGCCGGCCGGCATGTGCATCGAGTCGTCGATGAACAAACCCTTCTGCGATAGCAGCACGAGTGAAACAGCGAAGAACGCGAGCAGCATTCCTGTCAGCAGAGCTGCTTCCACCAAATGACTTACCCTATGTTCGAAGCGCCGCCGGGCGCGGGTTTGCGAGACCATAATCCGCTCTTTTCAGAGGACGGTCCCTCGGCTTGTTGGAGGACGTCAGATCAATCGCCTCGAGTTGAACCTAATCTGCTTCGTCTTTTCGCCACTGACAATCTCGAGTACATGCTCTTTGCCTTCCTGTTTGAACATTTGATTGATGCGGGAAAGCGAGAGTTCGGAGACTGGCTTGCCGTCAACCGCTAAAAGCACATCACCCTGGCGCACTCCGGCTTCAAATGCAGGAGAATTCTCAGCCACCCGTTTCACTCTAAACGTCTTTAGGTTCTCACCTTCAGCTTCCATGCGAATGCCGCTCATATCATATTCAAAAGCATCAGTAAGATGGCTATTCGGCTCGAGATACATCCGCTTATGGGCGTAATCAAAGATCACTTTGAACCTGCCCAATAACTCGCCGCCAATTACTCCGCTGAATTCATTGCTGGCAAAAGCACCTTTTCGATCTTGAGCGAAGTAAATCAACGGGTTCGAGAAAGTGAAAGATCCGAGTTGTAGTTGAGGTAACCGGCCGACCAACAACTTTACATTTCCGCCTACTCCCTGCGCTCCGAGTTCTTCGATGGTCTTTTGTGCGACTGCTAACAGGTTGCGAGATTCGACCAAAGGAGTATTTAGAATAACGGTGAATCTGCCCGCTCCCATATCAACGATGAATTCACCCTCGACCGGTTTACCTTCGACCGGGATCGTCACTCGGGCAAAGGGAACATTGGCCATAACTTTAATAGGGATGCTAACGCCCGAACCGCTGTACTGGTACGTCTTCGGTTCATACAGATTAACAACTCTGGACTGGTAATCGACTTCGACGGCATACCGGCTGAATAGCGTGTAACCAATTACGCCATCCACCACTCTGTCGGACACCCGCCGACTTCTTTCCGGGGGAAATACGACGAGTTTTTGATTGCTTATCTCTACGCCCGCAAAACTCAAAGAGACGTCCTTAACGAACGAAGTATCAAAGGTACTTTCTCCGCCCCCACTTCCCTTTCCCTTGCCTTGAGATTTCAAACCGAGGCGTTCCGCGGCCTTGAAATAAAGTACTAATCCTGATCCGGCGCCTGAATCGATTTCAAAGGTCAATGGCTCTGACCCGTTGATACTGGCTTTCATAAAGACGTAGTTTTCACTATCAACCTCGATGGGAATGGTTGCAACCTTAGTTTGCGTCGCCGCCCGATTTTGCAGCGGCACACCACTAACAAAGAGTTGCTCGCCTCCACACAAGGTTGCGGCTGTCAGCGCAATCATCAGTCGGAGAAGCAATGAATGAATCCTCATCAGAAGTACCTCGACCAACTCGATTCTAAGCGTGTCCTCTTTACGCCAGTGCTTAATGATATCACCTCACTGATTACGCCAAGACTTGGTGCACAAAACCCTATCTCTCTGATTGAAGGACGCAATCAGGGAAGGTTCTATGTTAAGGTTCCCAGCCGGAAGTTCCTTAACCCAACACGGAGCAATGTAAAACCCCGTGGTATCGCGACCGCAGATCGCGTTAGTTCTGATGAAACGAATAATAATTCTTGCCGTCTCCTGTTCGGCCCTCCTTTCGCTTAGCTGCTCACGTTTCCACAACGCGCCAACCGAGGCGAAAGACGCACGCTACGTCGTCATCTCACCCATCTACAACGAAGTTATCTGGGCGTTGGGCGCGCAGGACAAAGTCGTCGGCATCGATCTCTCTACTACGTACCCGCCTGAAGCGAAGAACGTGCAGACCGTCGGGTACCATCGCGCATTGAGTGCTGAAGGCATTCTTTCGCTTCATCCTACCGAAGTCATTCACGACAACAACATTGGACCACCGCAAGTCGTGCAACAGCTTCAGCAGTTGAATATTCCAATGAAGACTTTCACCTCGAAGAATGATTCATTCGACGGGACAAAGGCGTTGATTCGCGAGATGGGCGCATACTTCCATAAGGAAGCACGGGCTAAAGAACTCTGCAACACAATCGACGCGCAACGTGCAGCTTCGTTAGAAAAGGTGAAGCAGTACACGGACCATCCACGCGTCGCCGTGATTCACTTTGGTCGCGCGTCGAACGTATATCTCGTCGTCGGAAAGGGCGGAGGCGGGGATGGCGGCGGCGTGAGCCAGATGATCGAACTTGCCGGCGGCCAAATGGCGATCGAAAACAAAGGGATGCAGCGGATGGAGTCGCCCGAGATAATCGCGCAAGGGAATCCTGACGTAATTCTACTTACCGACTTCGGTTACGACCGTCTCGGCGGTTCGCTCGACCAAATCAAGGCGTTGCCCGGCGTTGCGACCTCGAATGCTGCCCGAAACAATCGCATCTACCGGATCGAAGAGAACGTGCTAAATTACTTCGGTCCACGCTCGGGTGAGAACATTGCAAAGGTAGCCGCTATCATTCATCAAAAGTGACAGAGCGATATCGCAGCCGACAAGTACTCCTCGCCACGTTAGCTGTGGTCACGCTTCTCGGACTGGCGGCGTCGATCCGCTTCGGCGCGATCGATTTTTCAGTTACTGAAATCAGCCGCGCGCTCGCATCGCTCCTTCCCGGACATCCTGAACCAACTTTGGATCAGCGGATCTTTCTTGAACTGCGCCTCCCGCGTGCGATTCTGTGCCTGCTGGTAGGGGCGAGTCTCGGTGTTGGCGGCACGTTGATGCAGGCGCTGTTTCGTAATCCTATTGTCGAGCCGGGCCTTATTGGCACCTCGAGCGGCGCGGCGTTTGGTTCCGCTCTTTTCTTCGTGCTGGGCGGTGTGCTGCACATTAGCGCGAGTCTGTGGAGTTTACCGATTGCGGCTTGT